>JAABUX010007937.1_pt1 | contig 12328 bp, 25 predicted proteins | sample 5561851 | NCBI WGS metagenome assembly JAABUX01 (sample SAMN10711883, study PRJNA513361) | rock metagenome | isolation source: Antarctica rocks | place: Antarctica: Victoria Land, Richard Nunatak red sandstone | collected 2016-01-03 | reverse complement strand
TGCCACACACCTGGCACTGTCCAGCCGCTGAAGAACTCCGATCCGTCGCTGGCACCTCCTGCGCCGTCCAGCAGCGGGGCCTCGACGCCCGCGTCAATGTCGATGGCCGCGTCCTGCAACAGCATTGCGTGGGGTTTCTCGATACCCGTGGGCACTTGCAACACCTCACCAGCCCTCTGCACAAGAATGGCAAGTGATGTCTCTGAACCGGAAACAATGAGGTGCAGGCGCTGCCAGGCGATACGGCGCGCACGTCTGCCTCCTTGACCGCGTCGGCGGCATGGCCATTGACCCCGTTGACGCCGTTGGCGGTATGCGCAGCATTGGCTACCCGTGCCGAGTTGGCCGCCTGCGCGGCCTGGCTGACGTTGAGGAACACCTCCTCCATGGTAGTCACCGACAGGCCGTAGCTGCGCATGCCCAGGGCCGCCCGGTCGCGGTCCAGCTCCCGCAGCAGGTCCGGGAACCTGCATCAAACGTATTGGCAGTGACCTCCAGCCCCACTGGTCGTCAACAGCAGGGCATGCATATCTGACCAAGAGCGCAGTTTTGTGCTGGTGGTGAACACACACACTGAAGTATCAAAATGAGACCGGCTTAATTCGGAATACTGCCAACACTCACCACATAGATGTTTTGTCATGCGACCTGCGATGATGCATCACTTCTATGGAGTGTAAGCGACTCGGCACGCACTTGGCGGCGTCCGACTTGGGCAGCCGGAACGCGATCTCGCCTCCCGCGCAGCTCAGCAGCCGCGCGTCCGGCACGTGGCGCCGCACGACCGCGTCGATGCCTGACTTCAGCTCCGACATGCTGCCCAACGTCGAGGCACTGCGCAGACAACGAGGCAGCTGTGTCCAACCCAGAGATGGTGGCACATGGCTGCCAGGCGGCAAAGTGTACTGTGATAGCACAGTATCTACCCTTACTGATGCAGGCATTTGCCATGACACTGAGAAATCGTAAAACGAGGGTCACTGCCGTGAGACATTGGGCTTCACCTGCCGCCGCTGACCATGCGCGCAAACCCAGCGGTGTCAGGGCGGGCGCCGTCTGCCGAGGGCTGCTGTGCAGACGAGGTCCGCGGCGCGGCTCCCTTGACCACCGTAAGCGTGTACCTGCATTAAGGGCCATGCACATTGTCAGGGAAAACCATCGAGAGCGTCGACGGCCATGCCGTTGCATGGCAATGCAGACATAACAGCTTTTCCTTGCAGTCTGCGATCGAGCATCATGCTGTGTGGTCAACAAAGCGGGCTAGTGAACAAAGTCCAAATGACTAAAAACAGGGAAACAAAATTTGTTGTTATTCTTCAACACGAAGATTACATGCTAGCAGGAAAATTTTGTGCTCAGGTGCAGCACCCGACGCCGTAGCGGGTCTTGAGGTCCAGCGAGGAGCCGACGGCGGCGAGGCGGCCGTCCGCCATGATGGCGATGCGGTCGCACAGGATGTCGGCCTCCTCCATGCTGTGCGTCGTCAGCACGATGGCGCGGTCCGCCTTGTGCCGCCGGATGATGTCCCACGTGAACCTGCGACACGTGCAAGGGGTTAAATAAGGGTCCAACAAATATGCAGCCGACAGTAGGCGAAGGGGGTGCCTCAACGCCAAGTTGAGTGTGGCGATGAAGCACGATAAGCAAGCCTGATGCTCGGACGCACAGGGTGTGACTCAGGACGCGTGAACGACTGTAGTGACCTTCAGTTGCTCGTCGCATCCTGAGCCCATACGCTGTGCATGCAAGTAATCACGCACGCCCGACGTGATGCAATCGCACACTAGTTCTGGCATCCAACCAGTACATCATGCAACATGCATTGGCACAAATTGGTTGCTGCTGCTAGACGACGAGCTGCCTTACACAGCATGTAGCTTACACGCAGGGTCGCGGTACCTGCGGGAGTAGGGGTCCATGCCGCTGGTGGGCTCGTCCAGGAACACGACCGAGGGGCAGCCCATGAAGGCGATGGCAACGCTGAGCTTGCGCCGCTGGCCGCCCGACAGGTCGCCCGCCGCCACTTTCAGCTTCTCCGCCAGACCTGCAGCATGGCAGCAGCGCTTGCGCTTGGTGCTACGAGCAGGATACTGAGCAGGTCCATCGCTGCTAGGAAAGAAAACGGGCTGCTTCAGCATGCCATTACAGGTGCAGCATGGCTGGCTTGTCCTAAGATACCACCACAGACAGGCACGCCACTACTCCGTACTGGCTGTAATTGAAATGGAAAGGGATGCAACCGAGTACTTCTTCGGTTGCACTTCTTCTCAGATAAGTGTAAGCAGCTACGGTGGTTGCAGAGATGCACACCGACATTGCGGGCCGCGGCGGTGACGGCCTGCTCGGTCTCGGCGCCGCCGCGGTAGCCCTTGATGGCGGCGTACAGCTGCAGGTGCTCCGCCACCGTGATGTTGGGCCACAGGATGTCGAACTGGGGACAGACGCCCAGGCTTTGCCGGATGCGCCCCATCTGGTCCCGGATCGACATGCCGTTGATGACCGCGTCCCCCGAGGTCGGCGCGATCATGCCTGCCAGGCAGTCATGCACTGATGTCAGCCGTGCGTATGATCGGTGGAACCGCAGAGAGGCATCATGCTGTTGCAAAGTGCGTCTCACATCAATGGAACAACCCGCATCCTAACATGGTCTATTCACATCTGCTATGTTGGCAAGGTGATCATGCTGGCACTGCAATAAAGACAGGAGCCAATAAGCGACACTGCTGTGAAAGGGCGATCACAGCACATCTTCGCTTATTTCAAGCTGCACAGCATAGGCTGATCGCACCAGTCAGGATTGAGATGGTGGTGGTCTTCCCAGCGCCGTTGTGGCCCAGCAGCCCCGTGATCTGGCCCTTGTAGATGTCCAGGCTCAGGTTGTCGACCGCCTGCTTCGCGGCGCCGTCCGTGCCGTAGGTTTTGCGCAGCGATGATATCGCCACTGCGACGCCCTGCCGAGCACGGAGTTGCAAATTTCAAGTCTGCCAGCTGTGCTGCATCATGCTTGCCAGTGGTGGCCGTGCTGTATGCAGACTGTCATCGATAGCCTCGACGCATGTCACGACAGCGAGAACTGGCATGACACATGGACATGCAGCTGCTGCCGAGAAGTGCAGCATGTTGAAGCCGAGTGCCTAACCAGGGCGGACCTTCTGCTCGCCAGCAGCCAGCAGATGCGCCAGCAGCTTCTCATCCACGTAATCCAGCTTCGGGTTGCGCCAGTACGAGGGCATCAGGAAGAACCACGGCGGCAGCCGGTGCCCCACGTCCGCGGGCAGCACCTGCGCAGGCAAAAAACTGTGCATTGAGCAATACGGCGTTGAGCTATCTGAGGTACAGAGCGGCAGACTGCAGGCGCTGCTCAGAGAGCCAGTCTGGCGACTGCCCTCTCGGGCGCCGAGGCCTGCGTGGGGACGTGACGAGGGACGAGCGTCTGCTGCGATACTTGGACTTATCTACGAATTTGGCACATAGAACCAGAACATCGCACCTTGTCGAGGTACAGCGCCAGGACGGCGTACAGGACGATGTCGATGGAGATCATGATGAAGACCCGCGCGGCACTGAAGGGGAAGTCCGGCGTGATGGACTCGTGCAGGGACGACCACGTCAGGCCCCGCTGCGCCACCTGTTGGGGACGCACACTCGCAGCTCGTCTCCAGCAAAGGCAATGTGTTCACCAAGTGTGGCATGATGCAGAATACCAAAGCTATTCGCGACGCGACTTTCACCCAAATCGTTAGATGTTGCAAGCAACGACGATTTACAAGGGGCTCTGCTCACAAGTCAGCAATGTTTTGAATACAAGTTTGTGGCGGCTGGCGGCCATGTCGCAAGATCACGGACCTCCATCTTCAGGAGGATGGTGGCGAAGAGGGATATGCTGGACGGCGGCAGCAGGCACGAGATCTGCCAGCTTGGGCCGCCGTACGGCGACAAATACGATATGACCCACCTGCACGGTGCAGGCAGCGGTCATGCTGGCATCCTAGGGGCACGCTAGCGCGAAGCAAACCGTCTGACACCACAGGGGTTGCTTTTATGGCAGCGGACTGTGACGCCCAAGGACCGAGGCAGGTGAGCTTGATCTCAGCCATGTGTCGGCACATCAGCGAGGTCTGCCATTGCGGAAAGGTAGACACGAGGCAGCCAGCGCAGGAGTACACCAGGCGCAGGAGAGTACATGTCAACATTCCCTGAAACCCACATGCATTTCCCCGCGCGCACCCTGGCACCATGGACACAGCGTAGATGACGGTGGTGGCGGTGCCGGCGATGCGGCTCTTGGAGAACAGGGTGCTCAGGAAGTAGGCGAAACTGATGAGTGCCAGCGCGACCAGCCAGTAGAACGCAAGCAGCACGGTCGCGCTGGAATGGCTGAATGGGTACGTGCCCACCAGCGCGCACAGCGCGCCGGAGACAGCCATGTTGCTGAAGTGGGTGATGGTCCAGGACGCCCAATACGCGGGATCCTGTGTTCACCCACCGGCGATAAGCCTCAGCACGGGACCTGATATTGCAGCTCCTCACCCTGTGCATGCTACATTGCTTGTGCTGCATGACTTGACAGCCAGCTTGCCCATGCGCAAGCCGAGCTGTGCAGCTTGCCAAGGAGACAGGGTGTCTGCTCAGGCAGGCAGCTCTGCGACACTGGCTAAATGTGGTCGGAGCCGCGGAGTGCGCGCCTGCAGGCCCAGCATGCGCATGCCCTCCCGGAGCCGGAGCTCCTTCTCGCGCACGATGGCGGCCACGACGGACCGCGTCGGCGCCAGGAACGCGTACACCAGCAGCAGGTTGAAGGCCAGCGCCGCGGCGCCGGCACCTGGAGGAATGCAGATGCTCACGCAAACAGCAAAGAAGTCTATAAAGGTGAAAACGACCTACGAAGCACCGGGCAGAGCCATGCTAATGCTGAGCCGTCCATATCAATAGTGCTTCCACATGTGCTACCAGGTTGAATACTTGAACGTTGCTTGCAGAGACACTGGCAACAAGCTGTGGCAGCGACAGTGGATGCACTTGCACATGCTGCGCGTGCTGCGCTCACCGAGGTCGATCTGCACCGCCGGCCACGGGAAGGGCTTGAAGGATGCTGCGATGGGGGCGGGGCCGCTGCCGCCGGTGGCGTTGCCGATGATCGCGCGCTCCACCTGTGATGGCAAATACAGGGTTTGCACTCGATAATGAGAAAACTTATTTTACCAGAGAGGGGACTTTTGGTCTACAAATAAATTTCAGCACTAGGTCAAGAGGATGCTTCGGTCTTAACTAACCACTGAAAGAGCAAGCTGTCAGCCGCGAGTCCAGCACGAGCAATGTATATGTCTGTGTTTCTGGCCTGCAATATGACTCGCCAGCTGCTGGACGTTGGCGAAGAACCAGTACATCTGGTACTCCGGGTCCGGGGCCGGGCTGAAGTAGTCCAGCAGCAGGCGGCCGCTGGGCACGCTGGTGTGGTTCATCCGGATGGTGTAGCTCACGTTGGCCGCCTCCAGGCGGTCGAACACCAGCACCGCGTCCGCCGTGCCCGGCTGCCTGTGATGGTCAGCGGTGGTGTGGGTGGACGGGTCTCAGAAGCGACGCTGGGGGAGCACCGCCGGCTCATGCCCGCGCTACTGTGCTGCTGGCAGCGATGCTGGCTGCAGACAGAGCTCCGGCCCCACGCCTGCTGTTTGCTGAGCTCAATACTTGCTGTAGGCTTGCCTCGGCTTCCGCTTGCGTGACCTTGAATTGCGCCCTCCCCAGCAGAGCGCACCGTGTGACGGCCTCGACGGCGACCGACTCGTTGGCGAAGCCGCGCAGCTGTTGGCCCAGCAGCGGGCCGTAGCACGCCTCGTCTGCCATGCACCGCGCCTGATCGCCACAGAACGGCGGCGCGTCTGGCACTCTGAAGTACCTGCAAGCGAGGCATAACTGCGGTTTAGCAAACACAACCATTCGAGGGTCTCAAGGAGACATTCGGTGAGACCTCACGCAGTCAAACATCTGGACTGCCGCCGCGCCTGTAAAAGCTGGATGAGGTGCTGGACTTGCGCGTGCCGTCCGGGGGGCACGCCGCCGCCTGGGCGACCAGCCGCATGAGGGCGGAGCTATTTGCGGTGTCCGGCGCGTAGAAGATCGTGGCCTGCTCCAGGAACGACGCCGGGCCTGCGTCAACGGCAGCACGCTACGGTGAAGCAATATGTGAAGGTGCCTATGACGCAACCGGATCAACCACCTGTCCGCTCTGCGACAGACCCCACAGGCTTTGCAGCTGCAGCCACCATCTGCCAGCCACAGCAGGTGCTCATGTATCAGGAGCTGAGGTTTCGCGCTCGGCGTGGCGTATGGAACCAGCGCCCAAGCTCGCATCCTCAAGAGCGCTGCGTCGATCGGCCTGCGGCGGACAGTGAGCACAGCAGGTAAGTCAGCGCACCCTTGTAATCTGTGGAGCCGGGTTTGCTGGCGAGCCCCATGTCGAGGTCGATGGCCTGGCTCAGGATCTGACGGGGCAGCGGCTGCGGCTTGATGTAGTGCTTCGGGATGCACATCAGGCCGAAGAAGGCGACCGGGACCAGGACCTGCCGTGACGCACACCGTCAGAGCTGAGGCCAGAACCACATTGTCATCTATGACGTCAAGTTGTGCCTACCGCGCTGCATATAGAGGGTCAGCACAAGGAGCGACGAGCAAGCGCATGGTCCTGCAGAGTCTGCTGGCAGGCCTCTGCATGCATGCAAGGCATGCTTGAGCAGGCGATGTGCGGGACATGATTTCCATGGGCTCAGACATGCTTCAATGCAACTTAAACTATGCAGCGCGTCATACAGGCAACTGCTGCTTGCAGAGGCGCATGAACACACAAGATTTCACAGCAGGTCGCCGTCTGGTGTCACACCTCTATGAGCAAGGCCAGCCAGCCCGCGCCGCCAATCCAGAGCCGCCGACTGCGCGTCTGCAGCAGGTAGTTCTTACGCAGCACCGCGCCGAACTGGCGCGCCCGCGTCGGCAGGTGCTTTGGAGGCGCCGCGAACACCGTCAACGGCTGCCGCTCGGCCGAGTCCGAGGCTCCGGTCCGGCCATGCATGCTGCCAGATGCTGGAGCATATGCCGGTGCCATTTTTGAATGGGAGCGTGGGGCCAGGCTAGCTGCAGACGATGGTTGCGATGACCCCGCCTCGACAATGCCCGTCGGCCGCTACTTCTACCTTCCCACACTCAGCTCAAGAACGCATGGGTGGGTCGTGCAACACGTCAATGACCGACTGCGTGAGCCTCCCTACGCTGCCTGCCCCGCGTTCGCTGTCAATATGAACGGGGCCGAGGGGGCGAGTCACAATAAGATGAGAACTGCAGGACGATGCAGTGTGCAGCGATACACTCAAATGCCTGTCGATGCAAAGGCGGTCAGACGGGCCATGTGTCAGCAAGTGTTTAATAATTGGCGGGGGACAGCTGCTGCCCAGATGCACATGCAAGCCGAACCAACACTTTGATTCAGTCCAATCGACTGAATTGCGCATAAACGATCAAGAACGCCGTGCTCCAGCACCAAACACGATCGCCAAATGTCCAACGCTGTGAGGACTCTCGTCGGCAGGACATGCAGATCGTGGAGTTCAGTGCGTTGGTACGCATCAAAACAGGTGGGAGCACCCCCGCTGTGGCTGCGTTCTCTCGGCACGCACTTCGGAAACACATCGCTCCGTCGTCAGCAGCGTGTTCAATCTAGCCTGACGCAGGGTGTGCACATCCCTTTGCAGGCACAGCAGGAAGCGGAGACGAGCAAGACCGGTCTCGACCCGAGCAACGACGCGGGTCCCAGCGGCACCGGCGGCGCAGCAGCGGGCGCCATGCCGGAGATGCCGCCGGAGGCGCAGCCGGGGTATCACGAGCCGCCGTCGCAGAGGCCACCGATGTGGCATCCGCAGGTGATCCGCCGCCGCCGATGCAGTCGGCAGCGGGGCTCCGGACGCCGCAACACTTCTGCAACGGCTCAGATGACTGGAGTTACAAAAGCCCCACTGCAGGAGGGTGCTGCGACATGCAGACGCACGGGCAGCAGCAGCACGCCGCGTTCTCAGCTGCAGCAGCTGGGAAACGGTCTGATACAAGGGCGTGCCTGTTGCAGGTGCCGCCTCAAGAGTCCAACCTCAACGCAGAGCAGCTAGTGCCGCCCCAGGTGCCAGGCCGTGCTTCTGACGGCAAGAGGTATCCGGACCCGCTGCAGGACGGCGTCGACACGACGGTGAACGACCCGGAACCCAGGTGGGTGCAAGCCTCTGCGTTGACGGCGATCAGCTTTGTTGCGCAAGCATCGAAGAGGATGGCGCTCCCTGAGGGGTGGCTGAGGTCCTGTGCTGGATGTCGACAGGGCGGATGTCGTGCGGGAAACGCTGGAGCCGGTTGCGGACAAGATCTCAGCCGACGCCGCCCTCAACCGGTGAAGGATGCTGGCAAGCATGTGAACTCAAATGGCAGTCAGAGCAGAGGTCTTGACGCCATCGGCAGTGGGTCAGCGCGGTCCCTCCAAGCAGGCCTGCCACCATGGCAGGCAGACAGTCGCACGTAAGGCTTGCTGCCAGCCGATGCCACGCGTCCTTGCAAGTGACAGGCTTGGCACATACCAGTGCAGCACTTATCACCAGGATGAGTCAGCAGTAAATTCCCACGGGCACTGCAGAGCACTCGTCCCGACGATAGCCGCTATTATTTCTGGCGACGTATGTTCTCGCGTTGACCTCGACGTGTACACCCCACTAGCACCATGTTGACTGTGTCACAGCGCCTGCTTGCCGCATGTGCCTGCGGCGCTCACAGACCAGTTGCAATGGCCACCTCAGCTGCCCTGGCGTCTGCTCGCGCCGATGATGCCGAGCGTCCCACACGCCACGATCCTCACTGGGGTCCAATGGACGTCCCAGATGAACCGCCCGAAGTCATCCTGGTTGAGGAACAGCATGGGCAGCCAGAACCGCCATCACAGAAGCCGCCGATGTGGTTCATCCAGGTGCATAGCTCGCAGCCAGTGATGAAAAGATGTAAGGCTACACTCATGGCAGACATGCACAGACGGATGCTCCGCTTGCGTCCAATTCCCTGATCTGCATCAGCTTTTGGACATCCAACCAGTTGCAGATGCCACGCGCTGCAGCATTTTTCAAACAGCGTGCTATGCTTGCAGAGGGACGACGACATCACCACCATTTTTGTGCCTTTGTGCTTGCAGGTTCCTGCACAGACTTGCAACTTCGAGGCTGAGCGCATGCTGCCGCCGCAAGTGCCGCCACGGCACACCGACCACCTCCGCTACCCAGACAACCTACAAGCTGGCTTCGAGCAAAAATACCCGGACCCATACGACCCCACGTCTAGGTGACCATACGCCACGCTGCTGGCGACACCTGCCTTATGATACGCGAATGCTTGCGAAGGTGTGGATCAACAGCAGCAGTGAACCTCGCACACGGCGAGTGCGCAGAGTGGAGGTCGCGGTGGAGCGCAACATCAAGATCGCGAAGGACAAGCTGCCGCCGGACGCCGAGATCGTGAGCCATGTTCTCAACGTCCGCAAGATCCTTGACGAGCCTTGACGCAGCCTCCACATCACGAAGCAGCTCGCCTCTGCAAATATGAAAGACTTGAACAGGCCAAACAATGAATAACTTACACCCTCGCTGACAAGGCCCTCGCTGCCGCATCGCTGCAAGCGCCCGCTCAAGTCTTATCGAACATAGCATGGATGCCGAACGCTATGAAAAGCAAGCCGCCCACGATCTGCAAAGCGCAGCACCATTGGGTCAGAGCGCAGAGGAAGTGTTTCAGCAGAAGTCGTACGCAGTAAACAAGCAGCAGTGCTTGACACGACGTGTGGACAGACTTGCGCGCAGTCCGCCACATCGCAAAGCGCACCGCAACGGTCTTCTCACGGATGTGTGCCGCCATCTGGCGGCCTCCCAAGACGGCTGCTCCCGTACAGATGGCATGACCCAGGATGCCACCCAACGACACACCCACCACGTCGATGGACGCAGCAAGCCCTGCAGTTCACGGTCGAGTCACAGGTTGTCCCTCACGTCAGGCTTGCCGGAGCACCAGACGTAAAATGCAACGTGTCATAAATTTCAGGAAAACCCGCCTGGCAGACATGTCACACCTATTGTCGCAATCTGGCTCCGGTCGCCCCACTCCGCGAGGAACGTCAGCACGAAGGCCTCCACGAAGACCGGCGACAGCACGTTCTGCGCTATTCGCCTGATCGAGCTGTCGGCTTTACGCAGCTGCTTGGGCTTGCCATCGCCATTTGCGCTGCGGCCGTTGACAGGCTCTGACCCCTTGGCTTTCGCCCCCAGCTCCCTCTCTACTTCATCGAGCTCTGACTCTCCCTCCTGCGCGTGTTGATGGGAAAATGATCCGCCGTCGCAAGCATGAGACACACGGGCGCAACTGCTTGATCGTGGTGCTTACAAAGCACGTCACAGGCATCAAGCACCTCTCCAGTCAGCGCATCATACAGTGATCGTGCGCCGAAGAAGAAGAACAGAGCGACGGCGCCCCACTGCGTGTACTTCTTCGATATCTGTGCGCAGCAGGCACTGCTCAGAGCTCCTCGTCCGCCATACAGGCAAACCGATGCTGAGCATCGAAAGCAAGCACAGCGGCGCACCAAATTTGGAGCTGCCCAGCCCATGACAGCAGATAGCACGGTCATGAGGGCTAACGCGGCGACGGCGCCTGCATACACCTGCGTGGCAGAAATCATCCTGAGTGTGTGCTGCCCGTTCCTGAACATCGGAAGACAGACAGTAGGCTGGTACAGGACATGCAAAGCTGCCATGGAGAGGTCACCACTGAGCGGGAGTGCTTCATGGCCATGATAGCGGCGATGAAGAAGGTCTTGTCGCCGATCTCGGACGCCAGAATCATGCCCCATGACTTCAGGAAGCCCTCCACCACGTGACTGCTGTCCATGAACAGCTGCATCCTGCGGTGCGCTGAGGCCCAGGGTCAGAGCAGGCCAGGCCAAGCAGCGCCGAGCACATCAGCACGCTATGAGCGTGCGTTGAGGCGCTGCGCCAGATGCGAGCTGCGAAGACGCGCTCGCCGCGCAGATTCCCCGGCACCGCTCATCGGCGGCACACCCATGACGGGGGGAGAGATCGGCAGCATAGGTTTGCAAGCGCCGTGCGGCGCAGCATGCATGGCGAAATGTGAAGGCATCGGGGCTCATGGCTAGGTTGCACCTTGTGGACTGGCAAACGACTGAGCGGCTGATCAACTACCGCTGTGGAGATTTGTGCAGAGTTCTTTCGAGCTGCTCTGGGACAGAAGCCCCACCACTCTCGCTTCTCCGCGGCGATCTGAGTACAAGACAAAGCCACGATGGCGCTAGCGTTCTGCTGTTGGATCAGTCGCCTGGCGAGGCAAAAATGCTTTGCAAAGTAGGGCCTTCGATGCATGAGCGTGTACCCTTGTTTTCCACGTCAGCCCGGCAGCGAAGTCATTGTGCGTGGTTTTCCGTGTCGGGGAACATCATAGTGCTAAGCCGTCCGCTGCAACAGAACAGTCTCAACTCGAACAGCGAAAACTCGAGTAGGTCGTCATGGACCCGACGAAGGTCCGCCTCGGCTGTCCGCGCTGCCTTGCTCCGCGAGCTTCCAGCATTGCACAGAGCCGGTTGTGCAGCGGCGGCATTGACTAACCTCCGATTTGGTGTGTTCGCAGTATCGTCCCAGCAGCGCTCACGATGCGCCGTACTGGACCACGAATGCAGGTGCGTAACGCCGCGGTCGTGTCTGAGCTGACGGTCGTCACGCCTGAGCGCGGTCTCGGCTGGCGGTGCTATGTTCTGGCGTTGGGCTGACAGCGCTTGTTGTTCGCAGGAGCGCCGGTCTTCAACAACAACCAGAGCCTCACTGTTGGCGTCCGAGGTGGGTCCGTGTTGAAGCTGTTGGCGGAGGCCTGCTCTGATACTTGTTCAGGTCGCCGCATCTCGCGGCTTTCGACCTGCGTGTCGGCAGCGCTGAGGATTCCCGTCATGGCTGAGCAGGGCCGATCCTTCTCGAAGACTACCATCTGGTCGAGAAGCTTGCACAGGTTAGACCGCTGCCCCCCCCCTGCTCTCTCGGAAATATCGGTTGTAAAAATCCCCCCGCTCGTTGGCTCGCTGGAGACATGCTGATTGGAGACATGCTGATTGACGTGTGCGGGCTGCAGTTTGACCGGGAGCGCATTCCGGAGCGGGTGGTGCACGCCCGTGGCGCAGCAGCCAAGGGCTTCTTCGAGGTGCGGCATTCGTTTTCGACATCGGCTGTCCACGGTCTCTGCATGGATGTGTCAACCGTTCGCT
>JAABUX010007935.1_pt1 | contig 12328 bp, 17 predicted proteins | sample 5561851 | NCBI WGS metagenome assembly JAABUX01 (sample SAMN10711883, study PRJNA513361) | rock metagenome | isolation source: Antarctica rocks | place: Antarctica: Victoria Land, Richard Nunatak red sandstone | collected 2016-01-03 | reverse complement strand
TTGGTCTCTTGCGCTCAGCGTCACTCGGCACGCACGGCGGCGGCACGGCAGCACGCTGATGCTGCTGCTGACCACCCCACGGTCCCAGCATGGCGCCGTCCTGCCTCGCTAGGTAAACCAACAGCACCAACGCCGCAGGTGGCGCGTTTGGTCGGTCTTCACATCCCCTGCACCAGCGGCTGCAGCATGCTTGTTCTCAGTGCGAAGAGCGGTGCGCATAGGGGAGCTCGCGCACCCAGAACGGTCTGGGAGCCAAAGGCGACCAAGAGGAAAGTGAAGCTGTAAAGTTTGGGCGTTGTTTCCAGCTTCGCCACGCGCCATGCGACGACAGTGCTGACCAGCGAGGCGGTAAATAGTGTCGCGGCAAGCAAGAAGTACATCAGCTGTTGCTGGTCGTCTGCAAACAGGCTCCTGCGAAACAGCGCGCACACGTCAAACCGCCTCCTTCTCGGGGAGAGCAGGGCTTGACACACAGAGCGCCACAAATATGAGTGCAGTCCAAGGTATGCTTGAAGTGTAGGTTGGGAGGCACTTGTAGCCGACGTAGGCACCAAAGCCAGACGTGCCGCCAAGGACTGTGCCGATTGTGCGGTCCACTGCCACCCGTGCGAGCTTGCCGACCACCGGTGCTGCGACCACCTGCGGCAGCGCGCGTTGAACGCAGCGCCTGGCACAGCAGCTGCCCAGGCTTGGCAAACGAAGGCAGCACAGGGCCCACACCACACAGGTGACGCCCGCTGCGCGCGTTGCGTCCATGACTAGCTTCTGAAATGTGGCATTCTCTGCGCAGGCACGCCGCCTGTGTCATCTGCTCATCACCCAAGCCACAAGGGCACCGCAGAGCGGCCTAGGAGCAGAGGCAAAGAATGCATCATTAATCCACAATGTGCGGGTGGGAGGCCGTCGGGGGGGCTGGTTGGGCGCAGGCGCGCACCGCCCACAAGCGGAAGTATGACGCCAAAGCCCAGGAACATGGTGAGCGCGACAGAGCACCCCGTACGCAAACCTCGCTGCACCTCCTCCGTGAGCAGCGGGCGTCGCGTCCCCTCCTTCCTGCCCATCCTGGGCTTCTGCAGCACAAGGAGTGCAAGCCTACGTTTCTTGCATTGCACTTACGCACAGAAGCAAGCACTTGTTCCCAAGCGCACCCCCGAACTCCGCATCACTTACACATGCGCGGCTGCCATGCGCAAGTCTAGGCCGCCCTCCACACTGCAAAGGACTCTGGCGGCACTCCATCATATCCTGACATAAGGCCAGAGGCAAGGCAAAGCCTGCAACAGTAACCTAAAGTAGGCCCAAAGCAGACAAGTCTTCTGAGTCAGAAGTTCTGACACGGGCACTCGGGAGCTAAGTGCCAGAGTCTTGCCCAGGCCCAGGCACGAGCCAATCCCGCTACGACCTAATCCCGCTACGACCTGTACAAGTTGGACCGCAAGCGCAAGCGCCATAGCAACCATCAAAGTCCAGCACCTGTATGCCTGAGAGCAACGTGATAGCTTGTGAACCGCAGTAGTCTTCACCAGCCATACCGCACAGCAGGGGTCATACGCTGTGTGCAGAGATGCTCTTCTTTGGTATTACTGCACTAGGCCAATCAACATGCCGTGCCAGCACTTCTGAGATCACGCAGACGCTGTGATATGCGGTAGCAGCTGCTGGCAATGCCGCAGCGGCACGTACCTTCGGCCAGGACTGCTGAGACAGAGGCACGCTGGCTGGCAACGCTCACAGAAGTGCGACGTCAAGCAGCCCGCGTCGCAGAGGCCGCCGGCGTGCAGGCACGCCGCGCGCTCACAACACACTCAGCGCCTGGCTGGCCCTTGAGCCACGCCAAGGCATACGTATGCGCCGTGCCTGGTGCAGCCGCAGGTCCTCTGCCGCGTGACAGTCACACGGGGGTGCAGGCGCCCGACACGGACGGCGTGTGGTTCGACGTGCGCGAGGGCCGCGACGTTGCGCCAGCGGAAGACTGCGTGGAGGCGTCGGGCGCCTGGCACGCTCAGCAGTGGCTCAACGCCTTCTGCGTGCTGGTGCGGGAACTTGGGGTCGCGCGGGAGACGGGCTGCTTCAAGCATGCGCGACAGCCTGGAGGCCTGTGCGTCTGAAAGCTGTGCTGGCACCCCTAGCATTTGCTAGGATTTTGCTCCAGCATGGATCCACTCCAGCTTCAGGACGTGCCAGTCAGCTGAGGTTTGGATTTGTGCGAGTTACACCTGCACGCCTGTGGATTTGTCATCGGCTGCCGCCACTCTCTGACTGAGTGGATGCACCGGCAGTTCTTCCAGCGGCCGGCAGAGCTCGGGAACGCAGTGCAGACAGACGACCTGCTGTTCTTCGTCCTCGGCGACGCGTACCAGGTGCGCCCCGCAGGACAGCGCATGCATGGATGCGGGCCCGGTGACCTGACTCAATCCACCCTTCTCCACGCATGGCGGAGCGCTCCAGCAGGTCGGCCGGTGCCTCCTTCCCGCGCGGACGTGCAGCAGGGGCCGTGCTGCACCGGCCCTCAAGCGGGCATGTGGGGCGGGCAGGGCGGGCCGGGGGGCCCCCTGCTGGTGCGGCGCAAGGGCGCGGCGCTGCCCGCCGAGCTGGACCTGGGCGGCGCGCTGTCCCCGCGCGTGGACTGGTGCTGGAGCACGCTGCTGAACCTGGTCATCCAGACCTCGTTCCAGCTCACCGTCGCCGCGTGCCGGAGCGCCCCCGCTGCAGCGCGCGCTGTGCGCACCACGCACCCACTCGCCAAGCAGTCGGCAGTGCATGCCCGCGGTGAAGACCGTCTCTTGCCTCCAGGCAGGCCTCTTGGGGCCCGCGAGACGGGATTCACGTAGTACATGTATGTGTCATGACACAGTGCAACAAGCAGCCCGCGCCCAGGACGCTTGCTGCTGCATGCAGGCGCGTCGATATCGCCGCGCTGGCGGATGCAGGCGGCAGGCTGCCGCCCGATGCCACGCGCGTGCTCAAAGCAGTCTACGCGTCGCCCATGCGCGTGCAGGCGCGGCCCCCACGATGACGCCGTGGCAGCATGCGGCTGCATCTCCTGCCAACATGGGGATCAGGCTCACGCCACAGCACACACTCGAGCAGCAGCATCGCGGGCGCTCGCGCAGGTGAACCTGGAGGGCGGGCGCGGCGCGGCGGACCGGCCGGTGCCCGCGTACCCGGACCTGTGCTTCGCGGTAGAGGACTTTGATGACGCCTTCAGCTCGCTGGCGCGCCACTGGGGCGCCGGCAGCGCCCGTGGGGCAGTGCATGTCCGGTCGGCTGGCGGGCAGCGATGCATGCGGGGGCGTTCCACACACCGCAGCTGGAGCCGCGGCCGCCATGCAGACGACGGCCGCCGTGTCTGCCGCCACTCTGCGGGAGCCGCTGTTCGAGCGGCCGGTCATGTTGCGCAGACAACCTGCAGATGTTTTTGTTTAAAAGATGACAACCGCGTCTGAGAGCATCCCGGGGCAGGTCCTGGCGGAGCCGGGCTGGTGCTACGTGGTGCTGCTGGCGGCGGTCGGCGGCATCGCGCTCTTCCTGCCCCCGCGGCGCAGCAGCGCGCCAGGCAACCAGCACGCCGCGGGCGGGCCCGCGTCGCAACCAGCCGACGCGCCTGCAGCCTCGGCGTCGGGCCCCCAGCCGGATGCAGCGGCTGCGCAGGGGCGGGCGTCCGGCGCGGCAGGGAGTGGCGGCGGCGACGGCCAGAGCGGTGCCGGCGCCGCTGCAGGTCGCAGCGCCGCCGCAGACGGGCCGGCAACCCGGCCGGCAGCGGAGAGCTCCGGTCCACCAGGCCCGCTTAGCGGCGTGGCGAGCAACCCTGCGGCAGACCTGGCAGAAGGCAGCGTGGAGCCTGGCGGCGCGGGCGCGCCAGCCGAAGCCGCCGTGGCGGGTGCGCTGCGCCGCTGGTCGATGGCCGACGATGACGGCAGCGGCGGCGGCGGTGCGCGCGACGCTGGTGGCGCGCCGGGACGCGCCAGCCCTCCGCTCCAGCCTGCCGCGCGTCCGTCTGGGCAGCCTGGCGGGCGCGAGGCTGACGGCGCCGGGGCCGGCCGCCCGGAGGCCGACCGTGCGGCATCGGTGCCGCTCTTCTCCGGCTTTGTCAGCTACGAGATGCTGGAGGCGGTGGTCGTGGAGGGCGGCCGCGGAGCCGTGCGGCGGGAGGCGGGAGCGCACTGGGTCAAGATGAAGGGCCCAGGTGCGGTACGGCTCAGTCGCACAGCCTGGCCGAGACGCTGCGCGCTCGGGCACCGACAAGCCGCGACCGGCGGCGCAGGCAACCAGGGCTATGCAGACGTCGCTGTGACCTGCCTGGTGCCTCGTGACACCGGCCACCTCGCGCCGCCGCCCCGCGCGCCCGCGGCCAACGGCGCTCTGTTCGCGCGCGCGCTGCGGGCTGCTACCGCTGTGGCACAGGGTGCGCACATGGCCATGTGTACTTGCTCTCGCCGCGTTATGGGAACTATAACACTGGCCGCTCTATGGGAATTCTGTGTGCGCTTGCACAGACGCCAAGCCTACTCAGGCACTACTGGCATGCGCGTGCAGGGTTTATATTGGGCAGCCACAGAGCGCCGCAGCCTCCGCTGCAGATGCGCTGCGCGCTGATGCGCCTCAGCTTGCCGGTGAAGCTGCTGGCGGCCCAGGTGCTGCAGCTGCCGCTGTCGCCAGTAGCAGCGGCAGCCGAGGCGCAGTAGGGCCATTTGCCTCTGTCATCAAGACACACTCCTTGGGGCAATAGTTGTAATAAGGAGAAGGCTGGAAGCCTCCGGGCCGACCGCAACAGCTGTCCAGCCTGGTGCTGAAAGGGAAGCGCACACAAGCCCGTCCCTTCAGCCAATACACGGCACTGGAGTGAAGGGGTGAACTCGTCCAGGGCGATGCAAGCGCAAGACGGCCCAGCCGCGACGTGCAGCGGGCGGGCCGTGCCTCGTGACAGCCTGCAGTACCGCCAGGTAGAGGCTGCCGAGCAGGTCTGTGGAGCGCAACCAAGCTCGCACCTCTTACTAAGACAAGTCGCTTGGTGTGCAGTACTGCGACGAGACTGACCTGCCGTGCATCATGGCCCTGGTGGACAACGAGCTCAGCGAGCCGTACTCCATCTTCACATACAGGTCTGCTGAGCAGATGAGTGATAAGATCGGCGAATGGTGGGTCGTGTGCTGTTCTGCGCAAGGCGTCCGCGCGCCGCAGGTACTTCTTGCACAGCTGGCCCAAGCTGTGCTTCCTGGCGCTTGACGGCGGCCACTGCTTCGGCACCGTGGTCTGCAAGATGGACATGCACGGCGAGCTGCTGCGCGGCTATATCGCGATGCTGGTCGTCGAGCATGCCTACCGCGGCCTGGGCGTGGGTCCGCGGCCTTGAGAGGGCTTGCGCGGGAGTGGCTGTTGACGGGCTTCCAGCTGCTGCAGGGGCTGAGTGTGAGGGTCTGCTACGCAGGCACGCAGCTCGTGCGGCTGGCCATCCAGGAGATCGTTGCGGGCGGGGCAGACGAAGTGGTGCTCGAGGCGGAGGTGACCAACGGGGGAGCGCTCGCGCTGTACGAGGGGCTGGGCTTTCTGCGCGACAAGCGCCTGCTGCGGTGCGTCGCGGGCACGCCTTCCTGTGCCCCGCCTCCTGCGGCAGCCCACACTCACTGCGCAGCACCCGGTGCAGGTATTACTTGAACGGCGCGGACGCGTTTCGGCTCAAGCTTATGCTGCCGCTGTCCCCAGAGCGCGCCGCTGCAGAGCAGCTGGCCGCCCTGTCCACTGGCCACCCGGGGGCAGGTGACGCGCAGCCCGAGCGATCGCCTGCTGGGGTGGTCTGCTAGCTAGGGGTGGTGTGCTAGCTATAGCGTGTGAAGCGGACGTCCCATGTTGCCGTGTAGCCTGTGCCCTGGTGCCGCATGCCTGGAAAGTGGACATGACACATCAAAGTAAAGCCTTCAGAGTGCACTCAGCCTATCCAGCCTCAGCCAGGCACAGCAGACGTTGAGCATCGTAAATTCAGCTCAGGGTCTGCACATATATATGCATGTACGCCATGCTACTGCATATACGCCATGCTATACCTGGCAAGCGTTTGCAACATTACAAGCGCGCCATACACACTGCACAAGCTTCTCTAGGCTGCAGCTCGCCTCTGCGCAGCCTCGCATGCCAGTAGATCTAAAAAGAGGTGCTATTAGGGTTACGTCTATTATAGTTTCACTTTCATTCTTATCACGTCTAGATTGCACATTGCTCACCAGCCCAGGTGAGGCCTGGACTCCTGGTTGGGCCGCACACAGGAGCGTACTGCTTCTCCTGACGTGTACGAGCGTAGGAGACCAGCCTTGATGCAAACAGCCATGGTGCATTGACGCACCCCCCCTGCGCCCAGTAGTCTGCAGAAAAATCATCATTTAACTTGCAGGAGGCAGCGCTGCAGTGCACCCTGCAATGGGCGCTGGGGTGGCGGCCGCTGCGCTGGTGTTGCCTGGATGTCCCAACAGGCATGTTGCGCCTCGGACACAGCGCTGCGCGCTGCCTCGGGCAAGGAAGCGCGCAGTCTGGCGGGCGCCTGCGCCGCAATGTCAGGCCTGGGTGGGGTCCCTTGCGAGCCTTGGCAGAGTGATGCGCCGTTTTGCATGGATGTTAGTGTGAATCCCGCGTGCTTGCGTCACGGTCTGGGTGCCAGCGTGTACCTCTATACACTGACCGTCCCTGCTTGCGCATGCGGGTGCCGCTTTGCTTTGGCACGCTCCTCCCTGGCTCGCCTGGCAGCCTGTTTGTGCCACACTTGCCGCAGGACCTGAGCAAGGTCGGGCACGCGCAGGACCACGAGCGCGCGGCGCGCTCTGCCGCGTGCAAGTCAGAGCAGGCGCCCGACTCAGGTCGGCAGCTGCCCAGCTGGCTACGCAACGCTGCCGGGGTGCGACCCGGACCTGGCGTGCGCTCGCCGCGCAGCCCACAGCGCCCTGCTTGCCAGCACCTCGAGCTGTGGGGTCGCTATGCAGGTGGTCGCAGTGGCCGCGGTGGCCCTCGCGCTCCCGGCAGCAGCACGAGCGCGAGCCGTGCCCACGGAGCACCTGCAGCAGCCGGTGCCGCTCCCAGCCGGCTCACTTCAACAGTTCTGTGTTTAACCCGTCAACAAGTACTAGTTCAACCGACCGTTCCACCTTCCGACACCTGTCTACCAGCTGTCGTTCTGCATTTAACTCGTCAGCAAGTACAAAGTAAGTGTGCGCGCGTCACGCTGGTGAGGAGCGGCGCACTTGCTGTCACTCGTGCAAGCAAGCAGGGTGAGTGTCGAGGCGGCCCGACAACAGGTGCCGGCGCGGGTGGTGGAGGCCGTGCGAGCGCGCGTGCTTGACCCCGCAGCAGACCTGGCGCACAGCGCGGGGCGCGAGGGCGCGGCGGCCGGCGCGAGCGCGCAGCGCTGGGCGACCCTGTCCTGGGCAAAGACGCGCCACTGGGCAGCGGCCTCCTCTGAGGCTCTGGGCCAGCGCCTCAGCAGCAAGGTCTGATTGCCGACTCTCCTGTGATCAACCACCCTCTCATAACTTACATAGGCTGCTTTTCTCTGGCTTCGCCGCACAATGCATTGCGATTGGCTTCGTCCAGGTGCAATGCACTTCCATCTCGATGTGTTTGCCCAGCGGCTGTGGTGTCTGTTGTGCAGGAGCGGTTCTCAGCGGCGCACCACGCTGACGACGCCGGCACGACCGAAGCGCACATCCGCGAGGTTGTCGCCACCCCGGCTTTCCGTATCGCAGGTGCGCCCCGGGTGCCGCTCGCCCCGCCACTGCTTTTGCCTGACCATGCCTGCTTCAGGGATGGCCGCGCTGCTCACCGGCTCACTGTGGAGCATGAGCCTGACGCCGCAGCGTGTGGGGCGACAGCGACCGCAGCGGGCGTGGCTGTGATGCTGGTAATCCTGCGCATGTCGATGCAGGACGTCCCTATGCGCGTGCAGCGCGGCATCATGTGCGCCCTACTCCGCACTCGCCCGGCGCGCTGTGTTGCGGCGCACCCTGCCTGCAAGCAGCCGGCGTGTGGGGTGCTGGGAGTTTGCAGCCTGCTGGGCACAGGCCTCATCGCACCGCAGGGTCCAAACTGGCATGCTGCTGCACAGGCGACAGGACGCCGCCTGGCCTGCCACGCCAGGTGCTCTTCTCGCGGTGGCCCGGCCGGTGCACCATGTATAGAGACGCGACTGCCATGGGGTGCCAGGGACTCCGACGACTGGAGCGATGCGGAGGGCGAAGTGCCCGCGCGCCCCGCGCGCACGCGCGGCGCGTTTGATGGCTCGGCAGCCGGCGCGGCCTCTGCGCTCGCGGCGCGGGCGCGCGGCGTCACCGGCGCCCCTGCTCCCGGCGGGGCGGCGGCCAGCGCAACCCCAGGGCTGGTGTCGCAGGCGGCCAAGGACCGCGCTCTGGCCCTCATGGCCGCCAGCGCGCCAAGCGCTGCGCCGCGGCCCGGCTCGGCGCCCGTGGCACTGGCCGCTGCGCTCAAGGCTGCTGCAGCTGGCGGCCTAGCAGGCGCCAAGGGAGTGGCGGCCCCCGCCAGCGGAGGCAGCGGGAGCGGCGGGGCAGACAGCGGCGTCCCCGATGCGGTGGCTGCGCAGCTCGCTGAAGCAGCCGCGGCGCAGACCACCCAGGCAGCTCCGAGCCAAGCGGCCAGGGCCGCCCCGGCGCGGGCCGCCGCGGCTCCTGTTGCGCCCGGCGCCTCACCCGCGGCGCCAGCGCGCAAGGCCACGGCTGCGTCGCGGGCTGTCGCGCCCGCAGCCGGGCTGCGGCCGTTCGATGCGCAGGCAGCCGAGGTGCGCAACGGCTGCACTGGGAGGCAGGCCTGCATGGCTGCTTTCGTGTTCCTGCTGCAAGGCTGCCCACCCTGCAGGCTGTGCTGCCGAGTGCGCCCTGCTTGTGGCAGGCTAGCGCATGACATGCCGGCTCTCACAGGTGCTATCGCCTTCCCTTGCGATGGCGCGCCCGCAGCCGCCGCCCGCGCCTGCCGGGCGGCCCGTCCCGCCGCCCCCGCCGCCGCTGCCCCGCCGGCTGCCTCCGCTGAGCTGGCTGCCGCGCGGGGGCGCTGGGCGGCAGCCTGGCGAGACGGCGCAGGCCGCGGCCGCGCCGCAGGCACCCGCGCCGGCCGTTACCGCGTTTGGCAGCTGGCTGCCCGGCAAGAGTGCCAAGCCGCCCGGCTCCAGCGCGGCGGCCGACGCAGGCGTGCCTGGGCAATGCCCGGCCCGCGCTTCGGAGTCTGCGCAGCGCGCGCAGCCCGCGCTGGGCCTAGCGCCGGCGCGCGGGCCGGTGCGCGAGGCGCAGGCTGCGAGGGAGGCGCTGCGCGGGGGCGGCGCACCGCTGGTGGTGCTGCTCGGCGCCGCCGCCGCGGTGGCCTCTGCGCTCGAGCCGCTGTTCCAGGTGCAGCCCCGCGCGTCTCGTCGGGAGCGCCTTGCGGCGCCGTCTGAACACCCTGGGCTGCACCGGCGCGTCCGAGCTGTAGGTGTTCATGCGATCCTGGGAGTGCGGACGTGCGCTGCACCCACAAGGCCTGCCGGCTCGTACAAGGAATAGAAAGCGCCTGTCATAGGAAGCGCCACGGTCGCCGCGGCCCGCCTGACCACGGCAGCGTGCCCGCCGCAGGATCCGGCGCTGCGCGCCGCGGCGCGGCCGGCGGCGCCGGCGGCGCGCCTGCCGCGCTCGCCGCCGTCCGAGCAGGACCTGGCGCTGCTGGCCAAGTACGACATGTTCGGCCAGCTGCTGCAGGCGGCCGCGGCGGCGCCGCAGGCGCAGGTGCGCCCGCGGCGCTCTCCTTAGCGACTCTGGCGCGCTCTGCGGATAAGCGTGAGGTCAGCCGGCCTGCGCACGCGCTGGCGAGCCAGGACCTGACTCAAGGATAGGAGCGACGGCAAGCGCCGGTGTCACGCATGTGCCGCCGTGTGCAAAGCGCGCATGGTGGCAGAGGAGGTGGCACTGCGCTGCGCGCAGGCGCCGCGCTTCTCGCCGGTGCGTGCGCTGGGGCACGCGGCGCCGCCGGCCGGCGCGCCGCGCCACGACTTTTTTGCGGACGTCATGCACGGGGTGCTGCGCAGCGGGCCGCCGGCCTCCTCAAAGTGCGCACAGGCTGCTTTGCGCATGCGCTGCCTGCCAGCGCTCGGGGCCTCGTCCGCCGCGTGTCTCTCACTGCCGCGTGTGCCCACTGCCCCGTGTGGCCAGGGGCGCTGGGGCGCGGCGTCGCCATGGCAGGAGGGCGCGGCAAGCACGTCTGCGGCGCCCACTCAGGCAGGTGCTTCGATCCGGCGGCGAGCGCTCTGAGCGGCTGGGGTGGGCGCAGGTACGACATGGTGTGGGACCTGCTGCACGCGGTGCGTGCGCCGGGCGCGACGGGCGCCGGCCGGCGCTGGGACCCCATGCACCAGCTCCTGGAGCGCGTGTCCGCGGCGGCCGAGTGGGGCCTGCCCAGCGAGGGGCCCGCCGCCGCGCTGCTGTGTGCGGACCCGAGCGGCTGGGAGCCGCCGCGGTGCGCCCCCCGCACAGGGGGCGTCTGGGCAGCGTGCGCGGGTACGGCCGTGGCAGGGCGCCGGGTAGGTGCGCGCCGGAGGCGGCACGGAGCTCTGACGGACGCGAGTGGGCTCCGCTCATGCGCCTCACCTGGCGCTCTGGTCAGCTCTAGCGCCTGACGTATAGGTGCTGGCAGGCGGCGCGCTCTGGGGCGGCTGAGCCTCCTGGAAACGGCAGTGGCGTCAGCGCTTGACCTGCGGTCTCCTGGGCGCAGGTTCTGTCCAACCTCTGCCCTGATGCGCTCCGCCACGGGCGACGCGCCCTGGCACGGCAACGTGCGCTCAAAGTACGACTGGGCAACCGCGGCCTTTGCCCTCGAGGTGCGAGGCTGCCACGCTCGCTGTCTTTACCCGCTCACCCACGTCGATGTCGCCCACCGCGTGGCTGACATTCCACCTGCCTTCTCCGCCCGCTCCCTGTGACGGCCCCCGCCTCCCGCGTCACAGTGCAGCCACGAGTCGGGCGGCTGCGCGCCTGCAGGCGCCGGCGGGCCGGAGTAAGTACGACCCGCTGCCGGCTGCGTTGGCCGCGCTGGCCGCGCCGCCGACCGGCGCGCCCGCAGCCGACCCGCTGGCGGCACTGCTGCAGCGCTATGGCGCGGCGGCGGCCGCGTCGCGCGCCGCGCAGCAGCGCCACCGGGCGGCCGAGGGCGCGGCGGGGCTGCTGCAGGTCGCCGAGGGCCGTGCGGGGGAGCCCCGGCGCGCCGACCCGCTCGGGCGGCTGCTGGGCGTGGAGCCGCCGCGCGGCGCGCCCAAGTGGGACTTCCTGCCGGCGCTGCTGCGGGGCGCGCGCCGCGCGAGCGCTCGGCCGCCGGCGACGCAGCAGGTGCGGCTGGCTGCCGCCTCAGCCAGAGGCGCTGGGTGCTGAGCGAGGCTGGTGGCATGTCTGCTGCCTGCTGCTCTGTGTGCCCTCGCTTGCGGGTGTCCACTGCCTGCAGTGCATGCTGCCTTGTCATGTGTTGGCCCGCCGTTGCTCTCTGCTTGCTTGTGCCCTGTGCAAATCAGAATGTGCAGGATGCCGCTCTGAGTGCCAGGAGGCCTTGCATGGGAGGTGGCAGGAAGGCCCCGTTAGACAAGAAAATCAGAGCTGGGCTGGAGCGGCGGCCTGTGCCAAATGCAGGCGGCGGCGCCGGACCCGGCTGCGGCGCTGGTCGCTGTGGCGGCCGGCCCAGAGCGCAGCAGCCCTGCAAGACCCGCCGCTGTGGGGGCCCGCGCGAGCGCCCCGGCCGACATCGTCCGCATGCCGGCGGCCGCCGCGCCTGCGCCCGCCGGCCCCGCCGCGCTGCTCACCAGCGCAGCTGGTCCGGCCCGGGCGCCTGCGCCCACCGCGCCCGCGCGGGGCAAGGGCGGCGCGCAGGCAGGCCTGCTGGCGGGCGCGGCCGCCGCCCACTTGAGCAGCGCTGAGCACGCGGGCTCGGCACGGCCGTATGACCCGCTGCCGGACCTGCTGCGGCTGCAGCGGGGGCGCGGCAGCCTCGGTGGCGCAGGCGCCGACGGCGAGTGCGACCTGGTCGCCGTGCTGTCGCGCCGCAGCGGCGGGCTCGGCTTCGCGGCTGTTGCGGCCTGCTTCAGGTGACGCCCGCCGCTGGCAGCGGCCGACTGGCTGCCAAGCTGTGGATGCACTCAGGGAGCTAATTCGCTGCTCTTCGCGATTGCATGGGGTGCACAGCTGAGCTGTCCACTGCTGGCCTCCGTTCTGAGGCTGTGCTCTGCGCTGCAGGGAGCTGGCAGCCGATGAAGCCCTGGCGCAGCGGTACGGGGCGCTGTATGCGCTCATGCGGGCCGCTGCTGGCGCGCCTGGCTCGGTGCCCGCGT
>JAABUX010007934.1_pt1 | contig 12329 bp, 8 predicted proteins | sample 5561851 | NCBI WGS metagenome assembly JAABUX01 (sample SAMN10711883, study PRJNA513361) | rock metagenome | isolation source: Antarctica rocks | place: Antarctica: Victoria Land, Richard Nunatak red sandstone | collected 2016-01-03 | reverse complement strand
GGCGGACAAGGTCCAGACGACGAGCTTGTAGCTCTCGGGCCGGTAGCCGAGGAACCGCGTGCGGCTTTCGCTGTCGCGCACGGCGACCAGCACTTTGCCGAAGCGCGACCGGGTCAGGCTGCGGGACAGTGCATAGAGCGCGCAGAGCAGCGCCGCCGTGATCAGCAGCAGCCCGCAGCGCGTGCCGTCGGACGACAGCGGCGCACCTAGTATCTCCTTGAAGTCGGTCAGCCCGTTGTTGCCGCCGAACCCCATGTCATTGCGGAAGAACGCCAGCAGCAGCGCATACGTCAGCGCCTGGGTGATGATCGACAGGTAGACCCCCGTCACCCGGCTGCGGAAGGCGAGCCAGCCGAACACCAGCGCCAACGCGCCCGGAACCAGCATCGCCATCAGCAGTGCGAAGGGGAACTGGCCGAAGCCGTACCAATACCACGGCAGCGACTTCCAGTTCAGGAACACCATGAAGTCCGGCAGCGCCGCGCCATACTGCCCGCGCCCGGCGATCTGCAGCATGAGGTACATGCCCATCGCGTAGCCGCCCAGCGCAAAGAACGCCGCGTGGCCAAGGCTCAGTATGCCGGCGAACCCCCAAACCAGGTCCACTGCCAGCGCCAGGATGGCGAAGCACAGGTACTTGCCGAACAGCGAGACGACATAGGTGGGAACGTGCAACGCGCCGCCGGGCGCCGTGCCCAAGTTGAGTCCGGCCAGCAGCAGCGCGCCGCCCAGCACCAGGAACAACGTCGTGGGCGTAGCGACCCGGTCCCTCACGTCTCGACCGCCCGGCCCTTGAGCGGGAACATGCCGCGCGGCCGGCGCTGGATGAACAGGATCAGCAGCACCAGCACCACGATCTTGCCCAGCACCGCGCCCGCGACCGGCTCCAAGAACTTGTTGACCACGCCCAACGTGAGCGCCCCCAGCGCCGTGCCCCACAAGTTGCCGACGCCGCCGAACACGACGACCATGAAGCTGTCGATGATGTAGCCTTGGCCAAGGTTGGGGCTCACGTTGTCGATTTGGCTGAGTGCCACGCCCGCCATCCCGGCGACGCCGGAGCCCAAGCCGAAGGTCAGCGCGTCGATGCTCCCGGTGCGTATGCCCATGGCGGCGGCCATGCGGCGGTTCTGCGTCACCGCCCGCATGCGCAGGCCCAATGGCGTGAAGCGCAGCACCGCCATCAGCCCGAACAGCACAGCCGCCGCGAACACGATGATGGCGACCCGGTTGTAGGTCAGCGTCAACTGCCCGACGCGGCCCGCGCCGCTCATCCAGGCCGGCGTTCCGACCTCGCGGTTGGTCGGGCCGAAGATCGACCGGATGGCCTGTTGCAGGACAAGCGAAAGGCCGAAGGTGGCGAGCAGGGTTTCGAGCGGGCGGCCATACAGGAAACGGATCAGGCCGCGCTCGATCGCCATGCCAACCGCGCCCGACACCAGGAACGCCAGCGGGATGGCAATAAACAGGCTGGCCCCGAACAGGCCCGGCGCGTGGGCGCGGATCAGCTCCTGCACCATGAAGGTCACATAGGCGCCGATCATCACCATCTCGCCGTGCGCCATGTTGATCACGCCCATGACGCCGAAGGTGATGGCGAGGCCGGTGGCGGCCAGCAGCAGCACGGAGCCAAGGCTCAGGCCATAGAACGCCCCTTGCGCCAGGCCCCAAAGCCGCAGCGACCAGTCGATGCCCCTCACCGCATCGGCCGCCGCGGCGGTGACGGCGGGGGAGCCATCGGACAGGGAGGCGAGCAGCGCGCGTGCGTCCAGGTCCCCGCGGCTGCGCAGTGTTGCGATGGCGCCCAGCTTGTCGGCCTCGCTGGCGTCGGCGGTGGCCAGCACCGCGGCGGCGCGGGCCTGCTGCACTGCCTGGCGCACCCCCGCGTCATGCTCCTGCGCGATGGCGCGGTCGAGCGCGGGCAGGGCGGCGGCGTCGCGGGATTTGAACACGGCCTCGGCCGCGTCCGCCCGGACGGCGGGTTCGGGGGCGAACAGGCGCAGTGCGCCCATAGCGGCGTCCACGGCGCGGCGCACGCCGTTGTTGACGCGGACGGGGCGAGCGTCAGGGGCTTCGGCGGGAGCGCCGGTGTCGGCGGAAACCAGGGCGCCGCCGGGATCGCGGATGAACAGCGCGCCGCCGGGCTGGACCAGCAGCCGCCCGGCCTGCAACGCATCGAGCACCGGTGCGGCGCGCGGGTCGCCGGAGACGGCCAGCGCCTCCACCCCACGGCGGATTTCGTCGAACGACGGGCTGCCGAGCGGCGTCAACAGCGACGGCTGCGCCAAGGCGGGAGCGCTGAACAGCAAAGCAAGGATGAGGAGAATGATCCGCATCGTATTGACCCAATTAAGGTATGGGGCGGATTTCCACCCGCCCCACGGGCCTCAGCTACCGCCGCCGCCGCACTTGCCGGTCTTGACGTTGAAGTTGCCGCACGACATCGGCGGGCGCCAATCGGCGATCAGGTCGCGCGAGCCCTCAAGGTAGGGCGACCACTCCTGCGCCACGATCGTGCCCGGCGTGGTGGACACGATGTTGAACTGCCCGTCGCCCTGGATTTCGCCAATCAGCACCGGCTTCGTGATGTGGTGGTTCGGCATCATCGCCGACAGCCCGCCAGACAGGTTGGGCACGGCGACGCCGATCATGGCGTCGATCACCTTCGCCGTGTCGAAGGTGCCGGCCTTCTCGACCGCCTTCACCCACATGGCGAAGCCGATGACGTGCGCCTCCATCGGATCGTTGGTCACCCGCTTCGGGTTCTTGGTGTAGGCCTGCCAACGCGCGATGAACGCCTTGTTGTCGGGGTTGTCGACGCTCATGAAGTAGTTCCAGGCGGCGAGGTGGCCCAGCAGCGGCTTGGTGTCGATGCCCGCGAGCTCCTCCTCGCCGACGCTGAACGCCACGACGGGGATGTCGGTCGCCTTGATGCCCTGGTTGCCCAGCTCCTTGTAGAACGGCACGTTGGCGTCGCCGTTGATGGTGCTGACGACCGCGGTCTTCTTGCCGGCGGACCCGAACTTCTTGATGTCGGCGACAATGGTCTGCCAGTCGCTGTGGCCGAACGGCGTGTAGTTGATCAAGATGTCTTCCTGCTTCACGCCCTTGGACTTCAAATAGGCTTCAAGGATTTTGTTCGTGGTGCGCGGGTACACGTAGTCGGTGCCCGCGAGCACCCAGCGCTGCACCTTCTCCTCGGCCATCAGGTAGTCGACCGCCGGAATGGCCTGCTGGTTCGGCGCGGCGCCGGTGTAGAAGACATTCTTGCTGCTCTCCTCGCCCTCATACTGGACGGGGTAGAACAGGATGTTGTTCGTCTCTTCGAACACCGGCAGCACGGACTTGCGCGACACCGACGTCCAGCAGCCGAACACGGCGGCAACCTTCTGCACGGTGATCAGCTCGCGCGCCTTCTCGGCGAACAGCGGCCAGTTGGACGCGGGGTCGACGACCACGGCTTCCAGCTTGCGGCCCAGCACCCCGCCCTTCTTGTTCTGCTCGTCAATCAGCATCAGCATGACGTCTTTCAGCGTGGTCTCGCTGATGGCCATGGTGCCGGACAGGCTGTGCAGGATGCCGATCTCCACGGGGCCGGTGGGTTGCGCATGGGCCGGCGCGAACCCCAGGGCGAACGCAACGACGACAGCCGCGAGGCCCGCGCCCCGCAGCCAGTTTCGGATGGACGCCATACAGAACTCCCCCTCGTGTTGGATCAGCGCGGCTCAGCGCGGCTCGAACAATGTATGCAACATACGTGCCAAAAGATTACGATGGTGTGAAGCGTGGGGCGTGAAGCGCCGGCGCGTCGAGGTCCCTGTCACGAACTGCCGCATTTTTGAGCATCAGCGGCTGGCCCAGCGGCGAAGCTGGGCCAGCAGCGCCGCCGGGTGCCGGCGCGGCGCGATGGACAGCCAATGCAGCGTGCGCTCGGCGTTTGCCAGGCTGCGCTTGTAGCGGTCCGCGCTCCCCAGGAAATCGTAGCTCAGGCCGCCGCGGGCGCGGTGCGCCTCGATCGCCAGATGGTGGCACGTGAGGCCGGGCTTTGCGTGCGCCGGGGCGCCGGGGTAGTCGAAGCCGCTTTGGTAGGCGCAGGCCCGCCTGGCATGCACGAGGTTGTAAAGGTAGCCGACCACGGACCCGCCCGCGGTGACGCGCAGCAGTTCGACCACGCCCGGCACGCCGCGGCGGACCAAGCATTGGTGGAACCGCCGCACCGGTTCCGTGGCGAACGCGCCGGGTTTGCCGCGGGCTGACCAGGTGACGGCGTGGAGCGCGATCAGCGCGTCGAGGAACTGTGCCGCCTGCTCGGCCGTCTGCGCTGCCTCGATCCGCAGTTCGCCGCGGGCGGCATAGGCGCGGCCAGACCTCCGGAGCTGCTGGCGCGTGTTGGCGCTAAGCTGGTCGATGGTGGCGGCGCCCGGCGCGACCGCCGCAAAATCCACGTAGGGCGCGATGCGGTCACGGCCCGGCAGCACTGCCGCGCCCGTTTGCAGCGCGGCGGCGCGGGTCGCCTCCCCGACGCCGGATAGCACGAGGCGCGGAACACGGCCGTCCAACCGCCGCAGCGCGCCCTGCAACACCTGGGTCAGCAGCCCGCTTGAGGCGCGATGAGCCAGCAGGGGGTCGTTGTGCTCGGTGAACACGGCGTCGTGCGCGGCGTCGCCGCTCTCATGCAGCCATAAGGTGTCGCCGAAAAACGCCGACCGGCGGCGGTTGCACAGGGCGAGGGCGACGAGGCCCTCTCCGTCGTGCGCCTCGATCAAAAGCGGGTCGGGGAAGCGCTCGGCGGCGTTGCAGCCGACCCAGGTCCAGGTCTGGAACGCGGATGCGTCGGCGACCGCCTCCAACGCGCGCCATCGTTCGCCCAGCGCAGCAAGGCCGGGGGCGTCGAGCGTGGGACGGGACACGATGATGCCGGGCGGGCGGTCGGGCATGGATGGCGCAAGGCATAGCGCGGATGCCTGGACGCTGCACGCGCCCCGCTCTCCCAGCGCGGCCCCTATTAAATTGCCGCGGACTCGGGCAGGAAGCGGCTTTCGTTACGGTGAGCTTACCTTGTCGATCAATACGGTCATCACGGCGCTGCTGTTGCCGCCGGCCAGCTTGGCGCTGGCGGCGCTGCTGGCGTTGGCGCTGTTCCGCGGCCGGGTGGGGCGGGCCTTGGCCGTGCTCGGCCTGGTTGGGCTGGTCCTGCTGTCGCTGCCTGTGGTGTCGATGGCGTTGCTGGCGTCGCTGGACCCGCCCGCCGACGTGGCCGGGCCGTCCTCTGGGTCGCCGCCAGGGGCGGTCGTCGTGCTGGGTGGCGACGTGTTCCGCGTTCCCGATCCGCCCGGCGCCGTCCTGGGCAGCCTCAGCCTGGAGCGGGTGCGCGCCGGCGCCGAGTTGCAGCGGCGGTCGGGGTTGCCGGTACTGGTGTCGGGCGGGGTGGTCGACGACTTGCCGGTCACGGTTGCTGAGCTGATGGCCGGAAGCATGACCGGGGATTTCGGCGTGCCCGTCCGTTGGACCGAGGCGACCTCGCCGACGACCTGGGAAAACGCCGAGTACAGCGCGGAAATCCTCGCAGCCGCCGGAATTCACCGCGCTTACGTCGTGACCCACGCCTGGCACATGCGGCGCTCGCTGCTCTCGTTCCGGCATTTCGGCATGGAGGCGGTCGCGGCCCCGGTCCGCCGCGACCCATGGCCGAGCTTCCGGCCGAATAATTTCCTGCCGCGGACCTCGGCCTGGATGAACAGCTTCTACGCGATGCACGAGTGGGTCGGCTTGGCCTACTACTCGATCCGGCGATGACCCTCCCTGTGGCGGCGGCGGAGCTGTCGGAGGTTGGCCCGGAGTGGGATGCGCTGTTCGCCGCCGGGCCGGGCTTCCAATCGAGCCGCGCATGGTTCGAGGCGACGGTCGAGGCTGCGCTGCCGCCGGGTTCGCGGGCTGTCTTCCTGCTGTGCCGCAGTGGCGGCCGGCCAGTGGCGATGCTGCCGCTTCTGCACGGCCCAGGGCGGCGGGCGCACGGGTTGTCGACGGTGTACACCTGCCTGTTCCAACCGCTTGTGGCGCCAGGGGCCAGTGCTTCCGACATAGGGCGGGCAGGGGCGGCGTGGGCCTTGCACTGCCGGCGCTGGCCGCTGGTACTGCTCGACGCGGTGGACCCGTTGTGGCCGGGGTTGCCGCCGCTGCTCGCCGGCCTGCGCGATGGCGGCCTTGTGGCCCGGCGGTTCGACCATTTCGGCAACTGGCACCAGCCGGTCGCAGGCTGCACGTGGGAGCGCTACCTCGCGGCCCGGCCCGGCCAGTTGCGGGAGACGATCCGCCGCAAAGCCAACGCCTGTTCACGCGACGGCCGCGTGCGGATCGAGGTCGTCCAGTCGCCTGGCCTGCTTGGCCCCGCGGTCGCGGCGTACGAGGAGGTCTACCGCCGGAGCTGGAAAGCGCCGGAGGCTGCGCCGGCTTTCACCGGGGCGCTGCTGCCGCGGGCGGCGAGGGCGGGCGTGCTGCGCCTTGGCGTGATGTGGGTGGGGGAGCAGCCGGTTGCGGCCCAGTACTGGACGGTGGCGGACGGCACGGCCACCGTCTTGAAGCTGGCCCACGACGATGCGTGGCGGTCACTGTCGCCCGGCACCGTGCTGACGGCGCACATGATCCGTGGGTTGCTCGGCGAGGGCGCAGCGGAGCTCGATTTCGGCCGCGGCGACGACGGATACAAGGCGTCGTGGGCCAGCCTGCGCCGCCCACGCATCGGGGTTTTGCTCGCCAACCCCCGTGATCCCAGGGGAATAATGGCGCTTGCGCGGCATTTGGCGGGAGCGGTGTTGCGGAAACCACGCAATCGTTTTGCACGCGCGGGGCAATGAAAGTTTTTGGCACTTTTCATGGCGTTTAAACCAACTGCGTGCTATAAGCCAACGTATATATACCAAAAGTTGTAACGTGAACACGTTCAGTTGTGCTGCCCTGAATTCTATGCATCAGCATTCTGATTACACAAAGCCTTAATCTTGTCCTAATCTTGCAAGGCGTAAACCGGCTTATCTGTTTGGATCGGACAGGGCATGTGCGGCATTGTTGGCGTGATCGGCAGTGAACCAGCGGCTCCGTTGCTGCTTGAGGCGCTGCGGCGGCTTGAGTATCGCGGCTATGACAGCGCGGGGATCGCGACACTGGTGGGCGGCGGCATCGAGCGCCGGCGGGCGCCGGGCAAGCTCGTCAACCTCGCGGCCGTGCTGGAGCAGGAGCCGTTGCCGGGCGTCGTGGGCATCGGCCATACCAGGTGGGCGACGCACGGCGCGCCGACCCAGCGCAACGCCCATCCGCACGGCACGCCCCGCGTCAGCGTGGTCCACAACGGCATCATCGAGAACCACGCCGAGCTGCGCGCCGAGCTGGAGGCCGAGGGCCAGGTTTTCGAAACCGAGACCGACACCGAAACGGTGGCCCAGCTTGTCGACCTCAACCTCCGCCGTGGCATGGGTCCGGTGGACGCGGCGCGGCAGGCGTTCGGCCGGCTGGAGGGCGCCTACGCGCTCGCCATGGTGTTCGCCGGGCATCCCGAGTTGATGGTCGGCGCGCAGCACGGCGCACCTCTCGCGGTGGGCTTTGGCGAGACGGCCATGTACCTTGGCAGCGACAGCCTGGCGCTGGCGCCCATGACCCGGCGCATCGCCTACCTGCAGGACGGCGACTGGACCGTCGTGACCCGCGAGGGCGCGGCGTTCTTTGGCCGCGGCGGCGAAAGCGTCAGCCGCCCGGTTCGGGTCACGGTGCAGACCGGCGCCGTGGTTGGCAAGGACGGCTACCGGCATTTCATGGAAAAGGAGCTGCACGAGCACCCGGCCGCGATCGGCCAGACGCTGGCGCGCATGCTGGACCCGGCCACCCGCGCGGTGGTGCTGCCGCCCTTGCCGTTCCGGTGGCAGGACGTGCCGCGGGTGACCATCGCGGCGTGCGGCGGCGCGTATTTCGCCGGGCTTGCGGGCCGTCATTGGCTTGAGGAGCTGGCGCGGCTGCCGGCCGACATCGATTTCGCCAGTGAGCTGCGGTATCGCATGCCGCCGCTGCCGGACGGCGGGCTGGGCCTGCTGGTGAGCCAGAGCGGGGAGACCGCGGACACCCTGGCGGCGCTGCGGTTCATGCGGAGCGCCGGGCAGCACGTGCTCTCGGTGCTGAACGTGCCGGAAAGCACCATGGCGCGGGAGAGTGACATCGTGTTGGAGACGGTGGCCGGCCCTGAGATCGGCGTCGCCAGCACCAAGGCGTTCACCGCGCAACTGACGGTCATGGCCTGCCTGGCGATCGGCGCTGGCCGGGCGCGTGGCACAATCAACGCGGCGCGAGAGGCCGAGCTGGTGGCCGCGTTGCTGGAACTGCCGTCCAGGGCGGCCGAGGTGCTGGCGAACGCCGCGCCGATCCAGCGGCTTGCGGAGCGGATGACCGAGGCGCGGGACGTGCTCTGCCTGGGCCGCGGCGCGTGCCATGCGATCGCGCTGGAGGCGGCGTTGAAGCTGAAGGAAATCTGCTACATCCACGCCGAGGGCTATGCCGCCGGCGAGATGAAGCATGGCCCCATAGCGTTGATCGACCGGCAGGTGCCGATCCTGGCGATCGTGCCGTCTGGCCCGCTGTTTGAAAAGACGGCGTCGAACGTGCAGGAGGCCGGGGCGCGCGGCGGCCAGGTGGTGGTCGTGAGCGACGCAGCCGGCTGCGCCAAGCTGCGGTCGATCTCGGCCGAGGTCATCGAATTGCCGACCGTGGACCCGTTCGTCGCACCCATACTGCACGCCGTCGCCGTGCAGATGCTGGCCTACCACACCGCCGTGCTGCGCGGCACCGACGTGGACCAGCCGCGCAACCTCGCCAAGAGCGTGACGGTCGAATGACACGGGGGCGGCATTGACGATCTATGCGGTCACTGGCGGGGCTGGGTTCATCGGGTCGCACCTGGCGGACGCGCTGCTGGCGGCGGGCTGCCATGTGCGGGTGCTGGATGATTTCTCGACCGGGCAGGCGGGGAACCTCGATCCGCGGTGCGAGGTGGTGCGCGGCGACGTCTGCGACCCGGCCGCAGTGCGGCGCGCGTTGGCGGGGGCGTCGGGTTGTTTCCACCTGGCGGCGATCGCGTCGGTGGTGCGGGCGAACGAGGATTGGCTGGGCACGCACCGGGTGAACCTGGGCGGCACGATCACGGTGTTCGACGCGGCCCGGATGCTGGGCGGCCTGCCGGTCGTGTATGCGTCGTCGGCGGCGGTCTATGGCAACCTCGAAGGCGTGGCGCACGAGGATACGGCACCTTCGCCGCGCACCGCGTATGGCGCCGACAAGCTGGGGTCCGAGCAGCACGCCCGTGTTGGCCTGCTGGTGCATGGCGTGCCGTCGGTCGGGCTGCGGTTCTTCAATGTGTATGGGCCGCGGCAGGACCCGTCCTCTCCCTACAGCGGCGTGATCTCGATCTTTGCGGGTGCGGTCGCGGCGGGACGGCCCATCACGCTGCATGGCGACGGGTCGCAGACACGGGATTTCGTGTTCGTGGCCGATGTCGTGGCGCACCTCATGGCGGGAATGCGGCACCTCGGCGACAGGCCCGGCGCATACGTGCTGAATGTCTGCACTGGGCGCGAGACGTCGGTGCAGGGTTTGGCGCAGGCAGTCGGCGCGGCCAGCCGGACCGAGCCTGTCATCCGGCACGGACCGGCGCGGGCAGGGGACATCAGCCGGTCTGTCGGATCGCCGGCGCTTGCGGCGGCGGTGCTCGGGGTCAAGGCCCGCGTGCCGCTCGCGGACGGGCTGGCGGCGACGCTCACGTCGCAGAAGTCGCTCGAACGGCTCTAACCAGGCGGCAAATCAACTCAGCACACTTGCGGACCATTCTGCTAACGTACGATTTAGCGTGGGTTGTCCGACGAAATGTGGCATAGTCCGGCTTCCGTAGCGGTTCAGGCGTGTAGCTCAGTGGCAGAGCGCTGCCATCACATGGCAGAGGCCGGGGGTTCAACTCCTTCCACGCCTACCACGGGTCATGTCCATTACGGGACGTGAACTGTCCGATACGGTCTCGCGTGCCGGTCAATGCGGCGTAGAAATGAGGCGGTGATGTTGAAGGCTTTTAGGCAGGCAGCCTGGTACTGGGTCGCGGCGCTGGCTGCGCCGGCGCTGGTGGGTTGCCACGGCAGCCTCCCTCTGGCGGTCAACGCGCCACCGTCAAGCGTCGTTGCCAGCATGCCTTATTTGATCGGGTCGGGCGATCAGTTAAGCGTGTTCGTCTACGAGTCGCCGCAGTTGAGCGTGCCGAACCTGGCCGTGCGCCCGGATGGGCGGATTTCGTTGCCTCTGATCCCCGATATCGCGGCGGCGGGCAAGACTCCGACGGCGCTCGCCAAAGATATCGAGGCCAAACTGAAGGATTTCGTGAAGCAGCCGAACGTGTCGGTCATCGTCAGCGGGTTCGTGGGGCCGCTGGACCGCCAGATCCGGGTGATCGGCGAGGCGACAGAGCCGTTGGCCATACCGTATCGCGACAAGATGACGGTGCTCGACGTCATGATCCAGACGAAGGGCCTAACGCGCTACGCCGCCGGCAACAGCTCGGTGATCGTGCGCCAGGTGGGCGGCACGCGGCAGACCCTGAAGGTCCGGCTCAGCGACCTGCTGCGGGACGGCGACATCGACCAGAACGTCGCGATGCTGCCCGGCGACACGCTGATCATCCCGCAGAGCTGGTTCTGATCGGCAAGGGTCATTGGCCCTGGTTAATTCACACGGGCGAACCTGGCCACGGCTAGGTTCGGGGAAACGCATCGATGCACGCACTGCAGGTTTTGATCCGCAAGCAACTCTCGGCTGCTTGGCGCCACCGTTGGGTTGCGGTGCTCTTTTCATGGCTGGTCTGCGGGGTTGGCTGGGCCGTTGTCTACAGCATCCCGAACACCTTCGAGGCGAGTGCGCGGCTCTATGTCGATGCGGATGTCGTGCTGACGCCGCTGTTGCGGGGCATCGCGGTTGACAGCGCCTCGGCGGCGCAGCTCGATGTGCTGCAGCGCACGCTGCTGAGCCGGCCCAACCTCGAAAAGCTGATCTCGAAAACTGACCTTGAGCTGGATTTGCAGGGTGCGTCCGACCGCGAGGCGCTCGTGGCGCAGTTGGCAACCGATATCCGGATCACGCCGCAAACGCGCAACCTGTTCACGATCTCCTATCGCAGCACGTCGCCAAAGCTGGCGTTCGATGTCGTGCGGACGATGCTGACAACATTCGTCGAGAGCAAGACCGGCAACAACCGCAACGACTTGGAAGCCGCAGGCAAGTTCTTGCAAGCTCAGATAACGCTGTATGAGCGCCAGTTGCAGGAGGCGGAGCGCAAGCGCGCCGAGTTCCGCGTCAAGTACATCGACATCTTGCCGGCTGGCGACGGCGGGGTTTCGCGGCTTGAGGCGCAGCAGACCAGCGTGCGCACGCTGCAGGGCCAACTTTTGGATGCGGTTGCCAAAAGGGGTTCCCTGGCCCATGAGCTGTTGTCCACGCCCCAGCTTATCGTCACTGATACGGACGCCGCTGGCCCTGGCGGCCCCGGCGGCTCATCCCGTCTCCGCGAGGCCGAGCGCACGCTGCAGGAACTCCGGCTGCGCTACACCGAGCAGCATCCGGACGTGGTGGCCCAGCGCGACCTTGTCGCGGCGATGCGGTCCGGCGCGGTGGGGGGCAGCGAACCCGGCGCCACGCCGCGCAGCAGCCCGCGCAACCATTCGGTGCCCAACCCGATCTTTGAGCAGATGAAGGTGCGCAACGTCGAGAACGATTCGATCGTCGCCTCGTTGCAGCGGCAGATCCTGGATGCGACGCGCGAGCGGGACCGGCTGGAGGAAATTGCACGCGGCGCGCCGCAGTTGCAGGCGGACTATGCCAACGTGAACCGCGACTATGAGGTGCTGCGGAAGAACTATGACGACCTGCTGGTGCGTCGCGAGTCAATGCGTATCTCAAGCGCGGCGGAGGCGGACGGGGACAAGGTCAAGGTGCAGGTCATCGACCCGCCGCAAGTGCCGCAGAACCCGGTCGCGCCGAAGCGGGTGGTGCTGATGTCCGGCGTGCTGGCCGTGGGCCTTGCGGCTGGCATCGGATTGGCGTTGTTGCTGGTGCAAATGGACCAGTCGTTCCATACGGTCGAGGACCTGCGCGACATGGGATTTCCAGTTGTCGGCGGAGTTTCGATGATTGGCGAAGCGGTGCCGTTAGGCCGGCGCATCGTAACGGTCGGCGCTTTCGCCATCGCGGCGTCGGCGCCATTAATTCTTTATAGCGGATTGTTGCTGCGTCTTCTCAAAGCGGGCGTGGTCGTC
>JAABUX010007932.1_pt1 | contig 12330 bp, 12 predicted proteins | sample 5561851 | NCBI WGS metagenome assembly JAABUX01 (sample SAMN10711883, study PRJNA513361) | rock metagenome | isolation source: Antarctica rocks | place: Antarctica: Victoria Land, Richard Nunatak red sandstone | collected 2016-01-03 | reverse complement strand
GCGACTGCGCCGTTGAGCGTCGCCTGATATGGCCTAGGGTCGATAACCGCGAGCAGATCACCTTTCTTCACCGGCTGCCCCTCGGTGAAGTTCACGCTATCCAGCACTCCATCCACTCGTGCACGGACCACCACTGTCTGCAACGCCTGCACGTTGCCGATGCCTAACGCCACCACTGGCACATCATGTGTAGCTGCCGTCCCTACGCTCACCGGCACCGCCGCGCCCTGCGCCCAGCCTGGCGCTACACGCAACCCTATTAATGCCGCGGCCAATATCCACCGCAACCCCATCTCGCTCACTCCACCCAACTGCGCAACCTACTCACCCCTACGGCGGCGTCGCTCCGTCCCCACGAACAATAAGCAGCCGACCAGCCATCCTAAGTGGACCCGAGTTGTCCCGCGCCAGCGAAGGCTAAGACTCTTCCGCCAGTTCCGCCTCGACCGCTTCCAGCCGTCGCCCCATCGCTGCAACTTCGGCCGGCGCTAGGCCCAGCGCCGCCAACCCCTGCAGCACGGCGGCCCGGCAACGTTCGCACTCTGCTCCCAGCAGGTCACTTGGCCCCGGCCCGACCACCGCGCCCAGGCACTCCGCATAATTCCCGCGGATTGCCCCAGCCTGCACGCCCAATCCTTCAAACGCCCCATCGAGCCGCGCCGATACCCAGCCCGGCAGCCCGATTGCCTCCTCCATTACCGTGCGGCGCCCAACGCCCAAGCCAGCACGCCCTTCTGCGCGTGCAGCCGGTTCTCCGCCTCATCGAACACGACGCTTTGCGGCCCGTCTATCACCTCGGCCGTAACCTCTTCGCCTCGGTGCGCCGGCAGGCAATGCATGAACACCGCGTCCTTCGCGGCATGCGCCATCAGCGCCTCGTCCACCCGGTAGGGCGCGAGCAGGTTATGCCGGGTCTCGCCCGAATCGTCGCCCATGCTCACCCATGCGTCCGTTACAACGCAGCGCGCGCCGCGCACCGCCTTGTCCGGGTCCTCCATCACCTCGATGGTCGCCCCCTGCGCCCGCGCCCAGGCGACAAGCTCCGGCGGCGGTCGCAACAACGGCGGGCACGCCAGCCGCAGCACGAACCCGAACCGCGCCGCTGCCTCGATCCAGCTCCGCGCGACGTTGTTCCCATCGCCGATCCACGCCACGACCTGCCCGGCAATCGGCCCCTGATGCTCCTCGAACGTCAGCACGTCCGCCATCAATTGGCAGGGGTGGCTCGTATCGGTGAGCCCGTTGATCACCGGCACGGTCGCAAACTCCGCAAGTGCCGCGAGCTTCTCCGGCTTGTCGGTCCGCAGCATGATCGCGTCCACGTACCGCGACAGGACCCGCGCCGTGTCCGCCGGCGTTTCGCCTCGCGACGACTGCAAGTCCCGCGCCGACAACACGACCACGTCCCCGCCGAGTTGGCGCATCGCCACCTCGAAGCTGACGCGCGTCCGCGTGCTCGGCTTTTCAAAGATCATGGCAAGCGTCTTGCCCGCGAGCGGCCGGCTGCTCTCCGCACCCTTGAACCCGCGCCCCACGTCGAGCATGCGCCGCAACGTCGCCTCATCGAAATCCCGCAACTCCAGGAAATGCCGCAGCGGGGCAGGCGGCTCGGCCACCACCCGGCGCTGTGCCCCGCTCATTTCGCAGCATCCCGCACCAGCGCCGGCATGCATCGCCGCACCCCGCGCCGGATCATCTCGACCGCCGTATCGAGATCTACGTCGGTGACCACGAGCGGCGGCACGAGCCGCACGACATTATCCCCCGCCGCGACGCTCAGCAGCCCCTCCGCCATGAACGCCTCCTGCAATTGCCCATTCGGCACCACCGCCTTCAGCCCTAGGATCAACCCAACGCCCCGCACCTCCTCGACCACTTCGGGATACTCGCGCACGACCGCCTCAAGCGCTTCCCAGAGCCGCCGCCCCTTGCGCTCCACCTCCGCGAGGAACCCCGGCGCCAGCACCACGTCCAACACCGCATTCCCCGCCGCACACGCCAGCGGATTGCCGCCGAACGTCGTCCCATGCGTGCCCGGCACGAGATGGCACGCCACCCGCTCGGTGGCCAGCACCGCGCCCATCGGGAACCCGCCCGCGATGCCCTTCGCAAGGCTCATCACGTCGGGCGCGATCCCCGCCCATTCATGCGCGAACAGCTTGCCCGTCCGCCCCATGCCGCACTGCACCTCGTCCATGCCCAGCAAAAGCCCGAACTCGTCGCACGCCGCCCGCAAGCCGCGCAGGAACTCGACGCTCGCCGGCCGGATACCGCCTTCGCCCTGCACCGGTTCCACCAGCACGCCCGCCGTTTCCGGCCCAATCGCATCCCTGAACGCGTTCAGGTTGTTGAACGGCACATGATCGAACCCTTCAACTTCCGGCCCGAACCCTTTGAGATATTTTGCATTTCCAGTCGCCGCCAGCATCGCCAGCGTGCGCCCATGGAACGCGCCGTCGAAGCATATCACCCGGTACCGTTCACTTTTGCCTTCCTCGTACATCGCCCGGCGGATCATCTTCACCAGGCCCTCATTGGCCTCGGCTCCCGAGTTGCAGAAGAACGCGCTATCCGCAAACGACGCCGCGACGAGCCGCGCAGCAAGCCGCTCCGCCTCCGGCACGCGGTACAGATTGCTCACATGCATCACCCGCCCAGCCTGCTCGCGGATCGCCTCCACGAGATGCGGATGGCCGTGCCCGAGCGAGCTGGTCGCGATACCCGCCCCAAAATCGAGGAAACGTCGCCCATCCACCGCCTGCAGCCAAGCACCCTCGCCCCGCTCGAAAGCGAGATCGGCCCGGTTATAGGTCGGCATTAGCGACGTAATCATGGATCAGCCTTGTTTAACGGAAACCTAGAGCTTGCCTGCGCCTCCGTCCCAAAGTCAACGCACGCTGCCCCGGCAGCGCAGGAATCTAGCCATATTTGTTTGTTCTCTGGATCGCCCTATATCCTAGCTCTCACTCCTGGAGCCCTCGGCCATGCGCCGTTCTCTCACCCTCCTCGCCACTTTTCTCCTCGCTGCCAGCCTCGCGCTCGCGCCGGGTGTGGCCTTTGCACGCGCAGGCTTCGGTGGCTCGATGGGCAGCCGCGGCATGCGCAGCTTCAGCATGCCCCGCAGCACGCCCACCGCACCGTCCGCGGCCCCGCTCGACCGGACCATCACCCCGCGCGTCGCGCCAAACTCCGGCTTCGCGTCGCCGGCACCTTACCGCAGCGGCTTTGGCGGCGGCCTGCTCGGCGGCCTTGTGGGTGTCGGTCTCGGCAGCCTGCTCTTTGGCGGCGGTGGCTTCGCCGGCGGCCTTGGCTTCCTTATCAAGCTCGCCATCGTGTTCTTCGTTGTCCGCTGGCTGTTTCGCCGCTTCGCCGGCGGCGCCCCCGCCTTCGCCGGCATGGGCCGCTTCGCCCGGGCGCCCGGCGCCATGCCGAACATGATGTCCGGCGGGGCGGCAGCCACTGGCGCGGCACGCCCCAGCGTCACCATCACCCGCGCTGATTACCACGCCTTCGAGGAGCTTCTCTACGCTGTCCAGGCTGCCTGGAGCGCGCAGAATCTCGATCAACTCCGCCAGCTCGCCACCCCCGAGATGCTGTCCTACTTTGCCGACCAGTTAGCCGAGCAGTCGAGCCGCGGGGTCCGCAACACGGTCACCGACGTCCATCTCGACAAGGGCGACCTGTCCGAGGCCTGGTCCGAACCTGGCCGGGAATATGCCACGGTCGCAATGCACTTCAGCATGTCGGACGTGACCTACGACCTCGCAGGACAGCGCGTCGCGGGCGACCCGAATACTCGGGTCCAGGCCACCGAACTCTGGACCTTCCTACGCACCTCCGGCGGCCGCTGGATCCTGTCCGCGATCCAGCAGGGGCGCTAACCAATCACCACCTGTATCGGCGCCGCTGCATCCACGATACGCAGCGGCGCCACTCCGGCCGGATCACCATCCGTCTGTGCTGACAAGGCCGGCCCGATCTCCACCACCTCCGCCCGCACCAACTTTAGTCCTGGCGCTCGCGAGAGCAGCCCTAGCGGCAGCGCCGCGCCATAGAGCGCTGCCCCCAGCGCGCCGCCGCATCCAAACAACGCCACTTGAAACCCCCGTTCGGCCGGTTGCGCAAGCGGCGCCAACAGATACCGCCCGGCATAGAGCCGCCCCTTGCTCACCACCACGCTCGCCGTCTCGACCGCGACGCCATCAAGGCGCAACTGCACGCGCGGGAACGAATACCGCCCCATCTCCCGCAGGCTCTGCACCACGTAGGCGCCCCGCCCCAAGCTACGCTTCAACCCGAGCGGCAGCCGGCGCACCACCTCCGCGTCGAAACCCACCCCCACCATCTGCACGAAAAGCCGCTCACCCGAAGCGCCACAGGCGATGCCGGGCCAGAGGGTCCGGGTGCGTCCAAAAGCAAGTGCGGCGGCACAAGCGCGCGGCGCGAACGGCACGCCCAGTTCGTATGCCAGCACGTTTGCCGTCCCAAGCGGGATGATGCCGAGTGCCGCTACGCTACCCTGCAAGCCTCGCGCCACCTCCGCAATAGTCCCATCGCCCCCGGCGGCGACCACGAGCCGCTCACCGGCCTGCGCCGCCTCCCGGGCGAGTTCGGTGGCATGGCCGGCATGACTGGTGCGCGCGAGATCCAGTCGCATGCCGTGGGCGACCAGCACATCGAGCACGCGCCACAAAAGCGCCGCGCGGCGACGGCCGGCAGTCGGGTTAAAAACGACGAGCATAACCGGACAGTATTTCTGATTCGCATATCATCCTGATGGCGGTTCTACGACGTTTCAATGAAGTTTAGAATCATAGAATCGTCACGTCGAATCGGAGTGAATGTCTCGTAACCGACACTTATGAACGCGATAGTCCCCCGCACCTACCGGACTGTATTCATCTCGGACGTCCATCTCGGTACGCGCGGTTGCCGGGGCGACTTCCTGGCGAGCTTCTTGCGCGAGATGCGATGCGAGCAGCTTTTTCTGGTCGGCGACATCGTCGATGGCTGGCGGCTTCGCAAATCCTGGTATTGGGATGCCGACCATGACGAGTGCTTGCGCCTTCTCCTCAAGCACGCCCGCAGCGGCGCCGCCGTGACCTACATCCCCGGCAACCACGATGAAATGTTCCGGGCATGGTTACCGCTCAACCTCGAAATCGCCGGCTTCCGGCTCCGCAACGAGGCCGAACATACGACAGCGGACGGCAAGCGCCTGCTGATCATCCACGGCGACGAGTTCGACAGCGTGGTCCGCTATGCGCGGTTCCTGGCCCTCTTGGGAGACAGCGCCTATAATCTTGCGCTCAACCTCAACCGCTGGTTCAACCAATGTCGGAGGAAACTCGGCTATCCCTATTGGTCGCTGTCCGCGTGGCTGAAGCGTCAGGTGAAAGGCGCCGTCAAAGCCATTGATCGCTTTGAACAAGCCCTTGCCGCCGAGGCCCGCAGCCGTAACTTCGACGGGGTAGTATGCGGCCACATCCACCATCCGGAGCTACGCGACCTGGGCGGCGTCATGTACCTCAATTGCGGCGATTGGGTGGAGAGCTGCACGGCGCTTGTCGAGCACCATGACGGGCGCCTCGAGCTCATCGATTGGGCGTCGGTCGCCGGGCTCTCGTTCCTGAGGTCCGTTCCTGCCTAAGCGGATTTTGATCATCTCGGATGCCTGGCACCCGCAGATCAACGGCGTCGTGCGCACGCTCGAAACCGTTTCGCAGAGCTTGCGGGCACGGGGCCATGTGGTCGAGGTCGTAGGGCCAGACCAGTTCCAGACAGTGCCGATGCCGGGCTATGCGAGCATCCGCTTGGCGGTTCTGCCAGCGCGTCGGCTTGCGGGCATGATGGTCCGGTTCCAGCCGAATGCGGTCCATATCGCCACCGAAGGCCCGCTCGGCATCGCTGCCCGGCGTATCGCCCTTCGGCTGGGATGGCAGTTCACCACGAGTTTCCACACCCGCTTCCCCGAGTATCTCCATGCGCGGACGCGAATGCCCAAGCGCCTCTCCTATGCGTGGCTGCGGCGCTTCCATGGAGCATCGGCAGGCATCCTGGTCGCGACGCAGAGCCTGCGGGAGGAGCTGACCGGGCGCGGGTTCCGCCATGTGCGGGCGTGGACGCGAGGGGTTGATCTCGACACGTTCCGGCCGGAGCCGCGGGAGATGTGGGGCTTGCCGAGGCCGGTATTCGTCAATGTCGGCCGGGTGGCAGTGGAGAAGAATTTGAGCGCTTTCCTCGGATTGGACTTACCGGGCAGCAAGGTCGTGGTCGGCGACGGGCCGCAAGTCGGGGCTTTGAAGCGGCGCTTTCCAGGCGTGCATTTTGTGGGCGAGCGGCATGGGGAGGCACTCGCACGAGCCTATGCGGGAGCGGACGCGTTCGTATTCCCGTCGCGCACGGACACCTTCGGGCTGGTGCTGCTGGAAAGCCTTGCGTGCGGGACACCGGTGGCGGCGTATCCGGTCACGGGGCCGAAGGACGTCCTGGGGACGGCGGCGGTGGGCGCGCTCGACGTGGACTTGGGCGCGGCGGCGCTTCGGGCGCTGTCAGCCGACCGGGCGGCGTGCCGGGTCCATGCGGAAGGGTTTTCCTGGACCGCCTGCACGGATGGGTTCGTCACGAACCTGGTGCCGATCGGGGGATAGGCCCCGCCGCGCCGGCATGCTACCGGCGGCCATGTTCAAGTCCTTTTTGCGCCGGCCGGGCGTGCAGGCAGGGGCCGCGCACGCCGTAAGCGCGTACTTGATGTTCGCGCTCCGGACGACGCGATGGACCATGGAGGGGGAGGCCGAGTTCGCGCCGTTCGGGGCGGGACGCCCGGCAATAGTGGCATTCTGGCACGAGACGCTGCCGCTGATGCCGGCGATGTGGCTGCGCGCGCGGCGGGACCGGGCAAGGATAAGCCTTGCGCCAGGGCGGATGCACGTGCTGGTCAGCCGGCATAGCGATGGCCGCTTCATCGGCGAGGTTGTGCGCCGGATGGGTTGCGACCTGGTGTATGGGTCGAGCAGCAAGCGTGGCGCAGACCGGGGCGGGCAGGAGGCGAGCCGCGTGTTGAGCGAGTTGCTTGCCGGAGGCGACCAGGCCGTGATCACGCCGGATGGGCCGCGCGGGCCGCGCCGGGTGGCAGCGCGCGGGGTGGCGCAGATCGCCGGACGGGCCGGGGTGCCGGTGGTGCCGGTAGCGGCGGCGAGCACGCGGATGCGCCGGCTCGCGACGTGGGACCGGATGATGGTGCCGCTGCCGTGGGGACGGGGGGTGCTGGTGTGCGGGGCGCCGATCGTGGTCGAGAAGCCGGACGGGGCGTTGCCGGCAATCGCCGCGGCGCTGACAGCCGCGGCAGAGCGGGCCGAGGCGCTGTGCCGCTGAGCGCCCCGGCGTGGCGGGTTGCAGCGACGGTGGCCGCGCCAGGCTTGCGCATAATGCTGCGACGCCGGGCGACGCGGGGCAAGGAGGTGGCGGCGCGCCTTTCGGAGCGGTGGGGCGTCGCAGGAGCGGCACGCCCGGCGGGGCCGCTTGCCTGGATGCACGCGGCGAGCGTGGGCGAAGCGGAGTCCACATTGCCGGTGCTGGCGGCCATGGATCGGCTGGCGCCGGCGGTGCAACTGCTAGTCACCACGGGGACTGTGACGAGCGCGGCCATGCTCGCCGGGCGGCTCGGGGGCATGGGACTGGGACGAGTGGTGCACCAGTTCATCCCGCTGGACGTGCCAGGCTGGGTCGAGCGGTTCCTCGATCATTGGCGGCCGGATGCAGGCGCGTTCGTCGAGAGCGAGCTATGGCCGAACCTGGTGCTGGCGTGTGGCCGGCGGGGGATGCCGCTGATGGTGGTGAATGGGCGGATGTCGGCCGCGAGCGCGCGGGGGTGGCGATGGGCGCCGGGGCTGGTGCGGGCGGTGCTAGGGTGCTTTGCGGTGGTGCAGGCGGGCTCCGAGGCGGACGCCCGGCAATTCCGGGCGCTCGGAGCGCAACGGGTTGAGGTGCTAGGAAATTTGAAGCTGTCGGCGCCGGCTCTGCCGGTCAATGACGCCGAACTCGCACGGTTGCAGGGCCTGCTGGCGGAGCGGCCCCGCTGGGTTGCGGCGAGCACGCATCCAGGCGAGGAAACTCTGGTAGGGGAAATCCACCGGGAGCTTTTAAGACGATTCCCAGAGCTGGTGACAGTGGTGGTCCCGCGCCACCCGGAGCGAGGGGCGGCGATCTCGGCGTTGCTGGGCGGAGCGCCACGGCGGAGCTTAGGCGAGGGGCCGCCCGCGGGGGGGATCTGGGTCGCGGATACCTTGGGAGAGCTGGGGTTGTTTTACCGGCTATGCGGCGTTGCGTTCGTGGGACGAAGCCTGGTGGCGCCAGGCGGCGGGCAGAACCCGTGGGAGCCGGCACGGCTGGGATGCGCGGTGGCTGTGGGGCCGTTCGTCGGCAACTTCAGGGAAGCGGTAGGCCAGCTTGAAAGCGTGGGCGCGCTGGCGCGGGTCGAAGGCGCGGCAGGACTCGCGGCATGGGCTGACGCCATGCTGCGCGACCCGCTTGAGCGGGCGAAAATGGGCGCGGCAGGACGACAAGCGGCGACCGGCGGGCCAGCATTGGATGAGGAGGTCGCGCGGCGGTTGCTGGGGTTGGTTGGCGTATGATGCAGGCGCCCGGATTTTGGCAGCGGGATGGCCTGCTGGCTCGGGCATTGTCGCCAGCGGGGGAGATCGTGGCGCAGGTGGCGGAACGGCGCATGGCGCAACTGGGATGGCGGGCGCCGGTGCCGGTGATCTGCTGTGGCAACGCGACGGTAGGCGGGACGGGAAAGACGACCGTGGCGCTGGACCTCGCGCGCCGCTTGGCCGGACGGGACATCGCGGTGCATTGCCTATCCCGCGGATATGGTGGGCGGGTCCGCGGGCCCTGGCGGGTGCAGGTCGGACGCGATAACACAAGCGCAGTCGGCGACGAGCCGCTGCTGCTGGCGGAGATCGCGCCGACTTGGGTAGGCCGGGACCGCGCCGCGTCGGCGCGAGCGGCCGTGGCAGCAGGGGCCGCAGCCTTAGTGATGGACGATGGATTGCAACATGCCGGGTTGGTGCAGGATTTAGCGTTCCTAGTGGTGGACGGGGTAGTGGGCTTCGGCAATGGGCGGGTATTGCCGGCGGGGCCGCTTCGCGAGCGTCTAGAAGCGGCCGCCGGGCGGTGCCGCGCTGCAATCGTAATCGGACCGGACGCCTGCGCGGCAGCGCTCCCCCACACGCTGAAGGTGCTGCGGGCGGAACTGGTGGCGGAGGGCGAATTCGCCGGCCAGCGCGTGCTAGCCTTCGCCGGGATCGGCCGCCCCCTCAAGCTCGGTGAGACCCTCGCCGCGCAAGGCGCTGAAGTATTAGGAGTGCGCAGCTTTCCCGATCACCATGTTTATCGCCCGGCGGAGCTTGACCGGGTGCTGGCCGAGGCTGCGCGGCTTGGAGCAGCGGCGGTGACCACGCGCAAGGATGCAATGCGGCTGCCCGCGGCCTATCGGGCGCGGGTGGCGGTCGCGGGAATACGGATTGCCTGGGAGAACGAGGCAGCGCTCGATGCGGTGATACGGGAGGTGTTGCCTTGAACGTGCTGTTTTGGCTGGAGGGGACGCTGCTGGCGGCCGTGCTATGGCTGTTCGGGAGGTTGTCGCCGGTGGCAGCAAGCAATGCCGGGGGTGCCTTGGCGCGAGTTGTGGGCCCGTTGCTGCCGGTCTCGGCGGTCGCCAAGACGAATTTGCGGCGGGCGATGCCGGAAATGGATGCGGGGGAGCGGCGAAGGGTGGTGCGGGGCGTGTGGGATAATCTGGGGCGGGTGATGGGCGAGTTCCCGCATTTGGCGGGATTGCGGCAGACGGCGAGCGGACCGGGCTGGGAAACCGTGGGCGGGGAGGCATTGCTCGAGGTGGCGGCGCGGGGCGGGCCGGCCATCGTGTTTAGCGGGCATCTCGGCAATTGGGAGATGACGGCCGTGGCGGCGGCCGCGAACGGGATTCCGCTGGCGCTGATCTACCGAGGGGCGAAGAACCCGTATGTGGATCGGGTAGTGCGGGCTTATCGGCAGCGTGCGTCAGGCGAGGCGCCGCTGTTTGCGAAGGGGGTGGCGGGGGCGCGAGGCGCGCTCGCCTATCTGAAGGCTGGGGGGTTCGTGGGGATGCTCATGGACCAGAAGATGAATGACGGCATCCCGGCGCGGTTTTTCGGCGAGCAGGTGATGACGGCGCCGGCGCTCGCCGTGCTGGCGTTGCGGCTGCGCTGCCCGGTGATCCCGGGGTATGTAGAGCGGCTGGGGCCGGCGCGGTTCCGGATCGTAGTCGAGCCGCCGCTCGCGCTGCCGGCGACGGGGGTTGGGCGGACAGACGTGACAGCGCTGACGCAGATGGTAAATGACCGGCTGGAAGCGTGGATCAGGGCGCGGCCGGAATCTTGGTTATGGCTGCATCGGCGCTGGCCGCTTGACCCTAGCAGGGTTGCGCCGCCACACTAGCTCTTGAAGCAGCAGACAACGAATGGGGAGCATGATGCCGCAAGTATCGCTGACAGTGAATGGCACACAGCATAGGGTCGAGGTGGAATCGCGAACCTTGCTGGTGGAGTTGCTGCGCGAGCAGCTTCGGCTGACGGGAACGCATGTCGGGTGCGATACGAGTCAGTGCGGGGCGTGCGTGGTGCATCTGGACGGGCGGTCGGTGAAGAGCTGCACGATGCTGGCTATGCAAGCGGATGGCGGCCAAGTCACGACGATCGAAGGACTGGCGGCGGCGGATGGGACGCTGCATCCGATGCAGGCGATGTTCCGGGAGCACCACGCGCTGCAATGCGGGTTCTGCACGCCCGGCATGGTAATGAGCGCGATCGACCTGGTGCAGATGCATCCGGAGGGGTTGAGCGAGCACGAGATCCGCGAGGGGCTTGAGGGCAATCTGTGCCGGTGCACGGGGTACCATAATATTGTGAAGGCCGTTGCCGCGGCATGGCCGCTAATGCACGGACAGGCCGTGGCGCAAGCTGCCGAATGATGGGCGTCGGTTAGGCGAACTATAAGCAACCAGTGCCAAGCTGGGTGAAATAGGGGAAAGTTCATGGGTTTCGAGGGTATTGGCGCCAGCGTGCGCCGCAAGGAAGACCATCGGTTCCTGATCGGGCGGGGGCACTACACGGACGATATCAACCGGCCGGGGCAGCTTTATGCGGCCATTGTGCGGTCGGATCGGCCGCATGCGCGGCTGCTGGGGATCGATAGCGCCCAGGCGCGCGCAGCGCCGGGGGTCGTTGCAGTGTTCACTGGCGCGGATATGCAAGCGGATGGCGTGGGCGGCGTGCCGTGCGGATGGCAGGTGCACAGCAAGGATGGCTCGCCGATGGCGGAACCGATGCACCCGGTGCTGGCGATCGGCAAGGTGCGGCACGTGGGCGACCCTGTGGCCGTGGTGATCGGACGGAGCGGGCAGGAAGCGCGCAATGCGGCCGAGCTGGTGGCGGTGTCGTATGAGGACCTGCCGGCGGTGGGCCATGTCCGCGACGCCGTGCGGGACGGGGCGCCGCTCGTGCATGATGAGGCGCCGGGCAACCAGTGCTATGACTGGCACATCGGCGACAAAGCGATCGTAGATGCGGCGTTTGCGAAAGCGGCGCGGGTTATCAAGCTGGATTTGCTGAACAACCGCCTCGTGCCGAACGCCATGGAGCCGCGGGCGGCGATCGGCGACTTCGACGAGACGAACGGGGAGTACACGCTTTACACGACAAGCCAGAACCCGCACGTGATCCGGCTGCTGATGGGCGCGTTCGTGCTGCATATCCCGGAGAACAGGCTGCGGGTCGTGGCGCCGGATGTGGGTGGCGGGTTCGGTAGCAAAATCTACCATTATGCCGAGGAAGCGATCGTCACTTGGGCAGCGGGCAAGCTACGGCAGCCGGTGAAGTGGACGTCGGACCGGAGCGAGGCGTTTATCAGCGATGCGCATGGTCGCGACCATGACAGTACGGCCGAGATGGCGATCGACGCGGAAGGGCGGTTCCTGGCATTGCGCGTGCGGACGCTGTGCAACATGGGTGCGTATCTCAGCACGTTCGCGCCGGCGGTGCCGACCTATCTCTATGCGACGCTGCTCGCCGGGGTGTACCGGACGCCGGCGATCTATGCCGAAGTGAAAGCGGTGTTCACGAACACCGTGCCGGTGGATGCGTATCGGGGCGCCGGGCGACCGGAGGCGACATTCTTGCTGGAGCGGCTAGTCGATGCCATCGCCTATGACACGGGGCTCGACCGCGTGGAAATCCGGCGGCGCAACTTCATTCCCCGAGATGCCTATCCGTACCAGACGCCGGTGGC
>JAABUX010007931.1_pt1 | contig 12331 bp, 9 predicted proteins | sample 5561851 | NCBI WGS metagenome assembly JAABUX01 (sample SAMN10711883, study PRJNA513361) | rock metagenome | isolation source: Antarctica rocks | place: Antarctica: Victoria Land, Richard Nunatak red sandstone | collected 2016-01-03 | reverse complement strand
ACCCCTTCGCCCGTGAGGCCGTGCTTGAGGCCGTTGCGGCGGGACCGCGCCTTGCCCTCGGCGGTCCTCGGGCCGGTGGACCTGGAGGCGTTGGCGCGGTTGGCGGCGAGGCGTTGGGGCGAGCACGGCATCGGTCGAATCCCCCGGGGGAGGGTGCGGCCGGTCGGTTCGCGACGGCGATGACCGGGCGTGGCGCCTCCGCGAGATACATTCAGGATTCGCGACGGCCGGCTAGCACACTTTCGGTTCGGCGCTGATGTTGCAGTGGGGAAGGGATCGAGGGCGGCCCTGCGTCGCCCGAGAGCACGGGACGAGACAGATTCGAGGAGGGCCAGACCATGACCGACCACAAGCAGGCCCGCGAGCGGGCGTTGACCCTGGCGGCGCTGAGCGGGCTGAAGATCGCGTTCGGGCCGGCGTTCCTGGCCAAGGCCCAGGGCTGGCCATCGGGCCGGAGCTGGCTGCTGGCGGCGATGGGCGAGATGGTCCTGGACAAGATGGGCGTGTTCCCGCCGCGGTGGCGGCCCTCACTCCTGATCCCGCACACCGCGGCCGGCGCCTGGACGGCGCACGAGAGCCTCAAGGCCGACGGCGTGGACGACCCGTCGACTGTGGCCCTGGCCGCCGCCGTCGCCGCCGGGGTGGCCGTCGCCGCGCCGGTAGTCCGGATCGCCCTGAACCGGGGGATCGGCATCCCCGACGCCCTGCTCGCCCTGGCCGAGGACTACATCGCCCTCCGCGCCGGGATCAGGGTCACCGGCCTGTCGATGGACGAGATCGGCCGCGACGCCCGGGGCTCGCTCGAACACGTCCGGGGCCAAGTCATGCCGACGCTCCAGTCGGTCGGCGTGGGGGCCTGAGTCTCGCGGTCCAGTCCACGTACGAGGTGGAGGCCTTGTCGGGCGGATGAAATCGACCAATCCTTCGGCGCGGCCCGAACGTTGGTGGATTTCATCCGCCCGACGAAGAGAAATCCTTGTCTTGATCACTTGGCCGGGACGAGCTGGATCTCGTCGAGGCCGAAGTGGAAGCCGGTGGACTTGGCGTTCTTGTTGAAGATGGTGACGGTGAGCTTGCGCTTGCCCTTGTTCAGGGAGTAGGTGCCCAGCGACATCAGCTTGGTGGGGCGGGTCTCGACGGAGTAGAAGTCGATCGACTGCCCCTTGTTGAGCGGCTTGCCGTCGATGTCGAGCCGGGCGATGGCGTAGTCGGGGGCGAGGGTGAACTTGGCCTTGATCTCGTACTTGCCGTCGGCGTCGACGGGGATCTCCAGGGTCAGGGCCTCGGCCGACTTGGGGGCGTTCCAGACGAGCTGGCGGTCGTCGGACCACCGGCCGGCCTTGTAGTCGGCCATGTTGGTCTGCGGGCCGGCGGGGGCCCCCTGCGGGCTGAGGACCCGGAGCGTGGCGCCTTCGAGGACACGGGTCCCGTCGTCGAGCTTGATGATCCCGCTGTCGACGAGCTTGGCCATCTTGACCGCCTTGGCGACGATCTCCTGGCCTTCGAGCCCCTTCAAGCTGAACTCTTCGAGGCTGGCCTGGAAGGGGCGCCTCGACAGGTTCGACGCGGCGATCCCGACGAAGATCTCCTTGTTGAAGTCGAGCGCCATCTCCTGGAAGACGGCCGCCTTGTTGCCGCGCTGGGCGAAGAGGAGCTGGAGGCTCCCCCCCTTGCGGACGGCCACCAAGGCCGTCGCCTGCTCGGGGATGTTGAGGTAATGGATGGCGGCCTCGCGGCCCCCCTTGTAGACCTCGACGAGGACGCGGTGGACCAGCGAGACCTTGCCGTCGGAGCCCTTGCTCCGCTCCAGGCGGATGAAGTTCTTCTCGTCCTGCCAGATCAGGAGCCCGGCGGACTGGAAGCTGTAGGGGATCTTCCTGCCGCCGGGCAGGACGAGCCCCTCGCCGCCGGGGTCGAAGCCGTTGGTGACCTTGACCATCGCCACGAAGTCGCCGTCGACCCGGGTCAGGGCGCAGGGGGCGTTGAAGAGGCCGAACTGGGGGGCGTTGACGAGCGCGACGCCGCCGGGGAGGTCGATGGTAGTCTTGCCGGGCTGGTGGGCCACCTTGACGCCGTCGCTCGCGTTGGGCTCGCACGACCACTTCGCCAGCAACTTGGCCTTCTCCAGCTCGCCGAGCCCGGCGATCCGGCCGGGCCGGTCGGGCAGCGTGACCGCGATCGGCTTGCTCGCGATCGCGCGGCCGAGGGAGTCGGTCAGGATGACCTGGATGACGACCTTGCGGTCGTCGGGCCGGGCGACCGGGAAGCCGACCTGGCCGCTGGCCAGGCCCGCGGCGATGGTCAGCGGCACGCTGGTCCCGCCGGGGACCTGCGGCCAGGCGCCCTGGGGGTCGGGCCGGGGCCCTTCGGGCGTGCCGGGCTGGCGGGCGTGGCGGATGGCCACCCCCTTGATCCGGCCGAGGGGGTCGACGAGCCGGGCGACGAACTTGACCGGGTTGGTGGCGCCGGCAGCCGCCAACATCTCGGCGACGAGGTCGTCGACGTCGCCGGCGAGGAAGCCGGCGATCACGCTCGGGGGGATCGCGAAGCCGACGTTCTCGCCCCGGAGCCGCTCGACGACCACGCCGACGAGCCGGCCCTTGGCGTCGACGATCGGGCCGCCGCTGTTGCCCTCGATCATCGAGCCGGCGAACTGGACCCGCTCCAGCTTGCTCGCCTCGTCGCGGCGGAGGCTGCTGATCGTCATCGCGTTGACCGTGACCGCCGGGTTGGCGTTGGCGTTGCCCACGATCAGGCCGCCCCGGGGGAACCCCAGCGCGAAGGCCTGCATCGTCTCGAAGAATTCCGACTCGGCGGCCGTCGCGTCGGCCGGGATCGGCTGGGGCGGCTGGCGGACCCCGCGGACCTCCAGGACCGCCAGGTCGCGGACGCTCCGCTCGTCGGCCGCCAGGAGCCGGGCGAGCACCTCCTGCGCCTGCGCCGTCCCGCTCCGGAGGACGACCGAGAGCTCGGCCTTGGTCCCCTCGGGGAGGTCGCCGGGGTCGGTCGCCACGACGTGGCGGTTGGTCATCACCAGGAGGGTGTCGCCCGAGGCCCGCATCACGAAGCCCGAGCCCGAGCTGCGGATCTGCCCGCCCGCCCTGACCTTGATATAGACGGTCGCGTCCTTGACGCGGTCCAGCACTTGCTTATCAATTGCCTGCCCCCGGGCCGAGGCCGCCAGGCTCGCCAGCAGGACCGATGCGGCGGCCAGCCCCCGCCAGCCGGCCCGGACGCCTGCCGGTCGGGATGCGGACCCTCGATGCGGGCGGCCCGGGCGGTCGATCGGTCTGGACATGGCAAGCTCCGTCGCTTTGGGGGGGGCGGACGCGGTGATTCTCGACGTGGCCTCCATCCTACTCCGCGGGGATCGGGCCTCGCACCGGGCCAGTCCCGGGAAGTTTCGTGGGACCATCCGCCGTGTTCCCGGGCCGCATCAACGGGAAGGCCGGTCCAAGTCGAGTCGGCGAAGGTCGCATGGCCGGATCGGCGATATTTCGCGCCATCCCTCGATGTCCTCCGGTAAGATGGAGATGACGGGGGCACTCGGCGGCCACGCCCGAGCCCGGCGTTGCGTGTGCGCCTCCAGATGCCCGACGCCGGAATGGGAATTGCCCGGTGGGCCTCGCCTGGTGAAGGGGAGTTGAGGGCCGCATGTCGCGCCGTCGGGGCAATCCGGGACCTCGGCCAACTTCATCGCAACGGCAGACAAACAGGCGAGTTGGATGTAATGCCGACGCCCGCCTCCGCGAGCAACCCCGGCCCGGGTGGTTGACCTGGCGTGAGAAGTGTGTAAAGCATCGAGGCTCGGCCCCCGGGTGCCAGCGGGGTGGCATCCGCCCCGGAAGCCGAGCGGACGGAAACAGTTACAGTCGAGGCCTAGCGAGACTCGTGAGCAAGCTAGCAACCACTTCCGAGATCGGACGGGTCGACGCCCCGTTCGCCGTCTCGTTCCAACATCGGCTCCGCTACACCGACGACATCCTGGGTCGCGACCGCGACGCCCTCGCGGAAGTCCTGGAGCCCTCCGGCGACCAGCCGGCGCGGGTCCAGTTCTGGGTCGACGAGCACGTCGCGCGGGCCACGCCGCACCTGATGGCGACCCTCGGCGAGGTCGCCGCCGGCCACCCCGGGCGGTTCGCCTCGGCGGGCGAGGTCCAGGTCATCACCGGGGGCGAGGCGGTCAAGAACGACCCGGCGCACCTGGAGCGCATCCTCCGGGCGATCAACGGCGCCGACCTCGACCGCCGGAGCTACATGGTCGTCATCGGCGGCGGCGCCGTGCTCGACGCCGTCGGCTTCGCGGCGGCCACCGCGCACCGCGGGATTCGCCTGGTCCGGCTCCCCACGACCACGCTGGCGCAGGGCGATTCCGGCGTCGGCGTGAAGACGGCGGTCAACTACTTCGGCAAGAAGAACTGGCTGGGGGCCTTCGCCGTCCCCTGGGCCGTCATCAACGACACGGCGCTGCTGGCGACCTTGCCCGACCGCGAGTTCGTCTGCGGCTTCTCCGAGGCGGTCAAGGTCGCGCTCCTGAAGTCGCCCGAGGTGTTCGCCCGGCTCTGCCGCGACGCCGCCAAGATCCGCCGCCGCGACCTGGCCGCGGCCCTGCCGATGATCCGGGCGTCGGTCGAGTTCCACCTCGACCACATCACCCTCGGCGGCGACCCCTTCGAGTCCCGCGAGGCCCGCCCGCTCGACTTCGGCCACTGGTCGGCGCACAAGCTGGAGCCGATGAGCGGCTTCGCGCTCCGCCACGGCGAGGCCGTCGCCATCGGCGTGGCCATCGACACCGTGTATTCCTCGCTCGCCCTGGGCCTGCCCCGGGCCGACGCCGCCCGCGTGCTCCGCTGCCTCGCGGCGATGGGCTTCCCCCTGGATCACCCCTGCCTGCACGACACCGACGCCCTCTTCGACGGCCTCGAAGAGTTCCGCCAGCACCTCGGCGGCCGGCTGACGATCACCATGCTCCGCGCCGTCGGCGACCCGATCGACGTCCACGAGGTCGACGGGGCCCGGATGCGGCAGGCCATCGAATATGTCTCCCGGTACCGGCCGGCCGACGACGAGGCCAACGGCAATGGCAACGGCGTCGCGGCGACGCACCGCCCCGGCGCGAACGGAGCCTCCTGAGATGGCCGCGATGTCCTCGACCCCCGAAGCCGGGGCGACCCCCCGGCTGGTCCCCCTGCGCCCGCTCCTGGGCGAGCTGAACGACCTCAAGCGAATCCGGGTCGCCGGCCGCGCGGGGAGCCTGGCCGACCAGGGCTTCGCCCGCTCCTGGGCCGCGCTCGTCGCGGGCGAGTCGCCGGTCAGCGTGGCGACCCGCGAGGCGGCGTCCGCGCTGGCCTCGGCCCGGCTCGGCGGGATCGACGCGGCCACGCTCCGCCGCGCGGGCCTCTCGCCCAAGGCGATCGAGGGCGTCTTCGGCTCGGCGATCGCGGCGGTCGCCGGGCCGCTGGGCCCCGGCCCCGCCGCCCTCCTCCGCGCGGCGATCCCCGGCCTCGCGGCCTTCCGGTCTCGGCCGTCGGAGGTCGAGCTGCCGGCGTTCGTCGCCCTGCTCGCGGCCCAGCCCCGAGCCGGGGCCACGCGGCCGGGCCAACCCCGCCTGGTCCTGGAGCCGCCCGAGGGCCATGCCGAGCACTGCTACGTCACCGCCGTCTATGCGTTCCTGCTCTCGCCGGGATTCGGGGCCGACCCCACCGCGCCGTTCCTGGCCGGGCTGGCCCACCACTTCCACAACGCCTACCTGCCCGACTCCGGGTTCGCCGGCGAGGATCTGCTCGGCGAGCACCTCGGCCCCGTCATGGCCCGGTTCACCGCCGAGGCGTTGGGCCAGTTGCCGCGCGACCTGGCCGTCGTCGTCGAGTCGGCCCGGGGCCTGCTCCCCCACGCCGGGACCCCCGAGGCCCGCGCCTTCCACGCGGCCGACGTCCTCGACCGCGTGCTCCAGATGGACCACTACGCGCAGGTGGCCGCCTTCGAGCTGCGGCTGGCGCTCGACGACCTCGACCTCGTCCACCCCGGGCCGCTCCAGGCGTTCCACCGCGAGGTCCTCGCCGCCGCGGGGCTCCCGGGATGACCGCGACCCTTGCCCCGACGGGCCCCCGCCTGGTCGACCCCGCGACGGGCCGGCCGCTCCGGGCGGATCGCCCCTGGTCCCTGACCGACGGGGGCACGCGGTGGCCGGTCGTCGAGGGCATCCCGTTCCTCCGCCAAGGCCGCGAAGCCCTCCGGAGATCGGCCCTGGAGGCGCTCGACGCCGGCGAGGGCCGCGCGGCCCTCGCCCTGCTCCTGGCCGATCAGGACGATTACGCCGGGACGCCGCCCCCCGACACGCCGGCCCTGGATCGGCTGATCGAGGCCGTCGACTCCGGCGCGGCGACCCTCCGCGACGCGATGGCGGCCCTGCGTTACGGCCCGGTGGCCGACTACTTCGCCCACCGCTGGTCGACGCCGACGTACCTCTCCGGCCTGGCCCTGCTCGATCGCCATCTCCCCGCCGGTGCGACGGTGATCGAGGTCGCCTGCGGGATCGGCCACTACCTCCGCGCCCTGGCCGGGCGCGGCGTCGCGTGCTCCGGCGTCGACGTCGTCTTCTCGAAGCTCTGGCTGGCCCGGCGGTTCGTCGCCCCCCCCGCCGTGCCCCTGGCCTGCGGCGACGCGGTGGCGGGCCTGCCGGTCGCCGCCGGGTCGGGATCGACGGTGGTGTTTTGCCACGATGCCTTCTACTTCCTCCGGGACAAGCCCCGGGTCGTCGCCGCATTCCGGCGGGTCGCGGGCGAGGCGGGCCTGATCCTGATCGGCCACGCCCATAACGCGGCCTTCGACCATCGGGGCGTGGCCGGCGAGCCGAAGACGCCCGACGAGTACGCCGGGCTGCTCCCGGGCTGCCGGATGTACGACGACGCCGACCTCGCCCGCTCGGCCTGGTCCGGCGCGCCGGCGTCCGCCTGGACGCCCGAGGGGTTGGCCCGGGTTGGCCCCGAAGATCCCGGCAGCTTCACGTCGCGTCCCCCCACCCTGACCCTCCCCCACGAGGGGGGAGGGGACCAGACGGCGAGACCCGCCTCGGGTGATCGAGCGACCAGCGACGGCCTCCCTCCCCCCTCGTGGGGGAGGGCTGGGGTGGGGGGCGAGAACATGGCACCACCAGAAGGCTCGGGCACACCCCGGGCCGGGGTCGAGGCCGTGGCGATGGCCTGGTCGGCGACGGGCCAGGTTGATCGAGGGGGGGCGAACCGGCTGGTCCTCCCGCCCGCAGGGGCCCGCCTCCGGCTCAACCCGATGCTCGCGGACGAAGGGGGGACGCTCCGCCCCCGCTGGCCCTCGGCCCGGTTCGAGGCCGAATATGCGGCCGAGTCGCCTTATCTGGACGGCGAAAAGGTGCCCTCCGCCGAGGCCCTCCGGCTCGCAACACTGGGTCGGGTCGACGCCCCCGAGGTCGCGCGCCTGGCCCGGCTCCGAATCCTCCTGGAGCTGCCCGACCGATGGTGACCACGACCGGGGCCGAGAAGCTGGGATGGGGGCTGGTCGGCTGCGGCTGGGTCGCGGCCGACTACGGCGCGCCGGCGATCGCCGGGTCGGGCAACGGCCGGCTCCTCGCCGTCCACGACCCCGACGCGCGGGCGATGGGGCGGGTGGCGGGCGGCCCGGACGACGGCCCCGCGCCGAGGCGGCACGCCACCCTGGAGGCGCTCTTGGCCGACGACGCGGTGCAAGCCGTTTACGTCGCCACGCCGAACCATGTTCATGCTCCCGTGGTGATCGCCTGCGCCCGGGCCGGCAAGCACGTCCTCTGCGAGAAGCCGATGGCCACCACCTTGGCCGACGCCCGGGCGATGGTCGGGGCCTGCGCGGAGGCGGGCGTCGCCTACGCCACGGCGTTCGACCAGCGGTTCCACGCCGCGCACCGCAAGCTCCGCTCGCTCGTGGCCGAGGGGGCGCTCGGGGTCGTCGCCCAGGCGCGAATCCATTACGCCTGCTGGCTCCCGGCCGATTGGGCGGCGGACAACTGGCGGGTCGACCCCCGGCGGGCCGGCGGCGGGGCCCTGATCGACCTGGCGCCGCACGGGGTCGACCTCCTCGAAGTCCTCCTCGGCGACGAGTGGTCCGAGCTGACCGCCCTCCTCCAGCGCAAGGTCCACACCTACCCCGTCGACGACGGCGCGGTCCTCGCCGGCCGGTTCCGGGGCGGGGCCCTGGCCACGATCCACGTCGCCTATAACTGCCCCGACCTCTACCCCAGGCGGACCCTGGAACTGATCGGGACCCGGGCGATGGCCGTCGCCGTCGACACGATGGGCCAGACTCCCGGCGGCAAGCTCACCCTGATTGACGCCGAGACCGGGGCCGGGGCCGACGCCACCCCGCCCCTCGACGACGACCGGAGCCCCTTCGCCGCCCAGGCCGAGGCGTTCGCCCGGTCGATCCTGGCGGGCGAGGACTACCCCTACCCGGCCGGCCGGGACCTCCGCACCTTCGCCCTCCTGGAGGCCGCATGCCGCTGACCCGACTCTCCTGCACCCACTGCGGGCACTGGCACACCTGGTTCTCGGCCCAGGAGCCGATGACCCTGAACTGCCTGATCTGCTCCGACGTCCGCAACGCCCTACCGCCCGACGGCTGGGACTTCGCCGATGCCGCCAGGGTCGCGCGGACGGTCCGGACCCATTGGAAGGAAGTGACCCCCGGGATCTGGGGCTTCTGGTGCGAGCCGAGGTACGGCCTGGCCGGGACCGGCTGGCTGATCCGCCGCGACGACGGCAACGTCGCCTTCGAGGGGGCCCCGTTCTACCACGACGACGCCCTCGATCAGCTCGAGCGGCTGGGCGGGATCAAGACCCTCGCGGCGTCGCACCCGCACGGCTACGGGGCGCTCTGGCAGCTCCAGGAGCGATTCGGGCCCGAGCTGGTGATCCACCGCGAGGACGTCCGCTACACCAAGGCGTTCCGCGTGACCCTGCCGGCCGACGACCGCCACGAGCTGGCCCCCGGCCTGACCATGCACCACGTCGGCGGCCACTACGAGGGGCAATCCGTGCTCCACGACGAGGCCCACGCCGCCCTCTTCGTCGGCGACAGCCTGAAGTTCGACGACTTCGACGCCTCGGGCTCGGTCCACGCCCTGAGCTGCCACAAGGGCTACCACTACCACATCCCGCTCTCCAGGGACGAGCTGCGCAAGTATCGCCGGGTCTACCAGGACCTGCCGTTCGACCGGGCCTTCACCCCGTTCGAGTACGCCCCGAACGTCACCCGGGCCGACGCCCTGGCCCTGTTCGACCGCCTGATCGCCGGGACTCCGACGACGCGGGCCTTCCCGATGACGGAGCACGCCTGACCGTGTCCGACCTCACCCGAGTCGCCGAGACCTACCGCCGCAACCTCCCCGCCGGGGGCCGGGCCCGGACCTTCGCCTACGGCGGCCTCGACCGCCTGGGCGTGCCCGTCGCCGCCGCCAGCTTCGCCTTCGACGACGGCTACCACTTCGACGGCTACGGCTACGGGACCACGCCCGCCGAGGCCCTCGTCGGCGCCCTCGGCGAGCTCTCCGAGGACACCCACAGCGAGGCCACGCTCGGCCGGGCCCGCCGCGTCGAGGGCTCGTACCGCGACCTCACCCGCCGCCACGGCCCCTCGGGCGTCTGCGACCCCCTCACGCTCGGCCTGCCCGCCGGCTCCGCCTACGACCCCGACCGGCCGCTGACCTGGGTCGAGACGACCCGCCACGCGACCGGCGAAGCGGCCTGGATGCCGATCGAGTTCGTCGCCATCTGCCGCCGCCAGCTCGGCGACCTGCCCCTGCTGATCACGCCGATCACCAACGGCCAGGGCGCCGGGATGTCGCGCGAGCAGGCCCTGGCGCATGGCCTGCTCGAGCTCCTCCAGCGCGACGGCAACGGCCTGGCCTTCCGCGCGATGGACCGCGGCGTCGTCCTCGACGTCGACCTCGACGCCGTGGCCGACCCCTCCGTCCGCGCCCTCCTCGATCGGTTCGAGGCGCACGGCGTCCGGGTGATCCCCAAGCTCGCCTCGACCGAGTTCGGCCTGGCCAACCTCTACGTCGTCGGCCACGACGCCGACCCCGACGCCGACCTCGCGATCAAGCTCACCGCCTGCGGCGAGGCCGCGCACCCCGACCGCGAGCGGGCCCTGCGCAAGGCCCTCCTGGAGTTCGGCGCCGCGCGGGCCCGCAAGGCGTTCATGCACGGCCCGCTCGACCGCGTGGCGGCGGCCTCCGAGCCCGGCTACCTCGACGGCTACCTCGCCACCCTCACCCTCGACGGCGAGGAGCCCCGGGCCCTCGCGGCGATGGTCGCCTGGCTGGGCTATCCCGGCGGTCGGCTCCGCGCGATCCTCGGCGCGACCGTGCTCTCGGAGCGGTCGAGCGTGCCGTTCGCCTCGCTGCCGACCTGCGACGCCCACGCCGTCGACGACCCCTCGGCCCGGCTCCGCCTGATCGCCGACCGGCTCGCCACCGAAGGGCTGGAGGTGCTCTACGCCGACGCCTCGCCCCCCGGCGGCGAGGTCTTCGCCTGCAAGGCGATCGTGCCCGGCCTGGAGGTCGAGACGATGAGCTACCACCGGATCGGCGAGCGCGGCGTCCGCAAGCTCCTCGACCGCGGGAGCCCGCTCGTCGGCCTGGGCCGGCCCCCCGCCGGCTGCCTGCCCGTCCGGATCACGGCCGAGGCCGAGGCCCGCCTGGGAGGCCCCGCCTGGCTCGACCCGGCCGCCGTCGACGCCACCGTCGGCGAGCTTTATCCCCTCTATCGCGAGCCCAGCGCCCACGCCGCCCAGGTGGCGAGGTCGGCCGGCGCCGCCCCGGCCCGCCGATCTTGCAACGACAGGATCGCATGCATCGAAGATTTCAGATCTGAGATCTCAGATATTCAAATTTGAAATCTTCGGTATCAGACGATTCCGGTTCCGGACACCTCCCACGAGTCGCTTCCCCCCGGAAGAGAAGAATCGAGAGGCCCCCCTCCGATGCGAGTCTGCTTCATCTCCCGACGCTTCTTCCCGGCCATCTCGGGGATGAGCGTTTACGCGCTGAACCTGCTGCGGCAACTGGCCCGCGACGGCCACGACGTGACGATGATCTCGCAGTACCGGGCCGACGAGGCCGGCGCCGGGATCTACGGCGGGGGCCCGCCGCCGGAGGTGCCGGGCGTCCGCGTGATCGGGCTGGAGTCGACGGGCGAGCAGGCGGTCGCGCGCGGCCTGCCGGCCGACTTCGAGGCCGACGTCGCCGCGATGGTCGCCGCCGTCGAGTCCGAGCACGCCCGGGCGCCGTTCGACGTGATCCACGCCCAGTACGGCTACCCCAACGGCCTGGCCGCGCTGGAGGCCAGCCGGCGGACCGGGGCGCCCAACCTCGTCTCGATCCAGGGCGGCGACGGCCACTGGGTCGGCCCCTGCTGCTCGACCCACAGGGCCGCGATGGGCGCCGTGCTCGGCCACGCCGGGGCCCTCCTCATCGGCAGCGCCTCCTTCGCCGACGAGGTCAGCGGCCACCACGGGACCCCCCGCGACCGCTTCACCATCGTCCCCGGCGCCACCGACGTCGACCGCTTCCGCCCCCGCGACGAGGCCCGCCTCGGCGCCCTCGGTGACCCGCCCACGCTCCTCTATCACGGCCGGGTCGACGCCCGCAAGGGCGTGATGGAACTGCTCGACGCCTTCGCCCTCCTCGCCGACGCCCGGCCCGGGCTCCGCCTGGTCGTCTCCGGGATCGGCCCCGACGTCGCCGCCGTCGGCGAGCGGGTCGAGATGATGGCCCTGGGCGACCGGGTCGAGCTCGCCGGCTACGCCCCCTACGACCGGGCCCCCCACGTCTACCGCCGGGGCGACCTCTTCGTCTCGCCGACCTACTCCGAGGGGTTCTCCAACACCATCCTCGAAGCGATGGCCTCCGGCCTGCCCATCGTCTCCACCCGCGCCGTGGGCGTGGTCGACTGCCTGGTCGACGGCGAGAACGGCCTGCTCGTCGAGCCCCGCGACGTCGACGCCCTGGCCTCCGCCATCGGCCAACTCCTCGACGACGGGCCCCTCCGCCGCCGCCTGGCCGCCCGCGCCCTCGACGACGTCCGGACCCTCTACTCCTGGCCCGCCGTCGCCCGCCGGATCGAGGGCCTCTACGAGGACGTGGCCGGAGACCCCGTCGACGACTCCTGGATGCTCAAGTACGACGTCCGAGGCGCCACCGTCTCCGCCGCCGACCTCTCCTGCCGCTTCCGCGCCCAGCCCCACCTGCTCTGAGCGGCATTTATGAATATTTTAAATATGTGACTAATCAAAACGTGTAGGGTGGGCCGAGTGGAGCGAGGCC
>JAABUX010007930.1_pt1 | contig 12333 bp, 15 predicted proteins | sample 5561851 | NCBI WGS metagenome assembly JAABUX01 (sample SAMN10711883, study PRJNA513361) | rock metagenome | isolation source: Antarctica rocks | place: Antarctica: Victoria Land, Richard Nunatak red sandstone | collected 2016-01-03 | reverse complement strand
AAATGATCGCCACAACCAGCCTCCCACGGCACAACCGCCGGGGAGGGTGCCATCTCTACCTGGCACAAGGGTGACGCCTGTATATTGCGTCTACAATCGTGGTTCGCAGATTATGCATTATGGAAAGCAAGCGGCAGTCCCGGCACAGTCCCCGGGCAGTCCCGGAACCCTGCCCGGCGCCGGGCGGGCGCGGGGACTTGGCCGTGAGCAGTATCCAAGTCCGCCAGAGGGACGCCAGTAGGCCGCGAGGACTTGCCGGGGTCGTTGCGCCCGGCGTCGGACCTGGTCTCGCCAGACGCCGCCTAAGCCGTCCGGCGGGTCATCCGGCGACGCAGCTCGGCCAGCTCGGCACGGGTGGCCTCCGCAACCTCGGGGCTTGTCGCCGGGTATGGTTCCGTGTCGGCCGGATTCGGCTTGCCCAGGCGGGCGCGGTCAACGCGGCCTGGGTTCGGATCAGAAGCGTCGATCGTCACCATGCGCTCCGGTTCATCGCGTGAAATGGTCATCATCAGGACAGCGGCATCCGCCGCTCCAGGGCCTCCACCCGCTCGGCCAGGGCGTCGAGGTTCTGCTCGGTTTCCGTCCGCAAGTGCCCGAGCTGGCCCATCAGTTCGGACCTAATCATCAGCTCCAGATCGTCGCGCAGCTCGGCGATGTGCCGGTCCACCCGGCCCACCCGGTCCACCAGAGCGCGTAGCACGGTGACCTCCTCGCGCCGCTGCTCGCGCGTCGCACGCTGCTCGGCCTGGATCTCCCGGACTAGCCGGCCCAGAAGGTCCAGCGTCACGGCCTCCGGTTGGTCGCTCATGGCCTTTTTCCCTCAATGGCGTCCACCAGGTCGAGTTGGTGGCACTGCCCAGCAGGCGCCTTGGCCCGCCTTGGCGGTTTCGGTGGCGGCACTGCCTGCACCTCCGCCGCGGCTGCTTTCAGTCGGGTACGCCGACCAAGCTTTGGCTTCTGCATCTCCCGTTGCGTCGCCCGGAAGGCGCCACCCTCCTTGCGCCACCAGGCCAGGGTCACAGCCGTAATCGGGGCCTTGGGGTGCTTACGCACTACCTGAACCTGCACGCTGTAATCGGATAAACCGTTGACCTCCAAAGCTGCGGCATCGAGGACACGAACAAAGTCTTTGCCTGCCGGATAGGCCCCCTTGGGTACGCTCATCAATTCGCGGAAGCGGTCCACCGGGAACGTCTCGACGCATCGGTCCATGCCGCCGCGGAGCTGGACCATCTCGTAAAGCGCGATGGCATACTTGCTGGTCATGGCGCAGACGGTAGCGGCCTTGATGCGCCCCCAGCGCCCAGACATCGCCAGGACGGGGCCAAGCTCTTCCGGGATGCCGAAGCGCACCATGCCGGTGCCTCTGGAAGATCGGTCAAAAAACCGGAACAGGTGCGTTGAAAGAACCCGGGTGTCCCCCGTCGCCTGATCGGCATAGGGCACCTGGACGACGACCTGCATCAGCCGCAACAGTGTGTCCTGTAGGCGGTCGTTGCTCTCGTGCCGGGACGTGCGGAGGGCCACGGCTGGGATCTCCCACTTTGCACCCGGTTTGGTCAGGTGCCCGCTATCATGGGCGTGCTGATACAGCACGTTCAGCACCGCCCGGTCCTGCGCTTCCAGGGCGGAGGCGCCTGTGATCTCGATGAGTTCGGCCGGTTTTGGGAATCCAGCAGCATTGGTAGTTTGGGTCATGGTCGAAGACACGCCGCAAGGCTATCAGGATAGGAGTTGTAGTCAACACCTATCCTAGCAAGTGGCCCTTTGACCAATCCCATGTCCGCCCGTTTGGTCACATCTGCCTCATCTGCCCAACCATATCACACCCGCCCGTTTACTCCCATCAACCCGCCCGTTTACTCCTACCTGATCCCTCAAAGGCTACAACTTCGTACGCCCGTTTACTCCCATCAACCCGCCCGTTTACTCCCATCAACCCGCCCGTTTACTCCCATCAACCCGCCCGTTTACTCCTACCTGACCCTGTTTTCACTAGATAAATCAATAGGTTGCGAGGCCCTGAATCTGAACTTAAGAAGAAATTGAACTTTGCGCTGTGGATAACTCCGCCCTGTGGATAACCTGCGTGGGTGCCACGGTGCTCGCTGCGGGCAAGGGGTGGGTCCTCGCCGTGCTCGCCATGCTCGGCCCGAAGCCGGGCCTGCGCGTGGCTGCGCGCGGCTCCGGTCCCGGCGCCAAGCGCCGCCGCCCTTGCCCTCCGCTGCGCACCGCAGCCGCCGAGTGGCGTCGGGACGAGGGGCGTCCCGACCCATCGACGCCGGCCTCCGGCCAGGGTCGAACAAGGGGCTGACAGGAAAGCAGGCTGGACGGGGCGAGCGTCTCCTCCCTCGCGCCCCTCACCCAGCATGGACCAAAAAGCCGCAGGGAAGCCCGCCAGAGGCCGTCCAGCGTAGGACGGGTAGATTTCCTCGTTTAGAGGCCGGAGAGGCCGTCAGCGGGCTTCCTAGAGGCTCGGCAGGTTACAGGGCCGTCCCGTCGCGCTCGCGACCTAGCGCCTGTGGCGAGCGATGTAGAGCGTAGCCATTGCGATGGCAGCGATCAGCAGCAGGCCGAACAGCGCCGGGGCAGGTGGCAGAGCCAGGAGGTGCATCATTGCTTGTGACGCAGCAGGAAGCGGCGAAGGTTCACACGATGAACCTCCGATCCGGCAGGCGTCGCTGGTCAGGCTGCCGGACGGCGGCGGGTGACCAAGCGAAAGCCGCCCAGGACGGCTAGGCCAGCACCGACCAGGGCGAAGGACGCTGGCTCTGGCACAATGACTGGTGCCAACTGGAAGCCGTTGACGTCAGCTTCGCCGACCCTATTCGAGACTCCGATAGAAAGATCTCCCAACGAGTCCGCAGCCCCGGAGAAGACCAGGTAGTTGTTACCCTGGATGAACGTGCTTGCGTTGGTTTGCGTAGATACCTCCGACAGGCCGTTCACATCGACGGTGCTGCTTCTCCCAGCGGAGTTGTTGTCTCCTTGGGTGTAGAAGTAGAGGCTGTATTGCTGCCCGGCAGACAGGCCCGTGAGCGTCAGCTTAATACCAGATCCGCTTGTGTAGAGGATGCCCTGCTCCAGGTTGGCATATGGTGTGTTCGTGAACGCAGTGTTTGCAGAATTGGCCGTGTAGGCACCATCAGCTGCGAACGTCAGCGAGATGCCTGTTGCTGCCTGACTGGTATCAACCAGCTTGCCTGCGCCTGATGCGCCGTTGAAATAGTTCCAATAATCGCCCGCAGCACCGATGACTGCCGCGCCGATCTGCTGTTGACTCGGCGACGAAGCGGAAAATTGCACGTCGATCACGGTAGCGGATGCGGCTGAGGCCGAGAAGAGCAGTGCGATGCCCGCTAAAGCGGAACCAGGAGCGATGTTCTTCAAGGCTAAATCCTTAGCGATTGCTTGATGATCTTGGTGTCTGAAACAAGTTCTAACTCAGGCTGATCCTACGTAGGAAGCTGCGGCGGCAGGACGGCGTAGAGCATTATCCCGTGGTTACATTGCCACTGTCGGCTATCACTCGATTTCTGAAGCGTCAAATCAGTATTGATTTGATTGAGCTATGAAATGTCAGGCGTCCTTGGAGGACGCTGCGTATCAGCGACAGGCCGCCTCGGGCCGACTTGTCGTGGCCCTCTACGTCCGCTGTCGTCCGCGAGGCCTGGACGAAGGTGAACCTGCGACGGAACATCGCGACAACCCTCCGCTGAGCGGTGACTTGGTCTGTAAGAAACCATTCCGCTTTCAAATCGCGACAGAGCCGGGACAGAAGCGGGACAAAGCCTGGACGGAAAGTCGGACAAAAGCCGGACAGGAAGCCACATCGACCCTGCTGCCTGCCATGCCGGAGTAGGCCGTGAGGCTGCTGGAAAGGCTGCTGACAGAGGTGGGACGTAAACCCAGGGGAGAGCGCCGTAAAAGCCCACAGGACGACGCTGAAGCTGGTTGTTGGCGGCACCATGGAAAACTTCGGCGCGGAGGGCCTGCCGCTCGGCTGGGGTTCATCCGTTCAGTCGGTGATGACTGCGGTTGCCTCGACCTCGACCCGAGCCGCGGCAGGGGTCAGCGCGGCCACCTGGACCAGGGTGCTGGCTGGGCGCACCTGGCCGAAGTATTCGGCATGGGCGCGCGTGACCAACGGGGCGTCGGCCATGTCCACGATGTGCATCACCGTGCGCACGACGTGGCGCAGCTCCGCACCCGCCTGAGCGAGCGCGTCGGCCACCAGCGCCAGGGCGGCGCGGGCCTGGGCGTAGGCATCCCCGTCGAGGTGGGGTAGGATGCTTGCAATCAGAGCCTTGTGCTCACGCTAGATGTCCGCCTGCAATGCGCCGCAGCTTCTCGAAGGAACAAAAATGCCGAAAGATGAAGAGGGCCAGAACGACCGTCTTAATGTAGTCGCTATGACTGATACGAACCCAGAAACGGCGAAAAAGAGGCTACCCTACTTCATAAAGAGCAACACAGCAGAAATCATTAGCGAGTGGGAGGCATTTGCTCGAACTCTGATACCCTCGGCAGACGGTATGACACCGGACGCGTTGCGGGACCATATCCACCAAATCCTGGCGTTTGTGATATCCGACATGGCTTCGTATCAGACGCCCGCGGAACAGAAGGAAAAGTCCCACGGAGAAAAGAAACAGAGCCGGCCAGTTACAGCAGCTCAGACGCATGCCGCCGTGCGCTTCGCCGGTGGCTTTGACATAGGGCAGATGGCATCGGAGTATCGGGCACTTCGTGCGAGCGTGTTGAAGCTCTGGGGCAACACGGGTCCTGTTTTCGACACCGAAGACATTGCCGATATGACACGGTTCAACGAGTCCATTGATCAGGAACTAGCCGAATCCGTGAATTTCTACACAGATAGGGTGGCACAATCACGAGAGATGGTGGTTGGAATACTTAGCCATGATCTTCGCAGCCCGCTGCAGGCGATCGCATTGTCAACAGAGCTCTCTCTTCACATGGGTCAACTGAACGAATACCAGACGATGCTGAGCAAGAAAGTGCTCGAATGCACGCATCGCATGAGTGCTCTGATCAACGACCTGCTCGATGTGACACGGGCGCGGTTTGGAGCAGGACTTCCGGTTGTGCGGGCCATGATGAACATGAGGATTGTTGCAGAGCAGATCGTTGATGAGGTTCGCGTGGTCCATCCGCATCGCACGATCGAGCTCAGCACGTCGGGCGTTTTGGTGGGTGAATGGGACAAGGCGCGCATTGGGCAGATATTCTCAAACCTACTCAACAATGCGATGCAGTACGGCTCTCACAGCGCGCCAGTTCGTGTCGGTCTCAAAGGAGATCCCAAGGTGGTGACGCTCACAGTCGGGAATGATGGCGTCCCTATCCCAGCCGAGAAGATCAAAATGATCTTTGATCCGCTTACACGGGTGACGACCGACCAAGATGTTATGCCGACATCCGGAAATCTTGGGCTCGGGCTCTACATCACCAAGGAGGTCGTGCTGGCGCACGGTGGAACCATCGAGGTGACGTCCTCAGAGATGGATGGCACGATTTTCACCGCTCGTTTCCCGCGCCCGCAGCTCAGCCCGGCTCTGCATGATGCGCAGCGGCAGGCATGACACCCGACCAGCGCGAGCAGAAGGCGTGCAGACGCAAACATCCATCAATGCCGCCCTCCCTCGCGCCAAGGCAGAAGCACAGAAGAAGCCTCAGCCACTTGCGCCAGGCGCCTTAATAATTGAATAAGATCGACTTGGTGCATAACAAAAGACACAATCGCACACATTAGGTCATTAATCACGCACGAGCTGCCTGACAGCAGCCCGGGCTACGCGATTGTGTCCGTCCCAAGGGTGGGCAACGTACCTTCAAGACCTATGTTCCTGCAATTGCTTATAACCAAACACAGGGTAAACGATCCCATGCCTGCCATCCCTACCAGCAACGATGCAAGAGGAGTTCGGCTAGGAGCCTTCATCCGCGAAGACAGGACGCAGATCGTGGAGGAGTGGTCCGGTTTTGCCAGGACACGTACACCCGCCAGCAACAGAATGACGGCGGACGCCCTTAAAGATCACATTGAGTTGATGCTCGACTTCATTGCAGACGATTTGGAAACCTTCCAGACCAATGCCGAGCAGCTGACGAAGTCGCAGGGCAATAGCCCTTCAAGAGAGGAAGGCCAGCACAGCGCGGCGGAAACCCATGCGGCTTTGCGCCTGAGCGATGGCTTCGACATCGACCAGATGGTTTCGGAATACCGGGCGTTGCGGGCAAGCGTGACGAAGCTTTGGATCGCCCGGAAGGGCGACCTCGACAGCGCGGACTTAACTGACCTGGTCCGCTTCAACGAGGCCATCGACCAATCTGTCGCAGAGTCGGTTGGCCGCTACACCGTGCTTCTCGACCGCTCGCGCAACCTGTTCCTGGGAATACTTGGCCACGACCTGCGCAATCCCGTTGGTGCTGCATCCATGTGCGCCGAGCAGTTGCTCAGGAGCGGGGAGCTTAATGCTAAACAGGATAGAATGGCAATTCAGATCAAGAACTCAACATCACGGGCAAACAGCATCATAGAGAACCTTCTGGACCTTACGCGCATTCAGTTCGGGTCGGATATCCAAATCTTAAGAGCCAAGATGAATGTGGCCCAACTTAGCAAGCAGTTGATCGAGGAGATGCAGGCCCTTTATCCGAACCGGGTTTTGCAACTGACGACGACCGGGGACATGGAGGTCGAGTGGGACAGGAGCCGGATCGGCCAGGTCATCTCCAACCTTGTCGGCAATGCGATGGGGCATGGCTTCAAAGACTCCCCTACAACTGTAGCCGTTGCAGGAAAGGCAGCTCTGGTAGAGCTGTCGGTGAGGAACATGGGTAAGCCCATCCCACCAGATAGCATCGAGAGCATATTCGAGTTGTTCAAGCAGGGAGCAGAGGAAGGCGAGCCGGACGAGAGGTCCATGCATCTCGGATTGGGGCTGCACATCACGAAGGAGATAGTGCTTGCCCACGGCGGGACCATCGCCGTCACATCGACCGAGAAGGACGGCACCACGTTTACTGTCGCAATTCCGCGCGACGCCGATGCCGCAGAGCGTTGATCTGTTAGTCAGCCGAAAGCAAGGCTGCATCTTCATCCGCAACCGCACTGGCTTGAGGGCAGTTGCGTGCGGTTGCGATGCATCATAGGGCAGCATCAATCAAGCAGGCTGGCGTCGCCGCCGGGCTGGGCTGCCCGCTGCGCGAGCACGGAGGCAAGCCATGACAACGGTGCTCGTGGTGGAGGACGAGTTCGGCATTGCGGAGCTGCTCGACGCCGTGCTCACGCAGGAGGGCCACCAGGTGCTGACCGCCATGAACGGCAAGCAAGGACTTGAGGTGCTGGCCCAGGAGCGCCCTGATCTGGTCTTCTGCGACTACATGATGCCGGTGATGGATGGCGCTGCGATGCTGGGTGCCATAGCGGCTGATCCGACCCTGCGGGGCATCCCGGTCGTGATGATGAGTTCGATGCGCGAGGCAGCCGTCGCCAAGCACTGTGCAGGCTATGTCGCCTTCCTGCACAAGCCGTTCAAGCTCCCTGAACTGCTGGACGTGGTTGAGCGGGTGCTCGGGAGCGGCGACGGTCCGGCGCCTTGATGCCAGTAGCAGGCGTGCTGACGCGGTAGCGGGACGGTGCTGCAACGGTCGTCGGGGAGGGCATGCTCGTCGCCCTTTCTGTTCCCTCCAAGCCTACATCAGCCAGAGTGCGCGTGTGTGACTCGCCTCGCTGTCTGATGGCAGGCCGCGCCCCGTCCGCCTGCCTGCCCTGCTTTGAACCTGGTGATCGTGACGGGCAGGTTGGGCCGGCTTAGCCTGGCGGCCGGGCTTGCCGCCGCCTTTCCTCCCTCTCGTTCCACCACTTCAGGTCCAGGCACACGCGCGCCCAGACCCGGCGCATGGCGTTTCCGGTCGGCGGCTTGCCCCAGCGCCCCTTCAAGCCGTCCTCGGTGGCGATGCGGGCGATGCCGTTCCAGTTCAGCCAGTGGCGCTCCATGGCATGCACGACGCCCTCGCGATTGTCCCACAGCCAGCAGAACACCGCGCCCCGGTGCCCGTGCGGGAAGCCGAACAGGTCTTCGAGGGCTTTGTCCATGCCCTTGGCGAACCGCTCGTTCTCCTCGTCGAAGTGCTGGTTCACGGCGGTCAGGGTGGGGGATTTCGGGGGCTTTGCTTTCATGCCCCGATGGTCGGCAGCGCGGATGCGAACGGCAAACGGCGCCTATGGCCGGACACGTAAGCGCCCGTGCCCGACCGCCGGACGCCCATGCCGCGGCACGCGGGCGTCCATGGCACGGCTGGCCAGGGTCCATGGCGCATACAGCGAACGCCCATGTCGGGGACGGCCAGCGCCTATGGAGCGTACGGCTGGCGCCCATGCCCCGGTTGTCAGACGCCCATGTCCGGACGCCGAGCGTCCATGTCGGAGCACTCAAGCGTCCATGGAGGGCAGCATACACCATTGCATTCCTCCGGAATGCCACGGGAGGTCGAGGGCAGCCCCACCCTGCGCCGGATTTGCACGGTGCAAATCTGGTCCCTTGTAGGACCGCCACACCCAAGCCGATGAGGACGCACCATGACGCAGTGCCGATCCAGTAAGCCGATCCCACCGCGCGGCCCCCTGTTCGGGTGGACCCACCCCGGCGAGACCGTGGCCGAGGAGATGGCCGCGCGCGGGCTGGCCGCGGCCGGCTTCGCGGCCGAGCTGGGCTGCGCCGCGGCGGAGCTGGATGGCCTGCTGGCCGGGACGCTGCCGATCACGCCCGCCCTGGCCGCGGCGCTGGAACGGGCGTGGGGTGTCGAGGTGGAGTTCTGGATGCGGCTGCAGGCCAACCACGACGAGGCCAGGCGCCCCAGGCACGGGTGAGCCACGCTCCCCGGATTTGCACGGTGTAAATCCGCGGAGGCCCGCAGCCGCCTTCGTCCCTCTCCCTCCTACCCCCTCCATCGCAGCCGGCACCGGCCCGCGGCCCGTTCCTAGACACGGGCAAGAGGGAGCGAAAACAAGGCGACTTGGGACAAGGGCGGGATATGTTTGATGGCGTCAGTGTATTACATTAGGGGTCAGTGTATAACAGCCTAGCAGGCGTAGGGAGGGCACGGCATGGCGGGTCGCAACGGGCAGGAGTTGCTGTCGGCGTGGGTGCCGTCCGAGCTGGCGGCGGCGTTCCGGGCCTGGGCGCGTGCCCAGGACGGCGGCGCGTCTACGGCGCTGCGGGGTCTGGTGGCGCAGGCGGTGACGGGCGAGGCCCCGGCGGCGCCACCAGGGCCAGGGGCGGGCTACCGGATCACGGTGCGGCTCCAGGAAGGCGAGCGGCAGGCGCTGCTGGCGGCGGCAAAGGCACGCGGCGTGACCCCTTCGACGTGGGTGCGGGCGCTGGCGGTGGCGCACCTGGCGCGGCGGCCGCAATGGAACCCGGCCGAGGTGGACGCCTTGCGCGACCTGTTCGCGGAGGTGAGGCGGATTGGCGGCAACGTGAACCAGGTCGCGCGAGCGTTGAACATGGCCATCGCCCGGGGGGAGTACCCGCCATACCAGGGCGAGGCGGTCCGGGAAGCGGCCGAGCTGGTGCAGTCCGAGATGCGCAGGGTGGTGTCGGTGATGACGGGCAACTGGGACTACTGGGGCCTGCCGTGGGCAGACCGGCCCGTGCCGGCACCAGGGGCCGAGGAGCGGGAGGACGAGCGCACCCGGGCTGAGGCAGCGCGGCGCCGGCTGCGGCCCCGGCGCCGGCCCGCCAAGTTCGTGGAACGCAAAGGGTAGGATTTGCACCGTGCAAATCCTGACGCCGTGGCACTGGGCGGCACGGTGTTGGAAGCAGTCAGGCTGCTATTCAGGTTGCGGGCTGGCGTTCGTGACGGCATCCGGAGTGGGTGCCGGCTGCTGCTTCATGGCCTTGTCGCCCGGCCAATGGACGATGAAGCCTTCCGTTGCCTCTCCACGTGCATAGGCAATGGCTGCTTCCACGCTGCGAAGGATGCGCTCACCTGCTTTGGACATGGTTGCATATTCCTTTGTGGGCCGAATTTGGGGGATGCAGAACGTGTATGCACGGCGACGCCTCAGTGTAGCTAGGCACGGTTCAAGGATGCTCTCGTTTACGGGTGCAACAATCTGTCGGTCGGTCGGTCGGAGGCAAGTAGAAGGATTCGTTCTCTGTAGCATACGTGCCTAGCAACCGTGACAGCGTTGCCAGGCACGTTGTAACCTGTTGCCAGCAACGCTCGGAGGCAGTGTGCCTAGCAACGCAGGTGGCGTGCCTGGTGACGCCTCTGGCTCTCAATCTGGCGAGGGAGCTGGACGGCAGCGGTCCGAGCGGCTGCGGGCGCGGCGCGATGCGGCCGGCATGGCGCAGGTGTCGGGCTGGGTGCCGAAGGAGCGGCGTGCCTATGCGCGTGAGGTGATTGCGGCGTTGGCACGGGGGGCGAACAGCCTGCCGCCGGACCCGGAGCAGGCGGGAGCAGTGGAGGTAGCGCGGGCCGAGACAGAGGCTGCGCGGGCTGCGGAGACAGCAGCCCGCGCAGCACTGGCCGAGGCCGAGCAGCGCGGGCAGGAGCTGGCGGCCGAGCTGGATGCAGCCCGCGCCCGAGCAGAAACAGCGGAGCAGGCACAGGCGGAGGCTGCCGCCGCGTTGCAGGTGGCCAAGGAGGTCACAGCGTTGGCCCGGGCTGAGACCCGACGTTTCCAAGGAGCGCCGGGCTTGCGGGGTAGGGTGGTGCGCTGGTTGGTCAAATAGGGGATGACCCAACGTCGCTGCTATGAGCCGCAAAGTAGCGCAGAGCGGCTCACCAAAGTCGGTCGCTGCATGGCAGGGATAAGGGATCACGAAGGCAATACTTTGCGGTTCATAGCAGCGATGTTGTTGGGTCTGACCCAACAACACATGGGATCGCAGGCCGCCGTAGGTGTGGTCAGGCTTTCTCAACCCAGGGCAGTAGTGAAAATCGCGCTTAAGGTGATTCAGATAATAGTGCTCGCCTCTTTTCTGCCTTTCGTTAAGCCAATCAATTTAAGAGCATGGCTTATTTCTGATAAACGAGAGACATAAACTGGGTCATTCTTCTTCCCAGGCTCCTCACTCGCTTGAATTATGATCCCATCTTCGAAGCATTCATAGGTGTACTTGCTCAACGGCAAATCGGCTGCTGAGACTTCCGCGAGATAGGTGAGCCACCCAGGCGAAATCTCGCCGGCAGGCTGCCGGAGTAGAGAGTCCACGTCTGGGTGCGAGACAGCCGCATCTGCAGGTTTCCAGAACACCACAGTCTGTTGCAACAATGCACGAAGGAAGTTAGGATTGGCAAGACTCGGTGATACATTTATGGTAACTCTGTTTGGGGCATTTGCACGAGAGTGCCTCTCATCCTGTCCGCAAACTATATCAATCCAGAAGCCGTCTTTTCTACTATCCGAGACAGTCGCAAACAGCGCACTAAAGCCTAGTGGCGAGTAGCTTTGCATCGAGAAGCTTTTGTCGTTGGCGTCGGCATTGCTATAGGCTACTTCTGGATCGGTCCTTTTGCTCACCTCCAAAACGGCATCCGATAGGTCTGCTTTCAGAGGAGTCCAGATGTCAGTGGTGCCATTTGAAATATAGAAGCAGGAAAATAGATCATTGAAACTTTGAAGCTGTTTTAGAAACGCAGCCATGCGGTCGAATACTTCCCGCGCTGAAAGTGGCTTTCCGCGCCAATAACTAGTTATTGTAGTATTACAAAGTGAATAGCTCAAAGTTATCTCCTGACAAAGGGGCGAAAGTTTGACAACAGCGTTCTGAATTCTCGTTATATTAATGAGGCTTTGAATTAGTGGTCACTTCACGGTTTGCTCAAAACTGCACGCCAAGCCGAGAACCCTGACGCGTTAGGGCTTGCATAGACCTACGATTGCGGAAGGATGTGAGCCAATACGGTAGCTGCTGGCAGCCTTCGTTGTATAAACCTCACTCAGAGCTGCGTTGAAAGGCAAGCACTATTCGAAAGCTCGTTAGCGTGCGATTTTGAGCAAACTATGAGGTGATCCCAACTTCCAGGACGGCGCGACCGCGGAGGCGCTGGCGGCGGTGTGCGCCTTGGACCTGTCCGAGCTGGAGGGCGTGGGGCCGCCGTGCGGGCTCGGGCGCGACTAGCAAGCATCGCCGCCCGGCCCTGCCAGCGCGGGGGGGGGCAGGTCCATGCTGCACCGCAGCAACGCAGAACGTGCAGTTATGGAATGGCTATGCCATAATGGATTTTTCGGCAGGTTCAGGAGCGGGAGGATTTTAGCTCAAGGTGCAAGGAGCCTTTCCTCACCGACTGGACCAA
>JAABUX010007929.1_pt1 | contig 12334 bp, 10 predicted proteins | sample 5561851 | NCBI WGS metagenome assembly JAABUX01 (sample SAMN10711883, study PRJNA513361) | rock metagenome | isolation source: Antarctica rocks | place: Antarctica: Victoria Land, Richard Nunatak red sandstone | collected 2016-01-03 | reverse complement strand
GCTGGCCTACGCGCGTTTGACCGGTCTCGATCCCTCCGGGTTTTTCCCGGCTCCTCCCAACGCCGGCAACATCCGCGCCACCTTGTTGGAACGCGACAAACGCAAGGAGGGCATCGATCAGATTCTCGACGACATTCGCGGCGACGTCAGTGCGAAAGTGCCGATCCTCAAATTCACGATCACGCAGATCCTTCAAGATCTCCTCAACGATCTTTCCAATACCCCCGCGACGATCGAGATCAAGATATTCGGCAGCGACCAGACACGGCTCGAGGCGATCGCGCGGCAGATCGACGGTCGCATCGTGAAGGTGCGAGGCGTCGTCGATGACTTCGACGGCATCGTCTACTCCACGCCCAACACGCTCGTGAAGCTCGATCCGCTTGCCGGCAGCCGTGCCGGCTTCACGACGAGCTCGCTCACGGCGGCTGTCCAGGCCGGTTTCGACGGCATTGTCGCGACGACGATTCCGCGATTACCGGTTCCGGTGCCCGTTCGGGTGCGCTACGACGTACCGTGGAACGAGTTGTCGCTGCGGGACTTGCAAACTCTACCGCTCGTCGCGCCCAACGGCACGACGTACAGTTTGAGTTCGCTCGCGAACGTGACGCCCATCGGCGCGACGACGGAGCGCAACGAAGAGAACATCCAGCAGATCGTTCGCGTCACGGCCAACGTCAGCGGACGCGACTTGGGCGGCACGATCACCGACATCAAGACCGCGTTGCGGGGGCTAACGTTGCCGCCGGGATACCGGCTAGTCTACGGCGGACGGTACGCGCTGCAGCAGCAGTCGTTTTCCGAATTCGGAACGGCGATCGGCGTTGCAATCCTGCTGGTCTTTATCACGATGATCTTCGAATTTCGTGGCTACCGCATTCCCCTCGTCGTGATCTCGTCGGTCCCGCTCGCGCTTTTCGGAGTCGTCGTCGCGCTACGCGTGACGAATATTCCGCTCAACGTCTCGTCGTTCATGGGGCTGATCCTCCTGGTGGGCGGAGTGGTGAAGAACGGCATCTTGCTCTTCGACGAGGTCGACAAATTGATCGCGCAGGGCAATACGCCCGAGGCCGCGATGATCGAGGCGGGGCGCTTGCGCATGCGCCCGATCATCATGACGACCTTGACGTCATTGCTCGGTGTCGTTCCGCTGGCGCTCGGGCTTGGAGCAGGCAGCGAGATGCAGAAGCCGCTCGCCGTGGCGACAATCGGAGGGCTTGTCTTTTCGACGTTCTTCACGCTCTTGTTGATGCCGGCGTTCTATATTTCGTTCCGCAAGCCGCCGCAACGACGGGCGCCTCGAGAAGAGACAATTCCGCTCCCGGCGGTTGCTGAACCCGCGCTGCGATGATGGTACGTCGATACAAGACATGGGCGCTTGCGAGCAGCCTGCTCGTTTTCGCCCTAGCGTCCACGGCTCGCATGGCATCGGCGCAAACTGCGCCGATGCCGGCGGCGACGACTCCACCGGTACCCGCGAGCTTGCCCTCGGGAGCACCGGCTCCGCCCGCAGCAACGCCGCCGCCGGCAACGATTCCCGGACCCACAGGCGGGCAAACCCCAGCGGTTCCGCCGCTTGGCGCGTCCGGTCTGCAGCCGACGTCCGTAGAGAACTCCTTGCCGGCGCTCACGGGAACGCTGGGCGTCGCGGACGTCTTGCGTGAAGCCGATCTGCGAAATCCCGACATCCTCGCTGCCAACGCTGCGATTGTCGCAGCACAAGCCCGCGTGCAACAAGCAACGAACGCTCCGCTGCAATCGCTCTTGCAGCCGAGCATCGCGCAAGACGTGCCGGGCGGAGTTCGGCAGGTTCAGTTAATGACCGTCGGCCTGCAACAGCAAATCGTGCCCGGGCTAACGGCGGCGAAGCGCGTTGCTCGTTTCGACGTCGCCCTTGCCGGCGCAGCGGCGGCCGGGGTGCGGCGCGAAGTGCGACAACGCGTGGTCGATGCATACTACGCATTGGCAGCGGCCCAAACCCGCGCGGCAGCCGCGCAACAAAATGTGACGAGTGCGAACGAGCTGGTCGCAGCCGCTCGCTTGCGGCAGCGCGCCGGTGCAATCGGTAGTTTCGAGGTGTTGCGCGCGACGGTCGACGCGCGTCGTGCGCAAATGGAGGTGTTTGTGGCCCGCGGCGCATTGCGCCAAGCCGCGATCGCCCTCGGTGCCGACGTCGGAAGGATCGTCGACCAGACGGCAAGGCTCTCGCTCGCGCCATCGACGACGGCACCGGTCCTAGCCCAAGCCGCCGCTGTCGAAAGCATTCTGCGGCGCGATCCGACTTCGATTCAGCTTCGCGCGACACTGGCCCGGTCGAGCGCTCAGCTCGCCGCGGCGCGGGCGCAGCGTTTGCCGACGCTTTCACTTGCCGGCGGCTACACGCTCGAACGAGCCCCGCATTTGGGCGGCCTCACGTCGCAGGGCCCGACCGCCTCGATCGGCCTGACGATCCCGATTCTTGACTACGGTACGATTCGGGGCGCCGAAAAAGAGGCGCGCGCAAACGCAGCTACGACGAGGCTTCAAATAACGGGCCGCGAGCTGCAGCTTCGCGCGGTGATCGCAAGCGCGGCGGCGGACATCGAATCGACGCGAGCCCGGCTCGGCTTTTCGGACGAATCGCTGCGGCAAGCACAGGCAGGTTTGCGCATCGCGCAGATCGGCTTCCGCCAAGGAGCGCTGCGTACGCTCGACGTCATTTCGGCGCGGACCGCGGCCGTCACCGCGCGCGCGGACCGCGATCAAGCACGCGCCGAATACGCCGACGCCATCGCAAAACTGCAGATTCTACTCGGAGATCCCATCGCGCCGTGATACGAACGCCCCTCGTCGCGTCGCTTTTAGCGACGTCATTGCTCGCCGGCTGCGGATCCAAGGGTGCATCAGATGCACACGCGCAGGCGTCGCCGTCTCCTGGAACCGTCCGGCGGTCGGGCGTCGCGGTGCGATTCGCTCCCGTCGTGCGACGAACGCTCAGCGGAACGGTCGTCGCTAGCGGTGAGGTCATCTCCGGTCCCGACGCCGAGGCCAATCTTGCCTTTCCGACTGCGGGGCAAATCGCAATGGTCGCGGTCGCCGTGGGCGACCACGTCTCACAGGGCGAGGTACTCGCTCGGCTCGACGACCGCATCGCGCAGCGCGATATTGCGCAGGCGACCGCCGACATCAACGCCGCGCAAGCACAGCTTGCGAAAGCCAAGGCAGGAGCGCGGCCCCAAGAGTTAGCGCAGAACCGTGCACTCGTCGGCGGCGCGACCGCCAAAGCCCAGACGGCGCAGGCTGAACTTTCGCGCCAACAGTCGCTCGCGGCCGTCGGCATTGCGTCGCGCCGCGATGTCGAACAGGCGCGCGCGGCCTATGCCGACGCGCTCGCGGATCTGCGCGACAAACAGCAGGCGGGTTCGTTACTCATCGCCGGGCCGCGGCCGCAAGACGTCGCAGTCGCCCAGGCGCAACTCGAACAAGCCCTCACGGCGCAGGCGACGGCGCGGACACGTGCCTCACTTCTCACCCTGACCGCGCCCTTTAGCGGCGTCGTCACCGCACGCTTCAAAAACCCCGGCGAGGTCGTCGATTCGACGACCAACATCCTCACGGTCGTCAATTCCGCCGCATCGCTCGTCGACGTGCGGCTCAGCGAAGACCAAGCGGCGCTCGTCAGCCCAGGAGACCCGGCCCGCATCGCCATCAACGGTGCAGCGGCGACCATCGCGGGACGCGTCGACACGGTCAATGCTGCGCTCGATCCGACGACCCGGACGCTCGAGGCGCGTATTGCTCCCGTCACTGCGTCGGAGCTTCGACCCGGCGCGACCGCATCGGCGACGATCACGGTACGGACCGTGCAGGACGCCTACGTCGTGCCGGCGGCTGCTCTCGTGAAAGACCCCGACACGGGAAAGCCGCTGGTGTTCACGTCGCTAGGCGGCGGCACGTACCGCCGCATCCCCGTTCGCGTCGTTTTACAATCCGGAAGCTACGCGGCCGTGCAATCGTCGCGGCTTCCCGGCGTTGCGAGAGTCGTGACGAGCGGCGCCTACGAGCTGCTGCCGTTCGCCGTCGGTGGCGACTCGAGTTGATCATGACTGCGCTACCTTCCGAGCGCATTCAACTTACATGCTGCGCAACGTATTGTTCAACCGATAGCGACCGTCGCTACGCAGTGAACAGTGGTAGATGCCAACGGCGGCGACGAACAGCCCGCTAAAAAACCTCTCTCACGATTGTGGCACCGTTCAGCGGCATCTCAAACGCGCGCGTATGAAGAGCGCCGGCGAAGTCGTCGATCCGACGGGCGTCGTTTCAGGGAAACCCGGGCTCGCAACTGGCAACTAACGCATTGTTCTTTCGCCGAAGGCCCAGGCTGGATTCCCCGCGCAAACTTACCGCGAGACAGACCGCCCAGACAAGCAACGTGGCAAACATCGTGTCGGCGCCGCCGGCAACCGAGAGCAGCGCGTAGACGGCACCGATAAATGCTGCCGCGAGGAGCGGGCGCCGCTCGAATACCGGATTGCGCCACAGTGCGAGAAGGGGCAGCGCGAGCAATTGCGCGTAGTGAATATTCGACTGGGGATAAACGAGCAACGCTAGGGCCAGCACCGCGCAGAACGCGAGTACCGCATGGCGGCGAGCAACGAGCGCCGCTACGGCGACCCCGATAACGAGAAGGCTGAGGTTGAGCGCAACGAGCGATGCCGGCAAGCTGGCAGCATTGGGCGGCGTCACATGCGCCGCGCGCAAAAAATATGCGACGACCGGTACGTTGTTACTCTCGGTAAGAACGGAACCCGGCGTCCGGACAATTGGACTTTCGCGAACATAATTGACAAGAGCCGTAGGCCCTGCAATGGCGAGACTGATCCCCGTCATTGCGCCGAGCGTGCCGATCGCGAGCCCGAGTTGCACCCAACTGCGGCGCAGGAACGGTACGACCAACACCAGCAGCACGAAAGGTTTTACGATGGCTGCGGTCGCGAGCCACATGCCGCCATCCACCTTGTCGATGCGGACCATATAGAGTGCGAGAAGGAGCAGCGTTAGCGGAATCGTCTGAGCGTAAGCCGCTGTCGCAAGCGATGGAGGCAAGAGGAATACCAAAGCCGCCACTGCAGCGGCTTCGTTCCATGTTAAGCTCTTCCAACGTGAGAGTACCACTACGGCCGCGAGTAGGGCGGCATATTCGAGGGCGCACCACAACATCGCGCCGTGATGCGGGTTGGAGAAAAAGCCCAGTGGCCGGAAGAGCGCGAGCGACCACGGTGGGTACGGAATGCCGACTGAAAGGACGTCGCGACTGAATTCCGCGTCCACCGGCTGCGGTAGGGGCAAAGCTCGAAGCGAGTGCGGGCCGTAAGGATCGAGATGGTGCGCAAGGACCTGGCCGTACAGCCAAAAGCAGAGATAGTCCCATTGTGCGAGGTGAGTCACGTTGCGCGCGTAGGCGCCGGCGATTTTGACAGTCCGGAGGAACGCAATCAACGCCGTGGCGCCAGCGATTGCAGCGGCGTAGGAACGGTGCTTGGACGCCGCTTTCGCACCGAAGACCACGCCCCCCGCCACGAGAGCGGGAAGTACCGTCGAAACGACGGATCCGGCGTGGATCAGGTACGTGGCCGCATGCGGACAGCGCGATAGATCCCGACCGGAGTCCAGTCCGGAAAAGTTGCGTGGCGTTCAATCGTGAAATAGCGTTCGAGCGTCGGGAACAGAAGCTCGCGACGGTTTTCGTAATTTGCCGCTGCACGTTCGCGGGTGGCGGCGAACAACAGGGCGTCAAGAACGCGCGAGGACTGTGGGGCGACGGCGACGAGCACGCCGCCGGGTCTTAGAATCCGCTGAAGCTCGACGCACGTGGCGTCGAGATCCGCGACGAACTCGAGCGCGCTGACCGCGACAGCCACATCAAATGAGTCGTCTGGATACGGCGTATGTTCAATGGAACCCGTGGTCAATTGCGCTCTGATACCGTGCCGCGCGAGAGTTTGCGTCACACCCGCATGAAATGGGTGGATGTCGATACCCCAGAGAGCTTTTGCACGGCGTGCGAGTTCAGGCGCGAAGACGCCGCTTCCGTACCCGATCTCCAGCAAGTCGTTCGCGGGGGTCTCATCAAGGAGCTCGAGTACGAGCTCAAAGCGCTGCCGTGATATGTAGTTCAAAACCGGACGGTAATTCCAGTCGGCTTCATCAACGGGACCGGTCTTGCGAAGATCATGCTCCGGCAAAAGGGCGAGGGTGTGAGATTGACTCTGGCTTATCATAGGGTGCTCCAAACCCGCGGTCGTCTCATCGTCCATCCGGGTATGGACCGTGACGCCGTGGCACTTCAAGCGCTAGCGTGTAGTTCGAACGCTCAGGGCGATCGGATTCACTTGTATGCCGCCGCGCATTTCTCTGAGTTCATCGGTCGGCTCCGCTGCGGCGCAATATTAGCAACCACCGAAAGCCTATGTTGTGAGCGGTGTTCTAGACTCGAGCGACATAGTTTCGCATTCATTCCTTCGGTGGATACGCCGAGGGGTTCGGAGTTGGCCCACGAGAACGCTCGCGGGCTCACGCCCATATGTGCCCCGCGTCACGAACTAACTGGAGAGATGCATGAGGCCGTAACACGCGTCCGAGCGGAGTTCGGAGAACGAAACTGCGGGGCGGGGCTCCGTACTGCGGTGTCCCAGTAACGAGACGTATTTCCCGTGCAAGCGGTGGAAGGCTCGCGGAAGACCTTGACCGTTCACGTGATGACAGAATGCGCACTTCATGGAGGACACTTGCTAGCCTATTTGCGCAGGGGAGGCAGCGGTCTGCGCCGTGGCAAAGAAAATTACACTCAGGACGCCACTACGGCAGTGCATCCAAGACGCTTGGCGACGGCACGTACCGCCGCATCTCCGTTCGCATCGTTTTACAATCCGGAACCTACGCGGCCGTGCAATCATCGCGGCTAGCCGGCGTTTCGAGAGTCGTGACGAGTGGCGCCTACGAGCTGCTGCCGTTTGCCGTCGGAGGCGACTCAAGTTAGTTGATCGCGATTGCCCTGCGTTAGATTGGCGTTACGAATCGAGTAACGCCGACATCTCAGGGACGCTGCACCCTGCCAGCCGCTTTGCACGCGGGGTCATCGTTATTGAGATGCTCCCAGCTGTCCGACTTCGTGGACGTGCGCCGCATCGTGCCCCGCAGGCGTACCGTGATCGTGCTGACCCATGTCCATCGGATACTTTCGATTGAGATAGGCAAACCAACCGACAGCGATCGCGGCCAGGACGTTGAGCCAGAAGGTGTAGTTGAACGAGAACGTCTCGACCATCGAGAGTATGTGCGTGTTCGGCCTCGGAACTTGATGGAAGGCCGTGAAGATGACGTCCATGACCATCGCCGCCGTTACCATCGTCGTGAAAAAGATCGCAAAAATGTACGCCGCCATCTTCCAACCGTAATACTTGCGATAGACGTCGAGCAGCGGGAGCACGATGAGGTCGGCGTACAGGAACGACAGCACGCCACCGAACGAGATGCCGGTCCCCCAGAGGATCGCGGCCATCGGAACGTTCCCGATCGAGCACACGAATGTCAGGATCGCGATCACGGCGCCGGCGACCGCGTTCGCGGGCACCTGAACAACGGCTGGTGCGCCCGCCAGGAATAGCGTCTTCCACACGTGCGGGGGGACAAATACCGCAAGGAAGCCGGCGATCAAGAAGCCGCCGGTGACGTCCTTCCAGAGCATCGACCAGTCCATCGCGACGCTCTGCGCGACGACGATCGGCGTACGCGGATTGCGCAGTTTTTGCCAGAGCGTCACCCCTTCGACGGTATCGCCTCCGTGCTCATGTCCGCCGCCGGTTTCTTCATGTGCCCGGGCTTCTTCCACCAGCTTTTTCGGATAGGTGAGTTTTACGAGCAGCGACATGATGGCGATGAGGACGACCCCGCCGATCCACTCGCCGACGGTGAACTGCCATCCTAAGAGCAGGTACAAAATGACGCCGAGTTCGACGACGAGATTCGTTGAGGAAAACAAAAACGCGAGCGACGGCGTGAAACCGGCACCTTTCTTGAAGAGCGTTCGGCTGAGTGCAGCGGCCGCGTACGAGCAACTTGAGCTGGCTGCTCCGTAACCGGCCGCAAGGGCGATCTCGCGCACGCCGCTGCGCCCGAGTTGTTCGCGCATCCGACCTTTCGAAACGACGGCCTGGATGATGCCGGACAGCGCGAAGCCGAGCACCAGGCTCCAGCCGACCTGCCACGCCATGGCGCCGGCAGCAAAGAGCGCTTCGCCGACCTTCGCAATCATGCGACTTCCTGTCGGAGATTCACGATGTCCATGAGTTCGGCCACGGCCGCCTCCCCGTCGCCCGCCTGGACTTGCTCGACGACGCAGTGTTCGAGGTGGTTTTGGAGTTCGAGGCGACTTACGCGATCGAGCGCGCCGCGCACCGCTGCGACTTGCTTGATGACCTGCACGCAGTACGTATCATCCTCGACCATCTTGACGATGCCGTCGAGGTGTCCGCGCACTGATTTCAGCCGATTGAGGACATCTTGCTTACCCTCGCGCGAGAGTGAGCTTTTCCGGCGCTTAATCATGCGGTATTCTAGCCCACCTGGGGTGGGGAGGTCAACTGTGCGGTTCTTGAAACGGCGTACCGCGACGACGAACGAGCGCAATGCCCCATCGGCGGATGGGGTGCTGTTTGCGGCCGGGTACCCGAACAAGCACGGCGTCCTGTGGCGTTCGCGTAACGGGGGCGCCACATGGACGCGCGTCTCGAACTAGGCTAGCCGTCGAAACTCTCGGCCCTGCTTCATCTCAACCGTGAGGCGCCACATCAAGACTCCAGCCGATGCCAGCTCGATGACGCTGTCGATTCCGAAGGCGACGAGCGTCAAACTATGTGAGACGATCCCGGACCCGACCGCGACGATGGATTCGACCGTCATCCACGCCACCGTGATCCATTCAAGCGTGAATGCGCGTCGAATCAGTGCGGTTCGCGACTCTTGCGAGGCGGTTGAGGCCATCAAGCGGACCGTGTGACGGCGAGTCCATCGACGGCCGGCTCGTGCTCATCGGTGACGAAAATAACCGCCGCGATTGCCGCCGCTCGCGCTCGTCCCGACCATGGCGCTACGGGACATCATCGTCACTTCACGTCCTGCGTGATGTGCGCCGTCGCGTTCTTGCCGTTCGCCGACACGGCGACATCGAACGTCCACTGCGTCGCGTAGTTCAGATTTGTTTGCGCCGAATAGGTACCGTCGCCATCGTCGGTCGCGGTGAGCGTCGGTCCGTGCATGGACATCGACGGCATCTTCGTGGCGATCTTCACCATCGCGCCTTTGACGGGATTCGCGTTTGCGTCTTTGATGCTTACGGTAATCGTTTCGGGTCCTTGCTTCGGCGGCGCTGGTGAGAACTGGAGAGCGACCGTGAAGGCGCCGGCGTGCTGCGCCGTCTCAGTCGCCATAGGAGACGAGCTGTGGCTCTTCGTCGAGCAGGCAGCCAGCGTGGCGATCAATGCGAGTAGCAGAATCGGATGAGAACGCATACGGAGTCCTTTCGAAGCAATCACGATGAAACGTCTCCAGCGGCGTGATGAATGGCGGCGACGGCGATGTCGTAGCGGACGATGCTTCGCTCGATCGCTTCGCGGGCGTTGGCGGCGACCGAAAGGGCATCGAGGATCTCGAGCTCGATGCCTTTTCCGGCGTTCTGCCGCAGCAAGGCGAGCCGCAGTTGCTCTTGCGCATCGGTCAGTGCGGCAGTGGCGGTCGTGAGGTTCCGTGTAGCGGCTTGGTACTCACGCCAGGCGTCTGCCGCATCGCGGATCGTCACGGCGCGCGCCTGATCCCGTGCCGCGATTGCGCGATCGTAGTGCGCTCGTGCTTCGGCAAGCGCTGCGGCTCGGGAACCACCGTCGGCGATCGGCAGCGAAGCCGTGATCTGCACCTGTCCGCCGCCGCCGCCGAGATACGGCGATGACGAACCGTTGTAAGATTGGGCGGTCAGTATCGCCGACGGGCGATAGGCGGTCTGCGCGGCGGCGATGCCGGCTCGTGCCGCCGCTACACGTTGCTGCGCCTCAATGATGTTCGGGCGTTGACGAAGCGCGCGCGCGAGCACCGCGCCGCGCGAGTCGTTGTACGTCGCCTGCTGCAGGGGTTCGAGCGCTATCGGACCCTGATTCAGGTCCAACATCGCTTCGAGGTCGTACGCGGCCTGATCGTGCGCTGCGGCCGCGTCCTCTTCGGCTTGTTGCGCCGCAGCGAGCGCGGCGCGGTCCCGGAGGATAAGATACCGCGCGGCTTTCCCGGCCGTGACGCGTTCTTCGGTAAAGCGGAGATGCGTTTGCTCGTCGGCTACCGCCGCGTGGCGAGCCGCGAGCACGGACTCCTCGAGCTGGACGTTTCGGTACGCCAGGACGGCTGCAAAGACCGCGTCATTTGCGGTCCCGAGCGCGCTCGTCTGCGCTGCGCGGGAGGTGTCGTTCGCTTCGCGAGCGCGCAACGCGTTGGAGGGAGTCGAGAGCGGTATGGAGATCGACGCCGCGCCGTAGGCCTGACGTGCAATAGGCATGCCGAGCTGCGGCTCATTGGCGTCGAGGAGGTTGCCGCTTACGCTCAACTGCGGCCGCAACGATGAGCGAGCTAAAGCCGCATCCGCCGCAGCCGCTGTGGCATCATCCTGCGCCATGCGAACATCGAACCCGCTCACCTGAACCCGCGCGACGGCTTGTTGCAAGGTCAGCATCACTGGGGTGGGCTGCGCGGATACCGGCATCGGCCACACGAGCGCGCCTGCCAGTGCGAGCGCCGCTTTACGCACGTGCCGGTTCGCTCGCGGACTGCGCAGCGGTAGAACCTGTCGCCGACGCGCTACGCCCACGATTTCCGATGCGGAGCGCGAGTTCGTCGAACGTCGAATACAACACGGGGACGACGAACAGGGTCAGCACCGTCGAGATCGTGAGGCCGCCGATAATCACGGTCGCGAGCGGCGAGTATGCGTCGATCCCGGTCTTCGGGAAAAACGCGACCGGCACGAGCACGACGAGACTCACGATCGTCGTCATCAAGATGGGACGCAGACGAACGGGCCCGGCCTCCAAGATCGCTTCGAAGCGCGACATCCCGCTCGCGCGGTTGCGGATGATGAGGTCGAGCAGCAGAATCGCGTTGCTAACCGCCATCCCATTCGCCACGACGATTCCCAGGATGGAGACGGTGGAGAAGTTCTGATGCGCAAGGAGCAGCCCGCCGAAGACGCCGAGCAGCTCGAGCGGGATCGCGAGCAGCATGACGAGGGGGTTGCGGAACGACTTGAACTGCGCGACGAGCAGCAGGAAGACGAACACGATCGCGATCTTCATCGCACCCAGAAGACGATCGAAGGACTGCATCATCTCCGTCATGTCGCCGCGCATCTCGATCGAGTAGCCCTGGGGAAACGGCACCTGCGCCATCGCGCCCATGATCGTGTCCATGTCGAGCGCCATCTCGCCGCGTCCGCCTTTGCGGTAGTAGCCGAGTACTGCGACGCTCGGATGCAGGCCGTCATGCTCGATCAGCGTCGGGCCGAGGTTTCGTTGAATTTGCGCAATCGCGGCAAGCGGCACGACGGCGCCGTTCTTACCGACGATCTGGACGGTTGCGAGGTCTGCCGTCGTTGCCCGGTCGCTGCGGGCGTAGCGCAGCAAGATGGTATCGTGACGAAGCCCTTCGGGATTAAAGTATTCGGTGGTCAGCCCTCCATGCGTCGCGTAGTACGCCTGCTGAGTTACATCGTCCGGGGTGAGGCCAAGTTGCGCGGCTCGCGTTCGGTCGACGGTGACGACCGCCTCAGGCTGTAACATCGCCGAAGACGTTGACACCTGAACCATCCCGGGAACGCGCTTCGCGACGTCTGCGACCTGAGCTCCCAAGCGCTCGACGGTCGCGACGTCGGGACCGGTCACGAGCAGCTCCACCGGCGCGTCGTTACTCGCCATGACATCCGACCCCATCTCCTTGAGCGCCAGCCGCCGGATGCCGGGGACGGTACGTATGGTTTGCGCGTAGACGTCGTCCATGATCTGCCAGATCGTCCGCCGCCGCTCTTCCTTCGGGCTAAAGGTGATGAGATAGGAGGCGGAGTTGACGCCGTTCATGGCGGTCCCCGTGAAATATCCGCTCGGTACCTGCTCGCCGATCTCGCCCGAAACGCGTTGCACTTCCGGTTGCGCCAGGAGAATTTTCTCAAACGCCTTCGCCTTCTCGGACGTCGCCGTGAACGACGTTCCGGGATCCGCTTCCAAATAGCCCGAGGCTTGGCCGGTATCGGCGAGCGGCATCA
>JAABUX010007928.1_pt1 | contig 12336 bp, 17 predicted proteins | sample 5561851 | NCBI WGS metagenome assembly JAABUX01 (sample SAMN10711883, study PRJNA513361) | rock metagenome | isolation source: Antarctica rocks | place: Antarctica: Victoria Land, Richard Nunatak red sandstone | collected 2016-01-03 | reverse complement strand
GGGGACTGGGCATGGACTAAAGTTTTCTTACTTGCTCTGTTAATATGATGCCGGTTACTCCAAGTTTACCCCAGTTATCACCCCTTTCGTGGCTGCTGGCTTACTTCTGCCGGGCTGCACTAGTATGTTAAGCCCTGCTGCATGTCCTTCACCACACCTCTTATGCCAGATAAATCTGCACCAGAAATTGAAGTGATACGCGCGGCGTACGCTGCCTTCAACGCGCGAGATATTGACGCCGCCCTCGCCACAACGACTCCTGACGTGGCTTGGCCGAAAGCGTTTGAAGGCGGTTATGTCCATGGACATCAAGCAGTCCGCGCTTACTGGACGAGGCAATGGTTCGGCATCAATCCGCACGTTGAGCCGATTTCCTTTCACCGGGAGGATTCCGGGCGGATTTTAGTCGATGTGCATCAGGTCGTGCGCGACCTAGCTGGAACAGTTCTTTCCGATCAGCACGTTGGTCATCGTTATACCATTGAGCATGGCTTGATTCAAACCATGGAAATCTGTCCACCTCCATTGTCCGGCCACTGAGCCTAACAAGGCGCTGCAACGAACGGCGGGGTAGCTTGGTATTTAGCCGAGAAGCGCGCTGCCATTAGTAATGAATATGTATTTGATATAACTATGTTTACTTAAAATTTATTCATGTGCAATCCACCACTGTATAAGACTATTCCATTGCTACCGATCGCCCGACTATTACTTGGGTAGAACTTACGCATTAACAGAAATAGCGCTATGTGCATTTAAGCCCACCTTCTGTTTGAGGTGTGACAAAATGAAGTCGCGGGCTACTTGAAGAGACAAGTTTCTCGCTTTGTTCATACCAGTTTTCAATTAACTCTTCGGCTCGCATTAACTCTAATTGGGTAAACGCACGGATGGCACTAAAAAAGTGAGTATGAACAGCCTCAGTTGTTCTGACCATAAACTGCTCAATACCACATACCTGTTTAATGGCTCTGTGGTAGCATTCAATTCCCCAATGGATTGAATGTAATGCCTTAAATTCCACCCTAGTAATTGCAATTAGCGCATCTTCGTCTGGTAAAAATATAATGTAGTATCTTTTATCTTCGTTTTTGAAGAGTTTTTGAAATACTTTCACTTTACCAAAACCTTTTAGATGCACAATTAAACCTTCATCAGGTATTTCCAGATTTTTGACTTGGGTGTAATCTCGACCATTGATGGAACATGAGCGGTTCTTCGCTATGCCCATGAAAAGTCCTAATCCCTTTTTTCTAATGAATCTTAGATTTTCGCGACTGGAATACCAAGCATCTGTAGTCACTGTCTTTGGCTGTAATCCCCAAACCAAAACTTCAGCAATCATTTCTCTTAAATAACCATTTTTTGTTTTCCCTTCCTGTTTGTTATATATTCGATAATTTATGGGCACAGATTTACCTAACAGGTCGGTGTAATCCAAGGTAATTAATTGAATTCCTTTAACTACACGATGATGCTTTCCCGACCAAAAATAACCAATCAACTCTGTTAACTGCGGGTCACTATAAGGCTTGTCAATAACTGTATCGTCTCCACTTAAAGTACCGCCTGCTAAATTGATGTACGGCTTTACTTCATTAAATAAATCCTTGGGTTCATACCTTTCCCTTAAAAGGAAACGATTGACACTATCATGAGATAAATCTTCCAAAATTTCCGCCAAACGTGTACAACCTGGATATTTCGATTCTGCCAGTAAAAACAGAGTGTAAGTGTCCAGGTCACACTTGGCTGTGGATGGCTTGGTAGTCGCTCTAATAATCGGAACCCGCTTATGGAAACAACATAGGTATTATCCATCTTCCAAAGCCCTTCGTGAATAACTATCGCCTAACTATAAGGTAGCGATCGCCATCATGCCTTCAAAGTTTCCGTATATGCACCTTTTGTCTACCTTGTCAATGCGTAAGTCCTAAACTACTGCTCCAAGACTTGACGGATACGCCGCTCCAAACGTTCGAGATCAAGACCGCCCTCGTCGCGACTAATGCGGCGCACGGTCGCGTTGACCTTGCCCAGGTCTGCCAATAAATCTTGCAGAATTTCCTGCTGCTGACGCGCTTGAATGACCTCACGTGGCTCCTGTACAAGGTCGCGCACGATGGTGTCCTCAGACCGTGAAGCGACAATTGGGTCAGTTTGCCCCTGTAGATGGACGAAAGTGCGCCGTCCTGGTCCCCGCTCTTCCTCAATCGGCACTACCGCTGTTACCTGATCGGAGCACACATATTTTCCGAATCCCAAGTGTACCAGCACCGATGACTGTAATTTCATTTACTTTGATCATGTAAGTACCTACTTATAATTATAACGAAGTGCGTAAGTAGCCAAAGCCATAGGCAGAGCGGGTTTTACCCCATTTTGGGTGGGGTTTACTTTGGGAGGGGCGGACAGCTTTCTTTGTGCCACAGGTGATTGATTTTAAAGGGCAAGCGATGCTCTCTGGGCATGGCACGTTTGTGCTTGAGCCCGTTGCCCAAAACAGGAGGTTGGGAGTTAGGCTCTTGCTATGACACATGCATCCAATTTGCCCCAACTGTGGGCGTCCCCAGCTTCAGCTGGCACTGTTCGACCCAGACTTAAGTTTTTGGGTTGTGTTGCAAAAACTGACGATAATCTGGTAAATGTTCTGAGGGCAATTGGATAACGGAATTCTACCGATCTCGGTCGGCCCTGGGTCCAAAGAACTCAAAGCACGACACCTGCACCACGTCTTCAAAGCCCAGGCTCTCAAGATGGGTTTTCCACGACTCTACACTGCCGTCCACCCCTAGTGTTCCTAATGCGATTACCACTTCAGCAATACCGGGTACAACCCACACGCTGTAGAGACGAGGCTCTCTGGCATCTAATGAGAATTCGACCGATAGCCACTCAGGGATAGCGTTCAAGTCAGGTTCCCCTTTGGCTCTGAAACACACTGTCATGTCTAGCTCTGGTAATCGCGCAGTTTAGCTTTCATAGGAGCGACTGATACGCCAAAATAGAAATTATACCCAACTAAAATTATGGTTCATCAGTCACAAATCCATCTTGAGACAGACAGTCACGGGGACATGCATGACCTCACCGACAAGGTTAATCAAATTGTAAAGAGTTCCGGCATCAAGACAGGAATGGCTCACGTATTCAATATTGGTAGTACGGCTGCTATAGGCACAATCGAGTTTGAGCCAGGACTCCAACTCGACCTGCCTGAGATCTTAAACAAGCTCATTCCCCCCAGTCGGGAATATGGACATGAGCAAATGTGGCATGACGGCAATGGTCATTCCCATTTGCAAGCGACATGGCTTGGACCTTCTTTGACGGTGCCAGTACAGAATGGAAAGCTAGAGCTAGGAACCTGGCAACAAATCTTTCACCTTGAGTGTGATGTAAAACCGCGTCAACGAAGAGTCATCGTGACAGTTTACGGTGAGTAGTAGCAGTCGAAACCAGCGCCTAATTGAGTAAAGTGACCGAAATCAAAAGCACTATCAGCCTAATCACCAACGTCTTTGGATACACACTGCTTGTTTTCAAAGACTGCCACGGCTACCAACTTGATGCGATCGCTCCAAATGGCGATCGCTATTGCTATGGCGAAATCTTTTACAGCGCTGCGGGTGCTGAGGCCAAAGGTAGGGAGTGGATTCAGGACCTAATAGACGAGAACGAGGATCTAATGGACGATATTAGCCTCGGTTGAGTAAGGGCTCTAGCCCCTAGACCTCATCCCTTGGTTCGAGCTTGGACACCTGATGTGTAGCGCTGGCCATGACAATGCTACAATAGCCCCTTAATTGGGGAACGCAGTCAAACGCTTGTTTAGAGCAGGATGTGATCATGGCTTCTTTGGATCAGGCAAACATTGACACAACGATCGCGGCACTACAAGGGGGAATTACAGCAATTCCAATCGAGCAGGCGATGTCAGTCCTCGAAAGCTGGCAGCAACAGCTTCAGGGATTAAAAATTGCGGATGATTTGGGGGAACTGAAAGACGCACTTCGTAAACAAAAAAGTGCAGACGCGATTGCCAATCTGTTAATTGATTTAAGTGAAGATACTGCTGGCGAACTGGCGATTGAAACTTCGGATGAGGTGGCGACTAAAATGCGTCTTTTAGCCAGTCTGCTGACGCAAGCAGGCACCGCCTTGAGGGAATGAGTCTTTGACGGCAACCCGAAGAGAAAAAGATCGACTCCTTTGTCACTTGAAAGTAGCGAAGCGCGATCACAGCCAACGTCATGCCACCTAGCTAGAACTATTTTTTGACAGCAGTGTTTGTCGTTGCCATGTCAGACAATTCCATACTGTTGCTCTAAGAAGGCCAGTAACATCAGTTGCTTTGGCGTGAAGCACTTAGAACGCTGCAAGGCAAGCGAGAATGTCATATTCAATTGACTCCAACTCGAAATTCTCGTCATCCGCGAGGTCCAAAAAAACCTCTGCCAAAGCGGACTTACCTCAAGAATCGACCTCATGTCTCAACTGCTAAGATTCTAAACCAGAAAACCCTGGAAAATAACACACCTTGAAAGGGCTAATCTGAAAAGACAGGCAGGTTGAAATCTGCCCTCAATCGTGCTTCTATGCCTCAAGGCTATCAATCAACCGCTTGCCCCAAGCTATACTCACTCCAAGCGTCCCACGATGAAAAACACTCGCCTCCTAACCAAGCGCTGCCCAAGTCCCTGGCAGCATCCTCGCCAGTTCTGTTCGCAGAGAAAAACCACTGGTTGTGCTCTGGGTGCCAATTGAAAAAGACGCGATGATTACGATATGTGACAAACATGTCTCGGCGATAGGTTTGCTCCACCGGCTCTCCATGCTTCACCGCCAACTGTAAAAGCTTTTCTTTGTCCGCATCATTCATTTTATCAATCATCGCGCTTGCCGCTGAAAACCACATCCATAACACATCTGTGTTGGAAGAGAAACTCCATAAAGATTCCAATGTTCGCCTGTTAATCTGGCGACTGATACCAAGCTGCTAGGCGGCATCACAATTTTTTTGTGATAAACCCCTATGGGGATTGATGAATCAATCGGATTTATTGGGTGATTAAGCTCAAAAGAACCTATTTGCGTAGGGGGATTGTCAAAGTGTTCTTGGATATCAACCTTAACCTTTGCCGCCCATTTTCCTAATCGAATCCAAGCAGGAAAGTTGATGGCGGAGCGGCTAACCACGAAAGCGCAGTGCTCACTACCAATCCATAATCCTTTGCATCTTAAAGGACCATACGGGCGATTTCTTCTGCCTTGAACTGCTGAATCACCAAACTGCTTTCGCACAGGGCGATAATACCCCTCTTCCACAGGCAGTCGGGGATTTATGACGCTATCTTCTTCAGAACACCTGACGATTTTGATGGGCTTAGCTGGAAAAACGTAGATTCCAAGCTCATTTAAACAAAGCAAACTACGCTCATCGAGCGGATCAACATATCCTGGTCGTTGAGCATTACGCCCTACTTGTCGGTTTGGGCGAACTAAATAATTTTCAAACAAAGCATAGCTTAATGCATAATTATGCAGATAGACTCCGGTTTCTATCAAGCTCCCCATTTCGTAAGTAGCAAAAAAAATATCGTCGTGAGCCGTCAGTAAGATTCGATAAATCTGCATAATCTAACCCAACTGAGCTAGGATTTGCTGGGTTTGTTTGTCGTCAAAACCCAGTTCCCCACACTCAAACTCTACTTCTGCATACAGAGCCTCTTCGTATTCTGCATCATTTTTGTACGCATCATAGTTTATGCGCCCATAACCAAAGACAGCTGACTTGATTTTGTGGAGTACTTCTTGAGCCACATTTTCTGATAGCTCACTATCCCCAAACTTATCTGGCTCGGCAATTAATCGGTCAGCAATTTCTTGAATTTCGGTCATAACTTTCTTGGCTGGCTTAAACACTTTACTTTACAATGCCAGTCCCGCAAGCGGGATTCGTTACAAGATGACCTTGAGGCTTGTACAAGCAGCTACCATCCGTTGCCGGAATTCTCGAATGTGCATACGTTTTATTTTAACAAAGCTTTTCTTTATCTGCCTCACTCATAAAACATTTATATAGTAACTTAACTTTATTCTTGAATAAACTATAGAATTAGATGGCGCTGTAGCGATTAATGGCATCTAGCTTCTATCATTCCTCTCTTTTATAGGAAATATCTGGTTAATACTGGTACATTTCACCCTGGGGCGAAAGTTGAGATTTTACCACTCGCTGGACAATACCCTTTCGGACGTGGAAATCTTTTGACTTTCCTAAAGAAGCCAAAGTTGGCCAGAGGAGACAAGTTGCTTAATTGTCAAAGTCTATGACGGACAGCATCCTCTTCTTCACTCAGTTCTTTGAGGGATTTAACTGAATCCGGGGCAGTTCCAGGTAGCAGTAATGCCGCAATGATGGAGGTGGATTCCACTGTGGCCTACTTCCTCAAATAACGCCGTAGTCATTTTCCATCCGCTTTAACAACGTGAGCTGCTTCGGGGTAAAACAGGTACGCCGTCGCAATACCTCAAGCCCTGCCGACTCCATCGGGTCAAGCTCATACTGCTTCAGCCGTGTAATCCGCTCATGCACAGCCTTAATCTCAACCCAATACTTCGGATCAACTTCTTCCAGAAATTGCGGTTTCACAGGGATATTCTTTCCATCAACGGCTAGAGTAACACTGTACTCGTTTACCGCCATCACTATCGCCCAGTGGCCGTCATATTTTCGCAATTCTGGGTTTCCTAGTCCGCGAATCAACACCACGTCACCTACTTGGTAGGGTATGGGTGGTGGTGTTGCATCTCTTGCCTTCAGACGTTCTACAATGCCCTTGACTGTGCGCCCAGAAGGGACTTTTCCACCGGCTTGTTCTACAGCTTCACTCCAAACCTGCCGCTGTTCATCTGGTTCTAGCCCGATAAGGTCGCGCACCTGGCGCTCATTAGTTGGGAGAATTTGTCTCCCATTGGGAGACAAACTGGCTTGGGCATTATTGGGAGACAAGTTATCCATGACGACAGCAGCATCAATCAACCGATAGGAATGGGCACGTTGAAACCCAAAGCGCTCGCGGCAGTAGTGCTCAAAGGTTTTGTGGGTTGACCTGAAAAGCCGTCTAGACCGTAACTCTCGCAGGGCTGATCCTGCCTGATAAAACGCCCTCTCGACCCGAAGCTCCAACCGTTGCCGGTCAGCCGCTTCCTCCGGTGACAGTTCCTCGACGACCTCAACTGTAGTGTGGTTCAACTCTGGGTTTTGGTTTTCTGCCATAGCTGGTTCAAACGTGGAATTGTCCTTATCGGTCGCGTATAAGCGTGGCGCTTGGGCTGTGGTAACTGAGCTTCGTAGCTTTTTGTTGTTGTCAGAGTGCAGATTTGACTCCAACTGATCCACCAATGTCTGAGCATAGGACTGGGCATAATCAGCTGGCGTTGCCCATTCTGACTCTGACTCCACCGCTAAAACGAAATGGGACTTAAAGCCTGTGGAGCGTAAAGGACCGGTGAAATCAAACTGGTGCATTCGCTTTGGACCTTCTATGCCAGGAACGAACTTTACCTCGATGGTCTGCCCCAATGTCAGGGTGATGATAAATTCGCGCCTTATTCGCCACCCACTAGGTGCATTGCCATCTGGGTCATCAGTCCTGGTTTCTATGTTTGGCTCCAAGTTGGGCTCATCCCAAGCTGGGTCAGAGCCAGCTGCATCTTTCCAGTCTGGGCTATAGCTGTGGGCAGCCTCAGACTTGTATGGGGTCATGTCGAATAGGGTGTCGCTCATGGCCCATCCCCCAGAGCCGCGATCGCTTCCCAACTCATTCCCTGTACTTGGGCCAGTGGCAATCGTTGCCCCGAAGTGAACATGACCACTACCTCACCAGCATGCTCAAACACGGCTTGAATCAGTTGGTCGCGCCGCTGTTTACCTAAAGCTACTGCTGCCCTATTCCACCAAGCCTGGCGATCATTGCGGGGTTGGCAGTTGTTGAGGACAAAGTACTTGAAGGCGGCGATAGGTGACTTCAACCCCTTGGTCGCGGCCTCTTCCTCCAATGCTGAGACGTTGCGTTCTAGCTGTGCAATTGGTGTTTGGGCAACGAGCGCTCGCACATCCGTTGTCAGGGGAATGCTCAGAGAGCGCAGTCGCTCTAAAATCACTCGGGCCACGGGGGCGGAAAACTTGTCCTCAACTGGTGGCTCCACCGTTGGTGAAGATTCTGGCTCCGAACCATTCGGCATGAAGGGAGCATCAGCGATCGCGGCTCGGATTTCCGATAATTCTTCCTGATCACAACTCCCGGACTCAACATCCGCTTTTTCAGTTGCAGCTCTTGGTGATTGTGTGTACTTTGAACTTCTCTGTATAGGGGACGCAATCTCAATGGTTTCAGCCTCAAATTCACAAATTTGTTTGGTGGACTGCAAGTTAAATGCGGGTTTGCTAAATCTTTTCTCAATTTCTTTGACTGGTCCAGCATGATTAGCAACAACGCGCATAACTCGCTTGGTGAACTGCTTTACAACTTCAACCAAGTCTCTAGGAACCAAATATTTCCAGAGGGCGTTTTTCAAAGACTGCACGCAGTAAATCTTGCTTCTGCCCTCAGAGATCTCAAACCGAACCTCTTCTAAATCAATCTCTTGTGGCACTCCACCTGGATATTTGTAGAGCAGGTATTGCCACAAATGGATAGCGCATGGTGGTAATCCTTGAGCTTGATGCTGGTGGTGTTCCGTCCACTGCACGTATTGCTGGTGAGGTGCTAGAGCCGGACGGTGAGCAACGGTCGTATGCGAGGATGTCAATATTGGTGTCATGATGAAATTACAAGTCTATGATTGTTTCCCCAGTGGCGTGACTATCACTGGGGTCTTTTTGCGCTTGCGAACTAGAAGTAACTGCCATGGATAAGACCTTCTCTACCCAAGCAGGAGCCTCTTTACCATTGCTGCCTGACACGGAGTCAAAAGTCGTCGCAGTTACTTCTTTGCTCTACTGTCGGGTAATATCCTGTTGGCCTATGCGCTTGTGAAAAGAGCCCTACTCGGCAACTACCGCGCAAGTGAAAGCGTTTATCACCTAAATTTTCCTAATTTTTGTTGGTCTAAGCAATATTGGAAGTCCTGCACTTATCTGTTCGGATCGAGCAGCATAAAATTCAATTTGGTCGCCTGGAACTAATGACAACGTATGGAAAGATTTGTTGTAATTTAAAACTGCTTGGCCTAACCCCTCAACTTCCACAACTAATTCTGAGTAAGGCAAGCCAACAGCCTTGTAGTAACGTTTAGGTTCTCGCCGAATGATGCGTGCCTGAAATAATTGACGAGATAATGGTTCAATTGGCTGATTCATGTTTAAATCCTCTGTTGGGACGGATGTTTTCGCGCTTCATGTGGGCAGGCTTAGTCACTAACGAACGTAACTGCCATGGACAGTACCTTCTCTACTCAAGCAGGAGCTTTCCTTACCGCCGACGGCTGGCACTTCATCAAAATTGTGGGTGGAAACCCCGTCCTTCCAGGACGGCAAAACACATTGAACTAAGAAACAAGTAATCCATTAGAGCGACGGACTAAAGTTACTTTTTTAGCCGATATCTGCCCTAGCCGTTTCCAGCTATCGCTGCTGACGGATATCTGTTTTTCGGTGTCTCCTGACACATAACCAATTCCTTTTGGGGAGTTGACTAAATCGCCTTTACGCACACCATGACGAGTTGTAGAGCCACCATACTTACGCCTAACTCCACTCTTGGCAGGCACCATGAGATGAAGTTGACGACGGGAGTATGGAGGGCGACGAATCACAAAGAATGATGCAGTCGTAATCGAAACAGTCCCAAACCAGTTAGCTCCATCAACGTTTACTCTGTGATATTTCCGATATTCAACAAAGTGCGATGCCGCAATACTTACGCCGTCTACCGCATGAGTGGCAAATTCAGCTTTTGCTTTCTCTGTTTTGTTCTTGGTCAATCCTAGATGTTCACGAGTTTTAGAAGTTTGATAGCCTTCAACTTTAACGACAGGCGCAAACTGCTCCAACTGTTGTAACATCCACTTCTGACCAACCATCACAGCGCTAAACCCCTTGCCGGATCTTGCTTTCTTGCGTCCACTCGTTAAATCCACATCAGCTCGGACGTACTCGTAACGGATTTCTGTAACCGGATAGATTTTACAGAGTTCAGACACGATCCTGAGTTCTAACTGGCGATTGGCACGAATAGATGGTGGAAGTTTGGCTTGACGACGATTCTCAAAGCGCTTCTGACGATGAGCGCGTTTTGAGAATTCAATCTGGCGGTTGATTCTTCTTCCTCTACGTCCACGTCGCATCAGTCGCCGTGCATCCATTCTGTCCTTTACCGTTTGAAAAGGGAGAATTAAATGTGCTGTGTACAACGTGAATCTTACAGACTGAACGCCAATCCCTGAATACTTCTTGCCAGGGTCAACCCCGATAACAATATCCTGAGTATCGCGTCCAGATGGTTCTACAGTGAGTTGCACGTAAAACTGCCCACAATCTGACCAGCGTTTAACTGCCTTGCCAGATTGAATCCACTTTCGCGCTCTTGCTGGTGTGGTGGGCATAAGTTGTTTTTGATTTGAATCAACAACTGGAATTCGCATTTTGGTATAACCCAATTACTCGTTTAAGTCTCTTAACCCAACTCGATCAAGATGTCTTGGCTTGACCCAACGCCTGAACCAATCAGGCTTAAAGGAAATCCGAACTAGAGAAGTGTTTGGAAGTTTGTACCAAATCGAGTCTCAATGGGCTATTCACCTCTTACGTTGTCCGAATTGGTTCGGACAATCCTCGCGCCTTGAGGCCGAGGTTGGTGAACGAACAGTTTCGCAACTGCACCTGTGTCAGGTCGGGGAGTATGGTGGTAGCCTAGGCGCTTAGCATCCCCCTGTGTTTTCCAGGTGCGCCAGACTTCAGGAGTATGGCTAGGTAGCCTCAGGGGAGATTCTGTTTCAGTTCCCTCGCCTCTGCTCCTTGGTATTGAATCAACTTCGGTTTCATCTAAAAGCGTCAGTCCACAAATGCTCAAGGTGACGCGACGCTTGACTACAAGAAATCTAGGGCTGGAAACATCAGTTCCCAGCCCAACTTCTCTAGAACTCCTCGCAACCCTTGAAAGTCGTAGTCGTCAGTTTCACCCTTAGTTGTAGTCCCTGCCCCAAACCGCTTTTCTGGTTCTACTTCAACTTCCGATCTCGGTTCCCAACGTGTTACGCCGTTGTCACAGTAGTAGCCCCTCGCTTCCCGGTAGCTGTTATAGTCGCAGTGGGCGTTGAAAAACAAATCAAAGCGTTCTGCAAATGTAGACATTAGAATTGTTCTTAGGTTATTTTACGGTCGCCTCCGTCTGTTGCAAGATCGGAGGTATTTCTTTGGTTAGCGGGTTCAAACCCTTCGTTATAGGTACATTCTAGTGTACCCATGAAATGGTGTCAAGCTTTTAGGAATGCTAAAGTAGGAATAAAATCCCATGACAGACCTATGGTTTTGAATGACCTCAAACGACTAATGGATGAAAATCGCATTACTCCTTATCGATTCTGGAAGGATACAGGCTTGCATAAAGCCACTGCTTACAAACTCTACGAAGACCCATCATATATACCTGGGAAGGAAGTGATGGAGAAAATTGCTAGAGCTTACGGATGGGAGCCCAAGTCTTACATAACTTACATCCCCGACGACCAGATTCGTTTGGCTCAACGATTGCCAGTTGCCACTTAGGTACACTATAATAGCCATGAATGGGGGTTCAAACTATAGGATCTGGAATTGATCAAATCTTGAATCAGGTAGCAAGTAATCGCCTTTGTTGTAGCGGCGGTAGACTATGAACAACAACGGGCGAACCCGCTGCACCGACGAACACCTAAACCAGTTGGCTGACTCAATAACTGATGCAGCGCACCACCGCTCTCGCCATTGTTGCAAACTGCGACACTACAAAGAGCGCAACTTTTCGGTCAGCCAGCGGAACTTTAAGACGATTCAGTACAACTAAGAGGCGATGCCAGCTGACATCCGAGGGTGAAAGCTTGAAAATCGGCGGATGCTTGAGTAACCTCGGGGCAGGTGCGACGAGTAGTAGGCCCCCTCTGGCATCTGTGAATGCACTCCAACTGTCTGTGGGTTGCGATCGCCAGCTCTTGACCAAAGTAACGTACTAGTGCAGCCCGGCAGAAGTAAGCCAGCAGCCACGAAAGGGGTGATAACTGGGGTAAACTTGGAGTAACCGGCATCATATTAACAGAGCAAGTAAGAAAACTTTAGTCCATGCCCAGTCCCCA
>JAABUX010007927.1_pt1 | contig 12337 bp, 11 predicted proteins | sample 5561851 | NCBI WGS metagenome assembly JAABUX01 (sample SAMN10711883, study PRJNA513361) | rock metagenome | isolation source: Antarctica rocks | place: Antarctica: Victoria Land, Richard Nunatak red sandstone | collected 2016-01-03 | reverse complement strand
AGCGCCATCGCCGCTCCTGCCGCGAGCGCATACCGGTTCACGATCACCAGCGGATAGCCCGTCCGCACCATATGCACCCGCGCCAGCGCCCGCCACGCGCCACCGACCAGGTACAACGTCCGCCCCCGTGCGTTGCCCAGCCAATCCACCTCCGCAAGGTCAGCCTCCGCGATCTCCCGCGCCCGCGCGACCTCGCCCCCCGCCCGGTCCGATAGCCGGATCACCCCGAGGCGCAGCGTCACCCCTACCCCCGTCGCCCCACCCTCGAGCCGCACCAGCTCGAGGCTGCCGCCGCCAATATCCGCCAGCACCCCGTCCGCATCCGGCACGCCGCAGAGCAGCCCCTCCGCCGAGAGCGCCGCTTCTTCCCGCCCCGACAACACGCGCACCGATATTCCCGGCATCACCGCCTCGGCCCGCGCCACGAACTCCGGCCCGTTCGTCGCATCCCGCACCGCCGCCGTCGCCAGCACCTCGAACGGCGACGCCCCCATCGCCGTCGCCACCGCGTGATAGCGTGCCAGCACCGGCAGTGCCTGCGCCATACCCTCGGCGTTCAATCGCCCCGTCGACTGCAATCCTCGCCCGAGCCGCAACACCGCCTTCTCGTTGAAGATCGCAACCGGGTTGCGCCCGAGCCCCTCGAACACGACGAGCCGGACCGAGTTCGACCCGAGATCCACCACCGCGCTGCGCAAGCTCAATCCTGCAGCACGCGATCAGGCTTCCGATGCACCGGATGCACCAAATGCGGCCCATGCAGCGCCGAGCCGCGCCCGGACAGCGACGGGTTGGTCATGAAGTAATCGTGCGCCGACACCGGCCGCCGCCCCGGCGCCACCCGACGCCAGCTCCCGTCGGCATGCAGCTCCCAGCTCTGCAGGCTATCCCTCAAGTTCACCACCATGATCTGGTCGAGCACCTGCGCATGCACGGTACGGTTATGGATCGGCACCATCGCCTCGACCCGCCACTCCATGTTCCGTGCCATCCAATCCGCGCTGCTGATGAACACCTTCGCCTGCCGCCCAGGCAGCCGGCTGCCATTGCCGAAGCAAAAGATGCGGCTATGTTCGAGAAACCGCCCGACGATGCTCTTCACCCGAATGTTCTCGGACAACCCCGGAACGCCAGGCCGCAAGCAGCAGATGCCGCGCACCACGCACATGATCTGCACGCCCGCCTGCGACGCCGCGTACAGCCGGTCGATCAGCGCCTCGTCGACCAGGCTGTTCATCTTGAGCCAGATCGCCGCCGGCCGGCCCGCTTGCGCATGCTCGATCTCGGCGTCGATCAGCCCTTCGAGCGTCGTGCGGATGGTCAACGGGCTGAACGCGAGCGCGTCCATCGCCTCCGGCTTCGCATACCCCGTCATGTAGTTGAACAGCCGCGCGCTGTCCCGCGTGAGGTCCGGGTCCGAGGTGAAGAAGCTGAGGTCCGTGTACACCCGCGCCGTGATCGGGTGGTAATTGCCGGTCCCGAAATGCGCGTAGGACCGCAACGTCGCGCCCTCGCGCCGCACCACCAGGCTGAGCTTGGCATGCGTTTTCAGCTCCACGAACCCGTAGACGACCTGCACGCCCGCCGCCTCCATCGACCGCGCCAGCCGGATATTCGCCTCCTCGTCGAACCGCGCCCTGAGCTCGATCGTCGCGGTCACGCTCTTGCCCGCCTCCGCCGCCTCGATCAGCGCCCGCACGATCGGGCTGTCCTTGCTCGTCCGGTAGAGCGTCTGCTTGACCGCCACCACGTTCGGGTCCGCCGCCGCCTGCCGCAGGAACTGCACCACCACGTCGAAGCTCTCGAACGGATGGTGCACGATGATGTCCTTCGCCCGGATCGCCGCAAAGCAATCCCCCCCGAAGTCGCGGATGCGCTCCGGGAACCGCGGCGTGTACGGGGTGAACAGCAGGTCCGGCCGGTCGTCCACGATCAACTGCCGCAAATCGTACACGCCGAGGATGCCATGCTGGACCACCACTTCGTCGCCCGCCACTTCGACGTTGTCCACGTCGAGCTCGTCGATCACGAAAGCGCGGAGATCGGGCGGCATCGCCGCGTCCACCGCCAGGTGGATCACCACGCCCCGCCTGCGCCGCTTCAGCGCCGTCTCATAGGACCGGACGAGGTCGTCCGCCTCCTCCTCGAACTCGACGCCGGTATCCCGGATCAGCCGGAACATCCCCCGCCCCAGCACCTGGCAGCCCGGAAACAGCCGGTCGAGGCAATGCGCCACCAAATCCTCCAGCACCACGAAGCGTATCGCCCGCCCGTCCCCCGCCGGCAGCCGCACGAAACGCTCGATCCCCGCCGGCAGCGGCACGAGCGCATCGACCGCCTCCCCCGAGGGCTCCGCCAGCTTGAGCGCGAGCACCAGCCCGGTATTCGGAATGAACGGAAACGGATGCGCCGGATCGATCGCGAGCGGCGTCAGCACCGGGAACACCCGGTCCATGAACCAACCCTCGAGCCACGCCAGATCCTCCCGCGGCAGCCCCGCCATCTCGCACAGCACGAGCCCGGCCTTGTCCAGCAACCGCCGCAGCGTGCGCCACACCGCCTGCTGCGCCTCGAGGAGCCCGGCAGCCCGCACCTGCACCTCGGCCAATTGCTGCGCCGCCGTCAGCCCGTCCGGCGAGCGCTGCGTCACCCCCGCCTTCGCCTGCCCGATCAGCCCCGCCACCCGTACCGAGTAGAACTCGTCGAGGTTGCTGCCGCTGATCGACAGGAACCGCAGCCGCTCGAGCAGCGGATGGCGCGGGTTCTCGGCCTCCTCGACCACGCGATGGTTGAAATCGAGCCAGCTCAGCTCGCGATTGATGAACCGGTCCGGGCTCGTGCGGTTCGCTTGCGGGGCATCCTGGTCCATGGCGCCCACCTTAAAGCAAGAGCGCATCGCCCGGCGAGCCATGCCCAGCCTCCTCCGCAAAACTTTCAAGATCGGCCGGCAGCACCGCTTGGGCGAGCCCGCGCGTCACCGGGCCGCCTGCCGCAAGCGCCGCCCGGTCGAGCCGCGCCACCGCCTCGCGCACCGCCCCCGCTTGCCGCGGCAGCCGCTGCAGCAGCCACTCCTGCACCGGCGCGGCCACCGCCAGCTGCCGCTCGCTCAGCAGCCGCGCCAGCAGCGCCCGGAGCAGCGCGTCATCGGGGACGCCGAGCCGGACCGCACTCGTCGCCCGCAGCCGGCTGGCGAGGTCGGGCAACCGCACCGCCCAGCGCGCCGGCGGCTCGCGTCCCCCCAGCAGCACGGGCCAACCCGCTTCGGCCGCGGCATTGAGCAAATGCAGCAACGCCTCGGCCCCGCTCAGATCGGCCCCCCTTAGATCAGCATCGTCGATTGCCACCGGGCCACGGAGCGCCTGCCACCCCCGGAGGCACGGCCCATGCAGCACCGCCGCCCCGGCCCGCCGCGCCCAGATATGCAGCAGATGCGTCTTCCCGCTCGCCTCCGCACCCCAGATCGCCAGCCGTCCCCCGGGCCAAGGCGCGTCAAGCCAAGCCCACGCTTCGGCGTTTGAGGGCGCCTGCAGGAAATCAGCATCCGCATAATGCGCGTCGTGCTCGAACGGCAGCCCGAGCTGGCGCCCGCTCAAGGCGGGGCTGGCGGATCGAGATACAGCCGGCTGCCCAGGTACCGCCGCAGCCAGAACCGCGTCAGCACCCCGAGCGTCGCCGCCAGCGGCACCGCCATCAGCACGCCCAGAAACCCGAACACCGCCCCCCCCGCGAACAGCGCAAAGATCACCCACACCGCATGCAGCTCCACCCGGTCGCCCAGGAACCGCGGATAGATCACGTACCCCTCGAGCACCTGCCCCACCACGAACACGCCCATCACGATCGCCACGCCATGCCAATCCGGGAACTGCGCGAACGCGAGCCCGAAGCTCGTGAGCCCCCCGGTGATCGTGCCAACATACGGAATGAACGATAGCAGCCCCGAGCTGATCCCCACGATCAGCCCAAGATCGAGCCCCGCCAGCGTCAGCGCCACCGCATAGAACGCCGCCAGCACCAGGCAGCACAGCGCCTGCCCCCGCAGCCACGCCGACAGGATCCGGTCCACCTCCCGCGCCTGCGCCCGCAGCACCCCCGCATACCGCCGCGGCAGCCACCCATCCACCCGCGCCACCGCCCGCGGCCAGTCCCGCAACAGGTAGAACGCCACCACCGGCGTGATCACCACCAGCGACAGCACGTTGAATAGCGCGAACCCGCCACCCACGATCCGCGTCAGCGCGCTCGCGATAAACCCCAGCATCGCCCCCGCCTGCCCCGCCACCAGATCTCGCAAATGGCTGTCCACGTACTCCGTCCCAAGCCGCTCCTGCAGCTTGACGATCACCTCGCCCGCCCACCCCCGCAGCGAATACACATACCCCGGCACCCGCGCGATCAGCGTCCCCAGCTGCGACAGCAGCAGCGGATACAGCAGCAGCGCCACGATCAGCCCGGTCGCCACCAGCGCGACCACCATCAGCGCCGCCGCCGCCCCCCGTGGCATCCCAAGCTTCGCCAGCCGCGTCGTCGGCGGATCGAGAAAATACGCAATCCCGCCCGCCGCCACGAACGGCAGCAGGATCGACGAGAACAGCCACAGCGCGATAGCCAGCGCCAGCAGCACCGCCACGATCAGCGTCGTCCGCTGCCGCGGCGTCGCCTCCCGCGGCACCGGGCCCAGCATCGGGCGCACGAGCGGCGGCAACTCGTTCATCGCCCTCGCGCCGCCGACCACACATACGCCGCCCCCGAGCACAGCGTCGTCGCCGCCACCGCCCAGATCAGCACATCCATCAGCACCGGCGCCATCAACAGGAACCCGGTGAGCAGCAAGGCGAGCGCCACCAGCAGGATCTGCAGCGCCGTGTTCAGCTTCGAAATCAGCAACGGCTGGATCGGCACCACATGCCCGAGCTGCCACAGCACCAGAATGCCACCCACGATCACCAGGTCGCGGAACACGACGAGGATCGCCAGCCAGTCCGGCAACGCACCCATCGCGCTCAGCGTCACGTACATCGACACGAGCAGCGCCTTGTCCGCCACCGGATCGAGCATCGCCCCCAGCGCCGTGCTGCCCCGCCGCCGCGCCAGCCAGCCATCGACCGCGTCCGACAGCCCAGCCAGCACGAACAGCGCGAAGGCGATATGGAAATGCTGCCGCAACACCAGCCAGACCGCGAGCGGCACCGCGCAGAGCCGGGCAAAGGTGATGACGTTCGCGAGCGAAAGGGCCTGCCCGCTCCGGACCGGCCGCGTACCGTCAGGCATCGGCGCCGCCCGCGGTTGCGAGCCGGCGCGCGCTGTGGTGTTGTCCCGACGCGAGCGGCGCTTGCATGGCCCAAGCCTAGCGCATTCGTTCGCCCGATACACCCATGCCGGATGCAGACATTTCATGACAGGCGAGAGCGCCACCTATCGCGACGCAGGCGTCGACATCGAGGCAGGCGAGGCGCTCGTCGAGCAAATCCGCCCGCTCGCGCGCGCCACCGCCCGCGCCGGCGGCGGCGGCGGCCTCGGCGGCTTCGGCGCGCTGTTCGACCTGCGCGCCGCCGGCTTCCAGGACCCCATCCTGGTCAGCACCACGGACGGCGTCGGCACCAAGCTCCGCCTCGCCATCGAGACCGGCCGGCACGACACGGTCGGCATCGACCTCGTCGCCATGTGCGTGAACGACCTCGTCGTCCAAGGCGCCGAGCCCTTGCTCTTCCTCGACTATTTCGCGACCGGCGCCCTCGCCGTCGCCCAGGCCGCCGCCGTCGTCGCCGGCATCGCCCGCGGCTGCACCGAAGCCGGCTGCGTGCTCGCCGGCGGCGAAACCGCCGAGATGCCCGGCATGTACGCCGCCCAGGATTACGACCTCGCAGGCTTCGCCGTCGGCGCCGCCGAGCGCGGCACGCTGCTCCCCCAGGATGTCCAGCCCGGCGACGCCGTGCTCGGCCTCGCCAGCTCCGGCGTCCATAGCAACGGCTACTCGCTCGTCCGCCGCCTCGTGAACCGCGCCGGCCTCGGCTGGGACGCCCCCGCCCCTTTCGCCCCAGGCCAAAGCCTGGGCGACGCCCTGCTAGCGCCGACTCGCATCTATGTGACGCCCGTGCTCGCCCTGCACCGCGCCGGGCTGCTGCGCGCCGCCGCCCACATCACCGGCGGCGGCCTCCCCGGCAACCTGCCCCGCATCCTGCCGGACGGCCTCGCCGCCCAGCTCGACGCTGCAACCTGGCCGCTTCCCCCCGTGTTCCGCTGGCTCGCCGGCGCCGGCCGCGTCACCCCGACCGAAATGCTGCGCGTGTTCAACTGCGGCGTCGGCATGGCCCTCGTCGTCCGCGATGCGCCGGCGGCCATAGCCCTGCTCGGGCAACACGGCGAGCGCGCCATCACGATCGGCCGGATCAAAGCGGGCCGCGGCGCCCATATCGCCGTGCCGCCCGGTTGGCTCGGGTGAAACGCCGGGTCGCGGTCCTGATCAGCGGTCGCGGCAGCAACATGGAAGCACTCCTCGCCGCCGCCCGCGCGCCGGGCTACCCGGCCGAGATCGTCCTCGTCCTCGCCAACGACCCGGCCGCACCCGGCCTCGCCACCGCCGGCCGCCTCGGCCGCACCATCGACCACCGCCCCTTCCGCCGCGACCGCGCCGCGCACGAGGCCGCGCTCGACGCCGCCCTCCACGACGCCGGCGCCGAACTCGTCTGCCTCGCCGGCTACATGCGCGTGCTGACCCCCTGGCTCGTCGCGCGCTGGGCCGGCCGCCTGCTCAACATCCACCCGAGCCTCTTGCCCGCCTTCCCCGGCCTCGACACCCACCAGCGCGCGCTCGACGCCGGCGTCCGCCTGCACGGCTGCACCGTCCACCACGTCACGGCCGAGCTCGACAGCGGCCCCATCCTCGCCCAGGCCGCCATCCCCGTCCTGCCCGGCGACACCGCCGAAACGCTCGGCCGCCGCGTGCTGGCTCAGGAGCACCGCCTCTACCCCGAGGCCCTCCGCCTCCTCGCCGGCGGCCAACCGTCGCTGCCCGATCCCACCGCCGCCTTGCTCAACCCCTTGCCGCGAGCCGCCCCTACGCCGTAAAAGCAGACAACCCGAGCACCAGAGGCCCGCCTATGCCAGCCGATCCCGTCATCGAACAAAACACCGGCCCGCAGATCGCCGAAGCCTTCATCGCCGACCGCCAAACCTTCTTCACCCGCTTCACCTCCTTCACGACGGTCGTCGCCGGCCTCATCGTCCTACTGCTGATCCTGATGGCGATCTTCCTACTGTAGGCCGGCTTCTTTGGCCGGTCGGAAAGCCAGCAGAGGGTCGACCCGGCCATCCACGACTTTGCCGCCAGCACTGCACCACCCCTCCCCGTCATGGTCGGGCTTGACCCGGCCATCCACGACTTTGCCGCAAGTACTGCACCACCCCTTCCCGTCATGGTCGGGCTTGACCCGGCCATCCACGACTTTGCCGCAAGTACTGCACCACCCTTCCCGTCATGGTCGGGCTTGACCCGGCCATCCACGACTTTGCCGCCAGCACTGCACCACCCCTTCCCGTCATGGTGGGGCTTGACCCGGCCATCCACGACTTTGCCGCCAGCCCGCAAATCGTGGGAACCTAAGGGCAGCATCGGAAAACGGCCGCAGCCACATCCCCCCACCCCCTCACTCGATCCGCGTCAGCGTCCAGTGATTCTCGCACATCGGGCTCGAAATCGTCATCTGCAGCTCGCCGCCCCGTAGCGTCCCATCGAGCGAGCCCAACCCGTCGCTCGCCTGGAGCAACCCATCCGGCTGAATATCCGCGGTCAGCGACCCGAGCTGCCGCGGCGCGATCGTATAGGGCAGCGTAATCGCATTGCCGGTGACCTCGAGCACCCGCGACCCGCTCCGCGGGCACCCGGCGCGCTCCGCCCGGATCAGCCGCGCCGTCCCCCGGTAGCGCCCGTCCACATTCTGCGGCACGGGCGGGGCCGCGACCGTCACCGGCGGCGGCCTCACCGGTGCCGCGCACCCGGCGAGCACCGCCGCGAGCAGGACAGCCGCGCGCTTCAGCCCACGATCTCCGTCGCCGCAAAGAAAAACGCGATCTCGTCCCCCGCCGCCGCCGCGCTATCCGAGCCATGCACCGAGTTCGCCTCGATGCTCTCCGCGAATTCCGCCCGGATCGTCCCCGGCTCGGCCTTCTTGGGGTCGGTCGCCCCCATGATCCGCCGGTTCGCCGCCACCGCGTCCTCCAGCACCTGCACCACCACCGGGCCACCCACCATGAATGTCACCAGATCCCGGAAGAACCCCCGCTCGCGATGCGCGCCATAGAACGCCTCCGCCTGCCCGGTCGTCAGCCGCAGCCGCTTCTGCGCCACCACCCGCAACCCGGCGCCCTCGAACTTCGCCACGATCTGCCCCGTAAGGTTTCGCCGCGTCGCGTCCGGCTTGATGATGGAGAGCGTGCGCTCGGTCGCCATGATGTCCCCTCGTCCTGCAGTCGGCCGGGCCTCTAGACCACCCTCCCCCCGCCCGCAACCCCTACCGCCCCAGCCGCACCCGCTCTACATCGGGCGGATGAGCCTGCTCACCATCGAGGACCTGACGCTGCGCATGGCCGGCCGCACCCTGCTCGAGGGCGCCTCGCTGCGCATCGACCCCGGCCGCCGCGTCGGCCTCATCGGCCGCAACGGCGCCGGCAAGAGCACGCTCCTCCGCGCCGTCTGGGGCGACCTCGCACCCGATGGCGGCACGATCCGCCTGGCCGCCCGCGCCCGCATGGCCCAAGTCGCGCAGCAGGCCCCCTCCGGCCCGGCCTCCCTCCTCGACACCGTCCTCGCCGCCGACACCGAACGCCTGGCCCTCCTCGCCGAACTCGCCACCGCCATCCCGGACCGCCTCGGCCCCATCCACGACCGCCTCCGCGCCATCGCCGCCGACAGCGCCCCCGCCCGCGCCGCCACCATCCTCGCCGGCCTCGGCTTCGACGCCGCCGCCCAGGCCCGCCCCGTCCAGTCCTTCTCCGGCGGCTGGCGCATGCGCGTCGCCCTCGCCGCCGCCCTCTTCGCCAACCCCGACCTCCTCCTGCTCGACGAGCCCACCAACCACCTCGACCTCGAGGCGACGCTCTGGCTCGAGACCTGGCTCGCCCGCTTCCCCGGCGCCTGCCTCCTCGTCAGCCACGACCCGGGCCTGCTCGACCGCGCCGTCGACAGCATCGCCCATCTCGACGCGGGCCGCATCCGCCTCACCCCGGGCGGCTACGCCGAGTTCGTCCGCATCCGCACCGAGCAAGCCCTCCAGCAATCCCGCGCCGCCGAGCGCATCGCCGCGCAGCGCGCCCACATGCAAGCCTTCGTCGACCGCTTCCGCGCCAGCGCCACCAAGGCCCGCCAAGCCCAAAGCCGCCTCCGCGCCCTCGAACGCCTCCCCGTCATCGACACCGTCGTCGAAGCCACCCCCACCCGGTTCAACTTCCCCGAACCGAAGCCCCTGCCGCCGCCCATCCTCGCCATGGATCGCGTTTCCGCCGGCTACGACGGCCGGGCGGTCCTCCGCGGCCTCAGCCTCTCCCTCGAAGAGAACAGCCGCATCGCCCTCCTCGGCGCCAACGGCAACGGCAAAAGCACGCTCGCCAAGCTCATCGCCGGCCGCCTCGCCCCCCTCTCCGGCGACCTCCGCCGCTCTCCCCGCCTCGCCGTCGGCTACTTCGCCCAGCACCAGGAAGAGGAGCTCGACCCGGCCGGCACCTCGCTCGCTCACATGGCCCGCGCCCTGCCCCGCGCGACCTCGACGCAGTGCCGCGCCCAGCTCGCCCGCTTCGGCCTCGACGCCGACCGCGCCGAGACCCCCGTCGCCAGCCTCTCCGGCGGCGAGCGCGCCCGCCTCCTCCTCGCCCTCGCCACCCGCGACGCCCCCCACCTCCTCATCCTTGACGAACCCACCAACCACCTCGACCTCGACGCCCGCGCCGCCCTCGTCCGCGCCCTCGCCGAGTACGGCGGCGCCGTCCTCCTCATCACCCACGACCCCGAGCTCGTCGATCAAGTCGCCGACACCCTCTGGCTGGTCGCCGACAGCACCGTCCGCCCCTTCGACGGCGACATGGCCGCCTACCGCGCCCACCTCGCCGAGCGCACCCGGCCCCGCGCCGAACCCGCCGCCCCGAAGCGCGATCCCCGCCGCGAACGCCTGGAAGCCCAAGCCCAGCTCGCCCCCTTCCGCCGCCAGGCCCGCGACGCCGAGCGCCGCCTCGCCACCCTCGCCGCCGAGCGCGCCACCCTCGAAAGCCGCCTCGCCGACCCCGCCCTCTACGGGCCGGGCCGCGCCCCCGAGATCACCGCCATCAATCAGCGCCTCGCCACCCTCGCCCGCGAAGTCGGCGCCGCCGAAGCCGACTGGCTCGCCGCAGAAGAAGCGCTCGAGGCGGTATAGGGGCAGCATCGGAAATAAGTGCGTCAGCGCTCCGATGAAGCTGCCCATTGAAACAAACACCTAGGGCTTGTTCGACACCGCGATCCATAGCGATAATTGTCGAACAAGCCATAGGCCGAACCTCCCCCATCACCGGCAAGCAGCGTTCAAGGCGGCGCAACCGGGCCGGGCGCGCCGACCCGCGCAAGATGCGCCCGCGCCCGCGCGAAACACGCTGTCTCCATGCACTCCTCGAGCCCAGCCAAATCGGCGCCCAACGGATTGTCCCGCAACAGCTCCACCTTCACCACTCCCGCCACCCGGCACGTCTCCCGCCACCGCCTGAGCGCCGTATTCTCCCCCAGCAGCACCCCGCCCACCACCGTCCGCACCGCCGCCCGCCGTCCCGCCACCGCGACCCGCGCCCGCCACCGCTCGGCGATCGCCGTCCGCCCCGGCCACAGCGCCGGCATCAGCAGCGCCCCCACGCGCAGCCCCGCCGTCCGCGCTTCGGCCGCCAGCGTCAGCTCGTGCCGGGCAATGACCGCCGCCCGGTCGCCGTCGGGCATCACCCCCGCCCAGAATCGCCGGAACCACCCCGCTTCGAACGCCGCCGGCCGGAACGCCATGAAGTAGGACTGCAAGTGGAACCGCTCCTCTCGCGACGCCGTCAGCCCCCAAACGTCGAAGCCCCGCCCCGCCATCGCCGCGAACGCCGCCGGCAACGCACCCGCGCGAGCCAGGTAGAAGCTGTCGTTCAGCAGCACCACTTCGTCATAGCCCTGGAGCCCCCCCAACACCTCGAGCCCGGCCTGCCAGCTGCGGAAATCGTAGCCCCGGTTATCCCGCCGGATCACCCGGTCCACCCCAGCCTCCACGCCGTCCGCCAGCCCCGTCGAGACCAGCAGCATCTCCACCCCCGGCCCGGCCAAGCTCAGAAGCGTCGCCCGCACATGCGGGTCGAGCGCTCCATCCCGGTCGAAATGCGCCATCACCACCGCTCGCCGCACCGCCGCTCCCACGCTCGACAACCCTACCCCCGGCAGGTAACACCCCCCGGTCACGCAAGCCACCGTGCCGGAACCCACCATGACCGTGTCGGACCCTCTCGCCGGCGCCCCGACGCTCGTCCTAGTGACGCTGCCCGAGGGAGCGCCCGGCCGCTGGTGCCTGTTCCGCACCGGCCTCCTCGACACCCACCGTTCGGTCCCCTTCGTCGAGCTGCTCGGGCCGGACGGCGAGACCATCGGCGACCCCTGGTTTCTCGTCGCCCGCCGGCGCGGTGCCTCGGCCATCGGCTACGTCCCCGAAGCGGCCCGGCGCGCCCGCGTCGCCGCCCTCGGCCGCGTTGCTCCCGGCGCGGTAGCCCGGCTCCGCATCCAGCCGATCGGCGCCGCGCTCGCCGCCCTGCGCCTCCTGGCCGCACGCCCCAAAGCCGTCCCGGACTTGCTCCGGTCCGGCCGGAGCGCGCTCGCCCGCCTCGCCACCGCCCGCAATCGCCCCGAAGATTATGGCCTGTGGATTCGCTGCTTCGAGCCCGCCGCCCCCGCCATGCCCGCCAACGCCCCGAGCCTCTCCGCCCTCGTCTTCCACCCCGAGGATGGCAGCCCGGCGCCCCTCGCCGCCACCCTGCAAAGCCTGGGCGGGATCCCGCACCAGCAAGTGGGCGCAGCCTGGCCCGCCCCGCCCAGCACCGACTACATAGCCCTCCTACAGGCCGGCGAAATCTTGCCGCCCTTCGCCGCAGCCCTGGCCGCAGCCGAACTCATCCGCCTGGGCCAACCCGCCATCGCCATCGCCGACACCGACGCGCTCTCCCCCTCCGGCACCCGCCACAGCCCCGAGTTCCGGCCCGAGCCGAACCACGCGCTGATGCTCTCCGGCACGCTCTCCCGCGGCCTCTGGCTGGTCCGCCGCGACGCGTTCCTCCCCCAACTCGCCGCCCCGCCCCCCCA
>JAABUX010007925.1_pt1 | contig 12338 bp, 10 predicted proteins | sample 5561851 | NCBI WGS metagenome assembly JAABUX01 (sample SAMN10711883, study PRJNA513361) | rock metagenome | isolation source: Antarctica rocks | place: Antarctica: Victoria Land, Richard Nunatak red sandstone | collected 2016-01-03 | reverse complement strand
GGCGGCGTGATCGGGGCAGTGTCGCTGTTCGCGGTGCTGGCGGTCGCGGCGTCGATGATCAGCGTGTTTTCGCTGACGTCGCGGGTGAAGCTGCAGGTGTATTGGCGGCAGTGGCTGACCAAGCGGCTGACGGCGCGGTGGCTGGACAACCAGCGGTTCTATCGGTTGTCGATCGCGGCGCCGGATCTGGACGCGCCGGAGTTCCGGATCGCGGAGGACGCGCGGGTGGCGACCGAGCCGGTGGTGGATTTCGGCACCGGGATCATGAATGCGGCGTTGGCGGCGCTGGTGTTCTTCGTGGTGCTGTGGTCGGTCGGCGGCAGCGTCGAGCTGTTCGGGGTGACGATCCCGGGCTTCATGGTGATCGCGGCGGCGGTGTATTCGAGCGTGATGTCGGGCTCGATGCTGATCTTCGGGCGGCCGCTGATCCGGAGGATCGAGGAGAAGAACGCATCTGAAGCCCGGCTGCGGACCGAGTTGGGCCGGGTGCGGGAGAATGCCGAGAGCATTGCGCTGATCGGGGGCGAGGCGGACGAGACCAAGGCGCTGCACGAGACGCTGCACATTCTGGTCGAGGCATGGATGCGGATGCTCAAGCAGTGGTCGAAGATGATGTGGATGATGGGCAGCAACTGGGCGGTGGCGCCGGTGGTACCGCTGTTGCTGGAGGCGCCGAATTTTTTGGCGGGGAAGTTGACGCTGGGGGCGCTGATGCAGACGGCGGCGGCGTTCGCGCAGGTGCAGGTGGCGCTGAACTGGATTTTCGACAACTACCCGAAGATCGCGGAGTGGATGGCTTCGGCGGGGCGGGTGACCGGGTTGTGGGCGGCGTTCGGGCAGCTCGATAGTACGGTGGGCAAGGGGGATACCGAGCGGATCGTGATCGATGCGAGTCCGGACGACAAGGTGCGGCTCGAGAACCTGTCGGTGGCGCAGCACAACGGCCGGATCATGATCGATGAGGCGAGCACGGAGATCGGCCAGGGCGATCGGGTGCTGCTGACGGGGGAGAGCGGGACGGGGAAGAGCACGCTGATCAGGGCGATTGCCGGGCTGTGGCCTTGGGGGTCGGGGCGGGTGTTGATACCGCCGAATGCTCGGGTCGCGTTCTTGCCGCAGCGGGCGTACATCCCGAACGGGACGTTGCGGCAGGTGCTGCATTATCCGATCACGGCGCGGGAGCCGTCGACGGAGGAGTTGGAGGCGGCGCTGGCGCGGTGCGGGTTGTCGCATCTGACGCCGCGGCTGGATGAGCAGGATCGGTGGGACAAGCTGCTGTCGGGGGGCGAGCAGCAGCGGATCGGGTTCGTGCGGCTGCTGGTGCAGAAGCCGGACGTGGTGATTCTGGACGAGGCGACGGCGGCGCTCGATGTGGATACGCAGGCGTCGATCATGCGGATCTTTCAGGAGGAGTTGGCGGGGGCGACGCTGATCAGCGTGGGGCATCGGCCCGAGTTGGCGCAGTTCCATACCCGCAAGCTGTCGCTGCGGCGGTTCGGGGCGGATGAGCAGGCGGAGCAGGATAGCCAGCGGCGGCGGCGGCTGGCGGAGATCCTGCGGCGGACTTTGCGGCCTCGGCCGGTGCCGGATCCTTCGCGGGGGCCTACTTCGACGCCGCAGTTGTAGGGTCCGTGTGTTTGGCCCGCGACTTTGTCGATAGCGGGTCAGGTTGGCTTCCGCTTCCGACCTCAACTCAGACGCTCACAAGCGCGACTACTCGGTCCGATAACGGAAATCGCATACTCCGCATTCAGCGGTATTCTCGCGAGAAGCAACCTCAAACAAGGCAAGCCGATAGCTTTGGACATCCGGGCTGGACCTCGTATGCCATCTATGCTGATCCAGCGCCTCTCTTTCTTTCCATGCGCCATTGAGCAAAGGTCCTGATAAGTTTTAAACAGGTGCGGCGTCGCTTAGCGGGGCTTAATCGTTGCATAAGATCGGCAAGCTCAGACCCGCACTCTTTCACAAGTTGTGGGGGATCATGACGAGCCATCCACCAGATATGGAATGCGCTCATCTCCGGTGTTTGAAACAGATTTTGAGATGTCTGACCGACTGCCATTGCATATGCAGCACAGGCCCGTATGAGCAGTTCATCATTATTTACACTGTCTAATGAAAGATGATTGTCAGAATCGCGGTCAGCGTGCTTCAGGAAATTTGCGGCAGTTGAGAGCCTGTTCCAGTCTGATTTGCCGTCTAGACGTACTGTGATCTCATCGACCGTCAATTCGTCTCCGCCGCTTACTCTTTCGGCGAGAGACAAGAAGAAATCTTCCAACTGAGGCGCATCTTTCGTTAGCGCCTCAAACTCCGCAGGAGATAACGTGCCACTTGCGATCGATTGAGCAGTTTGAATTATGCCGGCTGAAATAAGATCGGCTTGATCAGAGCGTCCGCGCTTGTAGAGTAGGTCGCGCAAAATCCTGTAGCTGGCTGCGGCAACCGTGTGCGTCGCCAGTTCATCGGCGTTTGTAAATGTCATGCGGATCGCTGCATCGAGTTGCCTTCGGGCTGCCTCAAGCTTGTTGATGAAGACCTCGGCTCGGTGTAATTTACTTTGCAAAGTTGATCCTAAGAATTTAGCTCGATAGATTACACAGCAGAAACTTTACTCGTTAGCCATCCCCACAGGCGAGCTTTGATCGTAGAAGTTACCCTATACTCAAGTTCTGCGTGTTTGGCCGTACTCGCTCCAATGACAGGGCTGTTCAACGCTCTGGTATAGCGGTCATTCCGATCAGACAATCGATGCCCGCGAGGGCGGCGCGATAGCGGTCCTGGGATAGCGAGGCTGTCTTGTTGGCCTGGAGGATATTGAAAGCGAAGCTGCGCAGGCGTGCGAACACGCCCGGATTGCTGCGAATGCGGGAGCGGTCTTCGCCGAAGGTGACGTCGCGGCTGTCGTGTGAGGTGTTCTCGATGCCCCAATGTCGGCGGATGGCATCGGCGGCGCGGGCGGCGGCAAGTGGCGTGTTCGCAGCATAGAAAGTCGTTTCGGATGAGTGGTCGAGCAGACCGGAAGCGGTGTTGCGGGTGAAGACCTCACGCTCGACACGGATGATGGCGGCGATGTGGGTGTGCCAGTCAGTGTCGGCGAGCTTCTCGGCGGGATTGAAGACGGTGACGGTGCGGCGCTCGTCGCGATTGCGTCCCTTGTCGTGGCTGCGCACAGAGCTGAGCGGCGCCGTGGTGGCGGCGATGTCCTTGCTGCGCTGGCGCAGGGTGGGCTGGTTGTCCTTAACCTGAACGATCAGTGTAAGGTCGGCCTGGGCTGCAGCCTCGAAGTGTTTTTTTGTCAGTGGATCGCATCGAGCGCGACGATGCTGGCGGGTGTCAGGCCAAGCTCGACCAGCAGTGCCTGTGCCGCCGGGATTTCGTTGGACTTCTCGGCGATATCGACGTGGGCGAGTACGAGCGCGGTGTCGGTGGCGAACGCGCTGAGCACCTGGGCGGCAGCGCGGTCGTTGAATTTGTCGAAGCTGCCACGCAGTGTTTTGCCGTCGAGCGCGATACTGCCTTGTCCGGGGGTGGTGCGCGCGGCCTGGAGTTGTGCCGCGTGACGGCGGAAGACAGCTTCCACGTCGCGCGGATCGAGGCCTTGAATAATGTAGCGGATCGCGGTGTGCGCGGGCGCTCGCCGCCATTTCAGGCCGAAGGTGGCGTTCAGCCTATGGCGATGCACGTCGATGAAGGTGACGATGCCGCGATACGAGTTGCAGCCTGTGACGATGGCGAGAATGGCGAACAGCAGAACATGAGGCAGCTGATAAAGCTTGCCCTCCGCGCGTCGCGGGTCTGCAACGTCCGACAACACGCCCAGCAAAGGCAAAAATGCAGCCACGGCAACCCCCAGTCCGGTTGCCGTTCCAGGAGTCAGAGATTTCCCGATTCGCGAATCCCCATTCGGGTCAGCCGCTTACTTTGCTCCCAAGCTGTTGCAAATCGGGCTCAATGGAACCAGCCCGCAAGCGTTGAACAGCCCTGGCTCCAATGATCCGGTGACCGTGTCCGCTTTCCTCTCCCTCCGCCTCCAAGCAGAACGTCGGCTATCCACCAGACCCGGACGATTCGCCTTTTTGCCTGTTCTCCGAACGGGAGCAAAGAGGGCGGCCGGCCAGTAGGTCTTTGTCTCTTTGCGGGGGGCTAGCTCGGATGGCGGAACGGATTTGCGATGCGTATTCCGTGGCCGAGCGTCATGCCGTCCTGCATGTCTTCGGACCATAATAGGTTGCAGTCGGCGTGGAGCGCGGATGCAGCGATCATTGCGTCGTAGGTGGATAGATTGTAGCGCTCGGCGAAGGCGAGGCCTGTTTCGTGGGTCTCGATCGTGATCGGCTGGACGGTCAGTAGGCCGCGCACAAGGGAGAGGAATGTGTGCGTTTCTGGCCAGGTCAGGCGCATCTTGCGGCGGGCGACATTGGTGAGTTCGTTGAGGACCTGTAGGCTGATCACGCCGCCACCGGCCATGATCGTCTCTGCACGATCAGCCTTCACCGGGTCACCGGACGCGACATAGACGAGGACGTTGGTGTCGATGAAGCTACCGGGCATTCGCGTCGTCGCGGTCGAACTTGAAATCGGGTGGCAGGCGGCCTCGGAAGGCGTGGAGGCGCTGGAGCAGTTCGGCGCGGCCGGCTGTTCGGGCGACGGCGAACTGCCGCGCGCCGGCAACATGGATTTCGATCTCGTCGCCTTCTGCCAGTGCGAGCGCCTCGACCACGGCGGCAGGAATGCGAACTGCTAAGCTATTGCCCCATTTGGCAACCTGCATACCAGACTTTCCAATGATACACATATGCTAGGTTGTATATCCACAGAGCGCAAGTCAAGGGCCACGTGTCTGTCTTCTGGGGTGCCACTAGCGGCAAGCTTGGGTTTGTGGCGCCGAGCACCCTCACCCCGGCCTCGGTCCGCTCTGCGGCCCGAGCCCGCCGGCGGAAGAGGGAGCACAGAGTGATCTTAGGTCTCGTGGGCGGGGTCGCGGCGGAGGCGTTTGGTTTCGCCGCGTTGGACTTTGGCTTCGACGCGGCGGCGTTTCTCGCCCAGGGAGGGGCGGGTGGCGCGGCGCGGTGGGGGGCGGTCGGCGGCTTGTTGGAGAAAGGCGACGACGCGGTCGAGGGCGTCTTGGCGGTTGCGGTCTTGGGAGCGGAAGCGGGCGGCGGTGATGATGAGGATGCCGGCGTCGGTGACGCGGTGGCCGCCGAGGGCTTCGGCGCGGGCGCGGAGCCAGGCTGGGAGGGTGCCGGCGCGGAGGTCTAGGCGGACTTGGACGGCGGTGGAGACCTTGTTGACGTTTTGGCCGCCGGGTCCGGAGGCGCGGATGAAGGTTTCTTGGAGCTCGTCGGGGTCGAAGGCGATGGTGGGGGTGATGGGGACGGTCATGCGGAGGGGATGCCGGCGGGGATCGGGTCTTTCTTGGCGGGTTCGGGCGGTTTGGCGGTGCGGGGGGTGAGGAGGCGGCCGAAGAGGCGGGCGAGGCGGGCGGAGAGGTCGTCCATCATGGTGTAGAACGAGGGGACGAAGACGAGGGAGAGGGCGGTGGAGACGATCAGGCCGCCGATGACGCCGATGGCCATGGGGGCGCGGAATTCGCCGCCGTCGCCGAGGCCGAGGGCGGACGGGATCATGCCGGCGACCATGGCGACGGTGGTCATGACGATGGGGCGGGCGCGCTTGCGGCCGGCGTCGATGATGGCGTCGGCGCGGGTCATGCCCTGGGCGCGGCGCTCGATGGCGTAGTCGACGAGCATGATGGCGTTCTTGGTGACGATGCCCATGAGCATCAAAATGCCGATGACGACGGGCATGCTGATGGGCTCGCCGGTGATGATGAGGGCGAGGATGACGCCGCCTAGGCAGAGCGGGAGCGAGAAGAGGATCGTTACGGGTTGTAGGACTGAGCGGAAGAGAAGCACGAGGACGGCCATGACCATCATGATGCCGGCGCCCATGGCGAGGGCGAAGCCTTCGAAGACTTCGCCCATGATCTCGGCGTCGCCGCCGTTCTTGAGGACGACGCCGGCGGGGAGGTGCTGGGCGGCGTCGGTCGCGACGATCTGCTGGATGGCGCGGCCGAGGGGAAGACCCTGGACCAGGTCGGCGCCCAGGACGACCCGGCGGACGCGGTCGTAGCGTTCGATCGAGGCGGGGCCTTGGCCGAGGCTGAGGTCGGCGACGGAGAGGAGGGGGACGGAAAGGCCGGCGGCGGCTGGCACGGAGAGGGCTTCTAGGGCGGCTAAGTCGTCGCGGACGGAGCGGCGGGCTTCGACGCGGATGGGGATCAGGCGGTCGCCGTCGCGGAACTTGGCGAGGTTGGCGGGGACGTCGCCGATGGTGGCAATGCGGACGGTGTCGCTGATGGCCTCGGTGGAGACGCCGAAGCGGGCGGCTTCGTCGGCGCGGGGGGTGACGCGGATCTCGGGGCGGTCGGCGCCGGCGGAGGGGGCGACGTTGGAGAAGCCGGGGAGACGGCGCATGGCGCTCTGGAGCTGGCCGACGGCGCGGTCGAGGGCGTAGGGATCGGTCGCTGAAGAGCTGGGGCCGAGGAGGGAGAGGGAGAGTTCGCGCTCGCCGCGGTCGTTGACGTACCAGCCGCGGACGTCGGGGATTTGGGCGAGGCGGGCGGAGAGGTCGGTCTCAATCTGCTTCTGGCTGCGGTGGCGGGCGGATTTGAGGACGAGGTTGACGGTCATCTTGGCGCGGCGGGTCTCGGCGCCGGCGCCGGTGGGGGTGGTGCCGCCGACGACGAAGATGGTGGTGACCTCGGGGATGGCGCGGGCAGAGGCTGCGATCTCGTCGGTCTTGCGGCGTGTGTCGTCGAGGGTGGCGCCGGGGGGGAGCTCGAGGGAAAGGACGATGCGGGATTGGTCGGAGGCGGGGATGAAGCCGGTGGGAAGCAGTTGGGTGGACCAGATGGAGATGGCGAAAGCGGCGAGGCCGGCGATCAGGGTCAGGGCACGGTAGCGCAGGGTGGCGCGGAGGAAGCGCGTGTAGAGGCGCAGGATCGGGCCTTCATGCTCGAAGTGGGGGCGCTCGACGTGATGGCCTGGCTTGAAGCGGGCAGGCTGGAGGAAGTAGGCGGCCATCAGGGGGGTGAGGAGGCGGGCGACCAACAGGGAGGCGAGGACGGCGGCGGCGACGGTGAGACCGAATTGCTTGAAGTATTGGCCGGCGATGCCGCCCATGAAGCTGACGGGGGCGAAGACGGCGATGATGGTGCAGGTGATGGCGACGACGGCCAGGCCGATCTCGTCGGCGGCCTCCATGGCGGCCTGGTAGGGGCGTTTGCCCATGTTCATGTGACGGACGATGTTCTCGATCTCGACGATGGCGTCGTCGACGAGGATGCCAGTGACCAGGGTGATGGCGAGCAGGCTGATGAAGTTGAGCGAGAAGCCCATCGCTTCCATGGCGGCGAAGGCGGGGATGATGGACAGTGGGAGCGCGACGGCGGCGAGCAGGGTGGCGCGCCAGTTGCGGAGGAAGAGCAGGACGACGGCGGTGGCGAGGATGGCGCCCTCGATCAGGCTCTCCATGGCGGAGTTGTAGCTGCCCTTGGTGGAGCGGACGCTGTCGTCGATGAGGGTGTAGTGGACGCCCGGGTGGGCGGTTTCGAGGGCTTGGATGTGGTCGTGGACGGCTTCGGCGACGGTGACGTCGCTGGCGCCCTTGGCGCGGAAGATGGCGAAGGCGACGACGGGTGTGGTGCCGTTGAGGCGGGCGAAGTCGATGGGTTCCTGGTAGCCGTCGGTGATGGTGGCGAGGTCGGCGAGGCGCTGCTCGCGGGCGCCGGGGAGGACGAGGCGGAGGTCGCGGAGGTCATCGAGGGTGTGGGCGCCGCCTAGGGTGCGGATGGCTTGTTCGCGTTGGCCGAGTTCGCCCTTGCCGCCGGAGAGGTCGGCGCTGGTGGTGCGGAGCTGGGCGTTGAGGGCGCCGGCGGAGATGCCGAGGGAGGCGAGGCGGTCGGGGTCGACGTGGACCTGGATCTCGCGGGTGACGCCACCGACGCGTTGGACTTGGCCGACGCCTTTGACGCCCTGGAGCTCGCGCAGGACGACGTCGTCGACGAACCAGGAGAGGCCTTCCATGGTCATGGCCGGGGCGGTGGCGGCGTAGGTCTGGATGGATTGGCCGACGACGTCGATGCGCTGGATGATCGGCTCGTCGATGCCGCGGGGGAGGTCGGCGCGGATTTTCGAGATGGCGTCGCGGACGTCGTTGAGGGCGCGGTCGCTGCTGATCTCGAGGCGGAACTCGATGAAGGTCTGGCTGGTGCCGTCGGTGACGGTGCTGGTGACGTGCTTGGTGCCGGTGACGTTGGCGACGGCGTCTTCGACCTTCTTGGTGACTTGGGCTTCGAGTTCGGCGGGGGCGGCGCCGGGCTGGGTGACGACGACGGAGACGACGGGGAGGTCGATGTTGGGGGCGCGGGTGATGGGGATGGCGCGGAAGGCGACGAGGCCGACGACGGCGAGGACGACGAAGAGGACGAGCGGCGGGATCGGGTTCTTGATGGCGGCGCTGGAGAGGCGGAAGGCCATGATTACGTACCAGATCGTGGGATGGCGGTGACGCGGTCGCCGTCGCGGATGAAGGTGCCGGAGATGGCGACGACCTGCTCGCCTTTTTGGAGCCCGGCGGCGATTTCGGCTTGGCCGGCGTCGCGCAGGCCGACGGTGACGGGGCGGGTCTCGATGGTGCCGTCGTGGACGACTTGGACGATTGCGCCGTTTGGTGCGCCGCCGGACTGGAAGAGGATGGCGGAGAGGGGGACGAGGACGCCGTCGCGGCGGGCGGTTTGGATGTCGGCGCGGGCGAAGCTGCCGATGACTAAGGGCCCCTGCCCCTCTATTTCGACGCGGACGCGGCCGAGGCGGGTGGTGCGGCTGACTTCGGGGGAGACGAGGCGGACGTGCCCGGTGCGGTGGCCGCTGGCGGTTTCGATTTCGGCGGGCTGGCCGGGGCGGAGGCGGGCGAGCTGGGTTTCGGGAACGTCGGCCTCGAGTTCGACGGTGCCGTTGCCGATGAGGCGGAAGAGGGGTTCGCCGGCGCTTTGGACCATGGCGCCGAGGCGGGCGGTGCGCCGGCTGACCAGCCCGGCGACGGGGGCGCGGATGTCGGTGTGCTCGATGCGGACGTCGAGTTCGCGCTTCTGGGCCTGGGCGAGGGCGAGGTCGGCGGCGGCGGCGCGCAGCGTGCTCTGGGCGGCGTCGACGCGGGCGGCGGCGGTTTCGGAGGCGGCTTGGCGCTGTTCGAGGGTCTCGCGGGGGGCGTTGCCGTTGGCGGCGAGGCTGCGGGTGCGGGCGAGGGCGAGGTCGGCCTGGGTCTTGTTGGCGTTGGCCTCGATGACGCCGGCGCGGGATTGGGCGATGGCGGCGTCGGCGCGGGCGATGGCGGCGGCGTTCTGGGCGCGGCTGGCGTCGAGCTGGTCGCGGGCGAGGCGGGCGAGGATTTGACCGGCTTGGACGCGGTCGCCTTCCTCGACGAGGATTTCGATGATGGCGAGGTCGCCGATCTGGGGGCTGACGAGGATCTCTTCGCGGGGGACGAGGGTGCCGGTGAGGCCGACCCGTTCGGCGATGGGGCCGAAGCTGGCGGCGACGGTCGTCACGGCTTGGGGGGTGACGGCTTGGGAGGTGACGGTCGGCGGATCGGCGGCCTGGGCGGGGGGAATGGCGAGGGCGAGGAGAAGGGCGGCGGGGCGGAGGAAGCGGCGGACGAGGGTTTCCATGGTGGTGCGGAGGGTGCGGGAGGCGAGCGCCGGGTCGAGTGCTTGGTGGGCGGCGAGGCCGTCGCCGAGGGCGAGCAGGAGGGTGGCGGCGGATTTCGGGTCGAGGCTGGGATCGACGGTGCCGGTGGTCTGGCCGCGGGCGAGGGCGTCGGCGACGACGGATTTGGCGTCGTCGAGGTTGCGCCGGTAGGTGGCGCGGATGTCGGGGTTGCGGATGGCTTCGGCGATGGTCTCGGCGTTAATGGCAGCGCTGGGCCCGGCGAGATAGGCGTCGAGGGTGTCGATGCCGATGCCGGCGAGGGTTTCGACCGGGTCTCGGGCCTGGGCCATGCCTTCGAAAAAGTGCGTGTGCTTCTCGCGTTCGGCTTCGCAGATGGCCAGGATGATGCTGGTCTTGCTCGGAAAGTAGCGATAGAGCGCGCCGGGGCTCATGCCGGCCTCGGCGCAGATTTCCTGCATCGAGGCGCCATGAAAGCCGCTGCGGGCAAAGCAGGCGACGGCGGCGGCGACGATGCGTTCGCGGGGGAGGCGCTGTTGGGCGGTCTGAAGCGCGGTTGCGGCCATGACGGGCGATTGATCCGATGCGAACGAACGTTCACTTGCGGGCGGGTCGGTGTGTTGTCAATGCGTCGGCTAGTCTCGAGACGCCCGTCGCGGAGGCGAGAAGCCGGTTGGCCCGTCGCGCGTTAAGATGGTCGCACAGTGCAGAGGAGGATCGGGCGATGTTGTGGCTGGTGATTGTCGTGGTGTTAGTGCTGGCGTTGGGCGGCGGCGGGTATGGCTATCGGTCGGGGTATTATGGCCGCTCGACGCTTGGGGGCGGGGTCGGGCTGGTCGTGCTGATCGTGGTGTTGGTGCTGCTGTTTGGAGGCGGCGGGTTCGGCCTTCGCTAAGGCGGAGTGGCGGACGGTCGGCTGGACGCCAAGTGGGTGTTGAGAGATTGTCCGCCGCAGTTCTGGGGATGTCGGGCGCTATGAAGAGTGAGATCGGTCGGCGGGCGTTGCTCGGGGCGGCTTTGGCGGCGCCTTCCATCGTTCGCGCGCAGGGCGAGGCGCCGATCCGGGTTGGCGAGATCAATTCGTATAGCGGGCAACCGGCGTTCACGCTGCCCTACCGCAACGGCTGGATGCTGGCGCTGGAGCAGATCAACGGCGCGGGCGGGGTGTTGGGGCGAAGGCTGGAGTTCGTCAGCCGCGACGACGCCGGGCGGCCGCAGGATGCCGTGCGGATCGCGGGCGAGTTGCTGGGCGAGGCGAACGTGAATCTGCTGGCGGGGACGTATTTGTCCAATGTGGCGCTGGCGGTGAGCGATTTCGCGCGGGAGAACAAGCGGCTGTTCGTGGCGGGGGAGCCGCTGACGGACGCGCTGATCTGGTCGAAGGGCAATCGGTGCACGTTTCGGTTGCGGCCTTGCACGTATGAGCAGGCGGTGATGTTGGCCGAGCCGGCGGCCAAGCTGGGGGCGGTGAGGTGGGCGACGGTGGCGCCGAACTACGAGTATGGGCAGTCGGCGGTGAAGTGGTTCCGGCAGATGATGCAGGCGCGTCAGCCGGGGGTGCAGTTCGTGGGCGAGCAGTGGCCGGCGCTGGGCAAGATCGATGCGGGCGCGACGGTGCAGGCGCTGGAGGCGATGAAGCCGGATGCGATCTTCAACGTGACGTTCGGGGCGGATCTGACGAGTTTCGTGCGGCAGGGGAATACGCGGGGGCTGTTCGAGAAGCGGGCGGTGGCGTCGATGCTGACGGGGGAGCCGGAGTATCTGGATGCGTTGGGGGACGAGACGCCGGCGGGATGGATCGTGACCGGGTTCCCGTGGGATTCGATTGCGACGGCGGAAAGCACGCGGTTCGCGACCGCGTATCGGGAGAAGTTTGGCGAGACGCCGAAGATGGGGTCGGTGGTGGGGTATTCGCTGGTGCAGTCGATCGCGGCCGGGCTGGTGGCGGCGAAGAGGACGGAGACGGAGGCGATGGTGGCCGGGTTCGAAGGGGCGGCGTTCGACACGCCGTTCGGGCGGGCGCGGTTTCGCGCGGTGGATCACCAGTCGACGCTGGGCGGGTTCGTGGGGAAGCTCGCGGTGACGGGCGGGCGGGGGACGATGGTGGATTGGCGGTACGTCGATGGGGCCGATGCGCTGCCGAGCGAGGCGGAGGCGCGCAAGCTGCGGGCTGGGTGAGGCTGAGCCGGCCGGGACATGACACCGGCATTGGTTCTGACGCAGGTTCTGACGGGGTTGGCGGGGGCGTCGTCGCTGTTCCTGGTGGCGGCGGGGCTGACGGTGATCTTCGGCGTCACGCGGGTGGTCAATTTCAGCCATGGGTCGCTGGCGATGCTGGGGGCGTATGTCGGCTGGAGCGTGCTGACCCGGCTGCCGGGGGATCCGGTGTCGTTCGCGGTGGGGGTGGCGGCGACGGTGGCGGGGGTGGCGGCCGTGGGCGCCGTGATCGAGGTCTTGCTGTTGCGGCGGATTTATCGGGCGCCGGAGCTGTTTCAGTTGCTGGCGACGTTCGGGGTGGTGCTGATCGTGGCGGACGTCACGGTGCATGTTTGGGGCGCGCAGGATTTGGCGTTGCCGCGGGCGGCTTGGTTGCGGGGGGCGGTG
>JAABUX010007923.1_pt1 | contig 12338 bp, 23 predicted proteins | sample 5561851 | NCBI WGS metagenome assembly JAABUX01 (sample SAMN10711883, study PRJNA513361) | rock metagenome | isolation source: Antarctica rocks | place: Antarctica: Victoria Land, Richard Nunatak red sandstone | collected 2016-01-03 | reverse complement strand
GCTGAGCTGGACGCCGCGGGCTTGCTCGTCACGCCAAAGCGCCCGCGCCCACGGGCGCTGCAGTTCGCCGACCTGGCCACGCTCGCGTACCTGCAGGCCGTCATCAAGGTGCCGCGCGCACCCTGCCACGCTGACTGATCCTGAGAGGTTCATGGCTGCTGCGTCACTGCTGCGGTGACGCAGCAGCAGGCCCCGCCGCTCGCGTGCACTGGGCGGTGCCTGGGTGGCGTGCCTGTGCATGGAGGGGTCCTGTGGTCGCTCTTGGGCGGGCTTGCAGTTACTCCATGGCTCTCTCGTGATGTGCCGCAGCATCCTGCTCCTTTCACGCCCGCTGCAGGCCTTGACCAGACAGCGAGCCGGGGCCGGGAAGAGTTTCGTCCCTTGGCCTCGGGGCACACCCTAGACTCGTCGTCGGACATCCTGTAGGTTACTCATGCGCCGGGTAGCCTGCATGCAGCTGTCATGCATGGCCACCACAGGCCGCGCACGTCCGCAGCCTATGGCGGGCTCACCTAAACCTAACCCTAATCAATCCCCTACCCTACCATATGGTGGGCCATGTCCACACGCGCGCTCTGGATGCGCACGCGCAGGAGACGCTGCGCATGTACCCGCCGGTGGCCGTGGGCCAGATCCGCGTGTCAAGCCGGGACCTGAGCCTGGCGGGGCAGCTGACGCTGCCGGCCGGCACCGCGCTCTGGGTGCCCACGGCCGCGCTGCACATGGCCGCGCACAACTGGCCGCAGCCGGAGGCCTTCCTGCCGGGGGCGCGCGCCCGCCAGAGCGCTGCCCTTTCTCCTTCCCCAGAAGCGTGTCTGGCAGGTGCCCGAGCCGCACCGCGCGCCCCATCTGGCTGCATGCCAAGGAGCCGGCCTGCGCCAGGCCCCTGCTGCTGGACACCCGCCTCGCAGCACAGCCGAGGCACGGCGCGCAGCCTCCGCGCCAGCAGAGCAGAGCGGACATGTCTGCACGCGGCCGCGCTCCCCGCCGCCGCACTATATCACTACATGCCGCGCAGCCCGACAGCGCGCGGCCGCCGCCCCCCGGCCCGGGCGCCCACCGTGATCAGCGCGACCGGCCCGAACGGCCACCGGTGCCCGGAGCTGGTCTGCCCGGCGTGGTCGCCCGCCACGCTGAAGGACCGCGCTGTGAAGCGCACCTGCGCGCTCCCCGCGGCCGCGCTGGACCCTGCGAAGGGTCGAAAGGGTCCGGGGACGCCGAGCAGGGTCATGATGCGCGCCATCCCCTTTCGCCTGGCGCAGTGTCGGCCTCAGGCGCGGTTGCGTCAATCCGCTCATAGATACGCTTGTAGCTCAAGCACGCATGACACGGCAGCCCGGCAGCTGCCGTGCCAGCCCTGACTGGAGGCAGCAAGCGGTGCGGGCTGCGCCAAGGCGCTGCGTGCAGCTGAGGAGCCGCATCCAGTCAGCCGCCCTCCAGCACAGTGCCCCCGCAGCCGCGCGCTGCAGCCAGGGCCGCGCGCGCTCTCACCCCCGCTGGAGTGAGGGTCGGACCGGGCCGTCCAAGTGCCCGCCGCAGCCTGGCAGTGACATCGCCCTCCAAGAGGGCCGCGCTTGGCCGTCGGACAAGTTCTGCAGGAAGGGGCGTGTGGCGACCACATCCATAGGGTTAGGGTCAATTAGGGCGGCGCCTGATCGCCGGAGAAGTTCTCCAGGAAGCGGCGCGTGACGACCACCTCCGCGCGCGCCTGTGCGTCGTGCTTGGGCGCCACGCGCTGCACCAGGCGCGTGAAGTGGTCCTCCACCTGTCCGCATGCGGTCCAGGGTAGGGTCTTTGATCAGGGTAGGATGTCGATCCTGACCGTTCAACCCTGACAGCCCTCACAGCGTCACCATGACCCCACCCTGACTGCTCCGCCACCGCACTCCGCATCTGGAGCGATTGTAAAAACAGCGTGCAGCCGTACGCTCTCAACTGCCAGGGGGGGTCGCCGCCCCCGCGCAAGCTCGGCCGGCCTGTGCAGGGACCGCGCGCTGCCAGGGCCCACCACACGGTCACCAGCCCGCGCAGGGCGGCGTCATGCGCGCACGCGCCCGCCCAGAGGCCCTGGGGCGTCATGCAGGCACGCGAATGCCCATCGCCTGGGTCGCATAGCCCGACAACCAGGCGGCTGCGCAGAGGAGCGTGTCGCTGCGCATGCGTGCGCGCTCTGCGGAGGAGGTGGAGGCGGGCCATGCCTCTGGCAGGGCAGCGGCGGCCATGGCCCAAACCCAACCCTAGGCAAGGCGCGCCTTAGGCTTGGCCATCTCCTGCGCAGCCCGCGCGGACACCGCGCCGTACATGTTGTACCTGCCGCGCAGCGCGTGCCAGCCTCGCGTCGGGCCGCCGCATCCGGCGTGGCTGGCGCGCCCCGCGCTTGAGCAGGTCGAGTCCTGCTTGACCTGCTTGAGGCGGTCAAGCAGGCCTTGCACCCAACGGTGTGGGCACCGTGTGGACCCGGGACGGGGCCCCGCCTGATATGGCAGATGTCTCAGAGGGGCGGCACCGTGGTATGCGTCAGGACGCATCAGCCAGCCAGCGCAGGGTCAGCTTGCCGCGCCAGGGCGGCTGCGAGCTTAGGGCTGCCAGACCCGGGGCCGAGGCGGCCGGGCGGGCGGCCGGGCGAGCGCACCGCTCCGGGTTCTTCAGCGGGTTGTGCAGGCCCGACTTGGGCACCGCCCGCAGGCTCTCCACGAACGGCCCCGTCTCCTCCGGCTGCAGGCGCACAAGCAGGGGCTCACCGTAGTATCCAAGCAGAGCAAGCGGGCGCATACCGAGCTGCTACAACTGCCCTAGAGGCACTAGAGGTCGCACATTGCTACCGCAAGACTGCTTCCTGGCCCAGACGTGGCGAGTGCACTGCAAGCGGCCGGGCGCGCCTGCGTGTCTGGGACATTGATGAAGGGCTCGCCATTGAGCGGGTCGGGTATTGTCTTGGACTTGGCTGGCAGGTGCCACTCGCCGTTCACTGGAGGGAGGCGGACTGAAACTTGGTCAGGAGTCCAGCAAAGGCGAAGCAGAACCTGACTCAGTACAACAAGCCTGGCGGCCGGTGCACTTGCGACCAACACTTGAACTGGCTCAGCCAGACGTGGTGCAGCAATAACAGAGCAAGGTGTCCAATGTGCGGAGAGTGTGCGCACCCAAGTTGTACGCCTGGGCTGGGCTGGCGCCAGAGAACTTGTTCGGGTCGCTGTTGGCCCAGGAGCTCAGCCCGCGGCTGCAGTGGCGCGCCTGATGCCTCAGCAAGAGACCCGCAAGCATTGTCAGCGAGTTCCTTGTTCAGCGCTCAAGCCAGTTGAACTTCCATCATCTATGCTGAGCACAGCTCAGTGGCGCCTGCTTTCCTCCTGTTTGTGTGCAGCAGCCTGCTCACGAATCGCACGAAGGAGAGCTACCACTGGACAAGGCGTGCAATGTCTGATGCAAAGTTTGCCGGCTATTAAAGTGCACGTGCAGAGGTGCACGTGCATTTGCAGGTGGTGTTGGGCACCACTCGATTTCGATGTGCATTTGCCTTGTGTGCCGCCATACTCTTTTGAACATGCCACTTGCTCTCGGCAGCCATGCTGACATGCTTCTGTGCGGGTCGTGCATGTTAGCAAGTGTGGCTTCACTACCAGGATAGGAAGGTCCGCATCATTCATGCAACACTTTACATAATTGACACAGACATGACATGCAAAGCGGCATCACAAGAGAGATAACATGCACATAAGAGAACCGCGGCGAAATATGTTACGCCATGCACCCGCACCCGCAGCAGACACCCTGCTCGCGAGTCTGCCAGATGAGTATGGCTTCCAGGGGGACCACCCTGGCAACGAGGGCTCACTGCTGCGTCATGGCACCAAAGTGCCGTACGGCAGCAGAGGACAAGAGGAGCCGCTCCCTCGCTCTTGCCCAGGCCCCGACCCCGGAAAAGGGGTTTTGCCCTGCAGGCCCACAAGCGGGCCTGCAGGGCCGGCCGCAGGCCGCGCCTAAGCGGACGGCCGGCGGCCGAGGGAGGCGCCCAGGCGCGCAGGGCGCCCGAGCGCCTCACAAAGCCACTGGGCGAAATGCCCTTGGCTTGGGTGGCGCTCACGGCCCATGACAGGCCGTGAGGCGCCAACGACGCTCGACAGACCGATGCGCGGCAGGCTGGCCGCACGCAATACGTCCAGTCAGTTTGGACCCTGCGTCACTCCCAAGGGAGAGGCAGGAGCACACAGAGCGCACTGAGCCAGCCCACAACCTGCACAGTCATTGAGGCGCCGTCTCGCGGCCAGTCTCATGACCAGCCGGGGGCGCGACGGGGTATCCAAGCCCGCCGCACGTGCTCACAGCACCAAATACTTGGCGCCGGCACCTTAGGAACGCATGGTTCAGAATGCACTCCTGTCTCAGGGCCGCGCAGCACCCCACAGCAGGGGCTGCAGCGGCTGTGCCCGGCGAGGGAGGCTCGCAGCAGGCACGGGTCCCCCCCAGTCCCCTCACCCTGCATCTGACATACGGGGCATTTGGCCTCTGATCCTCAGCCAACAGGGCCTTCAATTTTAGGATAGGCTTCTTACTGCGCATGCCGCCGGCCACCATAGTAAAGTTAAACAGACAGGCAGGTCGCACTGCACTCCGCTTACGAAGGCGGCGCCGAGCCAAATCCGCGGCCGCGGCCGCCAAACTCTGGGCGGTAGCCGCCGGGAGCGCCTTCCTGCGACGCGCAACACAACTTCCTCAGCTTCACGAGGCATGGCGTGCTGTTAGGCACTCGCAACGTGCCTGGTTTACCGCCAAACTAACTACGCAGGCACTAGGAAGTGCCAGAGTGTGCACCGGTGCGGCTCAGTAGCCCGCATGTACTCCAGTCGGAGTAAAAGGGGGCAGGAAAGCCCCAGCCCGGGCTTGTCGTCATCCTTGCCAGGCATCCGGTGACACCTATACCGACACAGCCATATGCGGCTTCACAGCCCTGAGTCTGCCGCAAGCACTGACCCGAGAGGCATAACCGTGCTTCAGGCGCAAAGTGCCTTCTCTTTCTAAAAATACCAAACACACAGACGGCCCAGCACAGCATGGCTCGACAGCCTGCATGTGTGCCGCAAGCGCGGCCACAAGAGGCAGGAATGCTCCGTGCGGGGCTTGCTGTTCTCATTGCTAAGCTGAGCACACTAACAACAGAACAGAGAGTCCATGGCTCGACAGCCCACATACTTGCCGCAAGCGCGACAACAGGAGGCAGGAATGCTTCAGGCAAGGCTTGCTTATCTCATCGCCAGGCCAAACAAGTCCTCTACAATAACAGAGCCTGCATGGCTCGACAGCCTGCATGTGCGCCGCAAGCGCGGCCACGGGAGGCAGGAATGCTCCAGGCAGGGCTCGCTGTTCTCATCGCCAATCTTCATATCATCCGTCTCACCTCACAGTCAAGCAGCATGGCTCGACAGCCTACGTGTGTGCCGCAAGCGCGGCCACAGGAGGCAGGAATGCTCCAGGCAGGGCTCGCTGTTCTCATCGCCAGACTAACACCAGTCTAGCTGACTACAACATAGCATGGCTCGACAGCCTGCGTGTGTGCCGCAAGCGCGGCCACAGGAGGCAGGAACGCTCCAGGCAGGGCTCGCTGTTCTCATCGCCAGTCTCACACCAGTCTAGCTGACTACAACACAGCATGGCTCGACAGCCTGCGTGTGTGCTGCAAGCGCGGCCACAGGAGGCAGGAACGCTCCAGGCAGGGCTCGCTGTTCTCAGCGCCAGTCTAACACCAGTCTAGCTGACTACAACACAGTATGGCTCGACAGCCTGCGTGTGTGCCGCAAGCGCAGCCACAGGAGGCAGGAATGCTCCAGGCAGGGCTCGCTGTTCTCATCGCCAGTCTAACCATCACCAGTCTAGCTGACTACATTGCAGCGTGGCTCGACAGCCTGCATGTGTGCCGCAAGCGCGGCCACAGGAGGCAGAAATGCTCCAGGCAGGGCTCGCTATTCTCATCGCCAGTCTAGACTGTCACCCGTCTCGCCTATGAATAAAACAGCATGGCTCGACAGCCTGCATGTGTGCCGCAACACGGCCACAGGAGGCAGGAATGCTCCGGGCAGGGCTTGCTGTTCTCATCGCCAGCGTTAACTATCACCCGTCTCGCCTAATAAGCATGGCTCGACAGCATGCGTGTGTGCCGCAAGCGCGGCCACAGGAGGCAGGAATGCTCCAGGCAGGGCTCGCTGTTCTCATCGCCACTCTAGACTGTTACCCGCCTCATCTATCAGTAAAACAGCATGGCTCGACAGCCTGCATGTGTGCCGCAAGCGCGGCCACAGGAGGCAGAAATGCTCCGAGCAAGGCTCGCTGTTCTCATTGCCAGTCTAACCATCACCAGTCTAGCTGACTACAACACAGCATGGCTCGACAGCCTGCATGTGTGCCGCAAGCGCGGCCACAGGAGGCAGGAGCACTCCAGGCAGGGCTCGCTGTTCTCATCGCCAGCCTAGACTGCAAATCGTATCACCTATCAGTAAAACAGCATGGCTCGACAGCCTGCATGTGCGCCGCAAGCGCGGCCACAGGAGGCAGGAATGCTCCAGGCAGGGCTCGCTGTTCTCATCGCCAGTCTAAAAACACCAGCCTAGCTGACTAGACACAGCATGGCTCGACAGCCTGCGTGTGTGCCGCAAGCGCGGCCACAGGAGGCAGGAATGCTCCAGGCAGGGCTCGCTGTTCTCATTGCCAAATATAGGTAATGCCAAAGCTTCAAGCAAGCTTCAAGCAAGACTTGCCGCTCCTCAACGCTAGGCATTCTACCCGGGGGACTGGTTCACCACGAGTGCATGTTACCCTATGATACCCAAGGTGCTGCACATGGGGCCAGCACATGGCATGAGCATGAGCGCGACGCCCCGCACCTTGTCGCCGCCACCGCCGCGGCCAAAGCCGCCCTCGCGCGGGCGGTCGCCAAAGCCGCCGCGGCCGCTGTCGCGGTAGCCGCCGCCGTCGCGGCGCGGGCCCGGAGGGCCGTCCCGACGGTCGCGGTCGCCGCGCGGGGGCCTGCGACCAGGCAGGGAGAGTTACACTGTATGGGCGTGCAGCAATTGCCTGCTTCCACAGGTATGATAGGCCAACACTTGGTTGGAACGCCTTTGCACTACCGCACAGGTCAGAGGTAGAGTGCATGCCACGCTGACACCCAAAAAAAATCCAGCCACAGCGAGGGGCAGAGTGCACTGTGGCAGCCCAGCCACGCACCCGGTGTTGCGCTCCAGCGGCCGGGTGGACTTCTTGAGCGTGGCGGGCACGATCTCCGACGGCAGGTTCAGGTAATCGCGCAGGTACTCGATGCCCTCGTCTGTCAGGAACCTGCTTGGTAGACACCAGCGGCTCGCACAAACGCGTTTTCCGCACAAGGCTCAGCGCCCTGCCAGGGCCAAGCGCAACAAGAGGCGCACCAGTAGTAGTGGCGCCAGGCAAAGCGCTCAGTCACCAGCTCCTTGGACTTGAAGCTCTGCATCATCTTGATCACCTGCGTGCACAGCCGCGGCCTTGAGCAGCCCCTCAGCCAAGCACAAGCTCCACTGGCGCGCAGCCGGGAAGGAGACCAGGCTGAGCAGGCAAGCACACTAACGAAGGACGATGTAGCTCCCAAGAGCCATGCAGCCAGTAAAGCCAAGGTGGCTCCCACCTGCAGGTTCGGCACGCCCGGGATGTCCGGGTGCTCCTTCAGGTTGAAATCCTTCTCGGCGTACAGGACGCCCTCTGCCGGCACAGCCGCCGGGTCAGCCGACAGCGAAGGCATCCAACCGAGCCCGCGGCAGCAGCCGAGTGCAGGTGCTCCACAGCACAGGCGAGCACCGGAAAAGGCAGCAGGACGCTCCCTGGCGCAGCCCGCACCCGAGAAGAGGTACTTGTACACCTCCTTGCGGTTCTTCTTGGGAATAAGCATGGTGCCAGACGTTTGTTTATAACCGACCTCAGACCTTAAACACGTTGATCGCCACCGCGAGCCGCAATGGCTCTCGACTCCCTGCGAGCACACGCAGCCGAGTCACATGCCATGAGCGCCTGCCAGTAGCGCTGTCCAAGACAACCTGTCCACAGTTTGCATAGCACATGGGTTGCGGAAAAGCAGGCAGCTAAAAGCACGGGGAGTGCATCCTCACCTTAAAGGAGCCACCGCAAAACTGCCCCGCCTGCTGTGCTTCTCTTGCTTTGGCGGCTCCTCCTGATCCCTAGCGGCGGCCGCGTCCACACTTCTGGGCGCTCAGCCGAGGCAACAGCTCTGTTTCGCCTGGTTATAATAGAGAGAGAGCTGCCCGGCTCGTATTGGTGGAAGTAGACGGTCCAGTGTCGTACAGTCCGGCCGGCTTGGCACTGGGCAAGCACATACAGGGAGTGTGCTGCAAACATGGCAAAGACGCGACGGGTGCGTCACTAGCAGGAATAACACCTTGCTCTTTGAGAACTGCTGGCAGTTGCTGGCTTAATGTAAACGCTATGCACACTTGTTGTGCACAACGTAATGCACGGCGGCCGTGCAGCGGAAGACGCGTACACATGTGCCTAGCTCAGCGGACCCGGCAAAGAAGGGTGAGCCCAGGAGCTTCGTATTTTGGCGGGGCAAGCACGGGGTGCGTCTTTCCTTTTGCGTGTATTGTGAAGTATACGCTGACCGCACTCCCCGGAGTCTGCCGCAGCCTCCGTACCCACACTGCTTCTGCAATGTCTGCAGCCGCAGTGCTTGCAACAGAGGCATCTTTGGTTCTTACATCAGCTCCGGAAACAAGAAGTGTGAGACGCTGTTGCCAGCAGGCCAAGCTGCCCGCCCACGGTTGTTGCTCAAGTAGCTCCCTGCCCGTGCAGCTCATCCTCAAGTCGCTGGAGACGGACCTTCGCAAAGTCATGCAGCCGAACACGGCCACCAACTTGCGGGTGCGCGCTTCCTCATATGTTCGAGCGAGGGCTGGGCCAGGCCCACTGCGCTCGAGCTGTCTTGCTGTGTCTCAGCTGCTGCATGTAGCTAAGAGTGCTCTAAGATGGACGTACAGGAGTCCCGGCACCCCTGCTGTGACTCTGCACGCTGCTGCCTGCCGCAGCACCTGCACAGTCAGGGGCAGCAACAGGCGTATTGACGGGGGCGCGCAGGAGTCCAAGCGTAACCAGCTGAAGGACTTTGTCAACATCGCCGGTCCGCTCGGCGTCACGCACTTCCTCATCCTGACCGCCACCGAGACCGCCGCATACCTGCGCGTCGCCAAGACGCCGCGGGCATGACCCGGCCGCTTGGCTTGCATGTGCTGCTGCCATTCCATTCTTGCTTCGATGTGACTTGCAAATTGATTGCGGATTTTCAGTGCTGCTGAGTGTTCACATGCGTTCATGCGCCCCCGGACTGTGGCTGACCATGACAGGCGAGTCGACGGGACCGCTGCTGCTGCTGCTGGTTGGTCGGGGGGTGAGCGGGGCAACACGAGCCCGAAGCTGGCTGCTACCCCTGAAGCCACGCACGCGGCCGCGCGCAGGGCCCCACGCTGACGATGAAGGTGCATGAGTATGCGCTCATGCGCGACGTGGCCGCCGCGCAGCCGCGCCCGCGCCTGCCGGAGTCGCTCTGGGCCGCGCCGCCGCTGGTGGTGCTCAACAACTTTGCCGGCCAGGAGGAGCTAAAGCTGGCCACCGTGCTCTTCCAGAACCTGTTCCCGCCCATCAACGTGCAGACGACGCGGCTGGCGCAGTGCCAGGCGCGCGCGCCGCCCCGGCCGCGGCGGCGCTGCCGCAGCAGGCCACAGGCTGCTCAGGTGGCAAATAAAATATACTGTGAGAGCTGGGCTCACCAGGGCTCACCAGACTCCCCCGCGCAGCATGGACTGCTTACCAGGCGCGACTGCATTGCCGCGCAGCTCAGCAGGTCCGAAGCTCGAAGCTGCCTGTGGGAGTCCGGCGCTGAGGGGTGTCTGTGACAGCCTTGCGCGCGCCCCGCTGACACAGACGCTTGACCCGGCGCTGCGCGGCGCGCTGCTGAGCCCACGACGAGGCTGCGCGGCGCACTGCGCTCCAGGATTACTGTGGCACTGCGCTCCTGTCATGTGTTGACAGCATGCTGCTGCTGTGTCAGTCAGTAGCAGGTGCTGACACGGAGCGCGCGCACCGCGCAGCGCGTGGTGCTGCTCAGCTACGACAAGGCCGCGCGGCGCATCGCGTTCCGGCACTTCAGCATCCTCGTGGCGCCCAGCGGCGTGTCCAAGGCGGTCAAGGCGCTGGTCGGCCGGCGCGCGCTGCCGGACATGGGCGAGCTCAAGGACGTCAGCGAGTTCCTCACGCGCTCCGGCTACGGCTCGGTGCGGCGTTATAAGCAATGCCGGGCACGTCACATGAGAGTATACCGCGTGATGTAGTCCACGGAGACGTTACATCAGAGTAGGGAAGAAGCAGACCTCTCTGAGGCGTGCCAGCGCGCTGCGGCGCAGCGAGGCGGCGTGGGCGGCGGCTGCCCTGCCTGACACGTGTGCGCCGCCGCCGCCCAGCTCGTCATGCGCTCCGGCCGCGGCTCTGGCACCCCATGCTGGAGTAGCCTGTGATCTTGCAGATCGGGCCCGGCGCGCGCAGGAGAGCGAGGGCGAGGAGGCCGCGGAGCAGCGCGTGACGCTCGCGGAGGACCTGGGCCGCGGGAACCTGGCGGCGCGCCAGTCGCGCGTCCGCCTGCAGGAGGTGTGCGCCGCGTGCAGGCGGCCTGCGCCCGGGCGCCGGCCGCGGGCGCCAGATCAGCGCGTTGGCGGTTTGCGCGCACAGCAGGAGGTCTTGCCGGCCTGGGGCTCGCGCAGACGTGTATGAGTGACAGCACGGCGCGCTTTTGAGACCCGGCGCAGCCCTGCGCGCCGGTCATGCGCCTGCCCAGAAGGGTGTGGCCTGCGGGCAGCGGGGCAAATGCAGGGAGGGGCCGAGGAGCCCCTGGCGATGTGGTCCTTACAAGCGTGCCTCTTGGGCCGCCTGCTCTTAGGAACTTAGGGCCTGCAGGCCACAGGGCAGCGCCGCAAGGCACCAGGAGAGGCCTTGTGTGCAGAAGGTCTTGAGTGCGGCGGCCTGGTTGTCACCCCCAATGCAGCCCTGCCGCGTGACTGGCAAGGGTCTAACCCTAATATACCCTAACCCATGCGGGCGCGCGCCAGATCGGGCCGCGCATGCAGCTGGAGGTGGTGAAGGTGGAGGAGGGGCTGTGCGCGGGGCGCGTGCTGTTCCACAGCGTGGTCAGCCGCACGCCCGCGGAGGCCGCCGCGCAGCAGGCCGGCGTGGAGGAGCGGCAGCGCGTGCGCGCCGAGCGCCGCCGGCAGCAGGCATGGCCGCCCGCTGTGCTCCCTCCTCGTGCACAGCCTGTCGCTGCGGAAGATAAGAGCGGGGTTGTCAGAGGGGCGCCCGCCGGCGCCTCGGAGCCCCGCCGGCATGCAGAGCCGCACCCAACCCTGGCGCGCCGTCCGCCCCGGCGTGCGGTGCGTGTGGCAAGTTCGTCTGGGTGCGCATGCCGGCGCAGAGCCTGCAGGTTGACCGAGAGAGCAGAGGCGCAGAGTTGCAACATGGCTCGCGCCTGCGGCGCAAGACGCGCGCAGGCCGCGCACAATTTTGGCCGTGGTAGCCCTCGCGCACGCTCAGCACACTCGCGCTCAGCATGGTCTTTGCCATTGCCCCTGCCAGAGCCGATTCTGCTGCGCCCTGACTCAATCCTGCGCACCGTCAGCACTCTCACTCTCAGCGCACCCCTCCATGGCCCCAGCCAGAGGGCGATTCTGCTGGCGCACTGGATAAACCCTGCGCGCGGGGCTTGCAGGCGGAGAACGTGGAGCGGAAGACCGCCGGCCAGAAGCGCAAGGCGGCGGCGGCGGGCGCGGAGGGCAGCGCGAGCGCGGCGAAGCAGCCGCGGCAGTGGTGGGAGGAGGAGCAGGCGCATGCGGCCGACGACGACGACGACGTGGCCTACTACCGCGAGGAGGCGCGCCCCGCCGCGTGCCCGGACGCAGCCCGAGGGTTTAAAGGGTTGTTAAAGTCAAGCCGGCGTGGCGCGCCCTCTCTTTCCCAGGACGCCTGCTGCAGGGCGCTAAGGATCGCGCAGCGCACGAGGTGGCTGCATGGGCTTTGACTATGCGTGTCGCTTTGGGTGGTGTTGGATGCATGCGCATGCGCTAGAACCCTGTCAGGCGGCTCAGCTGACCCTCGGCGCGCGCGGTGGGCGACCAGGTGGGCGAGGAGCCGGACGACGCCGAGGGCATGGCGCGTCATGCGAGCTACAGCGGCCGCGGGGCCCGCGGGCGCGGCCGCGGGCCTCGCGGCGGCGGCCGCGGGGACTGGGGAGGCCGCGGCCGGGGGCGCGGTGACTCGGGGGGCCG
>JAABUX010007922.1_pt1 | contig 12341 bp, 11 predicted proteins | sample 5561851 | NCBI WGS metagenome assembly JAABUX01 (sample SAMN10711883, study PRJNA513361) | rock metagenome | isolation source: Antarctica rocks | place: Antarctica: Victoria Land, Richard Nunatak red sandstone | collected 2016-01-03 | reverse complement strand
CCTACCCTATACCCTACCCTAACCCTACCCTAACCCTACCCTATACCCTATACCCTACCCTATACCCTATACCCTATACCCTATACCTACCCTATACCTACCCTATACCTAACCTAACCCTACCTATCCTGAAAAACCTACCCTAAGAACTGCCCTAAAACCCTATACCCTATAACGATGCGCACGCGCGCCGCGTGCAGGCTGCGCGCTGCGCCGTACACACGCGCCCAGGCGTGCGGACCTATGAGCAGCCAGGTGTCATACGTGAGGTTTGCGCTGGGGCCTGCGGCCGCCCGGCCAGCGCCGCTCATGCCCTAGTGCTGCTGTGCGTGCTGCGTCGTGCAACGGTGCGGGAAATTGTGCTGGACGGCCCATACCTAAGCAGCTGAGCAGTCGGGCTGGACTCATACGTGCGCCAACAGTATATTCTGGCCCAACGAGCCGCTGGCTGTCAGGCACGGCGGCTTTCATGACCTGTGTATCTACGAGACCAGCCTGCATAAAACAGGCTGCCGCGCTGGCTTCCTAGCAACGAGCTGTGGCGTCCAGCTGGGCGTGTGCAGCCCGAGTGCGGCCTGAGTGCAGCGTCAGGGGGCCGGCGCGCCGCCGTCCTGGCCACGTGCCCCCTGTTGGGGCTCAACAACAGCGAGCGGCGCAGCCGCGCAGGCAGCCGGCTGCTGGTGCGTGCAGCTGTGGGGCACGCTGCCTGGGGACTGCCAGCGCCGTCCCTGAGCTAAAGCAACTGTTCGAGCCTGTGTGCTTGCTACAGAAGCAAGCTACAGCACACGTTACCGAGGAGCAACATGGGGGGGAGCGGGAGGGGGGACCCGGTTTTTGAACGCGAACCGCCAGGTGCAGGTCGGGCCAACCTGTGTCGAGCACGTTCTGCTGTGTGGTAAGGAGCGGGCGCATGCTCACCAATGTATCTTGCGGGCGGCAAAGCGAGCCACAAAGATAGAGAACGCCCCGACCTGAAGCCCGCGGTAAAGCACACACCTGGCCAACTACCCTTTGCTGCTCCCCCGGCCGCCCGCGAGCTTGACGCACCTCGCTACACATGCCGGGACAGTGTGCGAGCATGCTCGGCCGGGCGCTCCTGCTGACGCTGGCAGCGGGCCTGGTGGCCTCGGACGACTCGGGGCAGCTTAGCTTCAGCACGGTCCCGCTCGCCAGCGAGGTCCCTGCCCACGACGTCGGCCGGTACACAGGCTGCCTGGTCAGCTGCGCCCTGCACGCGGCCAGCGCCGTGTCGCCCTTTGACGGCGCGCCCGCACCGCGTGCACGCTGCCCCGCTGCTGCCTTTTGACATACCGCTGACTGGCCGCCTCGCGCCGCAGGCTGCTCCTGGATCACGCAGGCGATCACCAAGGACGCCGGCTGCCAGATCTCCAAGCCGTGCTTCCGCAAGTGCTTCGACCCGCAGGTGTGTGCGCACGCAGCCGGCTCGCACACCCCTGCCTTGCGGGCAGCTGCAGGCGAGCAAAGAGGCCTGTTTGTCTGGACAGGCGGGCGTCTACACCAACCGCTACGCGCCCACGCGCCAGAGTGCGCGCCGCCCCCGCCAGAGCGCAACGGATCCAGGGCGGCTGGGCGCTGGCCTGAGGCGCCGCCTGCGAGCGTGCAGGCTTTGTGGTGGACGCCAAGCTGTCGCCGAGCTCCGTGCCCGGCCTGCAGCTGCAGCACCAGTGGCCCGTGGACGGCGCGGTCTATGCCCAGGTGGGCGCGCGCGTGCGCGCGCCTCGTCCTGCTTGGAGGCGTGCTTGTCGCTGTCGCGCGGTTCCTGCCAGGTTGCACGCGTGGGTGCAAGCCGCCGGGCGCCCTGCCCCGCCCGCTCACGACGCGCGGCGCGCGCAGCCCCTGTACGCGCCCGGCGTCAAGTTCGCCGACCACACCTACCGCAACCTGGTCATCATCGCCACCGAGTTCAACTCGGTCTTCGCGTTCGACGCAGGCGCGGCTTGCGTCCGCGGGCTGCTCCTCTGCACGGCTGCGCCCCTGCACATGGCCCCACACGGGTGCACGTTTGCTCACGCTGCGCGCTCGCCGCGCAGACACGCGCGAGCAGCTGTGGAACAGGTCGCTGACCATCGGGCGCGTGGTCACGGCCGTCGACATCCCCGCGGTGCCCAGCCGGCCCGGCGGCCCCTGCACGGACATCGCGCCGTACTACGGCGCGGCGCCTCCCCGCCGCGCGACGCCCCCCCGCCGCGGCCCCTCCTTGCTTGTCTGAACAGTCAGCTGTCTGCAGCAGCGGTGCCCGCCAGTTGGCGGTGTACGCACCTGTGGCCCCTGTCACGCAGGCCTGCTAATCGACAAGCGCTCTAACAGTGCGGGCCAGGCGCAGCCGGCTGACGCGGCCCACGTCGGCACGACTCACCTGGGCCGCGCCGCGCGCGCAGGCATCACAAGCACGCCGGTCATCGACCCCGACACGGACACGGTGTACGTGATGTCGTACTCTGTCGAGGGCGCCGACGTCTTCACCACCACCCAGTACAGGCGCGCCGGCCGCTCAAGCCCTCATTTTTTATGTGATGTGTTGTGTTGTGTTGTGAGTGTTTATCAGCACGTGGAGCCAGGCAGGGAGCGCCCCTCACACTTTGCATCCAGCTCTCAGAGGACACAGCTCTCAGTCCTTGTGGTGGCCGCGACATAGATGCTCGCACATGCTGTGCCCCGCACACCTTGGATAGGAGTAACAGCGCTGGGCCGCGCGCTACACGCACGTGCGAGCACAGGATGTTCAGGTATGGGCCGCGTTGCCGTCCTCTCACCTGCAGCCGCCGTGCAGGTTCAACGCGCTGGACCTGGCCACGGGCGCGCACCGGACCGGGAGCCCCACCGCGCCCGTGACGGCCACGCGCACGTTCCCCAACTCGCTGCTGCCCAACAACGCCACCAACTTTGTCGCCATCAAGCAGCTCCAGCGCCCCGGTGCGGCGGCCGCGTGGCGCCGCCCCGCCGCCAAGGGCAGCCCCGGGGGCTCGCGCGCTGTCAGGCGGCGCGAGCAGCGCAGGGCGCCAGGTGCTTTATTGGCGTTGACAGCACCACGCGGCCATCGGCCTGCCTGAGAACGTGGGCCCGCGGCTGAAGGCGCAGCGCGCGCGCAGGCCTGGCCCTGCACAAGGGCCTGGTGTATGCGGCGTTCGGCTCGCACTGCGACCGGCCGCCATACTACCCCTTCCTGTTCGCGTTCGACGCGCGCACGCTCGCCATCCGCAGCTTCTGGACGACGCCCGTGCTCATCTGTGCGCCCGCGCACACCCCCTGCGGGTTGCAGCGCGCCCGCGCACGCCCGCCGCCAGCCTGCCTTGGGTGCCGACGCAAAGGGGCGCTCTGGCCTTGAGGCTGACGCGCGCGCGGCGGCGCCACGCAGCGCGCTTCAACCAGACCAACCCCGCGTTCGGGCCGGTGGAGGGCGGCGGCCCGACCATCTGGATGGGCGGCACCGCGCCGACCATCTTCCAGGACAGGCTGTACGTCGTGACGGGTGCGCGCCCCCGCCGGGCTGCCGCGGCGCCCAGCGCGCGCGCCCTGCGCCCCATGGAAAGGTGCCTGGGGCGATGCCTGCGCAGCGGCTGCTGCTGTGGCAGAGGCGCGGCGCGCGACAGGCGCCTGCGGCGCGCGCAGGGCGCGGGCCGGTCGACCCGGCCAACGGCGGCATCGGCAACGCCATCCTGCGCTTCCCGCTGGACCTGTCGGCGGTGGAGGACTACTTCATCCCGGCCAACGGCCTGTTCCTGGACAACGTGCGCGCGGCCCCGCCCCCGCGCCCGCTGCGCATGACAATAGAATCTTGTTTGCATGCATGCAACACGCTCTGCCGCCTGCGCGTGCTCCAGCGTTGGCGCCGGGCTCATGGTCCATGCATGCGTCGCCGGGCCAGCCATGCATGCAGTGCTCCAGGGTGTGCGCAGCATGAGCGGGGCCGCTGACGGCGCGCGCCCGGCCGCGCAGAACGACCTGGACCTGGGCGCCTCGGGCGCGATCGTCATCAAGGACAACCACATCATCACCGGCGGCAAGCAGGGCCCGCTCTACATCGCAACGCGGCCAACCTGGGCGGCTACGACCCCAACGCCAACAACACCAACGTCTTCCAGGCGCGCCCGGCCCGCCGGCCGCGCCTGGCGCTGGAGGCCACCCTCATGCGCGCCCGGCCTGCTGGCCGCGCCTGCTGCTGTGCCCTTTACAGACTCGGCGCGCCTCTGCTCGCGCGGCGCGGCCGGCCGGCGCAGCCTCTCAGCGCGCGCGCGCACTGCAGGTGCTCAACGCGGCGCCGCTCAACTCGACCAACCCCACCGGGCAGTCCGTCTACAGCGGCCCCGCCTACTGGCCCGGCAACGGCGGCCAGGTCTTCACGCGCGGCCGCCGCTCCAACCAGGCCCTGTACAGGCGCGCGCCCGGCCGCCCGCGCCGGGGGCCGCCTGCCCGCCCCCATGCTGCGCGCCCGCTGCCGCGCCTGCTTGCTGCGCCAGCATGCCCCAGCCGCTGACGGCGCTGCCGCGGGGCGTGCGCGCAGGTACGCCTGGGACGGCGCCGCCGGCAAGCTGTCCCCGACGCCCACCGCGTCGGCCGAGAAGGCGGTCGGACTGTTCTCCTCGCGCGCGTCCAACCCGGTGGTGCAGGCCGCCAGCGCCGACGCCACCGAGGCCGTCCTCTGGGAGGTGCGCCGCTGTGCGGCTTGCGCTCAAGTGCTTATGTGCGCTGCGAGGCGCGCCCCGGCCTGCCGCATGGAGCGCGGCGGCCGGCGACTCTGCATGGTGTGTTGAGTCTGCTAACAACCGCGCGGGCGCGCAGATCGACGAGCAGAGCAGCCTGCTGGCCTGGGACGCCATGAGCCTCAAGCTGCTGTACTCGTCCAACAACACGGCGGTCTGCGGCGGCACGCCCAGCAGCGCCGGCGGCGTGGTCAAGTTCCACCTGGTCACCGTCGCGGACGGGCGCGTCTACATGGGCTGCGGCGACCGCGTCCTCGTGTACGGCCTGCCCGCCTGAGCGCGCCGCCGCACACATCCTGCTGAGCGGGGCCGCGCTGCGCGCGAGCTCAGCCCGGCCCCATGTCCCCGCCCGCCCGCCTGAGGGGTTACTTTATGCATCGCTTACCAGCGCAGCCACCAGCATGAACTCCCAGAACTTTTCTGTCCACCGCAGCGCCATCACCGCCTGCTTGAGAGGAAGTCCACATGAAGTGTGCCATGAACGGCTGTCTTGCTGCGGAAGCTCGGCGCGATGGCGCATGAAGTGAGCCCACTGTGATGTGCATGGGTTCGCTCGGCCTGCATGCTGGATCCTGCATGCTGGATCCTAACTCTGCCTGAGCTGGTTTTGGTGCGAGCGGGCCAGCGGTGTGCTTTCCTGTGATGCACATCAGTTCAGACAGTTTCAGTGTCTGGGGCTACAATAACTGTCTGCGGAAGTATTAAGACGTGCGAGCGCCTGTTTGAGAAGCGGTGCTGCAGATGTCAGGGGTGTGAGAACTGCTTGGTGGAACACGGGTGTCAGTGTGAGCAAAGCCATCTGGTAGAGGGAGGCAACGCCTGGCGGAGGCAACGCACAGAGGCGCACGGCGCCCTGTGCTTGGCTGTGCTTGGAGGCCCGTGTGGCGACTATTTTTGTGGTCATGTTGTAGAGGCTAGGTTACCCTGGGGAATGTAGCTAGAAGCAGCGCGCAGCTTGGGTCACGCACTGGCATGGCCCAAGCGTCGCCGCGGGTCCGGAGAGAAGGCAAGCATGGGGCGCACTTCCCCCATGCCTGACCCTCGGAATTCCTTTCTGGAGACCACAACTTGCCGCGCTGCGTGTCACTTGCACCGGCTTCACGCGCGCCTGCTTGCGAGCGCGCAATCTGAGCTAGCATGCTTCTGGCGTGGAAGCAGTAGGCAGCAAGCAATGGTATCCCTTTGCAGCGTATGGCTGCCGTGCTGGTTCTGTAACACGCCTCCGAGAGTGAGCAGCTGCAATAAATGCATGTGACAGGCAAGCCAGGGGCTGGGCGAGAGGCAGCGCGCGCGCACGCGCCAGGCCTTCGCTGCCCGCTGCGCAGCCGCGCGAGCGCAGCAGCTCACGAGCAACGCCTGCGCTCAGTAGCGCAAGCGTGGGCATGGTGCAAACATTGGCATTTTTTCCGGGCAGGTAGAGCTCAAATAGTTGCGCATCCAGAGCAGGGCCCGCTGACGGCTTTTGCAAGGTGTGGCAGCTCCAGCCACCGCGCGATTGCAGCTACAGGAGACAAGGCCTGGAGAGATGGGCGCGTCATCAAGGGATGCTGTGCCGCTGCGGCGGCGCTAATTGCCCACAGTGCTTTTGGAGCCTGCAGCCTCTCGGTGCAGGCGACGACCTGGGGGTCACCGCTTGACTGCAAGCGGGTGCCTGTTGCCGTGTCGGCAGCCAAGCGGCAAACTGGTACTGCGCGCGAGGTCCCGGCGAACTGTGGGCAAACGGCGTGCTGTACTTTATGATGCGCCTCTGTGTGCGCCTGCCTGGAAGCGCTGGGAGGGAACAGGACCTTGCCGGCCTGCTGTGTGGCTGTTCAGAAAGGACACACCTGGGCCACGCGCGCACACACCTTCTCGAGCCACCCAGACCGCTGCACGCGACGCAGCTGGGTGCTGTGGGGATAGCGTGTGCATGTTTAAGGCTATGAAGTGCTTGCGCCGTACAGGACAGTCGGAGGAGGTGTGCTCCCGGTCCTCGAGGCGCACGCTGCGTAACCGACCCAGCACAACGGCGCTGCCTTGCTGCACAGCGTCCAAGTTGCAGCAGGCGGGCCGCTGGCGCTTGCCGTGCAGTGCACGCTCCGCTGCTGAGAAAAGATGTGCGGGGCCTCAGCCCCGCCGTTCCATGGCCCCGAGTGCTGTGCTTGTTGCACCTCTCCCAGGAGCCGCACGTCCAGGCGGAGTACGTGCATCTTTGGTGCTCTCTGCAACCATGGCCCGGCGCGGCCGTCGTGTCCGCCCCAGTCTGGTATGGGGTCGTCCGTGCACGGCCCACGCCGCAATGGTGGGGCCGCAGTGGCATGCGCAGCGGCCGCCTCGGTGCGGGCTGCGGAACGTGCGCGTGCGGCCACCGGTGATGAGTTTGGCGCCCAAGACGCAGAGCTTGCCGAGCGGCTGGTGGTGCACGCGCCATTCGCAACTTCCTGTACCCAGCTGTGCGCGCCTCAGACAGCAGAAGGCAGCCCCCTTGTGCGGAAGTTGGGAGCAGGGCCTGGCCCAGGGTCTCTGCCGGCAGCGTCCACCGGCGAGGCCCCGGCGCCTCCCTCTCGCTCGCCCTGGATGTTTGCCGCTGACCGCGCGCCGTGCACCGCGCCGTCCATGCTATCCAGCGCCCGGCGCCTGCTCCGCCTCTCCAGCGACAACCCCAGCCCGCTGCGCCTGAGCTGGGCGGCCGGCCGCGTTGTGACAGCGCAGCCCGGCAGGCAGCGCACAGCAGCCCCCCTGGGCCTGGGCGACGCGGCGATGGACAACGGCGCGCCGGCGAACGGCGCCGCCAAGCGGCGCAGGCGCCGCGGCGGCATGGGCGCGCGCGCGGCGAGCGGCGCCAGCCTGGCCGACCCGCCGCAGACCCAGGCGCCGCCGGGGCGCATGCCGGCGCCGCCGCCCATGCAGCCGGCCGGCGGCGGCGCGCGCCAGATGAGCTCCACCACGGCCGAGCACCTGACCGGCACGCGCTTCAGCGACCTGCCGGGCGTCTCGCCGCTCACCAAGAGGTGGGGCCCCAGGCCCGCACGCGCGCGCGCCGCGCGCCGCGGCCGGGCGGGGGCCGACGCGCGGCGCGCGCCGGCGCGCAGGGCGCTGGCGGAGGTGATGCGCTACCAGCAGTGCACCGACGTGCAGGCGGCCAGCCTGCCGGTCTGCCTGCGCGGCGCAGACGCGTGCGTCAAGGCCAAGACGGGCACCGGCAAGACGCTCGCGTTCCTCATCCCGGCCTTCGAGCGCCTGCAGGCCGACGCGGGCCGGCGGCGCAAGGTCGGCGCGCTGGTCGTGTCGCCGACGCGCGAGCTGGCGACGCAGATCGGCGAGGAGGCCAAGGCGCTGGCCACCTTCCACGGCTTCCACGTGCAGGTCATATTCGGCGGCACCAACATATCGCGCGACGTGGCGCGCCTGCAGGAGCGCACGCCGGACGTGCTGGTCGCCACGCCCGGCCGCCTGAACGACCACCTGCAGAACGGGACGCTCGCGCCCGCCATGTCCGAGCTGCGCGTGCTGGTCCTGGACGAGGCGGACCGCCTGCTCGACATGGGCTTCCGGTAAGCGCCTTTTCTGGGGTTGATGGGGACGCTAGTGCGGCTGCGCGCGCGCGGGGCCGGCGGCGCTCACGCCGAGCGCGCGCAGGCCGGCGCTGGAGCAGCTGCTGCGCGCGCTGCCGGCCAAGGCGACGCGGCAGACGGTGCTCTTCTCGGCGACCTACCCCAGCGACATCCGCAACCTGTGCAGCTTTGCGCTGCGGCCGGGCTACGAGGTGGTGGACACCGTGGGCGAGGAGGACACGCACGCGGCCGAGACGGCGCGCCCGCGCCCCGGCCCGGCGGCGGCGGCCCCGAGGCGGCGCGGCGCGCGTGAGCGCCGGGCCGCGCGCGCGCGCAGGTGGAGCAGCTGTACCAGGTCACCAGCGTGGAGGACCAGGCGCCGGCGCTCTGGGCGGCCGTGCAGCAGCACATTGCCGCCAACCCCACCGGCTACAAGGCGCGCTCGCCGGGCAGGCCCCCCGGCGCGGCGCCGGCCGCGCGGACGGGCGACTGACGCGCGGCGCGCGCGCAGGTCATGGCCTTCTTCGTGACGGCGCGCCTGACGGCGCTCTACTCGGCGCTGTTCGAGGCAATGGGCCAGCCGGTCGTGGAGATGCACTCGCGCAAGTCGCAGAGCGCGCGCACCAAGGCGGCCGACGCGTTCCGCAACGGCACGCGCTGCATCATGTTCTCCAGCGACGTGTCCGCGCGCGGCGTCGACTACCCGGACGTCACGCTGGTGCTGCAGGCGCGCGCGCCCCTCACCCTGACGAGCCCAGTAATACCACCTCCCCCCTGCGGCCAGCGCAGGCGACAACGACAGCGGCCGGCCGCGCAGGTGGGCCTGCCGTCGGAGAAGGCGCAGTATGTGCACCGCGTCGGCCGCACCGCGCGCGCCGGCAAGACCGGCCAGGGCCTCATCCTGCTCGCCGACTTTGAGAGCCACTTCCTGCGCCAGCTGGGCGACCTGCCGCTGTCGCCCGCGCCGGCGCCGCCGGACGCGGCCGGCGCGCGCGCGGCGACCGCGGCCGGCCTCGCGCGCGTGGACGCGGAGACCAAGGCGCAGGCGTACCGCACCTGGCTCGGCTTCTACAAGGGCTACGTCAAGGCGTGCGGCTGGGGCCTGCCGGAGCTGGTGCAGCAGGCCAACCACTTCGCGCGCGTCATCGGCGCGGCCCCGCCGGCCGCCGCTGCGTGTATGCCCTGTGAAACAAGGGTGTTGCGGGGCTGACGCGCGTGCGCGCGGCCGCAGGCTGCTCCGGCGTGCCCACCATCGAGCCCAAGACCGTCGGCATGATGGGCCTGAAGGGTGCGGCCCGCCGCCCGCCGGCGCTGCGGCCGACGCGACCCGGCCAGCGCCTCACTGAGCGCCGCCGTGCCGCCGCGCAGGCGTGCCGGGCCTGAACATCCAGGCGGGCTCGCGCCAGGGCGGCGGCCGGCAGGCGCGCCCCGCAGCCTGGCCCGGCCGCGCGTGCACCGGCAGCCCCGCATGTGCGCGCGACTGACCAGCGCAAGCGCGCGGCAGGGTGCCCAGCCGCCCCGGCCCAAGAGCCCAGCGGGCCGGCCGGGCGGCGGCGGCGGCGGCCACGCCAACGGTTACGGCGGCGGCCCCGCCGCGCCGCGGCCCGGCGGCGGCGGCGGCGGCGGCGGCGGCGGCGGCGGCGCGAGGGCCCCGGCGCGCCGCCGCCGCGCGGGCGACTTCTGAGCGCGGGTCCACATTCTTTGAAAGCAAGCCTTCGGCGGGGCACTTCACTCTGCGTGTGTGTTCTTTCAGGCCCGTCTGCGCGTCTGTCCATCCATCTGGCCTGTCTGTCGCCCGCTCCGCACCAATGCTGTGCAGCCAAGTATTTATTACACGCTGTAAGCACGCACACCGCTCCAAAACACCCCACTCACAACAAAGCAGCCCGCGCTCAGCGCGCGGCGGCCGGCATGGGCGTCGGCGTCGGCGGCGCGCCGTAGCTGGTCGGCCGCGCCTCCGCGTTGGCGGAGATGATGCGCGCCAGGTACAGGTTGCCCAGCAGCGCCACGAAGTGCGACAGCAGCGTGTTGGTGGACGCCTGCGGCGCGCGCCCGCGCGCGCAGCTCACATGGCCAGCCCGGCGCGGCGGCGCGGCCGCCATCCGGCCTGCTCCGCGCACATATAGCCGGCGCGGTGCCAGACCAGGCGGCCGGCGCGGTGCCAGAACTGAGGCCCGCCGCGCGCCTGGACCAGGAAGACGTCGAGCGCGAGCACCGGGTTGTAGCTGCCCACGCCGCCGGCCAGGAAGGGGTTGGCGGTCGCGTTGGTCAGCGTCTTGGCGACCAGCAGGCCCACCGTCGCCTGCAGGCCCAGCAGCGTGGCCGCCATGCCCAACACGTTGATCCAGCAGCCGCGCTCCAGCGTGGCCAGCACGTCGCGCTTGCGCACGCGCCGCAGCGCGCCGCGCGCGCCGCCCAGCGAGTAGCCGCGCAGCCGCCGCGCCAGCCGCGTGTAGCCGAACGTCCAGAACGTGCTCACCAGGCCGGCCACCACGCCGAACAGCGTCAGGTACAGCGCCACGCCCGGCCCGTTCTGCGCGCTCACGCGCGGTCGGGCGCGGCGGCGGCGGGGGCGGGCGCCCGCGCGCTGTGCGCCGGGCCGCGCCTGCGACGTGAACGCGGCCGAGAAGAGCAGGATGCCCGCGCTCACGACCGACAGCGTCAGCTGCGACCAGAAGGAGAACCAGCCGACGCGGCGCATCGCGTTGGCCGCGCGCGCCAGCGCCTTCTTGGCCGCCTCGGACACCAGCGCGGCCGCGTCCGCCTCGACGGCCGGCTGCAGCGGCGCCGCCGCCGCCACGGCGGGCGCCTGCGCGCGCCCGCGCCCGGGCTCGCACGCTGACTCGGCCAGGACGCGGCAGCCGCGGGCCTGCGCCCCGCCCTCACCTGGCAGCGCCGCCGCTTGGCGGGTCGGCTTTGCACGTGCTGCGGCGGCGCGTGCCGCAGCGGCGGCGCCCGGCACTGCGCCCAGCCGGGCGCCGCGGCGCGGTCGGCCGGGGCGGCCGCCTGGCGCGGCGCGGCGCCGGCGCCCGCTGCGGCGCAGCGTGCCGCAGCGCGCTGCCCGTGCGGCGCCGGCGCCTGCAGCGCAGCGCATTGGCCGCTCCCCGCGCACCGCCAGCTCTGCCCGGCCATGCCGCGGCCTCCTGTGCCGCTGCACCGGGCGCACAGCCTCTGGACCTCTGTGTTTTAGAACAAGACTGCCTGCTGTCCGTTTCCTCTTATTCCCAGCCTGATCAAGCCCTGCAGCTTGGCTGGGTGGTTCCCGGTGGGTCGAAGAGAGCACTCCCCCAGCGCCTGGGCCTCTGCCTAGAGAGGATGGCGCTGCTGCGGAGCGCTGCAGGCCGGCTGGCGGGCGCGGCCCGCTGCAGCGCGGAGGCCCCGCTCGCGCACGCGCGCGACCGCGCCGCCGCCTGCTCGACCAGCGGGCGGCAGGCGCTGCACAGCGGCCGGCCGCTGTGGGCGCCCAGGCGGCGCGCGCCGGCGGCCGCGCAGGCCGCGCCCGCCGCCGCGCCCGCGGCGGCAGGCGTCACCGACGAGTGGTGGGAGGAGGCCGCCCCGGCCGCGCCGGCGGCGCCGGCGCCGCCGGAGACCGAGCCCGGCGCGCCGGAGGTCGACGTGGCGCTGCCGCCGCCGACGGCCACGCGCGTCAAGACGGCCGAGTTCATCTCGAGCGCGGTGCGGCCGGACCAGTGCCCGCCGGCGACGCTGCCCGAGTTTGCGGTCATCGGGCGCTCCAACGTGGGTGCGCGCGCCCGCCCCCGCCCGGCCGCCGGCGACCCGCTGTGCAGCCCAGCGGCCGCAACGGCGCGGTCCGTGCGCGCAGGCAAGTCGTCCCTGGTGAACATGCTGACCAACAACAAGAGCCTGGCCAAGGTGTCCAAGACGCCCGGTGCGCGGCCCGCCGCGCGCCCGCGCGCCCCGCCGGCCGCGGCCGCGCCGCGCCTGACGCGGCGCCGGCGCCCGGCAGGCAAGACGCAGTGCATCAACCACTTCCTGATCAACGGCGCCTGGTACCTGGTGGACCTGCCCGGCTACGGCTATGCCAAGCGGTCCAAGGCGCTGCGCGCGGAGTGGAGCGGCTTCACGC
>JAABUX010007921.1_pt1 | contig 12341 bp, 12 predicted proteins | sample 5561851 | NCBI WGS metagenome assembly JAABUX01 (sample SAMN10711883, study PRJNA513361) | rock metagenome | isolation source: Antarctica rocks | place: Antarctica: Victoria Land, Richard Nunatak red sandstone | collected 2016-01-03 | reverse complement strand
GCAAGATCCAGAAGCTCAAGACCAGAGCGAACGGATATCGCAGCGAATCACGTTTTGCGGATGCCATCATGTTCCACTGCGCCGGCCTCGACCTCTACCCGACCCACTCGAACTCCTGAAGCGCCAAGTTTGATATCAACGCGGTAGCGGGCGAGGGTTTCGAGAAAACACCCGAGCCGAGACGAGGACGCGTAGAGAACACGAAACTCGCCCTGAGGATCATCGTAGCGATTTCCAAATGTGTGGTCTCGGCCGGCGCCCGCCCAATCCGGAGCTATCCACGGATCGGGAAGGCGCCCAAGGCGATAAAGCGTCGGCGGTGGCTGGACCTTGGTGATCATCCGCCTGCGTGGAACGCGCGAGCTGCGGCAATGACCAATCGAGCGTCATCTTCTGTTCCCTGCGCCAAGAGACGAATGGGAGAGCGGTCGTCGAGCTCGGGATTGAGCCCGGTAAACCACGTCTGGACAACGCGAGCATCATCATTCTCTCTCAGAGTACGAGCAACGATATACGCTTGCCGCAGACGATTCTCGGCATCTCCGTACGGTTCGGCTCCCGATATCCAGCGATCAACGGCACGGCTGTCTTTCGCCGCTCCAAGGTATGCCGTCAATTTTTTCCCGAGGATGACAGTCAATTCGGTGACGATCTCAGGAAATGATGCGGACGTCGCGGCTCGATGCGCCGCGAGTTCAGGTCGTGCTGGAGTGGTAGATCTCATTGTCATCTCCTGGAGCATTATAGACGATTGCTACAAAATATCAAGCAAATAGCATCACAATCACGCACTCCTTTTCGGCGACAGTGGAATTGAGTTTGCGGAAGTCTGCGATTTCCGCTTCTCAACTTCGGGAGACTAGCCGCCAGGCGGGTTCGACGCTCAATTGTTCTCAGGGTGAAAAACCTATTGCGATCATGGGCTGGCAATTCTGCATCCGCCGCAGGGCATGCCCGCCGCAGCGCAAGCCGGCCGGTCCCCGCCGCCGGCGCGCCGAACGCTTGCGCGATGACGTCACGCGAGGAGCGCTTCAGCTATTTCTGGTCACACCGCGAGGGCCGGCCGTTCGCCGAATGTAGTCAATTCTACGCACGGCCGATCGTGCTGGAAGGCCACGTCTTCACGACGCCCGAGCAGTGGATGCACTACCGCAAGGCGCGGCTCTTCGGTGATCCGGCGACGGCGGAGGCGTTGCTCGCCGAGACCGATCCCATGAAGCAGAAGGCGCTCGGCCGCGCGGTCGCGGGCTTCGCTCGCGAGACGTGGCAGGCCGTCGCGCGCGACGTCGTCTTCCGCGGAAACGTCGCGAAGTTCTCGCAGCACGACGACCTGCGCGAACGGATGCGCGCGAGCGCCGGGACGACGCTCGTCGAAGCCTCGCCGGCCGATACACTCTGGGGCATCGGTCTTGCCGCGGACGATCCGCGCGCGTTCGCCCGCGCCTCGTGGCTTGGCACGAACTGGCTCGGCGAGATCCTCACGGAGGTCCGCATAGCGCTCTGTGGCGCGTAGCCGCGCGCTCTTCATGCGGAACCGATGGAGCCGACGAGCGCCGACATCGTATCGACGCTGTCGACGAGCTCGTCACCGGCGGATCGCAAGAATGCGTCATCCGCATCGCCCGTCGCGACCGTACCGGCGAAGGCGGCGCGGTAGACCTCGCGCAGATCCGGCGTCGTCGCGGCCTCGCCGTCCGCGCGGACGACACCCGCGTTGCGGTCGAGCGTCGCGAGCAGCGCGTCGCGAAACCGCCCGAGCTCCGGCACGCCGCGGTCCCCGAGGTGCGCGATGCGCGCGTCGAGCGCGAGAATCTCGAGCGCGAACCGGCGCGAAGCGGCGAGGAGCCCGAGCAGCGTCTCGTCGCGCAGGCGCCGCGCGCGTCCGGGCTCCGCGATCACTCGCGCCACCGAGGCCTCCGCCGCCGTGCGCGCCTGCCGGCTCGCGATCTGCGCGTCGTGGATCGCCTCGAAGTCGCGCGCTCCGGGATCGACGTACGCCGTGAGCACGCGAGCGGCAAAGCCGCGCTGCGCCTCGAGCAGATCGGCGAGTCGCTCCGAGACGACCTCCGCCTCCCACGTCGGCCACACGAGCATCGCCACGGTCGCAATCGCCCCGCCGATGCCCGTTGCGATCAAGCGGTCGTGGACGGCCGGCGCGTCCGGCTGCCCGACGATCGCGAGCAAGAACACGACGTACCCCGTAACGCAGAGTGAAAACACGCCATAGTTCGCGCTGAGAAACGAGAACGCGAGCGTCGCGAAGACGAGCGCGAGCAACGCATCGAGATGGACGCTCGGATGCAGCGCGAGCGCGATGCCCGCCGCGAGCAGCGCGCCGCCGAGCGTCCCACCGATGCGCTGCAGCCCGCGCGAGAACGTCGTAGCAATCGGGCCGTAAGATCAGCACCGTCGTCAGCGTGATCCAGTACCCGCGGCCGCCGGGGAAGACGTGCGCCGCCGATGCCGCGACCGCCGTCGCGATCGCGAGGCGCAGCGCGTGCCGTCCGAACGCCGAGCCGAGCGGCACGTTCGCGCGCATCCGGGCCAGCGTCTCGCGCACGCTCGGAAAGCGGACGCGCACCGGCGCGTGGCTCGCGCGCGTCGCCGCCGCGTCCTCGGCGGACGGCGCCGCCTCCGGATCCGCCGGAGCCGACGCGATTCGCCACGCCGAGCGCAGCTGTCCGAAGATCGCGCGCATCTCGCGCGCGACGCTCGGTGCGACCGGATACTCCGCGCTCTCGAGCTGCCGTTCGAACTCCTCGATGCGTAGCCATTCGTCGGCATGTGCCCGCGGCGCGCGGCCTTCGTCGAGCGAGGCCGCGACGTCGTCGAGCGGCGCCGCGCACGCATCGAGCGCCTCGCGCACCGCGCCATCCGCGCGACGCGCGCCGAGCGAGCGGTAACGCGTGCGGTCGGCCGCGAGGGCGGCGAGGCTCGTGCGGATGCGTTCGGCCTCGTCGAGCAGCGCTTGAAAGACCGCGAGTTCACTCGCCCTCGCGAACGGCTGCGGATCCCCGAGCGTCGCGTGGACACCCGCGAGCACGCTCGCCGGGGAGAGCGCGATCTCGCCCGCCGCAAGCGACCGCGACGTCGCCGCGAGCGTCCGATACGCGGCCGAAAGCGCCAGCCGTTCCGCCGCGTTCCGGCGAAAGGCCCAGACGCCGACGAGCAAGATCGTCTGCAACAGTCCGCCGCCGAAGATGAGCGCCGCCTGCACGGCCGCGGCCTGCGGCGTCAACCCGAGCCGTCCGAACACGACGAGCGACACGACCGAGTTGAGCGCGACGGAGGTCGCGCTCGGCCCGAGCGAGGCGACGATGCCATACGCGTACGCCGCGAGCGCCGTCACGATCACGATGCCCGGCAGCGTCGACTCCGCGAGGTCGCCGAGAAACGCCGCGAGCGCCATGCCGGCCGCGGTCAGCACCATCGCAGCGACGCGGGTCCGGTAGATGCCCTGCGCCGAGGCGAAGCCCGTATTCAGGGCGCCGGCCGCCGCCGCCACGCCGTAGATCGGGTCGCCCGCCCACTCGCCCGCGATCAGCGGAATCGCCACGCCCGCCGCGCATCGCAGCGTGAAGCCGAGATCGATCTTGCTACGATCGAAGAGCAGCGCCGCGGAGAGCGTCGAGCGCCAGGCGGAGGTCACGTCCATACAACGCGCCGGGCATCCGCCCGTTTTCGCCCCACCGGGCGCCGTACGTCCCTGCTTGACGCGCCACCGCCGATTCGATACATTCCACGGGTTCGTTTGGGATCGCCCGAACGTTCGCGTGTGCGGAAGTAGCTCAGTGGTAGAGCATCGCCTTGCCAAGGCGAGGGTCGCGAGTTCGAATCTCGTCTTCCGCTCCAGTTCGTCTGAAGCAGGAGTCCCTTGACCGAAACGAGTGCGGCTTCGGCCGTGAGCACCGAGACCGCGCCGAGCGAGCGCCCGCCCGAGGGCGTGACCGTGAACCGCCTCGACGCGACGCAGGTCGAGCTCGAAATTCCGATCGACGCGAAGGTGCTCGAAGCCGCGCAAGATCGCGCGTTCAAGGACCTCGCGAAGAACGTCAAGATTCCGGGCTTTCGGCCCGGCAAAGTCCCGCGGCGGATCTTCGAGGCGCAGTACGGCACGCAGGCGATCGTCGAGCGGGCCTTCGAGAGCGTCGTGCCGTCGGTCTACACGCAGGCGATGCGCGACAACCAGCTCGAGCCCGTCGAAGAGCCGCAGATGGAGCTGATGCCGGCGGACGACGGCGGCCTCGTGCGCATCAAGGCGACCGTCACGGTGCGCCCGGAGATCACGCTCGGCACCTACAGCGGCATCGTCGTCGAGGCGCACGCCGCGTCCGTCACCGATGCGGACCTCGAGCGCGCCGTGCAAGAGGTCGCCCGCGATGCGGCCGACCTCGTTCCGGTCGAACGTCCGGTCGCGATGGGCGATACGGCGACGATCGACTACGAAGGAAAGATCGACGGCGTCCCCTTCGAGGGCGGGAAGGCCGAGAACCAGCCGACCGAGATCCTCGAAGACCGCTTCATTCCGGGCTTCGCCGCCGGCATCGTCGGCATGAGTGCCGGTGAGACGAAGGAGGTCGACGCGACCTTCCCCGACCCGTATAGCAATCCGGAGCTCGCCGGCAAGCCGGCCGTCTTCACGATCACGGTCCACGACGTGAAAGCGCCGCAGATCCCCGCCGTCGACGACGAGCTCGCGAAGCGCTACAAGCCCGACGGGACGCTCGAGGAGCTGCGCGGCGAGATCCGCGCGCGCCTCGAAAGCCAGGCGCTGCACCGCCGCTCGCGCGAGATCAGCGGCAAGGTGATGGACGCGTTGCTCGCGGCGCACGAAGTCCCGCTGCCGGCCGTGATGGTCGACCGCGAAGTCGTCTCGCTCGTCGACGAAGCGAAGCAGTACGTCACGCGCGCCGGCATCGCGTGGGAGCAGTACCTCGAGGGTCAGGGCAAGACGGAAGACGTCATGCGCGAGGAGTACCGCACCGAGGCCGAGCGCCGCGTGAAGTCGACGCTCCTGCTCGAAGCGATCGCCAAGCAAGAGTCCGTTCAGGCGACGCCCGAGGACATCGAAGCCGAGATCGAGGGGCTCGTCCAGCAGTACCGTCAGCCGCGCGAAGCGATCTTGAAGATGCTGCAGCCGAATCTCGGGGCGCTCGTCGACGGCATCGTCCGCACAAAAGCGGTTGACTGGCTCGTCCAGCATGCCGCCGTGACGGACAGCGCGCCCGAGCCCGTGCCCGAAGCCTAACACTCATCGGACCGGCCGTCCTCGTCCTCAGCGCACGATCCGGCTGCGCCGAACCCGAGCATCACGGAATGGCAGGCTCCTGCTAGCGGCCCGAGAACACGGCGGCATGAGACCCCGACTCTTCGCCGTCGCGATCGTCTGCATCGCCCTTGCGATCGCATCTCCGCCACAATCGTCGCGAGCCTCCGATGCCTCCGACGATGCGCATTGCCGCCCGTACTTCCACGACGCATGCAGCGACGCGCTCGGACGCTGGCTGCCCCACTTCGCCATCGGGGGGCCCGACTGGTGGCAGCAAGGCCGCACGACGAAGATCGCGTTGCGAGACTCGTTCGCGCGTGGTTCGGTCGCACGCAATCTGTTCAACGACGGGGCCGCCGGGCGGGGGACGTTCTTCGTGTATGGCTCTGCGGGACCGCCAAAAGGTCACGCCATGTATGATGTGGCCCACCACATCGCATTCTTCCAGCAAGGCTGTTGCGGTTGGGGCGAGGACGTGCTCGCGGCCGGGGTCGGATCTCCGCCGAAGACCGTTGTCGATCGCAATCTTCGTGGCGTCTCGACGGCTCGCGGGATACGGCTCTGGCAGACGCCGGCGGAGGTCATGCGGATCTACGGCGCCTCTCCGCTGCTCGAGGTGGCCGGCAAGCCCGTCATTCGCGCCTTGGCGTACTCGACGCTCGTCGCCGAGAAGAGTCTTCCGCGAGGCGCAAATGCCTGCGGGCAGTTCGACGATTCCTATTTCCGGCGCGGCCGGCTCGTGCTCGCTCAAATCTGGAATGGGTGCTAGGCCGGGCCGCTTTCGCGGAGCGGCGAAGGCCCGAGGCGGCTCCTGACGCAACTCCCGGCTCTGCCGCGTAGTCAACCTATCGCACACTGCTGAGGAGTAGAATTTTGGGTCACCTGGTTCCGATGGTCGTCGAGCAGAGCGCACGCGGCGAGCGCGCGTTCGACATCTACTCGAGACTGCTCAAGGATCGGATCATCTTCGTCGGCGGCGGCATCGACGATCACCTTGCCAATCTCATCATCGCGCAGCTCCTTTTCCTCGAGAAGGAAGACGCGGACAAAGACATCGACATGTATATCAATAGTCCCGGCGGCAGCGTGACGGCGGGACTGGCGATCTACGACACGATGCAGTTCATCAAACCGCAGGTCGCGACGATCTGCGTCGGCATGGCGGCCTCGATGGGGTCGATCCTGCTCACGGGCGGCGAGCCCGGCAAGCGCTACTCGCTGCCGTATTCGAAGATCTTGATCCACCAGCCGTGGATCTCGCAGATTGGCGGCCAGGCGACCGATATCGAAATCCACGCCCGGGAGATCATCGCGACGCGCCGCTCCCTAGCCGGGATTTACGAGACGACGACGAAGAAGCCGATCGACACGATTCTCAAGGACATCGAGCGCGATTACCATATGACCGCGGAAGAAGCGCGCGAGTATGGCATCATCGACCAGGTGCTCTCCAAAGAATCGCGCGTTCCGGTTACCCCAATCGCATAGAGTAAGAAGACGGGCGCGACTTGTTCCGATTCGGTGACGAAAAAGGCCAGCTGAAGTGCAGTTTCTGCGGAAAATCGCAGGAGCAAGTGCGGAAGCTCATTGCAGGTCCGGGCGTGTACATCTGCGATGAATGTATCGAGCTGTGCAACGAGATCATCGAAGAAGAGCTGTACAAGAACGTCGATGAGAACCTTCGGCTTCGGAACATCCCGAAGCCGAAGGAGATCAACCATATCCTCAACCAGTACGTGATCGGTCAAGAGCGCGCGAAGAAGTCGCTCGCCGTCGCGGTCTACAATCACTACAAGCGCGTGAACGCGACGGCGTCGACGGACGACGTCGAGCTGCAAAAGTCGAACATCCTGCTCGTGGGCCCGACGGGCTCCGGCAAGACGTACCTCGCGCAGACCCTCGCGAAGATCCTCGACGTCCCCCTCGCGATGGCCGACGCCACGTCGCTGACGGAGGCCGGCTACGTCGGCGAAGACGTCGAGAACATTTTGCTCAAGCTCATTCAGGCCGCGGACTACGACGTCAAGCGCGCCGAGAAGGGCATCGTCTACATCGACGAGATCGACAAGATCGCCCGCAAGAGCGAGAACCCCTCGATCACGCGCGACGTCTCGGGCGAAGGCGTGCAGCAGGCGCTGCTCAAGATCCTCGAGGGCACGACGGCGAACGTCCCGCCCCAGGGCGGCCGCAAGCACCCGCATCAAGAGTTCATCCAGATCGACACGACCAACGTGCTGTTCATCTGCGGCGGCGCCTTCGACGGCCTCGAGAAGATCATTGAAGGCCGCGTGGCCTCGAATAACCTCGGGTTCCGGAGCGTGCCGGAGAGCAAGAAGGAGATGAAGGTCGGGCGTCTGCTGCAGCAGCTGATGCCGGAAGATCTGCTCAAGTTCGGGCTGATTCCGGAGTTCATCGGCCGGCTGCCGATCGTCGTGACGCTGGACGCTCTGGACGAGCTCGCGCTGCGCCGGATCCTCGTCGAGCCGCGTAACGCGCTCGTGCGTCAGTTTCAGAAGATCTTGGGCATGGACGGCGTCGACCTGACGTTCACGAAAGAAGCGCTCATCGCGATCGCGATCAAGGCCCAGTCGCGGAAGACGGGCGCGCGCGGTCTGCGCTCGATTCTTGAAGAAGTCATGCTCGACGTGATGTACGACCTGCCGTCGCTTCAGGGCGTGAAGAAGTGCGTCATCAACAAGGAAGTCATTGAGAAGAAGGAACAGCCGACGCTGATATACGCCGATCGGCCGAAGGATCTGCCAGCATAAATCAAGAGGAACTCCGAGCTCGCCATGGCACGTTTCGGCATGCCGAAGAAAACTACATCATCACTATCTTCGAAGCACAAGCGCGACAGTCGGAAAATCTTCGTCGCGTATCCTTTCCGCCTTTACGCGAAAAACAACGCTGATTACCGGGCCGTTTTTACAGAGATCGAAAAGCCTATGAGTTGAAATTCATATTCGCTGACAACGAAATAACGACTATGCATATCTTAGAGAAAATAAAGAGCTACATACGGGATAGCCAATTCGGCATTTACGACATATCATCTTGGAATCCAAACGTGACGCTAGAGCTAGGTTTATCGCTGGGCCTTGACAAGCGTTCATTTATAATCGTGGATACAAGTAAACATGATGAGCGGGAGAATGTTCCAGCCGATCTTGGCGGCATGGATAGAATTCAATATAGCTCTTTCTTGGATTTAAAGTCTGCGCTCGTGCGGTTAATATCTACAGAGCTTCCAGCGCCCATCTCCGCTCCGAATCCAATTAAACAAATGCAAGATGAGGCAATGAAATTATTTAAAAACGTGAAGACCTCATTATCTATTGGCGATATTGCTGAAGTGCTTGGCGTGAACCCGCGATTGGCAAGACTTGCAATCGAGCCCTTAATTGGAGAGAAGCTAGAGACGTCTGGAGAAAAGCGTGGGACCAAGTATCATCGAAAACCGTTGCCTCCGGGGCGACCGCGCAAGCAGAGAGCCAACAAGTCAATTTCGGAAACTTGATTACGCTCTTGATAATGACTTGCCAACTAATCGCGTTTCGAAATTTCTCAACAGGCTCCTCCCTGTGGATCAGGCCGGCCGTGCTCCGAGATCAAACAACTTGACGTGAACGCGTTCCAGAAACGCTTCGCATCCGTCGATTTGCGTACCAGACCCGTTCTCATTCGACACGACGACAGCGTGGCACTCGTCGTGTTCGTCGCACTTCATGCTTTCGATACCATTTTTAAAGATTGCGTCGATCCGCTCCCGCGCGTCAGTTTCAACTGCAGAAGCTTGGGCTCTCAGCGCCTCTGCAAGGTCACGTGCGTTGCTGAATTCTCGAGTGGTCATTTAAACCTCTACCCTAATGTGTACAAGGGAAGCTGTTTTAGGATCGTAGATATATTCCATAATGGTCCCGTTCTTTATGCGCTCAACTGCCTCGTCCACAACAAAGAGTGGGACGAGAAACCATTCGCGGGGGACTACCGCCTTGCCAAAGCGGTCCTTAATCTCGACATCTAGCTGAGCAGGTGCAAATATGCGATGAATGAGGTTCTCTAGCTTACCGCGATTGATGTTGTAAAGAATGTATGTGGCAATGATGTCGACTTCGGCCATCAAGAAGGTCGGATCGTTCTTGGCGTCAGTCACACGGCGAGCTACATCGCCGCCGGTAACCCCAACCTTGTGCAGAAGATCCCGATGCGCGGCGACGAGCGGATTATCGGACTTGCTTCGCAGCACATAGATCGTGCCGCTTGCCAAATCTCCACTCTCTGTTTCGCTCGAAAACAACGGGCCAGCCGAAGGATCGGTAATACGCCGACCCGTCTCATCCCTATGAAGCGCGCGCTGAAGGGAGCGCGAGAGCACGTTGCTTTCCGTGCCATTGTCGTAGATGACGCGGAGCCTGCTATCACGCCGATCGTATTCCGTCATGAACTCCTCGCCAACAGCTGCGACATACGCGACCTGACCACCGACGATAAACAGCTCGTCGATCTTTATCTCCGCTTGCTTTTTTTGGAATGGCCGCGCTTCGCGAACACCTGCGGCGAGATCGCTCTTCACTTGTTCAAAGAGCGGCTTAAACTGCGCGAAAGTCTCGCAGGGGGTGCGATTTGTAATTTCTTCCGCAGCGCGCTTGTCCGCGCTGCTGCGGATATGTTGTAGATTTGTGATCTCGGCCTTGCCCGCAGATCCTTCAAGCTCCACTAACAGTGCGTCCACGCCCATTTCCTCAACGGGCACAACTACTGAGCGTCCGGCGCCGCTCAATAAGCCTTGATGGTCAAGCGGCGCTAGAAGGATGATCATCTCAGGAAGCGCACGCAGCCTATCGAGACGCACTGCGTATAAGCGCTCAAAAATGTCGTTTTCCTCAGCGTGCCGGGGTGCGTGACCGTGTAGGTCGACGAACCGTTGGACCTCTTCGAAGCCGGCGATAAGCCGCTCTTCGCGCGGAGTTCGCCCGTCTTGCTTTGCTGGTGCCGCAAAGTCCCCAAGCTCAGCACGAAGTTCGTCCAGGTCGAGCTCACTCATATCGGCCTTCGTCTTTGAAACGCACGAAAGCGGCAGCTCCTTCCGCCATCCGCTTTTCCCATGCATCCGTCGAACTGATCGTCGGAAGCCGTCCACGCTCTTTCTTGAACCGAACCGCGCGCACCGCCAGTTCTTTGGCTTCTTCTGGCGTTAAGCTTGTGCGTTTCGCCGAGATCGCTGCTGCAACGTCTTTGAGGCTCTCCTCGCTCATGGCTTTCGCTAAAATCGAATAGGCCTCGCCAAATGGATTAATGTGATCGATGAGGTCGATATCGAGTTCGCGTACATTTATCGCGAATCTCCGTACGCCGTCGATCAGCGCGGTGTTAGCACTTGGTTCGTTATCGCCGGTATTTCCAAGGGTTGCTTTCTTGGCCTGTTGCGTGATGACGAGCGCTGAGATAGCCTGCTGACGCACAGCCTCTCTATCCTCATCATCGAGTTCAGGGTATCTATCCTTGATGATCTTGCCCAAACGAACTTCGGTCAGCTCTTCCGGAACAAGTTCTTGGTTAAAAAGGCCGCGCTCGAGCGCCGTCTTATCCTGAACGAAAGCGGTGATCACCTCGTTCAAATCCTCGCGGCAGACGCGAGCGGCTTCCTTACTTTTAGGTTCCGCAAGGCCTTTGATCTCGATTTCAAATTGACCCGAAGCATCGTTAAATCCGACGTTACACTTGTCGGGCTGGTAGCCGCCCTCACCATAATCGAAACCTGGTGTCGGCTCGCTCTGAGTGTTCTTCGGCTTGAACTCAAACCTCGGAGCAAGAACCTGCTCCATTAGCAAGCTTGCTGCGATTGCTTTGAGCGTATCGTTCACCGCTTCTGTTACGGCTGATTCGGAAGCATCCGGGGCGGCGATCAGATTACTGAAGCGCGCATGGGTTTTGCCGGGAGCGTCGCGAGTTGCGCGTCCAATGATCTGCACGATCTCGGTGAGACTGGAGCGATAGCCAACGGTGAGAGCATGCTCGCACCATATCCAGTCGAAGCCCTCTTTTGCCATACCAAGGGCGATGATAATGTCGACATGGTCGCGGTTGTTCTTCTGCGTAGGATCTTTTAGAGCCGAAGATACACGTTCGCGTTTGTTGGGATCGTCGTCCACAAGATCGGCGATCCGAAGAACTCGTCCGTCTGCTGTCGTGACCAATTGAAAGCCAGTTACTGCGTCGGTACCTTCCCATTCGCCGAGCGCACTTATTATGTGTTCGACCTCTTTGATTTTGTCTTTTGTGCTTTCGCGTGAATTGACGCTTGGGATGTGAATGATCGTCTTTTCGGCCGGATTCAAAACATTCAGAATATCGTCGGCGTAGGGGCCGGAATAGAAATAGTAGCCGATGTCGAGCCGTTTCAAATACTCGTAGCCGTTAAGCTGTTCGTAATACGTGTAGGTAACGGTATCGAACTTCGCTTCATCCTGCGCCGAGAGCACGGCTTCGGCATCGCCTCGAAAGTAGGAACCGGTCATCGCGACAATATGAACTTTGTTTCGAGCAATAAACTGACCAAGATGTATGCCAAGCCTGTTTTCGGGACTGGCGGAAACATGATGGAACTCATCCACGGCGATCAGTCGGTCATCGAAGGCTTCGACGCCGAATTTGTCCACTGCAAACCGGAAGGTCGCATGGGTGCACACGAGGACTCTGTCCTCACTTATAAGGAACGCGCCAACGGACTTTACTTTCCCGCCGTCTTCTCCAGGTGCATTGCAGAGATTCCATTTGGGAATCACAGTCCAATCTGCCCAGAAGCCGTATTCGGTCAACGGTTCATCGTTGAAGCTAGAGCCGATGGATTTCTCGGGTACGACAATGATCGCTTGTTTCACGTCCTGATGCTCGACTTTATCGAGCGCAATAAACATGAGCGCGCGGCTTTTCCCTGAAGCCGGGGCGGAACTTGTCAAGACCATTGGCACCGGAAGTTGGCGTAGAGTAGTGTGCAACTACGTTGCCGCGCCGGCGTCGGCCGGCTGATTGATCCAGACGGCTTGCGGGAGTTCTTGTCGCTTCGGCGTGC
>JAABUX010007916.1_pt1 | contig 12349 bp, 12 predicted proteins | sample 5561851 | NCBI WGS metagenome assembly JAABUX01 (sample SAMN10711883, study PRJNA513361) | rock metagenome | isolation source: Antarctica rocks | place: Antarctica: Victoria Land, Richard Nunatak red sandstone | collected 2016-01-03 | reverse complement strand
TTGCCGGGAAGTACGGTCTGCTGCCAGAGCCGATCAGCATCAAGATTCGAGGCGGCCGCGTCAGCTCCGTCGAACTGCCTGGCCGGCCAGGTCTCGTGCGGGAGGTGGAGGCCTACTTCGGCCAGCACCCGGATTCCAACCGGGCCGGCGAGTTCGCCATCGGCACGAACACCGGTCTTCAGCACATCGTCGGCAACTTTCTGCAGGACGAGAAGTTCCCCGGCGTTCACGTCGCCTTCGGCGACCCCTACGGCAGCGAGACCGGCGCGGATTGGAGCTGCCCCAGCCACGTCGACGTCCTGGCCAGCCACGCCGACATCTGGGTTGACGGCCGCCAGATCATGGAGAACGGCCAGTTTCATCTTTGAGAGCCGCCGTGCCCGACGGGACGCTGCACGTCCGGGCTCCCAGGCGTCGAGCGCCGGTCGTCGAGTCGAGCCCTTGGACGCTACTCGCCTAGACCGGGCTGAGGCACCCGCCCAGCTGTCAGGCTGGCAGCGCTTCTTTCCCGTTCAGGCTCACCCTCGGCCGCACCGGCAACTGGTGCTTCGCTAAAGCCGGAGCGGCGCCCGGCAGCCGCCCGCAGCGGCACCTCCCGCAAGAAGAAGCTTGCCACCACGGCGATGGCCACGACGGCGGCGGCTATGAGGAAGAGGTCGTGCAAAGTGTCCGCTAGGCCCACCCGGGTGGCGTGGATGAACTGGTCGAAGAGCGGCGCCGCTTGTGGCGGCAGACCGGCTCGCAGATGGGCCAGGTTATTCGGATCGAAGAGCCCCTGTGGGCTGCCGCCGCTCTGGCTGGCGGGTAGCTTGGACTGCGGAGGGAGGTGCAGGGCCGTGGTCTGCTTCTGAATCGAGTCGGTCAGGCGGTTCGCCAGCACGGAGCCGAGCACCGCCGTGCCAATTGTGCCGCCCAGGTTCCGCCAGAACTGCACCTGGCTGGTGGCGACCCCGACCATCTTGCCCGAAAGGGCGCTTTGCACCACGTTGATCGTCAGCGGGAAAGTGGTTCCCAGCCCGGCTCCGATGATGACCAGGTCCCGCACGACCTCCCACTGGCTGGTGCCCACGCTGACCTGGGAGAGCAGCACCAGACCGACGACCACGGCGCTAGCGCCCGCGATGGCCAGCACTCGATAGCGGCGGATGCGGATCATCAGCTGGCCGCAGATGATGCTGAAAACGAGCAGCCCGAGCACCATCGGCGTCAGCAGCTGGCCCGAGTTGGTCGCACTGACGCCCAGCACCCCCTGGTAGATCAGCGGCACGAAGATGATCGAGCCGAACATTCCAAAGGCGGTGAAGAAAGCGATGATCACCGTGATGGTGAACGCGTTGATCTTGAAGAGCCGGAAGGGTACGATCGGCTCGCTCGCCCGCCGCTCGACAAAGAAGAAGGCGACCAACACCACGCCAGCCAGGGACAGCAGGCCGAGCACCTCGGGGGAGGTCCAGGCGTGGCTGTTGGTGATGGACAGCGCGATCAGCAGTGGGACCAGGCCGGCCGCGAGCACCCCGCCGCCGAGGAAGTCGATCTGCCGCCAGCTGGCACGTGAGCGGACGTAGGGCAGGCCCAGCGCCACGACGGCGACCGCCAGAATGCCGACCGGCAGGTTGACGTAGAAGACCCAGCGCCAGCCGGGCCCGTCCGTCAGCCAGCCGCCCAGCGTGGGGCCGATCACGGAGGAGAGGCCGAAGACACCGCCGAACACGCCCTGCAGTCGGATCCGCTGCTCAGGCGGAAAGATGTCGGCCAGCACGGTGAAGACCGTGGCGAACAGCATGCCGCCGAACAGGCCCTGGATCGCCCGGAAAACCGTGAGCTGAAGCATGTTCTGGGAGACGCCGCAGAGCGCCGAGGCCAGGACGAAGCCGACCATGCCGGCGAGCAGGAACGGCTTGCGGCCGAACATGTCGCCCAGCTTGCCGGCGATCGGCACCACGATCGTGGAGCTGATCAAGTAGGCGGTGGTCACCCAAGCGTAGTACTCGAAACCGTGCAGCTCGGAGATGATCCGCGGCATCGCTGTCCCCACGATCGTCTGATCCAAAGACGCGAGGAGAAGAGCAAGCATGATGCCGGCGGTGGCGAACACTTTCTCGCCCCTGGTCAGGTTCTTAGGGGGCATGGCTCTCTCCTTTCTCCTTGAGGTTCTTCATCAGGCGCAGGCACAGGCTGCGCAGCTGACGCAGTTCGTCGGTCTGGAACCCCGCGAACGCAGGGGTCGCCTGGCTGCTCACGTCCTCCGCCACTGCCTTCATGCGCTCGCGCCCGGCGGGCGTAAGCTCGGCGCGGACGGAGCGTCGGTCGGTCGGGTCAGGCACCCGGGCCACCAGGCCGTCGCGCTCCAGGTTGTCGATCAGGCCGGTGACGTTGCGAGGGCTGACGTCGAGTAGTTCGGCCAGATCGCCAAGTGCGAGGCCAGAGTCTGGATCCGCCATCATGAGACGGCTCATCAGCTCGAACCGGCCCTCGCTGAGGCCGTGGGTCTCGCACCAGCGATGGCGGCTCTGATGCAGCGCCTTGACGGCGGTGAGTAGCGCGATGACGGTCTCCTTCTGCAGCGCGTTGCCCGGGCCGAGGCGGGTCGCGATGCCGGCGCGTATGGCCGGAGAAAACAGCAATCCGTCCGGCTCCGCCTCGAGGGGGTGACTCTGGGCAACCTGTGCGACATCCTTCAAATTGTCTGTGTTCATAGTGAAGGTCTTCATTATTACACACCTCAGCGTGTCCAAACGGCTAGGTTCGTTCCTGGGTAACCTAGCGCCCAGGTGATCGCTAGCATCGGGACGGCCGAGCCGGCCACCTGGATGGAGGTGGGCGCAGCGACGTTCTGCGCCGCTGCCGTGGGTCTCGGTGAACAGGCCAGGCTGCTGACAGTCTCCTCCGGGACCGACCCCGCACCCCAATCACAGGACTACGAGGTCGTCGCGCTTACCGGCCCCGGCTCGCTGAAGCCGGCGCTGGCGGGAGTGCGCCACCTGCACCTGGCCGCCTTCCCGCCTCTCAGCGAGGCTGAAATGTCGCTCATGGCCCGAGCCGTGGCGACCGCCCGGAGTGGCAGGGCCACCCTATCGATCGGTCTTGCCGGGCCGGATCAGATCATCCAGCACGGCCGCGGCCGGCTGACCCAGGAGCTCGCTGCCCTGCGGCCGGATCTTCTCTTCCTCGCCGAGTCGGAGGGCGCTCTCCTGACGGCAGCGCTTTCCGATCTATGCGCGGTTTCGGTGGTCAGCGTTGAGTCGGGCGGTCTGCGCGTCTTTGACCGTCACGTCCCGGGAATACACCGGCTGCATGGCCACGCGGCAGAACTGACCGCCGCTTTCTGCGCGGCCTATCTCGAAGGCGCCACACCCCTGGAGGCCGCCGGTCGGGCCGTCCTGTTGGCCCAGCCGGCTGAGCGGAACGGGTAGCAGCTGACAATGGGTGCGGTTGATCTGAGCGCTGCCGTTGCCGCCGCGCTGGCGGAAGGGCGGCCCGTCGTCGCTCTGGCGAGTTCGGCCATCGCCCAGGGCCTCCCGTGGCCGGCCAACTTCGAGACTTGCCTTGACTGCGAAGACGCGGTCAGGTCAGCCCGGGCCGAGCCGGCGACCATAGCTGTTGTCGAGGGACGGCTCCGTGTGGGGCTCGGCCGCGACCAGCTCGAGAAGCTCGCCGCACAGGGCTCACGCAAGCTGACCGCTCGCGACCTCGGACCGGCTGTCGCGGCAGGTCTGAGCGGCGCCACCACCGCGTCCGCGTCGCTCCGGGTCGCAGCGTTGTGCGGGATCCGCTTCCTTGCCACCGGCGGCCTGGACGGCGTCCACCGCCCCGAGGCAGGTGGGCCGGAGGACACCTCAGCGGACCTGGTCGAGCTCACCCGCTCGCCGCTGGCCGTCTTCTGTGCCGGTGTGACGGCCGTCCTCGATGTGGCCGCAACCTACCAACGGCTGGAGAGCCTAGGCGTTCCAGTGGTCGGCTACGGGTGCATGGAGTTGCCCGCTTTCTACACGGCGCGCAGCGGCGTGGCGGCGCCCTTCATGGTCACCGGTCCGGCTGGCGTGGCGCAGGCGCTGGCAGCAAGCTGGAGCTGTGGGGCAAGGGCAGTGGTAGTGGCCATACCGCCGCCGGAGGAATTGATCGACGCCGCGGGTTTGATCCAGCAGGCGCTGAAGCAGGTCGCAGGCATGAGCGGTCCTGAGCAAGCACCGGCTGCTCTGGATGCTGTTGCCGCACTCTCAGGCGGCCGCGCGATGGCGGTCAACCGGCGGCTGCTGACCAACAACGCAGCCGTGGCTGGTGCTTGTGCGGCGAAGTGGGTCAAAGGCGGTTATGGCGAGCAACGCAAGGGGTCGGACCCTCCGGCCGAGCGCTACGGTCTTTTCGATGATCGTTGATGCTCACCTGGACATCGCCTGGAACGCCGTGGCCCACGGCATGTCGTTCGAACGCGGCACCCCCGGCTACGTGCTGAGCCGGCCCGCGCTGGCGGAAGCGGGGGTGGGCTTGGTGTTCGCAACGATCTACTGCGCTCCGACTGGAGCCGCCAAGATGGCCGGTCGCTTCACCTACAGGACTCCCCGTGAAGCCAACCTCATGGCTCGAGCCCAGCTCGGTTGGTACGGCAGCGCCGGGCCGCCGCTCATCCGTGACCGCGCCGAGCTCGACCTTCACCGGCGCGGCTGGCGAACGGGCAAGCTGGCGGCCGTGCTGTTGATGGAGGGAGCCGACCCGATCAAGAAGCCGGCCCAGGTGCGTTGGTGGAAGGAAAAGGGCGTGCGGATCATCGGTCCCGCCTGGTCACGCACGCGCTATGCCGGCGGCACGGGCCAGCCGGGGGCTCTGACGGAACGTGGCGTGAAGCTACTGCGGGCCATGGCACGGGAGGGCTTGATCCTCGACTTGAGCCACCTGGCCGATCAGTCGGTGCAGGACGCGCTCGAGCTCTGGAAGGGCCCGCTCATGGCGTCTCACAGCAACGCCCGGGCTATCGTGCCGGGCGATCGGCAGTTAGCGGACGACGTGGTGGCAGAGGTGGGGAGCAGGGGCGGCATGTTGGGGGTTAGCTTCTATCGTCGACATCTGCGTCCGGACGAGCGTCCCGCTCGGCTGGAGGATGTGGCAAGACACCTACGGCATCTGGCTCGAGCCGCGGGTGGGCCGGAGCATGTGGGCGTGGGCAGCGACTTGGACGGCGGCTTCAAGGCGTCAGAGGCGGCGATCCGGCGGCCCGCCCGGCTGGGTCGCTTGCGCGAGTTGCTGCGGCGTCACTTCTCTGGCCGCCAGGTGGAAGGGATCATGGGTGAGAACTGGCTGGAGTTTCTGAGCCGCAGCCTTCCGGTGGCACCGCTGGAGGCCGGCTCCGCAGGCAAGGAGAAGGAGAGGACATGAACGAAGATCAGCGTCAGGTCCGGACGTTTCACGAGCGCTATGGTCTGCCGCGCCACGACAAGCCCACCTGGCCCGGCGACCAGGTTCTCCGGCAGCGCATCCTCCTGATCGAAGAGGAGGTGGCCGAGTTGCGTAACTCGGCTCTGAACCACGACCTAGCCGAGGTGGCCGATGCGCTGGCGGACTTACTCCACGTCGCCTACGGCACCGCGGTCGCCTGCGGCATCGACTTGGAGCCCATCTTCGCCGAAATTCACCGCTCCAACATGACCAAGGAACGGCACGAACAACGGCCCGACGGCAAGCCGGCCAAGGGTCCATCGTACGTTCCCCCGGACGTCAAGCCGCTGCTCGAGGAGCAGAGGCGGCTCGCGGCTGCTGCCGCCTCCTGAGTAGAGCCGCGGGAGTGACCGAAGCCCCCAGGGGAAGGGAGCCGCTGCGGTCGGTGGGTTTCGAAACCGTTCCCAGTAAGGGGCCAAGGGAGCTTTCTGTGGCTAGAATTGAACCCAGACCAAGGAGATAGTTACATGCCTGCACCGACGATCGTAATCGGAGTCCTGGTCCTCCTGGTGCTGGTCGTCGCTTCAGCGAGCATCCGGATCGCCAAGGAATACGAGAGGGGAGTTGTCTTCCGGCTCGGCCGTCTGACCGACCTCAGGGGCCCAGGCCTGTTCCTCATCTTTCCCTTCGGCGTGGACCGATTGACCAAGGTTGACCTGCGCGTGATCACGCTCGAGGTCCCGCCCCAGGAGGTGATCACCTCCGACAACGTGACCGTAAAGGTGAACGCGGTGATCTTCTTCCAGGTCCTCGACGCTCGGGCCGCCATCACCCGCGTCTTCAACTTCGGGATGGCCACCTCCCAGATCGCGCAAACGACGCTGCGCGCCGTGCTCGGGCAGTCCAGCCTGGACGAGTTGCTCAGTAGCAGGGACGTCATCAACCAGAAGCTGCAGACGATCATCGACGGCCAGACCGAGCCCTGGGGCGTCAAGGTGGGCGCGGTGGAGGTCAAGGATGCCGAGCTGGCCCCGACCATGGTTCGAGCGTTGGGCAGGCAGGCCGAGGCGGAGCGGGAGAAGCGAGCCAAGATCATCGCAACCGAGGGCGAATTCCAAGCCGCGCAGACACTGGCCAATGCCGCCCAGGTCATCTCCACCCAGCCCGCCGCACTGGCCCTGCGCTACATGCAGACGCTGCTGGACATGGGTTCGAATCAGAACTCGACCATCGTCTTCCCAATTCCGATCGAGCTGATCAAGCCGCTTCTCGCGGACCCGATACCGATGACAGTAGCTGCGAAGGGGGCTGCACCGCCGACCACAGATCAGTCATGACTGGCAGTCGCGGCTCGGACCGAGTTCGGTCGGGAGACATAAAGCAGTTGGGTCTGCCGGCCTGAGCCGCTAAATTTAGTGGATCGTCTCGCTATTAAGTAGACAATTAGCCCAGGAGCTGTCATGCTCCCAACATGTGGACTGCAGCAGCACCTCTAGCCGTCTCCTTCGAGCAACGTCGCACCCTTGAGACATGGTCCAGAGCGCACAACACACCCAAGATTGTCGCCACCCGCGCCAACATCGTCCTGCTCGCCGCCGATGGGCTCTCGAACAACGCCATCGCACAAAAGCTCGACGTACCCGCGTCTCGGTGATCGAGTGGCGGCGCCGGTTTGCGGGAGAGGGTCTGGAAGCCCTGGGGAAGGTCCGTCCCGGCCGGGGCCGGCCCAAGACCATTGCTCCTGAGAAGATCGCCGAGATCATCCAGCTGACTCTGAACACCAAGCCTGCGGGGGGTGCCACGCACTGGAGCTGCCGGACCCTGGCCAAGCTCACTGGCATCAGCCCAGCCACCGTACAGCGAGTCTGGAGCCAGCACCGCATCTATCCCCACCGGGTCCGAACCTTCAAGGTGTCTCGCGATCACAAGTTCGTGGAAAAGCTGACCGATGTGGTTGGACTCTATCTGAACCCGCCGGACAAGGCAGTAGTCCTTTGTGTCGACGAAAAGAGCCAGATCCAAGCCCTCGACCGAACCCAGCCTGGTCTGCCGATGAAGCCGGGCAAGGCCGGCACCCTGACCCACGACTACAAACGCCACGGCACCCTCAACCTCTACGCAGCCCTCAACCTTCTCGATAGCACAGTCGTCGGCGAGTGCCTCCCAAGACATCGTCATCAGGAGTTTCTGCGCTTCCTGAGACGATTGGATCGCGAGTTCCCCAAGGGCCGTGACATGCACTTAGTTCTCGACAACTCTTCGACGCATTCCACCCCCGAGGTCAAGGCCTGGCTGGACGCGCACCGACGCTTCAGGCAGCACTTCGTCCCTACCAGCAGCTCCTGGCTGAACATGGTCGAGGCCGTCTTCGCGGACCTCACCAAGAAGCGCCTGCGCCGGGGTAGCTTCACCAGTGTCGACGACCTGAGCGCGGCGATCGTCGACTACCTGGATCATCGCAACGATGATCCAAAGCCTTTCGTCTGGACCGCCTCAACCGAGACCATCCTGGCGAAGCTGCGAGGTTGTAAAGCCATCATTGAGACGATCCACTAGGGTACAGATAGGGGCGCAGAGTGGCTCGTCTTCTGGACCGCCGACAAGGCACGCAGCGATACATTCTCCCACCGCATTGAGGAAATTCGCTGAGCAGAGCGGGCCGCAGATCGCCAAGCAAGAGGGGGAGAGTGGTACGTTCGGTTGAGCCGGAGACGTATGTCTGGCAACCGCAGCCTTCGGCACCCTAATTGGGTTCAGCGGAATGGTAGAACTGAGTACGCGGCCAGTCCGGCAGCCTGTTCGAACTTATCCCCGTCTTGGTACTGCAGATCGAGATTTCCATTGTCTAGAGAGGTGAATGAAAAGAGACGGTCGCCGCTTGGGCCCGTCACATGGTACGCTCAGCCCCGGCGAGTGGCACCCACAAGTAGATCCGTCCGCAACACATCCACGGCTCCGACCCGTGATCGGGGCACGTCGACGGCGACGATCATGTGGAAGGGCCGCCGCCGCTCGAGGTGTGGCTTGGTCTTCGGGCTGCTTGTGGGGTGTGCGCTCTTGCTCGCCGCGTGCGCGGGTAAGACGACTGGCGCGGCTGAGGTCACCGCCACCTCGGCGACGCTGCACTCCATAGGTACGTGCGACCCCGGTCAGCGCTGCTCTTGGTACTGGGAGTACTGGCCGGCCACCGGGTCCCGCTCGAGCAGCGCGAGGACATCGGTCCATGGGCCGATCACGGGTAGCGCAAGCACGCGCCACGTCGCCCTCTCGGCGACGATCACCGGCCTGGCTGCTAACACGCAGTACCGCTGGGTGTTCTGCGGCTCGCCCAGCGGCGGGCAAGTGTGGGCGTGCGCCGGCCCGAATGGCCGCATGGGATCGGCGAGCGCCGATCCCCCGGGCGACTACGCCACGTTCACGACGGCGCCGCCCAAGGTGGTCATCGGCATGAATAGCTGTTTGGGGTACGCCGGAGGCACGCAAGCGGGCCTGCTTACGAGCCACCACATCGGCTATTGCCGGGCGGGCTATGAAGAGCACGGTGGCGCGGTCAGCGAGACTCCGGCGAAGCTCATCGCCAACGGGCTGAAGGTCGCCACGGTGCTGATCGGCAACACCGACGACAGCGTTCCTCTCAGCCAGATCACGATCAGAGACGGGACGGGAGCACCCGATCCGATTCGCAACTGGCTCGCGTACGCGGTGGCGCAGGTCGACGATGCCACGAGCAATGCGGGTGCCGACGTCCCGCTTGAGGTTGGCAACGAGATGTATCTGAAAGGGGGACCCGGTGCGGTGGCCAATCCGGTGAAGTATGGGCAGATGTTTGCCGGGTTGGCGGCGGCGCGCCCGAACGCAAACCTCTTGTTCTCTTCTTCTGGCGATTACCAGCGGGCCGACGGGAGTTGGTCGCAGCAGGCGAGCGGGGGCGGCTGGCTGGGCGATGCCCTCGCCGCGGTCCCGAGCCTTGCGTCCCGGGTCAAGGGATTCGTCAACCATCCCTATGGCGACATGAAGCCCCAGCCGAGACACTCGGGCAACAGCTGGGGTCCTGGCGCGCTTCCCGCCCAACATGACTTTGCGGCGTCGCTCGGCTACCAGCATGCCGATAGCTGGTACTTGACCGAATACGGCTCGAGCTATCCGACCGCCGGAGACGGCGACCCCCAAGCGACAGATGCTCGTACCGCGTACTCGTACTTTGAGAGCTTTCCTTACGTGAAGGCGATCTTGTGGTTCCAGTTCCGGGACTACGACGGGATGGACCCGGCCCATAGTGGCGCCTTCAACGACGACAACTCACCGCGACCAGTGGTCGGTGCTCTTCAGGAGTTGGCGGCTGCGCAAGGTCAGTAGGTGACCTCGCTCCAGTAAACGGCGGCGGCCTCGGACTCGGCCGCTCACCCGATCTCGGCGCGACACGGCGCGCCCCCGGTTCGGCCATCGATCTCGGCTCGCGAGGTGGCTACTCGCGCGCTTGGGAGATCGCTTGACAGGGTTCACCCAGCCCGGAACAGATCGCCGACTAGAACCAGCACCGAGTGAGGATGCTGAACGGCTGTTGGCGAGGGCCGTGGGCCCGTTCTCGGTGAGAGACCCGGCGGCAGGCGATGAAGGTCCATAAAGGGCTGCCCGAGGAGGGCGCGCGGGAGGACGGCCGCGCCGGTGGACGCCCGGCCGCGACCTACGGCCCGCAGGTTGCCGCGCAGGACTTCGTGCTCTCGATCCGCGTGGCGGAGTCTGAGGGCCTGCGCGTCGTGGCCTTCGCCGAGCTGCGCCAGTTGCTCGGCTGGGACTTGCGGCCGCGGTGATCCCTAGCGCGTCTTTGAGCGCCGAGCGGCGTGCCGCCGAGCTCGAGCGGCTCGCGAGCGGACCGGTCGGCGTGCTGGTGGTGGGCGGCGGGATCGCCGGCGTTGGTGTCGCGTTGGATGCCGCCAGCCGCGGTCTGCGCGTCGGGCTGCTCGAGCGCCGCGACCTGGCCTCGGGGACGAGCCGCTGGAGCTCAAAGCTCGTTCATGGGGGACTGCGCTACCTGCGCCACCTCCAGCTCGGTTTGGCATGGGAGTGCGCCCGCGGACGCGAGGCACTGATGGGCACGATCGCGCCCCACCTCATCCGCCCGCTACCGATGCTCGTGCCGCTGACGCCGGACTGGCCGCGGCTGCAGCGGGGCCTGGTCTCGCTCGGCGCTCACGTGGGGGACGGACTGCGTAGCGCGGCGGGCACGCGGCGAGCGGCGCTGCCCAACGCGCGGCGGGTCAGCGCGTTGGAGGCGCGCCGCCTGGCCCCGGGGCTTGAGCCCGCGGGGCTTCGCGGCGCCCTCTTGACCTGGGACGGCCAGCTCGAGGACGACGCCCGGCTCGTGATCGCCGTGGGCGCGTACGGCGGCGGCGCACGGCGCGGCGATCATCACGCAGTGCCCGGTCCTGCACGCGTTCTCCGGCGGCGTCCTCGCCCGCGACGAGGAGACGGGCCGCGAGCTCGAGCTGCACGCCCGCCAGGTCGTGCTCGCGACCGGAGCCTGGACGGACCGGCTCTCATCGGCGGTGCGCCTCCTCCCGAGCAAGGGGGCGCATCTGATCGTTGCCGCCGCGGCGCTGGGAGACCCCCGCGCCGCGGTCAGCGTCCCGGTCGGCCGCCAGTGGGGCCGCTTCGTCTTCGCCGCACCCGTCTCCGACGGGCGGGTGCTGATCGGCCTCACCGACGACCCCTACGATGACGAGGAGCTCGACGCGCCGCCGGTGAGCGCGGAGGACACCTCGTTCATCCTTGCGGCGGTCAACCGCGCGCTGCGCACCGCGCTCACCGAGCGCGACGTGATCGGCGGCTTCGCCGGGATTCGGCCGCTGCTCGCTGCGCCGGGCGACAGCTTCGATCTCTCCCGCGACCACGCGCTCGTCGAGGACCCCGTCACCGGTGCGATCGCGCTCGTCGGCGGCAAGCTCACGACCTACCGGAAGATGGCCGCCGAGGCAGTGGATCTCGCGGTAGCCCGCGGCGGGCTAGCGGCCGGGCGTTCGCGTATTCGTTCCTTGCCGCTCGTGGGCGCCACCACTCCCGCGGGCGGCGCGCCCGCGGGCATCCCGCCCCGCCTGGCCCGCCGCTGCGGTGCCGAGGCCCCCCAGGTCGCCGCCCTCGCCAGCGGCCGCCCCCAGCTGCTCGAACCCGTCGCCGAAGGGGTGCCCACGCTCGGAGTCGAGCTCCTGTTCGGAGCCATCCACGAAGGCGCGCGCTCGGTCGATGACCTGCTCGACCGGCGCACGCGCATCGGGCTCGCGCCCGCCGAGCGCGAACGCGCTCTCCCCGCCGCGCGCGGCGCTCCTCGAGGCGGGGCTGCTTCGCCAGCTCGAAGTCGTGCGGCCATGATGCCCCGGAGAGAGGCTTGCGTTCGCGAGCGTGCTCGCGGCGAGCAAACGCTCAACGGCGGGTCGAGGGCAGTGCCCTGGCCGCCCGAGGTCAACGGCGTGAGCGCGGGCTGGCTCTCGACCCGAGCGCGCGGTGCTCCGCGGCGAGGACCGCGAGCGCCAGGTCCTTGGGGTTGCTGAGGTCGAGCCCGTTGAGCTCTCGCGCACGGTGCATCCGGTAGTCGACGCTGCTGGGATGAACGTGGAGGGCGTCGGCTGCCGCCCCGCGCTTCATGTCGTTGGCGATCATCGTCTCGACGGTCGTGATCAGGTCGGGGCTCGCTTCCAGCGGGCCCAGCACCCGGCGCTCGATGACCCCCGAGAGCTCGGGCGAGCGCATCAGCAGCCGTTGCAGCGGGAACTCGTCGCCCGTCAGCCTGCGCGGCCCGCCGGCCCGGCAGCCCAGGTCCACCAGGAGCGACAGATCGGCGAATCTGTCAGCTAAATTTAGGTTGGCTGGTACAGGCAACTAGCTTCGGGCCGGGACATCCTCGACGCCGAGGACAGGTCGGCGCCCGCGCTTGTCGCCGCCGGTCAGCTTTCGAGCCGCCCAGCGGACCGGGTCGTAGTACCGG
>JAABUX010007915.1_pt1 | contig 12350 bp, 16 predicted proteins | sample 5561851 | NCBI WGS metagenome assembly JAABUX01 (sample SAMN10711883, study PRJNA513361) | rock metagenome | isolation source: Antarctica rocks | place: Antarctica: Victoria Land, Richard Nunatak red sandstone | collected 2016-01-03 | reverse complement strand
CGCGCTCTTGGCAATGGTCATCACGCCGGCATAGGCCGATACGAACTCTTTGCCGGGAACCACGCCGTCTTTAATGGCTTTGGTGAAGATGTCGGTCAGCCGGCCCGCATGGTCCGCCCCGAGGCCGTAAGCGTTCAGCGTTTTGGCGACAAGGTCCGTGACCAGCAGCAGGTCCGCCTGGCTGCCCTTCGCCATTTCGGCGGAGGCCCGGAGCACCTTCAGGCCGTCCGCGCCCATGAAGCCAAGGGAGCGGATCGGGTACAGGGCCTTCGCCACATCTTCCGGCATCAGGCCGAACTGCGTGGCGATGCCGAGCACTTCCCGGCGCAGGACTTCGTAATTCTCTGTTTCGCCCGCCGTCGCGTACAGCTTGCGGAGCGCGTCTTCGGTGCCTTCGCCCGATTTAATCAGCTCGCCTTCCGCTGCGAAAAGTGCTCCGCCGCCCGCTATCAGGCCGTAGCCGGCAGAAGTCAGCCCTTCGCTTCCAGAACTTCTCCCCCGCCCGCGCACGCTGCCGCCGGCGCTTTCGCCGGTCCGCTCGACCCGCACCCGCTGCACGATGGGTTTATTTGCGGCTGCCCGAACCCGGTTGACCGTTTCCAGGAAGCCGCCGAGGGAGCGCTTGCCTTCGGCGGCAGACGCAGTCGTTTTCTTCATTCCTTCCGCGACGCCCGTGCCCATCTTGCTGCCGGCTTCTCCGACGTCTTTCAGCGACTTCGCCGCCGCAGCGGCCTCGCCCGTGGCGCTCTTCAGCTCCCCGGACGCTTTTTTGACTTCCTCGCCCGCGACACTGGCCGACAGCCCGACGTTGCCCCAGGCCGTGATGACCGGCTCTAAAGCCTGGTCCAGCTTGCCGGCATTGGTCGCCATTCCCCCCAGTGTTTTGTCGATGGAAGCCTGCAGCTTGCCGCCGACGGCATCCACTTTCGCAACGAAACGCTCCAGGCGTGCTTCCGCCTGTTCAAGCATTTTCTCGAACGAGGCCGGGTTGCCCAGGAGGGCTAAAGTTAGTTCTGCGACTGGCTCGGTGGACATGGGTGAAAGTAAGGATGTTAGTTGAAGAAGTCGGCGATCTCGCTGGGAGTGGAAACCCGGTCCAGAGCCGCTTCTTCCGCGTCGGGGTCAAGGCCGGCTTCGCGCATCTTGTCTTCGATAATGAGTACAACCGCAAGATGGATCTGCAAAAACGTCATCGCCGCGATCTGGGAGTCCGTCCAGCCGTAGGCTTTAGAAATCAGGTGGTAGGCGCGTGCTCTGGTGAGCGGGTCGGAGACAACAGGTTCACCAGAGCCGCCGCTTCCCCCTCCAGGAGCGCGATCTCCTCAGCCTCTAGGATCAGCCTAAGCGCCCGGAGCCGGTCGCGGTAAAACAGAGTATCTTCCACCCACGTTTCGGTCTGGCGCAGGGAAGCGGCGATGATTTTGGTGGCGCTGGGCAGCAGGACCTGGATGATCTGAGGCAGCATGTCCACCATCTCGCTGTAAGTTAGGTCGGAGAACTGGAACTTGCCGGCAGCGAGCCTCTCGGCTTCGGGGATCGTCTCGCCAAGTTCTTGCCGCGCCTGCAGCGCCTGGAGGCGGTCTTGGCTTTTCACCGCACCGGTTAGCAGCAGCGAAGCCACCGCACCGATCTCTTTCGAGACGGTCACGAGAATGCCGTCCGGCATCGGCAAAATGGGGTACGTTTTCCCACGCACTTCAAAGGGAGTTGGCTCGGGGAACTTGATCTCCTCGGCGGTTTTATCTTTCAGGATTTTGGAGACGGTCACGTTAAAACTCCTCAGCTCAAATTATTTCTCAAAAGGATCGTTAGAACACCTTCCGCAGCAACTAACTGCTGCGGAAGGTGTTCTGAAGAAGAGCATTCACTAGGAATGCAGGGCAGCGAGGCAGACTGCGCTTAGCTATGCAGGGCGGTCGCGCCGCCGTTGTTGAACACCTGCTCGTAAATGCCGCCGAGCGTTCCGTCCTGGCGGGTGTAGTTGAAGTCCCAAAACAAAACGAAGTCGATGTCGAACGTCGTGGTCTTGTCGCGCTCTAGGTTCGCCGACAGGTTGCCTTCGAGCTTGCATTTGGGGTACACGAACAGCGCGTTCGGATCACCATTCGCGGACAGAGCGACGAGAGAGAAGTAGGGGTTCCGGTCGGTGTAACCCGGCGCGAAATACTGCGTCTCTGCCTGACCGGTTCCGGCGTTGGCCGGGTTGACAACGAGAGTGCCGTTTTGCAGGTTCTGCAGGGCGAGGTAGTCGTGCCGCTGCACGGACAGCTTGCCTTTGTATTCGCGGTCGGTTTCGTAGCCATTGATCTGGTGGACGGTGTCGCCGCCGATCTCGCGGGCCAGCTTCGACGTGCTGCCGAAGTCGAGCGCCTGAATGGATTGCAAGGTCGAGGCCAGCGCCTGCGGGAAGGGGTAGGACGTGGCGACATTGCCGCCGCGCGGGGTGATGACCGCGCCGGAGCAGCCGACGCGGGCCTGAGTAACGGTGGGTTTAGGCATGGTGGGTATTCCTTGTGAAATATCTTGAAAAACTTCGAGTTCGTAGAGATTGATGGTCTGAGCAGACGGTGCGGGAAGCAGCGCGTCAGGGTAAAAAACAATCCCCCGGCCAAGGACCGGAGGATTGAAGATTACGTCGTGTGCGTTTCCATCCGCCGGCGATGGAAGGTAAGACAGGGCAATGTCATCAGGCTGCGGCAAGCCTTCGTGGAAGCCGAGCGAGGACTCATAGTCCACGCCGACATTTCCTGCGCCGGGGCCGCTATACGCCAGGCGCACACGCGAAATGAAGGCATCGAAGCCGAAGTCCACCCGCAGGAAGCGCGGCGGGGCCGGGATCGTAAAGCTGGCCGAGTAGCAGGACAGCGACCCGTCATCGTTCATTCGAATAATGCGGGCGACGTAGGACGCGTTGAAGGACGCTGCGGGCGAAACCGTGACATGCAGCGTTTGACTGGCGTCGCCCAGCGTGTCGCCGCTATAGCCGACGCTCCAGCCGTTGAAGGCGGACGTTCCGTTCACGCCGAGGTGGTTGTAGCCAAGTAGGTTGCCGGAGCTGTCGTAGACCTCCCATTCGCTGTCTCTAAGGGGGCCGAGCGACGCCGTTCCGAGGACGGGGCAGAGGTTGCCGCTGATGGGAACGACGACGCTTGCGGGAAGCGGCGGCAGACCGAACACTGCCGCCGTGGCCGGGTCATCGTCAAGGGCCAGGGCCGCGCCGGTGCAGCCGCCGCTCGTGAGGGTTGCGCCGGCGAGGGGTATCTCAGCTTCCCCTGGGAAAGTCGGTTTATCCAGCGGCATGGGTCAGAGTATCCAGCGGCAGCGTCTCGTTGGCCGCAATACCATTCGTTTCGCGCACGGCAAACAGCAGGTCACAAGGCGAAGCCGGGCATTCCTGCACAAGAAGCCAGTCTGGGCAGGGCCAGTTGCCATCTCTCAACACATCTTTGAGAAACAGCGAGCAGATATGCCGGTATGCAAGGTGCGACAGCTTAGGCCAACGCAAGTACCAGCGGTTTGGTATCCACCGGGCTATCCCAATCGCGCCGTCTACCCACCAGCGGTAGCGCCCCCGGTCAGTCTCGGCTCGCTTAATCGCGGCGTCCATGTTCACTAGAGGGACTTCGTAAGACCAAGCTATGTCGCCTGTGTCCGGCATACGTGAGTGCCAGCCAGTGCTGACATACTCAAATAACGTGCTTGCCGTGTTAAAGCCTCTGCCCTGATAGGGAGAAGGAAGTACGACAGCGCAGTGGCTTGGAACGTCCGCGAACGCCTGCCCCTTGCGGCGGGTCACGGCGCGAACCAGCAAATCTATGGAACTTTTGCCTCGGTAGAAGCAGGCAACGGCAACGGGCATAGACTATTCCTCTGGCAACGACGGCTTAGCAGCAACGCCTATTGCAGCATTCTAGCAGCCTCATGGCAATGTAATGATTGTTGCACTAACGAAAAACGACCGCATCTCCGGGCTGCCGTCCGGGTTTGTGGCGGTGCTGCCGTCTGCATTCGGCGGGGCGGGCGTGTCCAGCACGTTTTGCGCGAGGTACACCAGCGCGGCCATCGTCACCTGGCCGTAGGTTGTCGCCCCGGCAGGAATGGGGAACGCGCTCACCCCCGCGTACAGCGCCCTGCCCAAAGCCGTGTGATGCTGCCCGCCCTGCACAGGGCTGTCGCCTGCCGCGTATGCCTGGGGGCTGTGATACGCCAGCCAGTCCACGCCGCCCGCCATGTCTACGTTGTCCATGATGACCGTGCCGGGTATCCAGATGGCGGCAGGGTGGGTATCACCGGCGCTATCCAAGAATTTCATCTGCAAGACCGAACTGGGCATATTTGCCTCCTACGGGGTCGTAACGCTGGTCAGCAGGCCGGACGTGAAATGCAGCGTTTCCGTGCCGGTCGGCGTTGTCACCTGTGTTGTCGTTGTCAGTCCCGCCGTGCCGCCGACGCTGAAGGCCGGGCTGTTGACGGTTCCTGTCCCCAGTACCGTAAGGCCGCTTTGACTGACCTGGACACGGCTCGTGAGGGTATTAAGTACCGTGCCGCTGGTGGCGGAAGCGCCGCTGGTAGCGAGGTAGACTGTGCCTTCTGCGCCCGTGCCGGTAGACTGTCCGCCTGCAATCGTAATGTTTGCGCCTGCAATGTTCGTGCCGCTGCCGCCGGTCGCGTTGAGTGTTGTGTTGTCAGGCACTGCATTCGAGACGCCATCACCAATGTAAGTTTGCGTGATGCCGTAATTGGAATTACTTGAGCCTAACACCATTTGATTTGGGGCATTTGTGGCTGCAAAAAAGCCAACGGCAATAGAGCCTTGATTGCCGGTCGCGGTTGAGCAGGCGCGGCCGAGTGCAAAAGAGTTAGCTCCTTGCGCGTTGGCACCAAGTCCGATTGCTACCCCCACAACGGACGCAGTTGCGCCTGCTCCCAATGCCGTGCTGCTATTAGTTGCATTCGCGCCATAGCCAAACGCGCAGTTTTGCAGGTCGCTTGTGCCGACGCCCGCCGTTGCTCCGAAACCGAAAGCGGTATTGATGCCGTTGCTGCCAACCGCCCCGCCGCCTTTGGCATTAAGCCCGAATATCTCGTTGTAAAGAACGCCCTGAGAAGCCGAAAGAACCCCTGCCGAGGACACTGTGAACAGCAAAGCGCCCGTGCTGGAATACACCGAAAGCGCATTGCCCGTCGCCCCGCTCGGCAGGTTAATCCGCAGTCCCCCATCTGCCGTGTTCACCACATTGGCCGTGATAATAGCGCCTGTCCCCAGCGTCCCGCCCCCGAACGTGAAATGCACGTTGTCGGGCGATTGGTAGTCCAGCACGGGCGACCACTGCAAAATGCCGTTGACCTGGGCGGCGGTGAGGTGCTGGCCGGTGGCGGTGGGCTTTGGCACGGGGACGCCGATTGATGTGGCGAGGCCGGGAGCCGCCGGCAGCAGCGACAGCGCAGCCAGCAGCGCAAAAGCCGCCCATGCTTGGAGTTGTTTGGGCATTGATTACACCTGCTGGGAAACCGTGGCACTGATGTTGAGGAAGGTTCGAGTCTCGCCCGGTGCCAGGCTAAAGCTGGTCAGTCCCGCGCCGAGGTCGTTCGTCTGGAAGCTCTCGCCCGTGAAGCCTGTCATAATGGTCAGCGGGGCGGTGCTGTTGACATCGTTAGTGTATGCCGTCTGGATTTGTCGCCCGCTTTGGTTGTTGGAGTAGGCATAGTCGGTCGTGGCCGTCGTAATCTTGCGCTTGACGGTGTATTCGTCAATGTAGGCCGGCGGCACGGCAAGCGGCGCGGCGCTGGTACTCGCGGCGGGATCGTTGACTTCTAAAATGCGTGTGCGGTTTGCTTGGTTGAGCGTGGTCATTACGGCTCCTAATTCTGTGGTAAGTGCAGCGACTTGCTGCTGCAAGAGCGTGAAGGCGGACGACACCGGCGAGAACGCGGTACCGGCAAGGGTCACTGCCGCGCCGTTCCAGCCGAGGCGAGAAAGCTGGACGCGGTAGGTTGCGCCCCACCGCTTCATGGTCGGATCGCTGACCGGCAGCCGGCCCGTAGGCCGCACCTGGCAGAACACCGACACGTTGTAGCTGTTGCCGGACACGGTGAAGTTCCGGCCCTGCATGGGAGGCAGAAGCTGATCAGGCCGGCCCAGCAAAAGGTCCGTCACGCGGGCTTTGAGCTTATCCAAAAGGTCCAGGTCGTCGGGGCAAGTCTCCGACTGCTGCGTGACGATCTCAAGCCGCACGGTGCCCCGGATGCGGCTGGCGTCGGCGTCTCCGGTCTGCTCCTGCTCACCCTCGTCGCCTGTCAGAACCAGGCGCGGGTAAAGCGCCTGCACCCGTTCATCGGGGTCTACGCTGGACACCGAAGATGCCCCAGCGCTCTCAAACAGCATCATCAGGACGGCATCGGGCAAGCTCTCCGGGGTTCCACTTTCGGCCAGGCTTACCGGCGCTGCATTCCCGCAAAAGAGAATGTTGATAATTTGGAGAAAATCGTCCATAGAGGCTAGGGTGCCGGATGAAACAAAATAGTGCAGGCAGAGATGACCAGGAGCAGCCAGGTAGCACATCGCAGCAACCAGAGTCGCAGCGGTGACAACCGCCTGGCTTTAGGATTGCTTACAGCCTGGCTGTGCAGCCAAGCCGCCAGTATCAACAAGAAAACTTCTTCGGCGCGTGTCGTCATCTGAAAACCCCGCTCAAATGCCGCCGGTAGATGGCGACGACTGCGCCTTCATGGTCCGTCAGCGCCCGCTCCATGAAGTGAATGGGCTTGACCCCGTGGACAAAGTGGCCTTTGGAGAACGCGCTTGCCCCCGTCGCCGGATTGAAGAAGTGCAGCGCCCCGGCGTTCACCACCGGGATAAAATGCTCGCCCGTGCCTTCGTCGTCGGTGCCGTATTCCAGAAACGGCCCGACCGGACTGGTGTTCACCAGCTCGCCCATTAAAGATTTCCCAATCACGCCCCCCGCCCCAACTTTCTGGACCAGATGCACAAACGCACGGTACAGCTCGTAGGTCAGGGGCGGCGCATACGGCTCTCGCGCTTTGTGATAAACTTCGGCGTCGAGGATTTCCTGCGCTTTGGCTTCCAGAAACAGAAGCGCCTCGCCGGTCGCATCCTGCATCGCTTTCTGCGCCCGCTGCCGGGCCTGGCTAAGCTGCTTTCGCACGCTCGGCAAGCCGGTGATCTTAATCGCGGATTTCATCGCTTACTCTGGTTTCCACGGTGATCTTCACAATCGAGGAAGCGGGGTAATACGTCATCTGACCTTCTCCCGTCTTCGCGCCAAACCCGCCTTGCAGGTAGCACCGAATCTCGGCGGGGATGTTGGACCCTTCCGGCCAGCGGTTCATCATGACGCAAGGGATATGCAGAGCAAACGCTTCGCCGTCACACATCGTCAGTGTCACCTTTGTGATGGGGCACACATCGGCTCGGATTTGGCAGGTGTTACTTAGTTCCGCGTTTTCATTCACATTTGAGTCTTTTATTGGTCGCTCCGTTCGGAGTTAGCCACTTTATGTGGTTAGCCGGTAGTCACCGCGCCGCCGGCAGACACTAGGTACACCTTGAGGTGATCGCCCTGACCGCCTTCGTCGGCGACAAAGGCGGCGTGCCGGTGAGTGCCGTTTGCGCGGATAATCGTGTCCAGGTACTGAATGTCCGTCGCCGCGCCGCTTTGGCTGACCAGGTTGCAAGAGAGTGCTTCAGTCACGTCCTGGACCACGCCTTCCACCTCATATTTGAGGCTGCCGCGATGCGGCTGGATGAGGCACCGCAGGGGCGTTTCGGTATGGCCTGTCGCCAGGATTTTGCCGCGCGGCGTCGTGGTCGTCCTGCTTGCCCGCCGCACGGTCACTGTCTCCGGCAGGTCAATCCAGTCCAGCATTAGCTTTCTCCATGCGGTCCAGCATGGTTGCTGTTCTCCGCCTGGGCAGAATAAAGCCGGGTGAACTCATCCAGCTTGCACTGACCCAGATAATCCCAGCTTGGGTCAAATGCTGGCGGGTCGCCTTCATGCCGGTTGCCGGTGAGGATGTATACTGGTGACAACTCGCGCTGGACCAGATGCTCGAAGCACTCACCGTCAAACGTCTCGTGCCACATATCGTTGCGGTCAGCGTAGCGGCGGGTATACCAGTCCCGCGCCGCCTCGCTGTTAATCACCTGCAGGGCCGTCTCCGGGAACCTGTGACGCGGACACCAGCCGGTGAAGAAGCCGGGCGTCCGAAGCGCCTTCAAGAACGCGGCTTTCCCGCCCGGCGTGATGCCCATGTCCGATTCGACATGGGCGATCGCTGCGTACTCTGTCCCAAGCCGGCGCAGGGCTTCGCCCATAGAACGCTTCCAGCCGGGAAAGCAACCGCCGGCTTCAATGCGTCCTAAAGCGGTCTCGCCGACAGGAACCACGGTGACATTGCCGGTGACATTGTATTCAGCCGGACCGTCGTTGAACAGGAACAGGTCGACGTCGTCTCCGGCGAAGAACGCGCTGTAGTAGTCCGCCCAGGCCTGGTAGCGGGCTGGATCGGTGTCAATCGCGGCAGTGCAGAAGACGGCGGCTCGGCCTGGAATGAGGGCCGCCGTCATCGTTTTTCCATCAACTGCCTCACAAAGGGCGATTTGTGAGCGTTTTTCCACGCCTGTTATCGTTTCGGTAGCGCCGGCAGCCAGATGATGTCCAGCCGTCCCCGCTTCGCCAAGGTGATGCCTCACAGCCCCCACGACGATCTCTGCCGGCACGCTGAGGCAGCGGGGCTGGCCATCCGCTTCCCGGTTGAAGCACTGGTAGGAACGGCACGGCATTCGGGCGCAGTTCTGCGGGGCGTTCAGCACCGAAAGCATAGTATGGGTCGCCCGCTCCGTGATCGGCCACGCGCCGAAGTAAGTGACGATGGGCTTGCCGAGGGCAGAGGCCAGGTGAAAGAGGCCGGTGTCGGGCGTGACGACGACATCACTGACCGAGAGTGCGGCGGCGGTCTCGCGCAGGCTCAGCTTGCCGGTGGCGTCGCACAGGTTCGGATGGGTCAGGGGCAGCGGTTCGGGCACGGCACTGAGGACAACGACGCGGAAGTTCGCCGCCAGCAGCGCAGACAATACCCGGTCGTGCTGCGCCTCGCTCCATGTCCGGGTGTCGCTGTTTGCGCCCCAGACGTAGGCAATGAGCGGCAGCGGAGTGGCCGGTATATGGGCGTCAATTTTCTGCTGGATGGCATCCTGCTCGGCTGGCCGCGCGAAATAGTCAATGGACCAGGCCTCCTCCGGCAGATCGATGTCGGCGATGCGGGCGAAGCCGGGAACCCGGTGCTCATAATGCTGCTGGTTCTCGGCGTTCTCGACAAACATACGCAGGTCCAGCACGGCGGCATACTCGCCGTGATCAGGGGTACCCGCTTCGAGGCTTAGCACCTGCTGCACGTGCGGGTTGTCGTCAAAGAGGCAAATGAACCGCTGGTAAGTCTGCACGTCTACGAGACCGCCGCGCCCGGCAAGGTGCCGGATCAGCGGCGTCGCCATCAGCACGTCGCCCAGCCCCACGTCCCGGATGACCAGGATGCGCTGGCCCGGTGAGATTTCCCCCGCCTGCACTTCGGCGAGGCTGTAGAAGCCGGCGGTCGCGGCCAGCAGCACCTCGGCGACATCGCTGGGCATCGTTGCCCGCCCGCTCTCGAAGCGAACGCGAAAGCCGCCGCGCACCGGCACGACCATTTCGTAGGCATCCTGCCGGCGTGAAAGAATTGTCTTCATTCCAAACTCCACATCACGCAATAATCCTCACGCTAGAAGTCTTGCTCCAGGTAGTAGTCGTTCGTGAAGGTGTCAATGACCGAGGACAGCAGTGTCGGCACAGCTCCCTGCGCCTTCTGCCGGCGCGTGAGGCCGCTCAGGGCAAACGGTGAGAAAGATGCCCGCTGCGCCTGGAAATACTGCGCCACGCAGGAAATGTGCCCGAGCGCTTCCGCCGCTTCTCGCAGCCAGCGCACCCGCTCATTCGTGCCGCTGTAGCCGCCGGGGCCGGCTCCGTAGTCGCCGGGTGAGCCGCGCTCGTCAATGCGCTCGCGCGTCTGGTCGGCATAATGCGTCTGCACGTCGCCGATCTTCTTTTGCACGATGTCCGAAGCCTGTCCGCCCGTCCGAAGGGGTCCGACCAGCCGGGCGCAGACGCTCAGCAGCACGGCTTCGTCAAAGTAGACCTGGTCATCGCCGGCAAGTCCCTGGTAGAGGCCCACAGCGGGCGTGCTGCCCGGCGGATTGCCGATGCAGACAAACCGCAAAAGCAGCTTGCGGGCGGCAGAGGCAAACTCCGGCTCCAGCGCTTCCGGGAGCAGCGCCTGCCGCAGCCGGCTCTGGATCAGCGGGGCGGGATCGGTCCAGGTGGCGAAGAACGTCAAGTTCCGCGTGATCGTCTCGCCGCTGCCGTCCTGGTAGGACAAGGTGCATCGGTACGCGCCTCCTAGCGCCGGCGTCAGCAGAAAGGAGAACACGACGGCGAGGCTGGCCGGGTCAGACGCACTGCCGAGGGCCATGCTCACCGCCGGCGTAAGCTCGCTGCCATCGGGTGCCGTGACGACGACGCTCGGCGTAGTAGCAGCAAAAGCCGCCGGCGCATTCGTGATCGGGTCAATCTGCGTCTCGACGTGCTTCAGGCGGATTGTCTCCCCGACGATCATGATTCTAAATCCTTGATCATAATCTTAAATCCTTGACCTAGTGGCCTTCGCCTTCCGCCTCAGCGCGTGCCTCTTGGTCCAGGCGAGCCTGGTCGCCCTGCTCCAGATCGGCCATGGCCGCTTTCGCCAGGGCTTCCGCTTCGGCCTGCCGTGCGTGCTCGGCATCCGCTAGCTTCGTCTCAGCTTCGATATGCTTTGCCTGAATGGCCAGGGCGAGGTCTGCGCGAGGCTGGTTTCCGTTGATATCCAGCGACCGGGCCAGGCGCTTCAGGGCGGTATCCGTCATGGCTGCCAGGTCCGGCAGCGGAGCGGCGGCGGAAACGGGAATGACCACCTCTGCGTCGCCCGGATCGTAGCCGACGACAGGGATGGCCCCGAGGCGCGGGTCTTCCGGTCCGTCCACTTCCATTGCCCGCAGCTCGGGATGGACCTGTCCTGCCGGCACAAGCGTGGCGGACCGAATCGCCTCGGAGAGGACGTCCAGCAGCGTCCAGCGCTGGTGCTCGAACAATTGGCCGTCAACCGTGACATTGACGGCAACGCGGTGAGAAATAACAGCGAACATAAGGTACTCCTGAAGCAAAAACTGCTTCCGCGAACTGAAGCAAAAACTGCTTCGTGACTTGTCAGGGGCCAGGACTGAGTGTCTAAGCCAGGGCCAGAATGCTGGAAACGGTTGTGCCGGTCGCCAGCACACGGTCGATGCCGAGGCGCAGCTCCTGGCCGGCGGCGACGGGGAAGGCGCTGACAGTATCGCCGCCGCTGGTGACGAAGCTCACGGTGCCGGAACCGCCGAAGACGAGCGCCCTAGCGTGTGGAAATCCGGCGTCCACAAAAAGGCTGCTGCCAGGACTGTCGCTCGGCGTGACGATCTTCGCTCGCTCGTAAAAAAAGGACTCTTCCAAAGTGGATCTCCCTGGGTTATTTCAATGAACTGGGAACAGCGACGCGCTCTGGAGCGGATAAGTCGCCGGCCAGTGACGCGAGGTTCTCGTCGGCCAGGTGACGCAGCAGCGTCATCAGAGACTCATCCTTCTCGCCGAGTGTGCCTTTCGCTTGATACCGGCCCCCCTCCTGGGTGCGGATTTCGAGCGTGACGACGGCTTTGTCTAAAACTGATGCGTTCATACATCTCTCCTGGAAAGCTTTTCGCTAAATGAAGCCGCGCTGCCGGCACTCGTGTTCCGCGAGAACCTGCGCGGTCGCCATGATGCTGCTTCGGGACGGCTTGCCGAACGGGGCACCGTCCACCAGTGTCTGTGCCGGAACGTGGATGTCGAAGGGCTTTGAGACGCCCATGACTTGCACGACGGCCTCTCCGGCCCGGTTCACCAGCACGTCGAAGACGGGTTCGAGGGCTAGGCCCACCGCCGCGCGTTTACTGATCAAGTTGATGTTGGGATTGGAGATTACATTGCTGTTCTTGGGCTTGGAATGCAAAGGTGTTGAATTCATGGAGTGCCGCCTCCCCAGGCGGCAGGGGTTCCCGCAGGAACAAGAAAACCTGTTCCAAAAAGAGCGCAGAAGCGGCGGGGAGCCGTGTTCGGGCCTAGAACCCTATCTACGCACAGCGTTTCCGGTGCCTACGCACAGCGTTTCCGGTGCCTACGCACAGCGTTTCCGGTGCCTACGCACAGCGTTTCCGGTGCCTACGCACAGCGTTTCCGGTGCCTACGCACAGC
>JAABUX010007914.1_pt1 | contig 12350 bp, 8 predicted proteins | sample 5561851 | NCBI WGS metagenome assembly JAABUX01 (sample SAMN10711883, study PRJNA513361) | rock metagenome | isolation source: Antarctica rocks | place: Antarctica: Victoria Land, Richard Nunatak red sandstone | collected 2016-01-03 | reverse complement strand
TTGGGTTGGATGACGGGGCCTGCGCATGTGGCCTGGCCTGCGCTATGGGACGATTGTCTGTGGCCTGAAGCGCCATCGCGCGGGAGTCTCCTGGCGTCCGCGCGACGCTCGCGGTATCCTTCGATCAATGATGGTATCGCAGGGTAGAGAAGGCAGCGTGCGTCATTGCGCGAGGAGATGATCTTGCCTGTCGCGCGTCCTGCGTGGACAGAGAAAAAAAGTAGCTGCGCTATCCATCACGCGAAGGGGGGAGGACGTGAGACTTATCGGCAACGACTGGTCGGGCCTGGAGGCAGGGTATCACCTGATGATCGCGAAAGACGCCGAGTTGCGGCGGATAACGACGGCCCGTCTTGAGAGCGCCCACCAAGCGCACGACGCCAGGGAGCAGCGCGCATGGGACGCGGGGCAGCAGGAACGAGAGCATCGCCGCCTACAGGCCCACGTGCGCGTACAGGCCCTGCGTCGTGCGGGGCGGATCGCCGTGATCGTGGGCATCGTCCTGGCGATCGTCGCGTTACTGCTTGCGAACGAGACCATCGGCACGATAGGGGTGCTGGCGCTGGTGGGTGGTCTCGCCGCGCTCCGCGTCAAAGCGCCACCGCTGTGTCCCGAGTATCAGCCGCGGCCTATCTCCGATGCGACATTGTTGCTCAACCTGGACATCGCGCAGCGATGGTGGAATGGCATCTCCGACGGCATGCGCAATCTGGGCAACGATGGCGATGTGGGCGAGCGCCTTTTGATCGCGCACCTCCGTGCGGCGTTGCCTGACAGTTATCTGTGCATGCGCGGTGTGCTCGTCGCCCCAAGACTCGACGCCGATGTGATCGTCATCGGCCCGTCCGGCGTATGGATTTTCGATAGTAAATACTGGAATGGCTCCATTATTGTGCGTAATGGACAGTGGACACGCCGAAAGTGGTACTACGAACCAGGAGGCTACCAGGCGTACCGCGACGATCCGATCACCCATCGCTTCGACCGTCAAGTGGACATGGAAATGGAGGCCGTGCGCCGCACGATCAAGCGCCGCGTTGCCCGGATCGACGCGGACACTCTCGCGATCTGGACGGGGGTGATCTTCACGCACCCCGACGTTACCCTGGACATTGATGAGTCGTGGGCGAAGGGGTACGCCACGGTCGCTCAGTGCGTCCGGTGGGTGACGGACGCAGAGGAGAACGTGGCGGCGCACGGTGGCGCGGAGGTAGACACAGAGAGAGCTTTAGCGATTTTCGATGCATTGGCCTCCCATGCGTGGACACTGGGCGATATCCCGGCCCAGAGAGCGGCGTCCGGGTTGACGCTGTTCCTGGCCGAAACGATTGAACGAGAAGCGGCCTCGTTCGCGTCGTCGTACCAGGGGGCGCTCCCTGGTGCGGGCGGCATGAACGAGGCGCACCTATCCGCCCGGTAGAGCCGGACGCCACAGGTAACGCGCACGGGCACGGACAGAGCGCGCTCTGTCCGTGCCCGTGCGCGCGTGTAGCTCAGGCGACGACGCGGCGATCGGGGAGCATGCGGCGCAAGAACTGCCCCGTCTCCGACGAACGCGTGTCCGCGACGTCCTCGGGTGTGCCCTCGGCCACGATCTGACCACCGCCGGCCCCGCCCTCCGGCCCCAGGTCGATGACCCAATCTGCGCACTTGATGACGTCGAGGTTGCTCGATCACGACGACTGTATTGCCGGCGTCGACCAGGCGCTGCAGCACTTCGATCAGCCGTGCGGCGTCGGCGAAATGCAGGCCCGTCGTGGGCTCATCCAGGATGTAGAGCGTGCGGCCGGTGGCGCGCTTGCTCAACTCCGTCGCCAGCTTGACCCGCTGCGCCTCGCCGCCTGAGAGCGTGGTCGCGGGCTGGCCCAGGCGGATGTAGCCCAACCCGACCTCGGAGAGCGTCGTCAGACGCCGCGCCCGTCACCGACCTCAGCGGTACGTCCCTCATCCACACCGCCGGCGACATCCTCACCATCGGCCACGGTGACTCCAATCGTACGCGCCACCAGAGTGCCTCTAACGATGACGCCGCCGGCTTTACCATCATAGTGACACTCCGCAGCCGTCAAAACGGCGCGGCTTCTTGGGCCACGCACGTCGGCAACCCGACCACGTTCACGCCCAACGGCGGTGTCCCCGCCGGCTGCCGATCAGACGCATTCCGCGCCCGTTTGAGGATGTTAATTGCCGCGTTGTGGTCGCGGTCGAGCGAGAGGCCACACGCCCCACAGGTCACCCACCGGACGGCCAGGGTGATCTCTTGCGCGAACCGCTCACCACAGCCGGAGCATGTTTTCGACGTGTAGGAGGGATCGACCAGGCGCACCTCACGGCCGGCGCATGCTGCCTTGCGCGTGAGGTGGTCTGCCAGGTAGCCCCATCCGGCGTCAAGGATGCTTTTGGAGAGATGATGGTTGCGCGTCATGTTGGTGATGCGGAGGTCTTCAATAGCGATCACATCATATGTCTTCACGAGGCCTGACACGAGCTTGTTGAGGTAGTCTTTGCGTTGGTTTCCGACGCGCTCGTGTTGGCGCTGGACCTGAGCCACGACTTTCTTGCGATTGCTCCCGCCTTTCTGTCGTCGGGCGATGCGCCGCTGGATCACGCGCAGCGCGGCCTGTTCCGCTCGATACCAGCGCGGGTTCTCAACCGTATCGCCGTTGCTCGTCGTGAGGAGGTGCGTTAACCCCACGTCGATGCCGATAGACGCACCGGTCGTCGGCAACGGTTCCTTGTCCGGCACGACACAAGAGAAAGAGGCGTACCACTTGCCCGCCTTCTTGCTGATACGGACGGTCTTGATGGTGCCCTCAAGAGGACGATGCCAGCGCACGGGGATCCGGCCGACGCCAGATAGTTTGAGCCGCCGCCCGTCGATCTTAAAGCCGTTGCCTAGCTCTTTCAGCCCGAAGCTGGTCCAGCGGTTGGCCCCTCGGAAGCGTGGGTATCCGGGCTTTTCACCCGTACGTACACGCCGGAAGAACGCCTGAAATGCTTTATCCAGGTCGTCCGCCACAACCTGCAAGATGTGCGAGTGGACGGGCGCGGCATAGGGGTTTGTCGCCTTGCGTTCCTTTACGCGGCGCAGTTGGGCCGTCTTGCCGACGGCCTCACCGCGCTTCTCCCACGCCTCTTTGCGCTCGGCCAGCAGGTCGTTGTAGAAGAAGCGGGTCGTCGTGAGGATGCTCTCCAAGGTGCGTTCCTGGGTACGCGACGGGTAGAGACGGGAAACGAACGCCTGACGCATAGGGGTGCTCCTGTCCTGGCTGGTAGCACATCTGTTCGTAGTGTAGCACGACACATGTGGCTAAAGCCACGCGAGAAACCCGCCTATCCACACGGGAAAAATCCCGGTGGCTTGCGGCGGGTTACGCTTCTGTCAGGAGAAGGGTCATCCATGTCGTCCGCGACACCTTTCGCGGTTCCAACGCTTAGCGTGCATCCCGGTGAATCGTCGGTGTTGCTCCAGCAGCACACAGTGACCAGAGCAAGCGGGCAAAACGTAGCACTACACGAACCCATTTATCCAGACTGATAGCGCAATGAATCGAGATGACAGAGTGTTTGGCGCGCGGCCATGAGCGCCAGACGAACGGCCGACGCCTGTGAGAGCGGGCGCGCCAGGCTGCGCGCCTCGTCCGTGATCGTCCACCGGTGTGCGTCAATACAGAACGGCCTATACACCATGTTGTTTCCGCTCGCGACGATGACTGTGGCGCACAAGGCGAAGACGCGGTCCATCTCCTCGACGGATGCGTCTTCGCGCGCCAGTAGCAGCCCGGATCGATAGATGAGGTCTTCGGTATTTTCATCCGACACCGATGTTCCCGCGGCCGCAGCTCGGTCAGCAGGCGGTGTGTCGTTCTGCTCCACGGTGAGGGCGCGCGCATGCGATTGGATGAACGGAGCGCCGGCCAAGGACATAGAAGGATTATCGGGGTTCTCCATCTCAGACTCCTTGTGCTTATCGTCGTGCTTATCGTCCAATCGCTATCCTGGTTTCACGTTGACAACTCCCACGGCTACAGCGCGTGGGATTCTCGTTTCTGTCCGGCTATGCCGGTGTTGCTGCCACTGCTCCCAGAGGGAGGCTGACACGGCATCCACGAGCGTTTACCGTCTCTACCTGCCCGGCAGCGACGGATCCCCTATCCAGGGGCGGTTGACCCTGATCCTAATTCTGCGTCCAGGTGCGATAGACGCGCAACCCCTCGGCCTTGATGGTGCGTGCGGCGTTCACGTCCCGTTGGTGGATGGCCCCACACTGCGGACATGTCCACGACCGATCACTCAACGTCAATGTCCGGTGGCGATAGTCGCACCCCTCGATCGAACACAATTGACTTGACGGGAACCAGTGGTCGATCACGACGACCGTTTTGCTGGCGCGATCGGCCTTGTACTCTATCATACGCCGGAACGCGCCCATGCCGGCGTCGAGGACTGATTTTGCTAGCTTGGTTTTTGCTAGCCCCTTGACCGCTAGGTCCTCGATCACAAGACCGTCATGGTCGCGTACCAGTCGCGTACTGAGTTTGTGCAGGAAATCGGCGCGTTGATTGGCGGCCTTCCGGTCGATCCTGGCCGCTGTCGCCTTGGCTTTCTTGAAGCGATTGCTTGGCTTCTCTCCCTTCTTCGCGCCTTTCCGACGCGAGACGACCCGGCCTGCTTTACGGCGTTGTCCTTGTGTCTTACGATAGGAACGCAAGGCGGGGATGATCTCGCCGTCGCTCGTGACACAGGCGTCTTTTAGCCCGAGATCGATCCCGATGGTATTCTCCTCCGTTAGCGCCGCCTTGGGCGTGCTCTCGATCTCCTGGTGGGCAACCAGGGCGACGAACCAATGGCCGCACTCCCACTTGCACGTCGCGCTCTTCACGACGCCGATAATCTCGCGCGACTGGCGCATCAGGACGTCCCCGATACCGGGAAGGGTGATGTGATTAGAGGACGGTAGGCCGATGCCTTGCGGGATACGGAAGGTGGGTGTGTGCCTGAACTTCTTGCGGAGCTTGGGGCAGTTGGCGCGTTTCTCAAAGAAGTTGGTGAACGCGCGGCATAGATCCTTCACCCCTTGTTGGAGAAGCTGCGCGTTGATTGTCCTGAGCCAGCCGGTCTCCGGCTGCGACTTGAGGGCCGTTAACTCTGCACACAGGTCAGCGAAGGAGAGGGTCTTGCCCGTGACGTTGAAGTGCTCTTGCCTGCGTCTAAGCGACCAGTTGTATGCCCATCTCCGCGCACCCGCATACTGCCAGAACCGTCCGATCTGAGCGGGTGTCGGTTCCAGGCGGAAGCGGTACGTGAGGACCGCCGGACGCGTGGCCAACGCCGGTGGGCTGGCAACCGTGGGTGGTGTGGCGGTCGGTAGAGCACTCATCGCTATTTACTCGCAGCGCGTAGGCAGAACTGGAAAGGCACAATAGGCGGACGATGACGTGACGACGCTAAAGCGGGTGAAGCCCTCATATCCCAAGGCTGAAGCACCTGGGCTCTACAGGCTATTTCTGTAGAGGGCGTGGCTTTGCCGGGCTAGCCACGAGACGACGGGCGAGGGCGGTGTAGCGGCGGCCCGTGTCGGACGTGTTGACGGCTTTGGAGATCGCGCGCAGACTACCGACCAGGACGACCATTTTCTTGGCGCGTGTCACTCCGGTATAGATCAGGCCTTTTCGGAGCATGATCCAGGCGGACGTGGTAACGGGGATGACGACAACGGGGTATTCGGAGCCTTGGCTCTTGTGTATCGATAAAGCATAGGCCAATCCAAGTTCGTCTGCTTCCGAGAACTCGTATGCTATATCCTCGCTCTCGTCCATCCAGACGCGCATCTGCTGATCTTCCGATGAAATATCCGTGATAATACCGAGCGATCCATTGAAAATCCCCGCCGACCCCTTGTCGTAGGCGTTCTTCAGTTGCACGACCCTGTCTCCCGGCCGGAAAACCCTGTTGCCCAGGCGCCGCTCGGGGATGCCAGATCGTTCGGGAGTAAGCGCGGCCTGGAGTTTCTCATTGATGAGGTTCGCGCCGGCCGGTCCGCGCCGCATCGGGCACAGGACCTGTATGTCGCGCTTGGGGTTGTAGCCAAACTTTGCCGGGATACGGTTGACCACCACATCCACGACCAGGTCGGCGATGCATTCGTTGTCATCCTCGACAAAGAGGAAGAAGTCGGAAAGACCGTGTATGAGCGGCATCTCACCGTTGTTAATGCGGTGCGCATTGGTTACGACGCCGCTGTTCTTGGCCTGGCGGAAAATCTTGGTGAGGCGCACGCTGGGGACAATGCCACATTCGATGAGGTCGCGCAAGACTTCTCCTGGCCCGACACTGGGGAGTTGGTCGACGTCACCCACCAGAAGCACGTGCGCGCCCGGCGGTATCGCCTTGAAGAGGGTATTGGCGAGTGCGGTATCCAGCATCGATGCCTCGTCCACGATCAAGAGATCGACAGCTAGGGGATTGTCTTTGTTGAAGATAGCATCCCCCCCCGGCTTGATCTGCAAGAGGCGATGGATCGTGCTCGCGGTGGCCCCGCCCAGTTCTTCCAGGCGCTTGGCCGCACGGCCCGTCGGGGCCGCCAGGATGACGCGCGCCCCTTTTGCTTTGGCGAGCGTGACAATGGAGCGCACGCTGTAGCTCTTGCCGCAGCCCGGCCCCCCGGTCAGGACCGATACCTTGCGCGTCAGCGCCTGGCGCACCGCCTCTTCCTGCGCCACCTCCAGCTTGTTGCCCGTTTGCCCCTGTAGCCAGGTCAGGGCAGCGTCCCAATCCAGGGTTGCGAAGGGAGCCAGGGCATCCATTGGCGCACGCAGCAGGAAGCGCACACTCTGCGCCAGCGTCGACTCCGCGCGATAAAGCGGAACCAGGTAGATAGCGTCGGGCGTGCCGTCCGGCGCGCCCGGCAAGCCCTCACGCACCACACCACCTTCCGCCGCGAGCGCGTCCAGGCAAGACTCGATGGTGGCCGACGGAATCAAGGGTGGGAGCTCCGCCCCGTCGGCGGCGGCATCCTTCTCGTCGATGTCCCGGAACATCTCGACCGTATCGGTTACGAGCGTATCCTGCGGCAGATAGCAGTGTCCATTGTCACTCGCCATGGACAGGGTGTAGGCGATGCCCGCCTTGATGCGCTCCGTGCTATCGCGCGGGAGCCCCATGGCGCGCGCGATCCGATCGGCCGTTTTGAAACCAACCCCCCACACATCTAAGGCAAGCCGGTAGGGGTGCTCTTTGACCACGTGGATCGACTCTTCGCCGAACGTTTTATAGATTTTCACCGCGAGGCCCGTCGTCACGCCCACGTCTTGCAAGAAGAGCATGACGGATTTGATCATTTGTTGTTCTTCCCAGGCGACAGCGATGAGTTTGGCCTTTTTTACGCCCAGGCCGGGCACCTCGACCAGGCGCTGCGGACGCTGTTCGATGATGTCCAGGGTTTCCACTCCGAAATGGGCGACGATCTTGCGGGCCATGACGGGACCGATGCCCTTAATCAGGCCGGACCCAAGATAGCGCTGTATCCCATTGATGCTTGCAGGGAGGAGCGTGCTGTAGCTCGCGGCGGTGAACTGACGACCATACTGCGCGTGATTCTTCCACTGGCCGGACAGGCGTATGCTCTCGCCCGGCTTCGCGCCCAGGAGGTGTCCGACGGCGGTCACGAGATCGTCCTGACCAGGCATGGACAGGCGGACGACCGAGTACCCCGTATCCTGATTGGCGTACGTGACGCGTTCCAAGACGCCCTCGATGACGGCCAGTCCCTCATCCGGCGCGCCTTGCGCCGCTACTCCCGTTAGCGCCATACTCATCGGTGTTCCCTTCGCTTTGCGTGCCGCTGTGCGTGCTGCATCCTCTATCTGTACCCGTATCCCTACCCGCATCGATGTGGCGTGCGCCGGTAGGGATATCTATCTCGCGTAGAACATCCCTTCCTCTCTAGTATCGATCGTCGATGGTCAAGCGAGCAATAGCCCTCCCAACGTGCCCCACATGCGGAGATCCCGGATATGGGAGTTATGACCGATGCATTGCTCGCGACTCGACACTTGCGCACATGCACGCTGATTATCATGTGGTGTGCGCTCGCATGAACACATGAACAGGGGGTGGTGTGCGCTTATGTCCTCAGCTCGTCGGGGATGTCCCCAACGTTTCGGCGAAAAAGTAGATGCTACGAGGTATTGCTCGAGGATATAGATACCTCGTCCCTGGCATAAGCGAGCGCTTCGGTGATCGTGTCCTCGAACGTCAGGACAGATCCAGCCGTCCACGTCGTCTCGAACGTTTCCGCATCCAGATGATCGCGTATCGTGTTGATAGATTGAGCAAATGCGGCGCTATCGAACACGTCGAGAGCGAGATTGTAGGCGTGTCGTTGGGCCGTGCATGAGGCCAAGAGACGCAGGGCGGCTATCTCGCGCCCTGCTATGGCGAGCGCCAGCCCGATGCTATCGATGTTCTCGACTTGACCCAAACGATAGCCTATATCGCGCAATAGCAACAGCGCATCCGCAGCTAGGCGTAAGGATTCTATTGCGCGCCCCTGCATCCTATAAATATCCGCTTGCCCCGCTAGCGCAAGAGACTCGCCGCGACGATCACCCAGGAGTCGAAACAATGCCAAACTCTCATCGTACAAGACACGCGCCTGCGTGTAGTCCCCTCTATGGAACGCCGATTCTCCAAGATTATTGAGGACGCCGGCGATCGACCGCTGATCGCCGATCGCTCGATACATCGCCAGGCTCTCGCTGTAGTAGGCGCTAGACTGATCTCTCGCGGCCCTGCTTTCGTGAGCCCAACCGAGCGCATCGAGGGTGTGCGCGGCCCCCCATGTGTTATCTGCCTGCCGATAGAGCGGGAGTGCCTCGTTGAAGCATTGGTCTGACTGCTCGAAATTGGCGGAGGCCAGTGCGATGTAGCCGAGCGAATGTAAGGCGTCCGCGGTCGCGTTCGGATTATCCAACGCGCGGGCGCATGTCAAAGCCTCGCCTAGCTGCGCCTGAGCTTCCGCATTATTCCCCTGTTGCGCCGTCAGGCGTCCCATGCGCGTGAGGGCGCGTGTATACCATATATCGTTCCGGCCGGCCGCGTGCGCGAGCACGTCGGCCAGCCATCGTCTCCCCTCGGTCCAGTGGCTGCATATGTCCCAGTAGATGCTCATGGCGACAGCGAGGCGCAAGGCCCATTCCACGTGTTCGTCGTGGTCAAGGCTCCACCCTAAAGCAGCACGGATATTATCTTGTTCGGTGTCTATTGTCGCGATCCATAGGCGTTGGTCCGGGCCGCGCAGATATATGGCCGATTGCTCGACCACCGTGAGATAGTGCGCGGTATGCGCACGGGACATCGTCTCTGCCATTTGATCCGCCAACTTCTCACGCGCGTATTCGTGGATCGTTTCCAGCATGAGATAACGCGTCTCGCCATCTCGCCCGATCGTGCGCCGGATGAGACTCTGATCCAACAAGGATTCAAGTTCGTCGACCACGTCATATGCCAGGTCCTCCTGTGCGTTGCAAACTGCTTCCATCGCCTCAAGCGTTGATCCGCCAACGAAAATCCCCAGACGTGTGAAGAGATCTTGTTGGCCGGGCGTTAAAAGATCGTAACTCCAGGCGATGGTTGCGCGCAGGGTTTGCTGGCGTTCAGGTAGATCGCGCGGGCCGCCCGCGGCCAGGCGCAGGCGGTGATCAAGGCGGGACAGCAAGCGATCGGGAGGCAGTAATCGGGCGCGTGCGGCGACGAGTTCGATCGCCAAAGGCAAACCATCGAGTCGTGCACAAATCGCCGCGACGGCCGGCGCCGTTTCGTTTGTGATGACGAAGTTACTGTCAACATCGATCGCGCGGTCGATGAAAAGCCGGACCGCGTCGTATTGAGATAGAGCGTCCATGGGGGGCAACGGCATCGGGGGTAGCCCAAGTGAAGGAATGACATACAGACGCTCTCCACGCACATGGAGTGCGGTGCGACTTGTCACCAGGACACTTAGGTGCGGGGCATTGGTCAGCAATGAGACGACGACCGCCCCAGCGGCGATAATCTGCTCAAAATTATCCAGGACGAGTAACGCGTTTTTCATGCGTAGCGCGGCGATGACCGCCTCTTCTAGGCGGGTCTCATCCCCCGCGCTAACGCCGAATGTATGAGCGATTGCCGGCATAACAAGGGCTGGATCGGCCAAACCTGCGAGCGATATAAAAAAAGCGCCGTCGGTGAATATGTCGGCGACGGTAGATGCGACCGCGACCGCGACCCTCGTTTTCCCGACGCCCCCTGATCCCGTCAATGTTAATAGCCGTGTTTCGCGTGCTACCAAAATATCACGGACGGCTGCAATGACTAACTCGCGACCGATCAGACGCGTTAAAGATTGAGGGAACGACCGCGTCGGGGTAACGGCGGAGACTGATGCCTCGCGGGTGGTCGTAGCGGATGTTGCCGTGGAGGCCGGTTCACGCCCACAGGCTGGGACTCTACTCATCGTGATCGATACACGGCGCAGGCGTATGAGTTCATCGCGTTCCTCATCCGAGAGCGTGAGCGCTTTGGCAAGCAACTCGACCGTATTTCTGTATGGTGTTTGGCGGTCTCCGCGCTCGATATCGCCGATACCACGGGACGATAATCCGGCCTTTTCGGCTAATTCCTCGATTGTGAGCCCTTCTCGCTGGCGGAACCATCTCAAGCGCGTCCCGAATGTGGCGTCGTGTTCGTTGTCCATCGCGCCCTTTCTTTCTCCCATCCGTCGACATCGCCCTTCGGATAATAACGTTGCCATTTATCTGTAGCCTAACATAACACACGCTCCCGTCCTCTCTCCCGCGTCTGTTGCTTTGAGGGCACGGCGAGGGCACTCCATGAGAGATACATCGCCGCGGCTTTCGTGAGCTACACGCCTGGGCAATCCCCCACATCAACGCTCGACGGCGGCCTCCGTCCGCGCCGATGGGTGATCTGGCGGTTGAGCGCGCACAGCCTGTGCCCCTGCGCGATGAGATTGAGGGCCACGTTATGGTTGCGGTCCGGCGAGAGACGACATGCCTCACGGCCAGCCGCATGGCAACGTCAGGTTTGTCGCGACATCCACGCGAAAAAGCCGCCTGTCTATACGGTGTATATCCTGCTGGCGGGGGGCGAACGACATCTATGTCACGGCGACGCCACCGGCCTGGAGACTACCGCTTCGAGGTACGTCTTTCCCATCCAGATCGGTGATATCGTCCGTGAAAACGATGAGAGTTCTAGCCGGTAGGACCCGCGCCGCGCAACGGTCGATGACCTGTCGCAGGCGACGATCGAGCCACTGGCGATCGTTCTGGTCCGGGACGGCGATGGTCAGCGTCTCGCCTGCCACATAACCGATCTGGTAGGGCCGGCTAAACCAGCGGGCATAGTTTTCTGGCGTCATCTGGCTGCGCACTTCGGCGCACAGGCGTCCCCACTCGTCGACAGGCATGTGGTCCGTCGGTGGACGGGATGAGACAGAGAGCGAATCCGCATCGTGATTCACCGCCGGCGCGTCCGCCGCCGCGCCCGATCGGTAGCGCGCCCGGATGGCCGTTACCAGCCACCCGGCGGGGTTTTTGACCACTCCCCGCATGCATTCTTCGTCCAGACGGGCCACCTGTGCCAGGACTTCCGCGGGGTCCGCGGCGAGTTCGTCAAGCAGGGGCCCCTCTGTCACACCCCATGCGACGAGAGCGGCCCTGGCCGCGCGCAGAGGAGGCGACGCGCCTGGTTCCGTCTCGTTATCCCGAGACACAGCTCCCTTGTCCATGACAGGCACAACAGCACAGGCCTCGTCAGGCGCATGGATGGCGTCTCCTCCCACGTCCGCGCGCGGACGCACGCGCGGATGTTGCTGTTGATTATCTTTTTGTTGAGAAACGGTCTGTTGATTTCCTTTAGTCCCTGTAATACGTGGGAGCGATTCAGACACAGAGGGTAAAGAGACCGAATCGCTCCCCCTATCGGTCGTAATCGCTCCTCCTTTGGGACCTTTTCGCCCCCCATTTTCGATGCCGTTACCCCCCCTATCGGTCGTAATCGCTCCTCCTTTGGGACCTTTTCGGTCGAGTGCCCTGGACGGGGCGCGCGCGGCGATGGCGTCCTTCCCGGCTGGCCGGGGTGTCTCCGCCCCCTCGCGCGGATCGCGTGCGGCGATCACCCATGGCTCTTCGTCATCGAAAAGAAGCGCGAAGGTCGAGGCCACATTGCCGGTAGGCCCATCGCGGTGGCGATCGATCGCGATCAAGCAGTGCGCGCTCAAAGAACTGAGCGCACGGTAGAGATGCTTTTGCGATAATCCGCACCCCTCGTCGAAAACGGTCCCATCG
>JAABUX010007913.1_pt1 | contig 12351 bp, 22 predicted proteins | sample 5561851 | NCBI WGS metagenome assembly JAABUX01 (sample SAMN10711883, study PRJNA513361) | rock metagenome | isolation source: Antarctica rocks | place: Antarctica: Victoria Land, Richard Nunatak red sandstone | collected 2016-01-03 | reverse complement strand
GCGCCGGCACACGGTTCTCAGTTGGTCGCACCATTGGTTCGGCGCCGAACAAATCTATCCTGGTCGCACCATCAGCAATACCTCCTGGGTAACGCGGCAGTATGAATTGTTGCGCCGGCGCTACCCGGTATCGCGCCGGCGCGAATCTCTGAGCTGGTCGCATCACCGGGAGGTCGCGGCATTGCCCCCAAACGAAGGCGCTTTTGGTGCCAGCGTTGCATCGTTTCAGGCCGAAATTGCCCGGTTTCCGTGCCGCGCTGGCATTAGCGGCGCACTCTGTGCTGTTTCCCTCTGGTAGCCTGGGTGCGCTAATTGGGGATAACGCACCCATAGGACCGACCGCACCCGCCCCCGGGTGCGCAGCTGCTATGCTCTCGGCAACCGCCGAAGCAATTGACGGTTGGGCAGGGCGAAAGGACATGGCGACTGATGGCCGAGCAACCTTCATTGCGCGTGGCGATCGAGTTGGCGGATTCCCAGGACGGGCACAACATCCGGGTGCCGTTCCCGGCCGGGAGTGCTCGCTCTGAAAAGATCGCCCTGGGTGTCTTCATCCTGAACGAGTCCGACGTCCGAGTGGACTATGCGGCATTCGGTCTCCTATTCGATCAACACCTGGGCGTGAATTCCCTCCCTCCCGTCAAGGGGCTGATTTCCGAGGTGCCCACAACGAGAGACGTAAAGGGGATACAAAGGGGTGAGATCGTCATCCCGGTCGACGAGTACATCGTCCATTGGTGCCTTGGGGAGCACCTCCCGATCTTCCGGGAGTATCGGCAGCCGCTGTTCCCCCGCCCGTTGCAAATCATCGCTGACGTACAGCAAACGGACACGCTCATCGCCTGGTGGGTGGTTGCGCCTGGTGTAGCGATGCGTACCGGTTACTCCATGCTCGGGCATCGAGGCGATTCGAGGGCAGTCGCACAAGGGTCCGTCGGTGAGGTGTGGCTGGATGAGCGAGGGGAACTGCCCCAGGGTGCCCTTGAGGCATAGTGAGGCCGAGAGTGGCCGCAGGGCCATCGCAGGACCCTTCGCCGGGGAGCGGGTGAAAGCCCGGTGTGCTGTCGTAGCCGGCCAAGAATAGCCCTACGCACGGCGCTGGTAGGCGGACCAGCCGCCAGCGAGCTGTATCTGGGCACGTTCGCGCATGAACTCCCAGAAGCTCAGTGCAAACGCGGCGTAGTCGAAGCTGCCATCCGTAGGCGGGTCCGGCGCCGGCCCGAGCGCCGCTAGATCCTCGTCGCACTGGGTGATGATGTCCTCCGGCGCCTGTGCTTCAAACGCCAGCCAGGCGGCGAGGTAGGCGTCGTGGTCGAACGGCTCCGCCGTGGCCGGTGTTGTCACCGGCGGGAGGAGGCGTTGCTCCAGAATCTTCAACCGGCCGTCCAGTGTCGTCATGCTCGGCTCCTAAGTGGCGTTCCGCCGCAGGCCAGCATCACCTGGTTGACGCGCCAGGCAATGCTTTCCGCCGTCCCATCCCGATCGCGCAGTACGTCCAGAAAGTCAAGCGCACGATGTAGCCGCTCCTCCACCGGCAATGGCGGCAAGGCGTCCGGCAACCGTCCGACCGACGCGGCCAGGCGCTCCAGCGCCACGGCGATCTTCGTCTCCAGTTCCTCGCCGCTCAGTACATGCGCGGCATCATCGTCACTGGCAGCAACGCGCTGCTCAAGAAGCTGGAGGCGACGGCCAATCGTGCTCATGCCGTCCTCCTTCCTGCGGGTGTTTCCTGGTGCGCCTCCAGCGTCAACAGGCGCTCCTCCAGCATCCCGACGCTGAAGACGCGGGTGAGCGCTCCGGCGACGGCCGCCATGGCGCTCGCCTGTTGCGGCGTCAGGTTGCCATCGCGGGTGTCCACCAGCGCGCGCAGGAGGTAACCAACCACCGGCTTGAGTACCGCCGGCATGAGCTTCTCCGCCCGCGCCGCGCGGCTCTTCGCGTGGCCGCCGGCGGAGCGCGCTTGACGCACCCGCTCGCGGTTGGCCGGGTCGTGCGCCCAGCACATTGCGCTGCTAGGTAATGCTTGACCGGCGCATGGCGTGCCGTCGCGTCGGATGGCGTTGCACGGCCTACCTTCCTGTTGCATGTCGTCTAGCCGCCTGTCTGCCAGGTGGAGCGCACGACCGGACCTTTATCCTGACCGGCACTGTTGACGAGCGCCGCCAACGCACGTTTTTTCTCGCCGATCCGGAGTACCAGATCAGCCGCCGCATTGCTCGTGTTCCCGGCTAGGCCAGCCGCGTGCTCTGCGGCTAGGGTCAGTTCCCGCACGTTGCGCCACAGCTTATCTGCGGCAATGGTCAGTTTCGACGCCTCCGCTTGCAGGCCGGGCAGTTCGGCCTCCAACGCCGCAATCTCCAAGCGTATGAGACGAATCTCTGCCGCCTCCTGGTGTGCCGGCAACTCGTCGGCGCGGCGTCGTGCCGCCAGGAGCGCCGTGGCGTTCGCGAGTTCGACGGCGTGGGCGACGTGCTCGGGGAGGTTCGACTGCTCCGCTTGCAGGGCCGCCAGGTCTGCCCTGGCCGCCGCCAGGTCTGCCGCTGTGTCGGTAGCGATGCTCATTGCTGTACTCCTTTATCGACTGGGCGTCCGGCCGCTCGCCGGATCGCCGCGTTGATTGGGTGGACCGGCGACGGTGGTGTCGCCGCTGGGGCCTCCGTCTGCTGGCCGGTCAGCACGCCACGAAACCAGCGGGCGGCGACCTCGCCCAGGATGGTGTCTTCGCTCGTAGTCTCGGTTGTTTTCATTGCCTTACCTGTCCTCTAACCTAATTGCCAATACCTCACGGCGGGCCGGCTCCTGGCCGTCCACCCACTTTTCTAGCCAAGCAGCCGGCACACGCACACAGCGCGACCCCAGGCGCACACTCGGCAGCGTGCCATCGGCCACCAGGTCGTAGGCCTTGCTCCGCGACACGCCGAGCTGGGCGGCAGCATCTTCAATCTTCAAGAGCAATGCAGCCATCCGCGCCTCCTTTGGGCAACAAAAAACGCCGGCGAGTAATACCGGCGTTGCTGTGACGTTGTGCCGTCCGCCTACGGGGCGATACGTCCACTGTGGGCACTATAGGACGCCCTACCAGGGGAAGCTAGGGGAGCGATGGGGAAGTTACGGGAGAGTTGGTGGCGAGCGTGGGTCCGAATAAATCGACGTACGTCTTTCTCGCCGGGGCGTAGTATTCTTCCCTGCCCTGTGGTCTAATGGGGGCCATTCGCCACGGGGCGAAATCGTGTTCGATGCGGAAGGGACGCGCCATGTACACCATCGTTGAACGTCGAAAGATGAATCGTGAGCGCCTGCAAGAGACGATGCAGCGCGCGCAGGGCGAATTCTTCCCGAAGCTGCAGCGGGCGCCCGGGTTTGTCGGGTTCTACCTCGTCAACGACGAGGCGAACGGCATCAACACGGCCATCGTCGTCTGGGAGGACAAAGCGCGGGCCGACGCCTTCAAGACCGAGGGAGCGGGGTGGCTGCGGGCACTCGACGAGTTGGGGCACACGGTGCAGAGCACCGATGCCGGCGAGACGGTGATCCAGATCATGCCCCAGCAGTAAGGGATCTGGGATACCCTAGGATGCCCGACGCTCGACGAATGCGTACAGTCCAGCCAGTAGATGGTCCAGCGCCTCCCGCCGCATGAGTTTCACCGCGTCCAGGCTGGTGACGTCGTGCGCTCGCCGTTGCTCTTCCATCGAGCAGGCCGCGAGATCCTGAATGGTCTGCCGATCACGCGCGGAGAGACCGTCTAGGACCGCCAGGACAGTGGCGCGATCAATCTTGAGTAGCAGCGGCCGCCCTGGGAGCTGCGTCGCCAGGAAACGCTGGCGAGCATCGGCCCGGATGGCACACTCGCCGGTGGGATCGGCGTAGTCGAGGCCTGCCGCATCGTCGGCATTGTCACGCCGGCGTGACACACGCCGATCATCTGCACCCTGGCCGGCGGTGTAGAGGTCGAGGTCGCTGAGTATGGCCGGCCGGAGCATCGGCAGGCAGAACGGCAGAGGATCCACGCCGCGTGGTAGGCGCCGGAAGAGCGTCGCGCGGACGTAGCCACCCAGATCGCGGCGCAGTTCGGCCTGGCTGATCGTGGGAGGCGGCGACATCGGTGTTGGCTCGGCTCTCACGGCCGTCTCCCTACCGGCGTGGCCGCCGAGCACGGCTGGTAGGCGCTCCACCCTTGGGCGCCGGCGCGGTTGGTGAAGGGGTACTGGTTGTCCGACCGCGGCACGGCACCGGGTCCGATGCGTCGGCGTTCGTTCTCGGCGCGGTGGCGGTGGCAGAGAAACGGGCACGTGAAGTCCTGTTCTCCGAAGAGCTCGCCACCCGGGTACTTGTCCACCAGCGCCACGACGACGCCGGCCGGCGCGGTGCAGCCCGGCACGCTGCACGGCTGGCCGGCGAGATAGGGGACGGCAATGCGTTGCAGCTTCATCGCGCACCGCCTTGCACGAGGCGCAGCACCGGCGGCAGGCGCCACTCCGGAAAGTCGGCCAGGCTCCGGAAGTCGTCGACGGCACACTGGAGTTCCACCGCCAGCGCGGCGGTGCAAAGCCAACACCAGCCATCGTCGCCCTCGTCCGGCGAATCCACCACATAGCGCTCCCAGCCATGCGGCGATACCCTGCCGCACAGCGCCCGGAACGTCTCGGCACGGTCGTTCGGCCCCGCCGGCGCGGGGATCACATGGAACGCGCTGAAATGGCGCCCCTTCCCGGCGTGCCGGACGAAGTGATACCCCTGGCCGTTGACATACGCGGCGCCGGTCCAGGCCGCTGGCCCGAAATCCGTCATGATTCACCGCCTATGGGGTCGTGTGGTGTAACGGCTAACTGGGAGTTGCGGTTCATTCGGTCTAGAGCGTGTGGGAACGGCAGGCAGTGCTCCCGGTACCAGTCGACCTGCTTCAGATGCTCTCGCACAGCGTTGGGGAATGCTGCAACGTCAGCAAAGGGAACAGTTCCAGCGCTAACACGTACAACCCGCGTCGCTGGCTTTCCAGTCTTGGTAATTTGCCCCTCGACCGGGATACGCTTTGTCTTGCTCCTGGCTGCCACAATGTCGAGGCCGATCATCGGCGCAATACGGTTAACTTCGTCCACCCAACGGTCATTGTTGTGCGAAGTCTCGCCGGGCCCTTCCCGCCAACCAAGGATGTGGTGGAGATAGATATGCATGCACTCGTGGAGCAGCACATCATAGGCATAGGTGACGCCCAGCAATTCGCGGGGGATGCTCCACGGCTGCTCTCGGTTGCTCCCAAGCAGCGACGGATGCAACAACACGACCGGGGTCTTGGTCTCCGATAGGCCGGTTGCACCAAGGCAGCGACCGTATTCGCTCAGCTCCCATACGAGCAGCGGTGTCGGCAACATCCCACCGAAGAAGGTGCCGTTGATGTGGTCAAAACATTCGTAGGCGAACGTGCCCCGTCGACCGTGGCAGCTCTTCGCAACGAGGCGGCATGCCTCGCCTACCCCGTCCGTAACTTCTAGTTGTGCGTTACAGCGCTCACTCACAGCGCACCTCCGCCGTGGCAAGTTGTGCAATTCGCGGCGCCGGCCATCGTTGTAAAGTATGTAGGATGTAGGGTGATGTAGGGTTTTCGGGGTAACTTTCTACATGAGAAAAAGCAATAAAAGTTACCCCAAAATGGCTACATAACCCTACATAGTACATCGTCCCTACATAGTTCGTCACGACTGCGCCTCCTCTGGTGCGACCGCAATACCGGACCAAAAGATGCCGCGCATATCCCGTTCTTTCTTCAGGCCGCGCTCCTCTAGTCGGCCGCTGAGCGCCTTCTGTGACTCGGCTTTTTCGCCGGTCTCCTGGCACCACTGTTTGTAGGCCTCATAGATTGCCGAGGAGCGAGCGGACAACCCGTCCGCTTCTTCACAGCGGTCCCGTAGAAAGTCGCCGATGGTGTCCATCTGCTGCTTATAGCTCTCGGTTGCTGCTCGGACCTGTTCCGGCGGCTGCAACCCATCCTGCTGCCAGGCTATACAGCCCGCCACCAGCCAAGCGAGCAAGCCGGCGCGCTCGCCGGTCAGCTTCTCGGCGAGGCACTTGTCCTGCTCAGCTTCGGGGATCGTCACCTCGAAGGGAATCAACAGGATGCGCCGCCAGATGCCAAGGTCGGTGCCTTTGATGACCGGCCGGTGATTGCTGGCCAGGTAGAACTTGTGCGTGGGGTTGAACTCCCAGAAGTTCTCGTACAGCCCTCGCGCCTTGACCTGGTCGCCGCCGGTGAGCATCTTGAGGAGGGACTCGGCGAACCGGCGGCCGTCTTCGGATTCGATGGTGCTCACGAAACGCCGGCCAAAGAGGTCGGCAAGCTCGGTAGGGTGGTTGCCATCGCCTCGCTTCGCCATGAGCAGGTCGGGCGCCGCCGTGCTGGCGTAGTCTCCCAGCGCGTCGTGAATCCCGCCGAGAAACTTGCTCTTGCCGTTCTTGCCGGTTCCGTGGAGGAAGAAGAGGCATTCCTCCCGTACGCTTCCGGTGCAGCCATAGCCGGCTGCCCGCTGGAGGAAGGTTATAAGCTGCTGATTACCGGCCATAATCCGGTCGAGGAAGGCGCTCCATACCGGCGCTTCCGCCGTCGGGGCGTAGTCCACCGGCGCTAATTTGGTGAGGTAGTCGTCTCGGTGATGCGGTCGGAGCTCGCCGGTGCGTAAGTCAAGCGTGCCGTTCTGGCAGTTGAGTAACCACGGGTCGACGTCCAGGTCGCGCGGTGTGATGGCCAGGTCGCTCTGCGCCAGGAAAAGCATGGCGCTGATTCGGTCCTTGCTCTCGCTGCGCTTAGCCCACGCCGCCGTCTCCTTGCGTATGGCGTCGTCGGTTTCCTCGGCCGCCTCGTGGTAGATGGCACGGGCGGTGTCCTTGGCGCGCTGCACGGCCAATCCGCCTTCGTCCCGGATCCATCGGACACCATCCCAGACTAGCCAGGATTTCCAGTGGTGGCAATAGCGCAGGTCGTCGCCGTGGAGAGCGAAAAGCCGCTCGCTGTTGCCAAGGTCCGTACAGGGCCGCGCCGGCCGTTCGGTAGGTGACCTGTGGCCACTGCTGTTCGCTCGGTTTTCCAGAAGGTCAGCAATTCTGAGCACGTCCTGAATTGGCCTCATGCTGCCGTTTCCTTCCAGGCGCTCGCCAGGTCGGCGACGGGCCGATGAGCGCCACAGGCGAAACAATGGCACCAGCCGCGCTCGAAGATCAGAAGTGAGGGCCTAGAATCGTCGTGCCACGCGCAGCGGGTGCGCCAGCGTCCTGGACCGGCCGGCTGTAGGCGATCGCCGAAGGCGATCAGGAGTTGCTGAGTGGTAAGGCGCCGTTTTGCTGTGCTCTCTCGCTGAGCAAGCCGGCGGATGGCCTCCTCTATGAGCGGAGTGGTGATGGCCTCGAAGGCCCATTCGACGCCGCCGTCCCAGTAGTTGGCGTAATAGGCTGCATCAGGGTGACCCTCCAGCGCCCAGTCCCGGACCCAATCGGGTAGTTCAGCGCGCTGGTTGTCACGCCAGGAAAACCGTTCGCGGAGCAATGCGGCGAGGTCGGTATCGGTAAGGTCCCGGCAGTAGGACCTCCAGTAGGCAGCGCCGTACCCGACGCGGCTTTCAGGCAGGGCGCCGTGCGCCAGGTCCGGGGGCGTGGGGAGGCTAGCATGGTGACGTTCTGTGCTGTACACTGGTGTAGTCCTTCCAGCCCGCTTTGTGCGCTGTCCTCCTCAGAAAAGTAGGCGCACGGGCGGGTGGTTGCGTTAAGCCGCAGGCAGACCCTGGCGGCTTTCGTCCGTCCCGGAGACGGCCAGTAGATCGCGATGGATCGCTAGGACCAGTTCCTTGGCGCGCTCTGGTGGCAGCAGGCGAATACCCGTCAACTGCCGACTAATCTGCGATTCGTGCACGCCGATACGCCCGGCAAGGACGCGGGTACTGAGACCGTGCAAGCCCATTTCGGCCCGCAAGATCGAGAGACGGTCCATAAAAACCTCCAGAACCCCCCACGAGCGAGCAACAAAAAAGCCCCGTGAGGGCCCCCCACCTGTTGCCAGATGGAAGGCCCTCACGGGGCTCTCTCTACAAGAACGTTGTGACTCACTTCGCCCGAGAATCACGAGGATCCGGGGGACGAAGCGCCTATGCGTATTCGGTTGTCGCATCCATAATAGCAGGGAATCGTGATTGAGGCAAGTGGTATGCCATTGCTCGCGCATTAGCCGGCTTCCTTCTCCGGCCAGTCGATCTCGGCCGGGTTAATCCCCAAGGCCGTAGCCAGTGCTCGCGCCGTCTTGTGCCGTGGCCGGCTCTCACCCTGTTCGATCTTGGCGATGGTGGACTGGCCGACGCCGGCTTTCTTTGCCAGGTCCTCCTGGGTGAGGAAGGATCGATTTCGCAGCTCCGCTAGTGTAGGCACGGCCAGCTCCCTCGGTACGGTCAGCACAGTAGCAACGTCCGGCATTATACCTACCTCCAATCTGCCTGTATTTTACCAGAATATCCAAATACTGTCCATTATCTATTGTATTGCTAGCCATTTACTGGTAGAATACTAGTAGGTTGGAGACACAGCCAGCCCGTAGTGCAGAGGAGTCACCAATGGTCCGCATCAGCCAGCCGATTACCGCCGAGTGGATCGCCACGAACGAGCGCGCCTATGCCAACCGTCAGGCTGGTCGCGTCGTCACCCTGGTCGCCCCAGGCGTCTACAGCGCCCCCAGCAGCAAGGGCACCGGCGCCTACACCACAACCGTGACGAACGTCGGGATGCTGCAAGGCACGTGCGACTGCCCGCACGGCACGAGTGGCGGTAAGGGCCGCTGCTGGCACCTGGCCCAGGCGCTGGCGGCTGAGGTCCGTCGGGTGAGCCGCAAGGCTGCTACCCAGCCGGAGCGTTGCCACGCCAAGGCCGGCGACTACGACGTGTACCCGGAGCCGGAGCACAAGATCGGTGTCGCCTACAACGTCCACACGCCCAGCGCCACGAGCAGCGATCCGAACGAGCGCAAGATGGCCCGCTTCAGTCGGATGTGACCCGTAGGCGTGCGTGGCCGGGGGCAGCACCTCCGGCCAGCCGGTCGGACACCGGGACGCGAACCATAGTTCGCGTCGGCGTGACGGGACAGGAGACGGCAATGAAGCAAGCGACAGTGATAGCTCAGATGGCGGACGGCTCGACGATCGTGGACCATCCGGCCGAGTTCGGCGAGTTCGTGGCGCTGGTCCTGGCCTTCTGGCGGGACAGCGAGTGCATGCGGTTGGAATGGCACAAAGTCCCGGAGCCGGATCCCGCCGGCGGCCTGGCCGCCTCCTTTGAGCGCTTGTACTGGCACGGCCAGGCCGGCCGGTCAGACCTCCAGACGGCCGCCTGACATGCACGGGCGGAGGTGGCGTGAAGGCGTGCGGACTGTTCCGCCGGCGGAACAGTCACCGGCAAGGAGCCGGAGCCGCTGGTGTGGCGGCTGGCGTGAACGATAAGAGGAGATCGGCCATGACGGCACTCGTTACACGTACAGAGCTGGCCAGGCCAGCCGCTACCGGGTCAGCCCCGGCGGTCATTGCCTGGCTCGTGGAAGCAGCGGAGGCCATCGGCGACGGCACGGTTGAGCGCAGCGACGAACCTATCAGCTATACGTGGCGCTGGCCGGATGGGTCGGCCGTGTCCCTCACCATCGAGCACACCGACGCTGCCACGGCGGGGGGTGTGCAGGCGCGGCAGCGGAAAGTGGACGAGCGCCGGGGGAAGCTCGCCCGGCTGGACCCGCTCTTGCAAACGATGGTTGGCGACCTGGCGCGTGGCGCCACGCGCCGCCAGATCGCCGAGTGGTACGGCTTCGGGCAAGGGACCGTCGCTTATTACGTGCGGGCCATACGGTTCCGTCTCGACCTGGAAGACCTGCCGCCGTTCGCGTTCCGGCTGGAGCTGCGCCACTACGCGCGCTATCTGCCGGCGTTGTGCGACCGCTGAGGCGGCTGGAGACGACGGCCTGGAAGCAACCGCAGGACGGCAGCGGAAGCGAGCATCCGAAGCAACCCGCCGCCGTAGGTAGCAAGGCATGTCCGAGGGGCCTCTTTCGTGTTCGCTGCGCTCACCCTCAGTCGGTCCCTCAGACCCTTGCCAGGGTGGCCTCCGGCCCCCTGGACCCCCGCGAGAAGGAGGACGCTATGCCACGCAAACCACGGCCGCCCCGGCCGCCACGGCGCTCGCACATTCTGAAGGTCCGGCTGAGCGATGCCGAGTATGCGGCGCTGCAAGAGCGGGCGCGGGCGACCAGTATCCACACCATTGCCGGGTTGCTGCGAGCGGCAGCGCTGGGCCAGCCGGTGCCGCCAGCGGCCCGACCGGTCCCGGCGGCGAACGTCGCGCAGTACACCGCGCTGGGCCATGCGGCGGCCAATCTCAACCAGGTGGCGCGGCATCTGAACCAGGGCGCGATCCTGACGGACCGCGATCTCATGCCGGTGTTGCGGCAACTGTACGAAGATGTGCAGCAGGTGCGCCGGCTGTTGCTGGGCGCCGAAGTGCCGTGACCCAGGAGCGCCGACCAGGAGGACGCTGCAATTATCGGTGGGATGCCTCGCTGCGGCGAGCACCCAGCGTGCTTTCACTGTGGGTGCCATGTCACCGGCCCCTCAAGGGCGCGTGCCGCGTCCCGCCTGCGGCGGGCAGACCCTTGACCGGCCTGACACCGTGCCGATAGCGCACCTGGGGAACTGGGAAGCACCGGGGGAGGATGTGGTGGAATCTTCTGCTGCCGGTGCCAAGACAACCCTACCGGCGCTGCCACCGGCAGCGGTAGACCCGTTCGGGCTAGTCCAGTAGGGTGAGGAACGGCCGGGATGTCCTAGATGACGATTCCCGATTCATCGATGACCTGGCGGACGGCACTGCTGATACTGCCGGCGCCGATGCGGGTCAGGGCGCCGAGTTGCGCGCCGGTCAGGTAGACGACCACCCGGTGGAGCGTGGCGTCCGTGGCATCCGGTTCCGTCCGTGGCCGGCCGGCTCCTGGCCGCGCTCCTCCGCTATTTGGTCGTGCGCCACCGTGGCGCTTCGGTGCTTCCATCGGTACTGCTCTCGCTGTTGCTGATACTGTACCTGTATTTAGCATATGGTACAAAGCCAGCGGTGGCCGAGGTTGGAACAGGATGGCGCAGACCGGCTGCGAAAGCTGGCGGCTGCGCTATCCTGTTCTGATGGACCGCTCGCCTCGCCGTATCGTTGACGATGACCGTCTCACCGGCCTTTGGCTTCGGCACGGTTCATCGGAGTACATCTGGTATGCCCCAGTGCGGCTGCCGCCGGCGACCGAAGGGAGACCGGGCGCCTTCGGCTTGGCCCAGGTAGACATGCGAACGACCGCCGGCGACTATTCCCGGCACATCATCCAGTGGCGGCTGTTCGACCGCTCCGGCCAGCGGGACGCGGGCGAGTTGGACCGGCCGGCGCTGACGTTTGGCCAGGCCTTGGGCTATGTCGAACGCCTATTGTATGACCGTGGCATCCGGATGGATGCCGGCGACCAGGCCCAGGAATAGCCCGGAATCGCGCCAGGATCGCCCACACGGCCCGATAGCGGCCAGGATGGCTAATCAGTACCCCGCCACATTCGACGCCACCAGGATGCGCGTTGCCGGACAGCACTTGACATATCTGTTAGTTCATTTGCACTAACAGATATGTCTACCTGTTCCGCCGGCGGAACAGTGTCAGCGGCGCCGGCCGGTGTGGACGCCGGCAACACGCGGGCCTGAGCCTGGGCCAGCAGCGTGTGCAAGCGCTCGACCTCGCGCCGGCGCGCCTCGAGTTCGCCCCACAGCCGGCCATTCTCCTGCTGCAACGCCGCCACCAGGTCGGGCCACCGGGCGCCCGCGTTCATCCCATCGGGCGTCCCTGTCGGGCGTGCCTTGTCCTGGCCGGGCGTCTCGACATACCAGGCGCCGTCCACCTTCACCGCGCCGGTGAGGGTGCCGCGCTGGGCACGCTTGCGGAGGATTGCCGGCGTCGTCCCGACACGCTGGGCAGCTTCGGCAAGGGTGATGCGTTCCATAGCCCACAGCATCGGGCCAGGACGCCGGACGGGCGGCGGGCGTCCCACGGGCGTCCCATTCGGGATGCCTGCGGGCGTCTCTAGAAGTGCCCCACAGCGTGCCCAGGATGCCCCAGGCGGGGCGCTACGCACTATGGTATGGGTAGCGAGCCGTTTCGACTTGTCGCGGCGCCGCGACACGCTTTCGTGTTGACATATCTGTTGGCGGTATTTCACCAACAGATATGTCAAGCGCTTGGTCGCACCATTTATTCGCCGGCGAATAAATCTGTCCTGGTCGCCAGACATTACGACTTTTTCCGCCGGCGGAA
>JAABUX010007912.1_pt1 | contig 12351 bp, 10 predicted proteins | sample 5561851 | NCBI WGS metagenome assembly JAABUX01 (sample SAMN10711883, study PRJNA513361) | rock metagenome | isolation source: Antarctica rocks | place: Antarctica: Victoria Land, Richard Nunatak red sandstone | collected 2016-01-03 | reverse complement strand
GTCAGCATCCCAACTACCGCCCCTCCCAACACAACCGGAAGGAGAGTGGGCTACATGCCAGGGGTGGGTCCCGTTTCCACGCTGATCACCCCTTAAGCCGGGACACTCTTCCACGCTGATTCACAGCAAGGATCGCCCTCCGCCGCCGTCGGGCCGCCGCCTTGGGGTCCTCAGGCCCATCGCCGCCCTCCTTGGACGCCTGCCCCTCGGGCCCGTCGTTCGGGGCGGTGCCCGTCCCGGTGCCGGCGGCCGGCGCTGTATTCTCGGCCATGGGCGTCGGTGCGCCTCCGCCGGGGGCGGTGCCCTCGCGGGTCATGCCCTCGCCTACCTCCATTTTCGGGATCGTGTTGCCCTTCGGGCTTGCCGGCCGGATCGACTTCCCCTCGTCTGCCGCCGTTCCATCGGCCGGCCGCTCCGTCGCCACGGCACCCGTCAGGGGCCGGTCTGCATTGCCTGCCGATTCGGGTCTCAACCGCTCCGTCGTCGTCCCGGTGCGTCGGCTAGGTTCCCTCGTCGCGGGTCCTGTGGATGGCGTTATGCCTTCCGGTGCTTCCGTGGCGCCTGTGGGCGTCCTGGGCGCCTGCGTCGCCGCCATCGTGGGCGCCGTTCCGTCCGTCTTGGTCCGCGATGGGGTGGCCGTACCCTTCGGCGTGGCCTCGGCCACCCTCTGCCCCTCGGTCGCCGTGGTCGATGACCGCGTCCTGGTCGGTGCCTCGTGGCGGGTGGACGCCGTGAGGCCCTGGCCGGTGCCCCGTTGCGTTCCCTCCGGTGGGTTCGGTTCGGCTTTCCTTGCGCGGTCCTGCTGGGCCCGTGCCGCCGCTCCGTTCTCCCTTGCCGCCGCCGCCACCTCGGCCGCCCTCCGCGACCTCTCCCGCACCGCCTCCTCTACCTGCCCACGTATGGCCGCCGCGGCCGTCGCGGCCATCGCCCCACCGATCTGCAGCATGCGTTCCGCCTGCGATGCGGCAGCACGCGCCGGTCGTATTCCGATGGGATTCCCCATCCCCCCGCTGGCGGCATGGTCCAGTTGGCTCGCCCCCCGCGGCTGGCTGCGTTCCGCCGCTCGTTCCACCGAGGTCGCGTCCGGCGTCTGGACGCTCCCCCGTCCCGCGCGCCTGCCTGCATGCGCCTCCATCGGCGGGCCAGGCGTCGGCACGGGCGGCGTGCCCGTGCCGGCGCTCGGCCTCCCGAACGGTGGCGCCGCCGGGGGGTCCGGCGCCGCGGGAGCCGCCAATGCGCTCCCCCGCCCTACCGTCGGCCCGTCGCGCCAGGCGGCCTCGGCCCGCCTCGTCCTCTCCGCCGCGAGCGCGGACCTGGCGCGGGAGGACAGCGACAGCGCCGCTATCTCCTCGCGCGCCGCCTCGTTCAACGCCGCGACCTCCGCCGCGTCCGGCGCCCTCGATGGGTCCAGCGCCCTCTTGCCGACCGCCGAGGGCGAGGTCGCGGCCTCGATGTGCCGCAGCGCCTTCAGCGCCGCCTCGTCCTCGAACCGCCGCGCCAAGGCGTCCCGCCTTGCCTCGAGCACCTTGCGCGCGGCGAGGCCCGCCGCCTCCCGCCCCAACGTCCGGAGCAGCGATGGCCGCAGCGCCGCCGGCAGCCGCGCCGCGGCGCGGCGTCCGGCCGTGGTCGCGCGGGCGGACTCCGCGAGGGCGCGCTCGGAGGCCGCCAGGGCCGCGAAGGTGCCCTCGCGCCTCGTCGCGGCCGCCTGCATCTCGGCGTCTATCATCCGCCTGGTCCACTCCGCGTCCATGACCACGAAGGATCGGGTCCCCAGCTTGTCGGCCAGTATCCTGCTCACGTTCCGCATCGGGGCCGCGTCGAGGCCCATGTCCTTGTAGGACCGGGCGTCGTACCGGACCGGGCGGCCCGACGCCTCCATCACCCTGTTCACGATGTCGGCGAACCGCTGCCTGCTCTTCTTGACGTAGCCCCGGTCGCGCATCTCCGGGTCGCGGTTCTGCCGGTAGGGGTAGCGGGTCAGCTTGTTCCGCGATGAAGTTTTGTAGACTTCCGCCACGGTGAAATCCCAGGCCTCCGCGCCCGTCTCGGGATGCCTCATCCTCCTCATCGGCCGGTCCGTGAAGACGACGTGCGCGTGGTGGTTCCGCGAGTCGTTCGCGCGCGTCGGCTCGTGGATCGACGCCCAGAAGGGTATCCCCTTCTCCCTGAGCTCCTCCGTGTAGAGCCGCACCATCTCGTGCCGCTCCCGCGCCGTGGCCTCGTGCGGCAGCTCCAGCACCACCCGCGCCTGCGTCCTGCCGCCCTTCGGGCTCTCGTGGTCGTGCACCAGGTCCCAGAACGCCATGCGCTCCTCGAGGGTCCCCGCGATCGTCCCGAAGCTCGACGTCGTGCCCATCGCCGGGGCCTTGGACGGGTCCTCCATATACGCCTGGGCCGCCGCGCCCGCGCCGCGGCCTTCGCCGCCCATCTCCGGCGAGAGCCCCTCCTCCAGCCACTTCAACGCCTCCGCCCGGCCGTCGCGCGTCCGCTCGCGGCCGTGCTCCCTCGCGCCCTGGAGCCCGGCTTCGCCGGGCTCCGCCTCAAGGCCGCCGTCCTTCCCGACGCCGGCCTCTTGCCCGAGCGGCTCTGCGTTTCTCTCCAAGGCGCTGGCGCGTTCGGTGTAGTCCTGGTGGGCCGCCTCCCTTGTGCGCGCGCCTGGTGCCGTCGGCGCCTTCGCCTTGGCGCCCTTCGGCCCTTCCTTCCAGGCGCACCCGTTCGGCTGGCGTCCTCCTTGTCGCCCGCGTTGCGCTCTCCCCTCGTCACCGTCTTATGCGAGTAGTGGTATGGCCGGCCGCCCGTGTCGGGCGCCGTCAGCCTTATCGACGCCGATTGCTTCCTCGACCGGCCGTACGCGCTCATCGCCTTGTTCAGCGCGGACGCCAGCATGCCTTGCCGGGGGGTCATGTTTGTCGCCTGCGCCTGGCGCTTGGCCGCCGTCTCCACGGCCTTGCGTGCCCGCTCCACCACCCGGTGGACGGCCGCCATGTTGGCCGTCCTGAAGAACTCTATCAGCGGCTCGTCGACCTCGACCTCACCCGCCACTGCCGCGTCCCCTGATTCGCGCGGACCGTGTTCCGCATCCTGGTGATCACGACACGCCCTGGCCGGATGGCAAGGCCCGCCTTACGGCGGCGGGTCGCCGGGCCACGGCGCATACTTTTCGAGCAGGTCCAGCCGCCCGATCTCCGTTAGGTGCGCCCTCATGCTCTCCCGCGGGCTCATCTGCGCCGGCTCGTCCGGCGTCCCGATCGACACCCCCGGCCCCCACGGGCCGACGCCCCCCGGCCCCTCGACGTCCTCGGACCATTCCCAGTGCGGCCACTCGTCCTGCGTCAGCGACATCGTCCGGATTATCCGCAGCCCCGTCTCGGGGTCGATGCGGCGGCGCCCCCGCTCGCTGGCCAGCAGGTGCGACCCGTCGTCCATCGGCGGCTCCCCGGTCGGCTGCGCCGGCGGCCATCCGTCCCACATCCCGGGCTCCGGCGCCGGGGCGCTCACGATCCGCGCCTCAGGGTTGTCCGACACATACCTCGACGCCAGCTCCGACGCCCGCGCCGCCATGCCTTGGAGCAGCGTCGAGTTCTCTTCATCCAGTTCTGTGCTCACCTCGTACGGCGGCTCCTTGCCTGGTCGCGTCCTAGACCAGTGGTGGCGCCATGCGTGCGTGTGCACGGAGTACGTGGTGGCTATCATGTAGTGCAGGTGCTCGCCGAAGTGCAGCACCGCGCCGCCGTGCTCCACCGCCACCACGATGCTATCCTTGAGTGCGTCCCGCAGCCATTCCGCCCCGAATGCCGCCCTCGCCTCGTCGATGGACGCATGCCCGTCGACCGTCCTGTCGGCGGGAGGCTGCAGCCGTGGTACCGTCCCAGGCTCCTCTCTGGTGGGCCGCTGGGGCGGCATCGGGATCGCGGGCGTCAGGAACGGCGGGCGGTACGCGCACTGCATCTCCGCTAGGATGTTGCTGCACAGGGCGTAGCCCTTGGTGCGCGTCCTCAGCGGGCTCGGCCAGAGGTCGTGCACGTGCCTCATGAAGGCCCGCAGGTACGCCCCCTTGTTCTTCTCGATGTGGCGCCGCCGTGGCCCGTGCCACTGCCGCTCGGCCTCGTCCAACGTCATCCTCGGCCGGCCCTCGCGGCGCCTGGGCGCCCTCTTCCCGTGCTTCATGCTTCCTTCCCTCATTTGTGCCCTCCAGTCGTCTTTCGGCCCTAGTATTCGGGACATCCGGCCGGTGTCGCCCAGGGATGGCCTCGTGTCCCGTTTACTCGTCGACTGGGCGCGCTTTTTGGCTTGCCGCGCCTGGTCACCGCCCCCGAGTCACCCCGCACGGCGCCAGTATCCGGGACAAGCCACATAGGCTCCACCCGCGCCGCGGGTTGTCCCGGATACTCACGTCCAACCTGCTCCGATGCAGCGCCTGGCCCCGGTCGGGGGCCAGGCGCGCGTCCCGTAGAACGCGCATCAGGCAATGTCCCCCATCGGGGGGCCGCAAGCCCGTGGGGCGCGCGGGACTGGGCCGGCCGCTGAGGCCGTGGCGGAGCAAAACTATATGCGCCCGGTCGGGTGCATATAGTTTTGCGGTAGCGTGCCACCCACAACGGTGCTTCACTCTACAAATACAGCCCTTGTTGGACACAGCGGCTGGATGCGCAGGCCGGGTTCGATGCGAGCAGAGTCCTAAGCACAGACGAAACTTCAACATAACTTAGACAAACCTCGACACATATTGGACAATACCAGGACTGATCCTGGACGCCTTGAATCTCGGTTGACGCAGGTCGGTATTCGTCTGGCAAAATGCCCGTCATGAGAGAATCACAGGACACCGGACCCATCCATCGCCTACGCGTAGAGCGTAGCCCCGATACTACGCGACACGGAGGACGTGGACGGCGTGGGCCGCTATCGGTCTGGCTGCTGACACACCGCGACGAAGTCGAGAATGAACGTGCAGGCGAATGGCCGCTCGCCTGGGGTGCAATTGCGTCAGCTGCGTCAAATGATGGAGTGACCAGCCGAGATGGCACGCCCGTCACCGCCCTTGCGGTCCGCAGAGCCTGGTGGACGCTGACCAGTAAGAAATCCGGCTATTCAAGGCCTGCCCTGGCCGCCAAATCGTCTGCTCCGGCGAAGCTGCAGCCTGCAACAACGATGGGAACGACGGTGTCTAGGCCGGTCTCCAGTTCCACCATGATGCCAGCACCACGTTTCGGAGAAAGCCGGTGAAGGGCTTCCTCAAGCACCTGCATGAGATTGTCTCAGCCCTGGTCAGTCAACGCCCAAGGATAGTTGGAGACTCGGTGCCGCAAAGGATGGGCGGAGCACACGATCCGAATCTGCAGTTCCAGCCCGATAAGGAAGGTAGTCCTGGGAATGCACCATCCGGTGTCGGTGTAGAAACAATGCCACGTTTGCGGCGATTTGGAGATGAAGTTTGATGTCGAACAAGACGAGCACGAAGCCTCATGGGACCATCCACATCCTGTGCGGGCGTGGCAGGACAGGCAAGAGTACATGGGCGCGCTGGGCCGCCGAGCGGGCGAGCCTTGCCGGCAGGCCGCTCATTGTGGTGGATGGCGACCGGAACAACTCAACACTGGCCTCGTTCGTGTCAGATGCTCGCAGACCCACCCATGCCAATGATGAGACCGTCACTGCGTTCCTGGAGGAGACCACGGCGGAGGTCGTTCAGAATGGAGGGAACGCACTAATCGACATGGGTGGCGGCGATCGCATTTTTTCCACTGTCGCAGCGCAGCATAACTTTTTCAAAGTACTTCCTCAGTTTGGCGTTGAATTGATTTGCTACCATTTCGCGGCCGGCGGCCGGGATGATTTTGAGACGCTCGTCAGGATGAATGCCATAGGCCTGATGTCGCGCCGGACCGTGATCGTCCTGAATGAGGGCCTTTCGGCTCCTGCAGCCAACGAGCGAGATCCGTTTGCCTCGTTGCTGGAGGGACGCACCGTGTCGCAGACCCTGGAGTCCGGCGGCCGGGTTGTTCGGATGCCGGCGGTTCCAATGGCGACGATGTCAGCAGCAGATGGGCTGTTCATCGGGATACGTGCTGCCTCGGAAGGCAAGGTGCCGTGCGGTGACGATGGCCAGCCGCACCCTTTGGCAAAGCCTCTGATGTTCTGGCGGCGAATGGAGCTGCGCGCCTGGCTCGCGACCATGGAGGACCGTCACCGGGATGCTGCCGTCGCGGAGTGGCTGCCATGAGCGAACGGTCCATAAATCAACCGCAGCAACCGGCGAGACGCCTGCCGATAGGCGGCGGGGCAGCACCTAGGGTGGCCCTGGATGCCGACCAGATAGAGGCTGAGGCCCTCCAGGCTGTCCAGCGACACGAGGGATTGGTGCTTGCCGCTGCCAAGGCAGTGTTCCGGCAGAACCATGATCCGATGCGGGCATTCGCCGAGGCGGTCGCCGGTGCCGGCGTTGTTTACGTCAGAGCCACCATCCAACTCAGCGCGGCCCTGAGCAAGCGGATGCAGACAGCCGTGGCCGACGTGCATGTTCCGGTAGACGGACGGGATCGAGTCATCCCGGCAGGCGACCTGCTCAGCCTGCTCGGTATTTATCCTGCCGACGTAATCCGGTTCCGACTATGGGCTATCGGTGCTACGTGCGTCATACTCTTGGCAACGCTCGGAGCTGGTGTGATCATCGGGCTGTCGAGCGTGCACAGTCCGGCGCTCGTGACCACGACCTCGTCGCCTTAGAGGCTAGTTGGACGTTGTTGCATGGACCTGGGATGTGGGCGCAGCTACCCCAGCCCCGGCTGTGGTTGGGCCGTGCGTCTGAGCGGTGCAGTGTACTGTCATAAGGCGTTGTTGCATGGATCAGCAGTTGAGCCCGGAGAGGCTGTTGAGTGATTTCAGCAAGATGCCTTCGGCGTAGGCGAGGTGCGGATGATAAGAGCTCGCAACAACTCCGAAAAATCGCCTAATTCGAAATGATCTATGCCATTTTGGGTCCAAGACGTGCTTCTGGCGTAGCTTACAACATTAATAAACTTACAAATCATCCGTGCAACAACGCCTTCCTGGGTGCCTTTCGACGCCGGCAGACCAGGCGCACCAATGACAACTACCCGACTGCGTGACGTCCAAGACAGCACAACCGGCATGGGGGCGTTGGGGTTACCGCTACGACGCGCAGGGCATCAAGGGCCCGCCGGACGTGCCCCGCAGCCGCCGGCCGCCGGCACTGTCGGCTGAACAGACGCAGGAGCTAGACGAGCTGGTCCTGGCTGGGCCGGACCCAAAGAAGGACGGCGTTGTCAGGTGGCGCTACGTGGACCTGCGAGGGCAGATCAAGGCACGGTTCGAGATGGAAGTGCACGAGCGCACGGCGGGCAAGCCAGGCGAAGCACTTGCCTCGCTGATGCTGCGCCGGCTGCGGATGACGCGCCTGCGGTCCCAGCCCTGCCACCCGAGGCAGGACCCTGCGGCGCAGGAAGCTTTTAGAAAAGCTTCGCCGCCCTGATCGTAAGCGCCCTGCCTCGGGCGACGTCTGGGTGCCCGCCGGCTCGCGCCCGGCGCGGGTGCGCAACTGCCGGCGCCAGAGCGCCTACCTGCCCGGCGCGATCCGCGCCGGCCACAAAGGCCGTGACGACGACCTCCCAGGAGGCCACGCGAGCCTTCCCGTTCTCCATGCCGCTTCTCCTTCAGGCCCCACGATCATGCAACGCGTTCGGTCCAGGCCGCGGCCACTTGCCTTCGGTCCAAAGGGCAGGACGCGAATGGATGTGCCGAACCCTTGCGATAGAAAGGCTCCTGCTCCTGGCCAGCGTGGTGCAGGGATCAGGGGTGTGGGCGCGCCGACCCCGATCCCGTTTGGGGTCAGGCGCCGAGAGGGGGACCTCGACTGGGCCAATCCACAGCCGCCGCGCTACGCGAACAGCGCCAGCACCACGTCCAGCGCGTCGTCGACGGCGACGAGCCGGCCGCCAGGCAGCAGCAGCAGCGTGCCCCCGCCCTCGTCCTCGCACAGCGCCGACACGGATTGGCGCGCTATGGCCTGACGGCGCCCGTCCCGGTCCCGCAGCACGACGAAGCGGTCGCGGGTGGGTGGGACTGCCGGCCTGGGGTTACCGGCCATAACCTTCACCCCAAGCAGCGTTCCCGTCCTGCACGCCTCGCGGCACCCCGGTCAGGCCGCGGACCAGGGCCGCCAACGGCCGGTCCTCCACGCTCCTACCTATCTGCCGCCGCTGCAGGGCCTCACCGCCGTCCCAGAGCAGGTGGTTAATTGCGCGGCCGCGATGCCCGTCCAGGGTGGCGGCGCACAGGCCGCGGGTGGCGTCGAGGGCGGGCCGCTGCTCGCCTCCCAACCTGTCGAGCAGTCTGTTGAACACTTCGCCATCCCCGACGCGGCCTGCTGCTTCGACCAGGTCAGGCTTCGTGCGCTCGATGCCGTTGAACTCGGGACAGGCTGCGGGCAGGAGGCGATCAGGGGGCGTGCTGGCTGCTGGCGGTCCAAGCCGGGACGTTGCCGTTGCGCCAAGCCCTGCGGCGCAATGCAGCAACGCACGCCGTGCGGCGGCGCTTAGGGGAGCAGGCGTCATTGCGGGTTCCATTCGGTTGCATGCGGGTCCGGCCGCGTCGGAGCAGCCAAGGCGGTGACGGGAGTGGGTAGGGCAGATCCGGTGCGGATCAGGCCGTGGGCACAGGAGGCCAGCCCTTGCCCGCCAAGTCGGTCAGCAGGCTGCACAGCAGGCGGTCGTCCCAGAACCCTTGCGCGCCTGCGCGGCGGCACAACTCGCCGCCGTCCCACAGCAGGAAGGCCAGCGCCTTTGCTTGCAGGCCGGCGTGGGTCTTGGCCCCTGCGCCGCACAGGGCGTCCAACGCCGGCAGTTGCTCGTCCGTCAGCAGGCGCAGCAGCCGGTCCAGCTCGGCGTCGTCGTCAACGCGCCCTGGCCCTTCAGTGAGAGCGAGCTTGCGCCACTCCAGGGCGCAGAAGCGCTGGCATGCCGCAAGCAGCGCCATGTCCGCCGTGTCGGGGGCTGCGGTCCCGGCATGGACGTCAGGCCCGGCGGTAGCAAGGCAGAGCGCTGCGGCACGCCGCAGCAGCACGCGCCGCGTCGCGGCCGTGAGATGATCGGTCATGGTTTGGTGCTCCGTTGTTGGAGGCGGCAACCGCGGCGGCCAGGCCGGGCCGGCGGCGCTGAGGCGGGTTGCCTGGATTGAGTGGGGTCTGGGGCTATCGGGACAGGGACGGGAGCGGCCCGGGATGGCGGAGGTGTCATCCCGCCCCGCACGGCTGCTTGCCTTCATCACTGGGGAGAGGACTCTGGCCTCCACCCTGCCCTGCCCGCTTGGGTCCTGCCCGCGCCAGCCTGGTGACGCGCTGCCGCTGGCGTAGGCGCGTCAGCCCCGGGGACGGCGTCAGGCTGCTTCCTTGTCCTCCTCCGGCCGGGCGGCAGCGATGGCGGAGGCGTCGTCGTCCGCCAAGGTGCGGCGCAGGCCGGCGATGGTGCCGAAGTAGCGCGCCACGAGGTTCATGCCGCCCGCTCCCATGGCGGCGATCACGCTCGCCGTGGTCGCGACGAGGCGGGGCCGACCTTCGCTGAACAGATCGAGGACACGGGGCAGCCTTGCCCGGAGCGCCGCCAGCATTGTGGCGCGGTCCCACCGGCGCGTGCCTTCGACAGGCACTCCCATGTAGGCTGCCATCGCACGCATGCCGCCGAACCTGCAGACCCGCTCGTAAACCGTCGCCGGCAGGTCGGCGCAGATCTCCTCCCTTGTCGGGAAGCGGCTCAGCCGGTCGCACAGCGGCCGGAGCAGGACAGCCAGCTTGGCCCGCGTGCCATAGCTGCCCTTCGGCACCTGCCGCCGCGGCAGCCGCTGCCCGCAACGCCGCTCGACGGCGGAATGCAGTTCGTCCTGCCGCCCGTGGAAAACGCGGGCGCGTGCAAGCGCGACCGGACCCAGGCCGGATGCCTTCAGGTCGGGATCGGTCGGATAACAGCCATGCTCCAGTGCCCAGGCCGCCACGGCCTCGCTCACCTGCGCCTCGGTCCAGGCCCGCTTGCGGTTGCGCAGGGGCACGTTGATGGCTGCGGACACGCGCTCGGCCATGCCACGCTGCTTCAGCAGTGCGGTGGCGGCTGTGTAGCCTCGTGCGATCAGGTCGGTGTAGGTCGGCCAGCCTCCGACCGCAGCGGCGACCTCCGCCACTGCCTGGCACAGGAACTCGACCGTCCAGGTGCCGTGCGCACGCACGCTGCGGTTGGACGAGACGGGCACGGCGGTGCCGGCCAGGCCCAAGCGCTCCGCGACCACCGCCACGCGCCCAGCCAGGCGCTGGCCATCAGCGACATCGCCAGGCTCGATCAGCACCGGCTCGATGCCGTAGGCCGCATACACCGCTGCCTTGGCCGCCCACCGTGCAGCATAGCGCTGCTCGTAGCGGTTCCGGCCCTGGGCCATGTCCGCCAGCGAGACGCCGAGCACCTCGACGTGGACGCGGCCATCCAGCACGAAGTCGCAGCTGCGGCTGGAGCCGTCTGGCAGTCGCACGTGCACGGCCATCGGCACCTCGGGCAGGGCGCGACGGATCACGTTGTAGGCCACCACCTCGTTCCAGGAGTCCATGCGCGTGCCATCCTTGGCCAGGCAGCTCCGGGGCGGCGACAGGTGTGGATGGGCCGCCACCGCCTCGCGCTGGAACGCCCTGAAGCCGCCCCAGTGCCGCGCCGCCTGGGCACGCAGGGTGCAGCCCCCGCCACCCAGTTGGCTCAGGGCGTGGGAGGACAGGGTCACGCCTTCCTTGCGGCACAGCTCCGCATACCGCTGGAGGCACCGAGGCTTGTCCCAGAAGCCGTCCGGCATCTTGGCGAGGTTGCGATCGAGGCCGAGTTCGGCGGCGAGGGCCTTCAGTTCGGCGCCAGTGATGGCCGTTGCCAAGCCGCCGAACCCGGATCGCGCCAGCAATGCATGCGTCAGCGGCATCCCGGGGTGGCGCGCAGCAGCCTTCAGCAGCGCGGCCCGCTGGTTCTCCGGTTGCAGCCAGTGGTTCTTGGGGCGCTGCACCCGGTCCGGCGCCCCGGCGCTCCAGGCTTCGATGCTGCCCCAGAACACCGTGGCCAACACCGGGACGACATGGTCCGGCGGGTAATCAGCAACGGCCGGAGCATGGCCGGTCTGCCGGCGCACATGCCGGAGGCTGGCGCTGACATTCTGGCGCGAATGGGTGGTGCTGGCAGTCGCCTCGCCGCGCAGCAGGCGGAACAGGTCCAGGCCAGCCGGGCTACACGCCCGGACGAGTGCCAGCAGGCTGGGCTGCTCCTGTCGCAGCGTGTCTTCGTCCAGGCGGTCGTAGCCGGCGAGCGCCGACAGGATTGCCTGCGCCTCGGCCCTCATCCCGAGCGGCGCTGAGCCGGCGAGGAAGCGGTCGAGCAAAGGCGTACTGGCACGGCCGGAAGAGCCGGATTTCAGTGCGGTCACTGGTATTGTCCTTTTGGGTTTGAACAGGAACCCCAGGGCGTCGCGGGCTGGGTGCCCTGCGACGGCCCACCAGACGCGAGCTATCCAGCCAACCCGATCCCGGGTCAGCCACTTATCCCTGGGGAGAGGAAACGCCGCCTCTGCACCTGCTCAACCATCCCTGATAACTGCCACCCCGTCGCGAACTCGGCCTCACGACAACAGCACGACCCTTGCCTACGAACCCTTGCCGCCTTTCGCCTGCATGGGCGGTGTCCCAGAAACGCACGCTGTGGCTCGATCGGGAACTTTCGCCCTTTCTGTGGGTCAGCGGTGAGTTTGGGCGCTTATCAGCTCAACACGATATCAAAAGGCGAGGCTCTTGTTGGGTTCCGGGGTGGTGATGAGTTCGTCACGCAACCAGGCCGGCCGCCTGCAGGATGCCTGGCGGCAGCGCGCGCGTGACGGCGAGGTAGGCCCAGCTCGCTAAACCCTGGCGCAGCCGGCCGCGTCCCGCCCAGCGCTCGGCCGGCGGGACGGCGGGCTCCTCCCGCCCGCGCAGGCGCTCGGCTGCCGGATAGGACGGGCTCATGCCGACCATGCCGCACAGCAGCTTGCGCACCTGGCCGAAGTTGAGGCTGAGGTCGAGCCGCTGAGCCAGGGTGCCCGGCAGCACCTGCACCGCCGTCCTCGCCAGCTCCAGGGTTTCGGTCCATCCGGGAAGAGTGTTGCCGGTGATGGGCTGCCCCGTATCGGGATCGGCCTCGTCCACCACCATGTCGGCGCCGGTGCCGCGGACCACCCGCCAGATTACGCCGGTGTCGCGGTCCACGGCGCCGAGCATGTTGCCGGATCGCCAGAAGTTGTCCGCCGGGTTTGCGCCGGTGGCGATCTTGGCGACCGTCCGGTGGACCA
>JAABUX010007911.1_pt1 | contig 12352 bp, 24 predicted proteins | sample 5561851 | NCBI WGS metagenome assembly JAABUX01 (sample SAMN10711883, study PRJNA513361) | rock metagenome | isolation source: Antarctica rocks | place: Antarctica: Victoria Land, Richard Nunatak red sandstone | collected 2016-01-03 | reverse complement strand
AGGGAGTCTGCCCCCTAGACACGTGGCCGGTTGTCGATTCAGCCCCATGAAATGGCGACATCATTGGATCACGCCCGTCGAGCTGTCATCTCGAGTCAACACGGAAGCAGGCCTGGTCGCATGGTCCGCTTAATCTTTCTTCGCACAGCGCAGCTGCAGAGGTGCCGGGCATGCAGCCTGCTTGGGCCCCGCCGCAGCATGGTGCACATGCTCCTGCTGTCAGAAGATATGCACTGCAGTGACTGACATGCTGTGACGTTGCGTGCGCAGGACGAGTTCTCGGAGCAGGCGGTGGTTCCCATCAAGGTGCTCCCGCACGGGGAGGCGCACAGGACGTTCGTGGTGCTCACGCGGCCCGAGGGGTCCATCGCCCTGGGACGCTTCGTCAACGTGCTGCGCTTCACGGTGAAGGAGATCGACCCCTACACAGGCGCGTCTCCCCTGTCATCTCTGCTGCGCGCACCCTCCAAGCAGAGGCCCCTGCAGGGTCCAAACCCTTGATCCTGCGCTTCTCTGCCCCCGACAAGCCGATCCTCTGCAGACCCTGCATGTGCTAGCGTTGCCGACAATCCGCGTCTCTGCGAGTCTTGTTGCGGCGACATCGATCATTGTTCTTGAGTGTTGCCGTGTTGCCATGCCTTGATCACCTCGTGAAACGGAGGATGGTTCTGGGCTCGAGGGAGAATGCTGGGGACCGTCACTTGCGTGATGAAGTTCAGTAGGGGCATCCCACCAAGCCACAGACTAGGGTCTGCAATGACCCCAAGTGCCATGCATTGTCACACCCCGCAGGCGAGGCCGAGGAGGACGGCTACGATGACGAGTATGCGCTGGAGGACCTCGAGGTCGCCGCCAGTGACTACATCAAGCCGACGCTGCTGGGCAACTTCCGCGCCGCCTGGGAGGGTCTGCCGCAGGACGCTGAGGTGCGGCGCGGCGAATCCCACGCTCCCTTAGCGACGTGCACGGTACCATCAATGGGAGGTCCCCAGCCACGCTGGCTGTGTCGGCGACCCGGATCGACTTATCTAATGGCTGCTGGTGCAACCTGGTCCACGCATCTGCTCGCAGTTGCACATCTTGCAGCGCATCCGTGAGCGCAACAAGAGGACACTGCCTGCTCCTCATTGCAGGCCTGCGATGTGTCGTGCACCTCAAGACGCGAGCAGTCAGGCCCCAATCCTAACCCGTGCCCTAACCATACAGTCCCTCCTACGCAGATGGCGGACGAGTATGCGCTGGGCGTGAGGCCCAGCCTGGAGGACGCGGTCGAGGCGGTCATCCGCATCCTGGGCATGCAGCCGTGCGAGGGCTCCGACGCCGTGCCGCCCAATGCCAGGTCCGCGATTCGTCTCGCCACGAAGGTGGCAAGACTCTAGCCGGCCTGTGGCTGCCTGATATGCTCCTGAATAACGCCCGGGTTCCACCCAGGAATATCAATCTCAAATCCAGGTCGGCCAGTTGTCTCTGTGTCTGTTGCCGTCTGCAAGCGCCGCGCTGCCCTGTGTACGGCAGCTCGAGAAACAATCACTGCTCTCCGAGCTTGCATGAAGCGGCACGCGGTGTTCAGCCTGTTGGACTGCTTCCACGGCCCAGCCACCCGCTGGTCGACTGCTGGCACTGACCGATATGGCGGGCGCGCGGGCAACTGACGCGCGGGCAACTGACGCGCCTTTGCCCGCATTCAGGTCGCACATGGTGCTGCTGTCGGGGACGTTCGTCGGCGGCATCCAGGCCCTGGTCCGGCTGCAGTTCGGCATCGACGCAGAGATGCAGGTGTCTCCCCCCACCTGTGCCCGCCTGACCAGGAACCACCCCATCATACGGTGTCTCACGCTAGGTGCAATGGCTGGAGGCACCTAGCGCCTGCCACTTGGCTGTGCATTGCCGGCTGCTGCTCTGCGTGGGTGATCCTAAGAATAACACAACGCCATACCTCTTTCGAGTGGCCATTCACCACCAACGTTGGGGAGGGTGGCGACCTGCAAAGCCAGCAGGGCTTCTGGGCAGCAACCTGACAAGCTTGCTCCATCTCCCTTCAGGTGGCGATGAAGCTGGTCGCCCGCTCGGAGACGATGGAGATCAGCGAAGCGATCCACCAGATCATCAGCGAAGCGTGAAGAAGCTGTCGGGCGAAATCCGACTCAGTCTGTGCTGCTGTTAGCCAGTCGTTAGTTCCGTCGCAAGCACGCTCTTCAGGGCGAAAGGGCATATTGGTAACCCTCTGGTTATGACCTTCCTCGGCGCCACGCGCTCGTGCCAACTGGCTGCCTAGTAGGGGCGCCTTGGGACACTTCGACTGGCTCGCGGTGCGTGCCGCGCAAGCCGACATGGTCCTGCACCCTGCCCCCTCGCCTCGTACTGCTCGACACTGCCACGACGACTGGCGCGATCACCCGAACTGCTGCTCTGATGTCCCGAGTGGGGACTCTGGCGCTGGAGAGCATCCCGCTGCTCCATGCGGTTGATCTATGATCACTCCGCGCGGACAGTGTTCAGCCATGCATGCGCGGGCAGGTTACGGCAGGGCTATCGACTCATGATGCGGGCAGGAAGGGGGACGTCCTATCTGGACTTGACCCGCTGGTCTGAGAAGTTGACCTTCGGGACGCACCAGGGGTGCCATCGAGACCATATGAGCTTGCTTGCCGTGCATGCGCTTCATTGCGGCCTCCCCACTGGTGCCTCGACTAAACCTCACGCCGGAAATAGCGCCCCTTTGGTACACACTGGTAAGCTCACGGGAGGGCAGTGCAGTGAGCACTGACGGCTTCTCAGTTGATTCGGCCAGTCCTATGATGGTCCGCTGTGCTTTTCAGTTGGACCAGTTTTCGCCCTCCACTCGACCGTGGGCACCACGGCACGGGTTGTCGGCACGGGCTGTCGGTGGGCCTCGCCTGCCTGAGATGACCATCGTACGACGGTGAGGCCCCCAACTTCGCCTCGGTCCTCTCGGCAGCTGTCCCGCCAAGGGCCAAGGGGCATGCGGGCCGGCAGCGGTGGATGCCTGGAGGACATTTGCCAGGACGGAGCCCGGGGGCAGAGCGGAGCGCAGCTCGCCGATCGGCGGCCACCCTGACACGAGCGCAGCGCCAGCTCGTGGCACGATCATCACTGTGCCTCCAAGGAGGGCGCTGCCGCGGCCGACACTCCGCCTCAGTCGGAAATGACGCCAGCCTGCCAGCCAGCCGTCTCGGCATGCGTCGGGCACTCGCGGCGGACTGGCCGCGACAGCAGCTCTGTCGCCGCGGAATGCCTGCTCGAGGAGCTCCGCAACGCGATAACACATTACTCACGCCCGTTGCCACCTGGAACTGCCAGCCAGCCGACGCGCCTGTTGCGGCCTCCGGATGCGGAGCACCGCGTATCATCGTGCTCTGCTTCAGCCCCTCGCCCCCTGCTGAGCTGGGCATCCCTGCCGTGAACTTCACATGCCTCACAAGCCCCGCCGCTCCCCCGCAGGCCGGATGAGAGCAGGCCATGAAGACGCTAGACCCGCAGATCCTGCAGCGGCTGCTGTGGGAGATCGGCCGCAGCCAGCGCGATCCGCCGGGGACTGGCGACAATGGCGGCTGGGCGACACCGCTGGCAGAAAACACGCTGCTGCTGTGGGCGGACCCGGGAGTGCCGCCCGCGGTGCTGCTGCGCCTCGCCAAGCATGAGCTGGTGCGCTGAGCAGCGCTCAGAGCGAGTGTACTCGAGTCACACTCCTGGGTTGCTGTTGATCTGCAGTGCGCGCAGCGTTGACAAATACGTTGATCAGCTGCGCCCACGCAACGTGCTGACCTCGTTGATGTTCCGTAACTGCGGTGCTGAGGCTATGACGCTGCAACCAGTCAGCCAGCACGATCAGCGCACGAGGTCCTGGCTGTGACGTCCGAGATCAGCGCCAGCTCGGCAGGCAGCCCTTATTGGAGGGGTTCAACTGCCGCCCGCATGAGATGTATTGCGAGGGTCTTTGGCCATGTACATCTACAGCTGTAGCGCGCCCGGATACTCTTGTCGCATTTACTAATACACATTCATGAACGGAGCCGAACCTGAAAACCCGCATGGCTGCGCGTCATCGATTAGTATCTGAAGAGCAGCGCATATGCCGCATCCTGAGGATCTCCCGTGCCTCGGCGCGCAGCTGAAGGACGCGCGGAGCCCGTGCCGCACCGCGGGGCGGCGCGCCGGGGAGCTGCTGCTGGCGGCGGCCGCCGGGAAGCTGAGCTGGTCGCATGTGCTCACCGGCGCCCTGACGGAGCCGCAGCTCAGCGATGCCGGCATCTCGACAGGCACGCACGGCAACAGGACCCACACGGGCGGAATCCTGACCTTGAGTTGCCGGCCTCACCGCCAAGCCTAGTCCTAAACCCTGGATCTCGTGCTAAACCCTAAAGTCAAATCAGCCGTAACCTTAACTCTCATTGTCGCCCCAACCTTAGACGTAGTTCATGCTGTGCTGGCATTGTTAACACAGCGCAGCCTCGCATCGACGAGGCTGCCACGTCTGGACGCGCACACCAGGCTCACCTACACCTGAGAAGCACCGCACAGACAAGCAGTCGTAGGGGTATTGCAACCGCTCGCGCGTGTGGTCAGCACGTGATGCATTGCAAGCAGCCGCGCATTGCAGATGGTGCAATCGACGATGACGACGGCGTGACTGCCGCAGGGGTCGAGGGCCAGGCAGCCGTGCAGCAGGCGGTGGCGACGTGCACGCCGTGCTTGCTCAAGCGCGGCGGGCAGCGCTGCGGCCTCGCGGGGCCCGGCGACGATGGCCGGCCGGTCCCGTGCTGGCGGCTGCAGCAGGGTGCGCTGCTGCCGCGATGCCATGGCTAGACGAAGGGTCCCGGGGTGAAAACACGCAGAGTGGGCTGCAGTAATGCAACATACACTCGCTCGCCTATTCAGACTCTGTGTCGGCAAGTTGAATGACGTCACGAGAGAGCGAGAGTCCGTCTACATGCTCAATGAACCCGCACTCAATGTAGGTGTCAGCATCACCTGAAAAGGAGGACCAGCCGCACCCTGCCAAGCACCCTACAGCATCGTCGGCCACCACCCTGTTGCTTTGTTCGCCGTAATCAACCTTTCTTGTGTCCGATACAACGCTGAACGTGCTCTGCGCCTTTTCTGCAGCCCCCGACGGGCGGCGCGACTGGCTGACCGGGGACCAGGTGGCTGCCCTGTATCAGCTGAAGCTGCCGCCGGAGTGGCTGCGGGCTTACACCAAAGCCCACAACGAGGAGATCAGCACAGGTGAGCTCAATTCTGCCACAAAACAATCGCCTCACGAACTCATCTACTGGAGTCACGCCAAAAGCTCTGTGTCTAGACGATCCGGACACTGCACAGGCGCTCTGATTGACGAAAGCTCGCTTGTTGGGCAAACCCCAAGCGCCTCATGTCAGAGGCGTGCTGAAGCGTCACCCAAGGTTGCATGGAGCACTGTGATGTCGAACATTAGCGATGAACTGCTCGTGTATGGTTAGACCCCACTGGATCAGCAATCTCTACGCTGCTTCATGTGCAGCAAAAAGTCCGAAGAGACCAACATAAATATACAACCAACTTGCTGACCCGCATAACGACGCGTGCGCAGTGGTGCGCCGGGCGATGCTGATGATGACGCCCCGCCAGAACGCGGACCTGGCGCTCGCCCAGAAGGTGGTCGAGAGCGACGGCGACTCGCTGCACCGCCTGGCCGCCAATGGCTCGCGGCCGCTGCTGGGCCTCGTGCCCGGGGCCGCGCAGGTGACGCCTCAAAACCCTCAAATAAACCTAATCCTAACCCCTGACCCTGACTCTTGCTGTTCCTCAGTGATGCTGGCTGTGAGGAGCCAGACATGTGTGCAAGGGTATACTAGCCGAATCCTCCCCAGCTCAGAGGCTTCCATGGTTGCACAGCTGCTGGGATCAAGCCTCAGTTTCGGCGCACGGTCAAGTGGCTCTGTCCAGTCAGCCAATCGCTCGCTTTATTGCGCGATGCACGGTGGCGGTTGTTGGCCGCCGGCCCTCATCGTCACGTTGTGACCTGGCACTGCTGTCCATGCGTGTGTGCCAGCAGGCACCACTATACAGGCTGCTCATGTTGTTCCAGCGACGGCAGACACCGCTGATCTTAGGGCTCCGGATCACCAGCATACACAGATGTCATACAGGCGTATTGCCAACACCAGATCGGCAACGAAAGGAGTCACTGGAGTGCTGTTTGATGCGTGTCTACATCAATCATTAAAAAACCTGCGCGCAGGTGCTGGAGGCGCTGTGGGCGCGCTTCGAGTCGCAGTGGTACCACGACTGGCTGGGCCTGCAGGCCGAGAAGGGCGCCGGGATGAACCTGTCCAAGCGGTGCGGTGTTATGTCACGCCTGCTTCTTCTCGATAGCCATGCCACATTCGGCTGCGTTGACACCCGTGACTACGTACGGACGTGCACGTGTCCAGCCTTCTAGCCGTTCACAGCGTCCGGACGGCTTGCCATGCATAGCCCCTCTTTGCGGTTGTGCTTGTGCCTGCAATTCTTGAGTCTTGCTCGCCACCGAAGCTGTCACGGCTCTCACAGCTCCAACTGCTGTGCCCTGCCGCAGGCTGAACTCCGATCCACGGTCCTGGAACCAGACTCAGATCAGCTTCAGCCGGAAGGAGGTCGCCAAGGCGCTGGACATCTATCAGATGCACATCGTCATTGTCCAGGTGCAATTGGGCGCGGGTGGCTGCATGTATATTCCCGCCGCGAGTCACGCATGTCAGCACCCGCGTGCTGCACACTGCTGAGTAGTCCGCATTTGATCAGACGCCAACGCGTCTTTGGTGTGTCAGGCAAGTGTTCCGGGAGGCACCTCTTGCAGGGCTGAAACTCCCGAGCGAGTGAGCCGTTCTGCTTGGTCTTTAGGGGTTGCTCTGGGCTTCAAGGGCCTCATTGCTTCGCAGCTGCCAGCGGACCCCAACAGCCAGGCGCTGGCGTTTGTGGACGGCGGCGTCGTGCCCGCCAATATCTCCGCGCTCCAGCTGCTGCAGAGCTGCTCGCCGGCCATCCGCAGCCAGCCGCCCTCCACAGGCGTCCCACCTGGTGCGGCTGCAGCGCACTTTGCATGTTTTGCTTCATGCCCACATTTCGAGACGCGGATATCCGAGTCACTGTGCTGTTTCGGTTCTATAATCTGGGTCAGTATGCAGCATCGATGGTCGCAGAGTGATGCACTCCGTTGTATCAGGTTGTGCTTACACTTCGTTGCACCCAGACGTCTTGACCTGTCGGCCTCTGCAACTGCACAGGTGCACTCTGACCGGTCCAGACCTCGTGACCCACTGACACGCATATCGACACTCATTTGCCAAGTACGCTGCGCAGGCATCATGCCAGGACAGAAAATGCAGCCGCAACGTGCGCCCGGGCATAACAACATCCCTATGCTGGCTGCAGCATCCAGGTACGCTCTCGCGGGTCTGTGCACGCCCCTGAGCAGGCTTGTCATCGCTCGCAGCGAGCACGCCAGCGCTTGCAAGCCGCACCCTGCGTATGCAGCTATGCCTGTTGCCGACACCTTGAGTGCAGCTGTGCACCACTGCGGCTTGAGCTTTCGGATCTCTATGTTTGCTGCATCTCCCCTTGAGCTGATCCTTTCTCGCCCAGGTCCTCGCCGCTGCCACCAGCAACCGCTGCGGCCCATCAGCAGGCCGCCAATGGCGCCGACATCATGGCGGGGCTCCAGCGCTTGGCAGGGGACCGCGGCAGCCTCCAGCCGCAGGGCAGCGGGGCCGCGGATCAGCTACGTGCCGAGCTGCGCCGCAGCAGCGGCAGCATGCCGGCTCCGAGCTGGACTCCGCAAGGTGCGGCGACAGCTCGTTTGATGGCCACGCGCTGATTGGGAGTCTCGATGCAGCCGCAAGGTGTCTCTTTCGCAGTGAGGCTGGGTTTGAATCCCAGGGATCGTTTCGACGGAGATCTAGCACACAAGTCAAAACCGCGAGTTGAGCGTCGACAAATCAGACGGGAGCCGCAGCAGAGGCGTTTGCTCCCGTCTGGTAGGCATATTTTTCGCCTGGTTCTTGGCCGCCTGCTGACGCCAGCATCCACGTGAGAGCAGGAGAGGCATCCGGCGGCGGGACAAAGTTCTTTGGCGTCGACCTGTCGTTGGTGGCGCGCACGGCGTCGGGAGGCAGCCTGCCGGCCTTCGGCGGCTCCCAGCGGTGCGCCCTAGGGTTCACGGCTAGGTTCTCGGATCAGTCTCAGCTTGAATGGTCGGCCATTATTTACTACCACTCCGGCCTTTGTCAATGAGCAGTCAGCACCATGCATGCGGACCGTACTGGTGCTGGTCGTGCTGCACTGCATGCCACACACAGACAGTTCATGAGCTGTGTCTCAACATGCATCCAAACCCTCGACCACTGCTGCCGTCGTTTCGCTTTTCTGATGTGCGCTTGATCCGCGCATGCACCGGCTTGGGCAGGCTCGAAGATGGGCTGACTGGGCTGACGGTGCTAACCACAGCTTAGCTCACACATGCTCTCATAGACGTCCAACTATAATCTGAAACCCTGACCCTAGCCTCCCACCAAATCCCAACCCTCTACCTGTCCCGGTAGGCTGCGATCGTCCTCCAATGGCGGGGGCTCCGACGCGGACATGCTGCCGGAGCCGCTCAAGTTCCGCGGGTCCCCGGACAGCGGCGGCTACAGGGACTCTCGCCGCGCCTCCAGCTCGGTGCGCGCAAGTTGCCGTGAACAATTCTGAGCATGCTGGGGTGCATGCCAGACAGACAATGCCTGCTATGGTCGTGGTAGCAGGCGACTGAGGTGTACCTATGCATAAGCCCTCCTTCAATCGCCCTGTCACATCTCTTTTGCCCGCCATGTTGACTACGGTGGCCACTAGATCTTGCATGAGCCGAAGCAATGGGGGATGGCACTTTGCAGAGCCATGCGTGACTTGTGTGTTTATCAGATCATACGCTGGCCGCAGCTCATCACCAGCAAGGAGTTCCACTCACCCCATGCAAGCGCCGTGTCAAGACGTCCTGCATGTGCGTGCCGCAGATGCATGACCAGTCGGGCGTCGGGCAGCTGCGGAATAGCAGCGTCTCCACGACCATGTCCGCCAGCGCTCACAATGACGCGGGCGCCGCCTTTGGCGGGCCACCGCGGGCAGCCGGCAGCATGTTCGGCAGCGGGTCCCCCTTCGGACGGCCGCCTCTACAGTCCACGATGCTCGCGACGGTGAGCATGTTCCCGCTAGCGGCCCCCTACCGCAGCACGAGCACACGTGCATCACATCGATTTACACTTCACTGCTGAAGTGTACCTTCGCGAGAGAATGTCTTTTGGCATAAAAAACAATTTGTAAAGAAGCACGTGCTGTCCTCGTGGCGTCCGTGCTGAGTGAAACTAGCATATGAACAGTAAGCAAGAGAGTGACCACGGTCACACTGTGACCTGTCGCACGCTGTGCAGTGCGGCAAACTGAATGGCATAACGCGCTGCTGCCCATTATGCCGGCGATGCAGCGGCTCCCGGTGTGCTAGCCTTGCGGCCAGGCCCCATCTTGGGCTTATGATTTTCAGGCAATGATCTGCGACCCAGTCTACACACTTATGTCACCTGGGGCCAGCCGTATCTGGAATGAAAATTGCCGAAGACTAACCTAGTTTAATAAATCAAAGGCCTCACTAGCATTGTAATTGAAGGTTGGCGAAGCTAGTTCACCTTATATTGGCTTGATCGCGCCCTCGGCACAGGTGCCGGCGGCGTTGGCGGGACAGCAGCTGAACCTGGGCCTCGGCAGCGGCGGTGCCGGCAGCGACGGCGGTCTGGCGGAGATCCTGCGGCGGGCGGTGAGTATTCGCTCTCAGACGCAAGAACAGCACTTCCCATGCAGTTTGCTGCGTGGGTGGCCGTCAGGTTGTCAGCTGAACTCAGTATGAAGTCCGCTGTGGGGGTTCAACATCGTCAGCCATGTACCTTGAAGGTCTCGAAGCCTAGGGATCGGGTCACGCGCACATGCAATCATGAACGACAGCATCAGAGGGAAATTCTGGATATCATCCCGAAGTGCAACAGGTCTCAATTGAAGGTGTTCGGCGCGTGATGCAGGTGCAGCGGCCCGGCATCGGCCCGGGCCACCAGGCGACGCTCCAGCGGCTGCAGCTGACCGCGGCGGCCTTCCAAAACCCCTTTGGAGCGACCAACCAGTACTTGCCGGTGCGAGCTGCCGAGCTCGATGACCTGATTATGGCTTTGCTCGCAGTATCGTGAACGTAGACTGCGACGACGCTGCTGCCGTGGAAAGGCCCGGAGCAACGAGTGTGTAGGAACAACATGGAAGGCCCATGCAGCATCCGGGTGGATGCTGGAGCGGTGGTTGGGTGTCCTGCTCCTGGGAATGACTTACGAGCAAGGGGTCCGGCTCATGACTCTCACACAGCATCATCCTGAGCGACATGTGCTGCATCGAGCAGCAGGCCCCCATGGCCGCAACCGCTTGGCCAAAGAGATGGTTATGTCGCAGGGATTCACGCCCGGTGGCGCCGTGGGTGGCGGGCCGTTCATGGGCAGACCAGGCATGCAGGGCCAGCAGCCGCCCCAACGCAGTCCGCTGGTGCCGCCGCCCGTGGGACTGGCCGGTCAGCACGGCACGCGCGTCGTGTCAGGCTCGCGCCCGGTGCGGTTATAACTGCTTGGCATGGGACATTGTGGCACAAGTGTAGTGTAGCTGGCCACCAAGCGCATGCACAGCAGTGTCACCATTTGCACCCGCTATTGCACGCCAGGCTCAGCTGCACATCGAGAGCTTACGCCTATCCGTGGCATGCCGGTGCGTCGACGTTTGAGGAATGACAGTGCATGCTGACACATGGCATCTGTCTGGGCAGGTGATCGGAGGCCCGAAGCCCCCGCCAATGGCCGATTGGCCTTACGCGGCTCAGGGGCAGCTTCAGTCCTCCTTCGCTGCGGCTGCTGCGCAGCAGCCCGTGCAGCAGCATCGTGGCCCTCCGCAGGTGTGCGGCGGGGGCGCCGTCCCTGTGCTACTGACTTCTTTCTGCAAAAACCTAGTAATAGCCGGGCCGTAGACTCGCCTGAACAGCTGCCATTGCACATCTATTCTCAGAGCTGGCCGTGCACAACGCCTAACCCCGAAGAACACTTACTTCACATCTTCTGTCTTGTTTTCCTTGTGCCGTAGTGCCACGCTCATCACAAACCGTAACACACGATCGATTCGAGCTTTGTTCCTCTGACCATGCCGGCTGCTCGGGCACAATCCCTCACCCTGAACCTAGCCCGCAGAGCCACGAGGACGACCGCCCGTCGCGGCCGCGCATGACGCTGCCCGGGCGCGGGGCCCCGCGCGGCACTGGCGCCGTTAGGGCCGCCGCCTGGCGCGGCCGCGGCCCCGCGGAGCAGCTGCACGCGCTGCCGGCGTCGCGGCTGGCGTCGGTTGAGCTGCAGCAGGAGATCGCCGAGCAGCTGCTCGAGCTAGGTGGGTTGTGTCAGGGTTATAGCGCTAGGGCTAGGGTTAGGGTTAGGATCAGGGTCAGAGTTGGGGCGGTAGCAGGGTGGGCTGCATGCTGGCTATCGCCTTTTCCGTCAAAACATGTCCAGCTAGCTTTGGGTAAGCGCAGACATCGCTGAGGCGCTGCTTGTCTCTGTGCGTAGCAATGTGGCCGCCCTTGTGCTGCTGGGCTTCACAGTTTCAGCGACGATGTTCCCACGTCCAGTGCATTGCCTCTTCACCAGTGTCGTCAGGCTATGTGCGCACTTGGTCATGCTGTGTTAGCTCCTGCGTCTGCTACCAATTTCACTGCGGAAGCATTGTCATGCGGCCGACTTAGGGCTGTGCATGACATCATGACACCGTCGTCTGTTTGGGTTCATTGCGGGCTGTTTCTTTTTTGCAAGGTGGTGCCTTCTGCGCGTGTTACCCATGCTCACCATCTCTGCTTTGTACCGCGATCGTCACTCACCCCTTGCGTGCATCGGCATTCGACAGGGAACCTGGCGGTCGAGCCGCCAAAGCCGAAGCGGCGGCGGCGGGCCGTGAGCCGCACCAGCGAGGACACCTCATCTGGCGAAGCCCACGTGGCCGACGGCTCGTCTGACGCGGAGGCCGAACCGGGGGTCGCGTGGCCGTCGCAGGCCAAGCGCAGGTGTGCTCAGGGACTTCCTGAAGCAACTGTAAGACGCCATGGCTCTGGACATGCCAGCGCTGCGGCCTGGACAATGCTGAGACCTGTGCCTGGAGCTCGGCATAACAGTGCAAAGCGTCGATCATGGTTGCAGGGCCTGAGCAACAGTATCCAAAGCCTGACTGACTCGAGCTATTTGTAAGTGCCTGATGACAAGGTCAGCTCTTCACCGGCCTC
>JAABUX010007909.1_pt1 | contig 12353 bp, 9 predicted proteins | sample 5561851 | NCBI WGS metagenome assembly JAABUX01 (sample SAMN10711883, study PRJNA513361) | rock metagenome | isolation source: Antarctica rocks | place: Antarctica: Victoria Land, Richard Nunatak red sandstone | collected 2016-01-03 | reverse complement strand
GGCAGGTGATGGTACGGGGGCGGAGCGGAAGGGTGTGGGTCGGGTTGGGGGGAGGATCGCTAAAGGTTCGCAGAAGCCTGCCGATATGGATGAAAAGCAGTGGAGGGAGGCGGAGCGGATTGGGGAGGAGTTGTCGGTAGAGTTGGGGCGCGGGGCGACGGGACATGGAGCTTATGGGCCGGGGCTGAAGCGGGAGGGTGGGGCTCTGGGGGTTGATCCGGAGCTGGAGCGGGATACGACGTTGCCGCTGATGGCGATCTGCGGGCGGCCGAATGTGGGGAAGTCGACGCTGTTCAACCGGTTGACGGGGTCGCGGCGGTCGATTGTGGGGGATGAGCCGGGAATTACGCGGGACCGCATCTATGGGGAGGTGGAGTGGAGCGGGCGGGATGTGCGGATTGTGGATACGGGCGGCGTGGTGCCGGATGACGAGGCGCTGATTCCGAGCGAGATCTTTCGGCAGGCGCAGGTGGCGCTCGACGAGGCGGATGCGATTGTGATGGTTGTCGACGGGCGGACGGAGCTGGCATCGCCGGATTTGGAACTGGCGCGGTTACTTTTGCGCGGGGGCAAGCCGTGCTTTCTGGCAGTGAACAAGATGGACACGCCGGAGATGGGAGTGCAGGCGGAGAACTTTCGGAGGCTGGGGTTTAGGAATGTGATGGCGATCTCGGCGGAGCATGGGTCGGGGATTGGGGATCTGCTGGATGAGGTGTTTGCGGTGCTGCCGGCGGCGGTGGAGGTGGAGCCGGAGCGGATGGAGGGGATCGGGGAGGAGATGGAGGAGGATGAGGGGCCGGTGGATTTGCCGGTACTGGAGGGGGAAGGGGAAATGCGGGGGTCTCTCCACACCGCACTTCTCCACCCCAGCGAGCAGGAGCGCTCGTCGGGGACCCCGGTTCGCGCTCCGGTCGAGATGACAGGGGGTGGGGCAGAGGCCGAGGTAGCCAGGCCTCGGAAGCTGCGGACGCATGGGGAGTTTGAGCAGACGGAGACGAAGATTGCGATTATTGGGCGGCCGAATGTGGGTAAGTCGACGCTGCTAAATGCGCTGACGGGGACGAACCGGGCGATTGTGTCACCGATTGCGGGGACGACGCGGGATGCGGTGGATGAGGTGGTGGAGCGGGGCGGGCACAGCTTCCGGTTTGTGGATACGGCGGGGATCCGGCGGAAGGGCAAGACGAAGCTGATGGCGGAGAAGCTGAGCGTGATTATGGCGCGGAAGCATTTGGAGGCGGCGGATGTTTCGTTGCTGATCATTGATGCGGTCGAAGGCGTCACGGCGAATGACGCAAATATTGGGGGGTATGCGCATGAGAGTGGGCGGTCGGTGATTATCGTCGTGAACAAGTGGGATCTGATGACGACTGCGGGGCCGGATGGGATGCGGCTGTTTGACGGCAAGCCGGTGGTGGATGCAAAGGTGTATGAGGAGCAGGTGCGTCATGCGTTGAAGTATTTGGACTATGCGCCGTTACTTTTTATTTCGGCCGAGAAGGGCGTGAATGTGGGCCAGGTGTTCAAGAAGGTGGAGCTGGTGGCGCGGGAGCGGCGGAAGCGGGTATCGACGGGGCAGATGAATCGGTTTCTGGATCGGGTGGACTTTCAGAGGGCGTCGGTGCCGATGAGCAAGCGGGTGAGGATTTATTACATGACGCAGGCGGCGGTGGCTCCGCCTACGTTTGTGCTGTTTACGGACAAGGATGTGAAGCTGCACTTCAGCTTTGAGCGGTTTTTGGGGAATCAGATACGGGAGGCGTTTGGGTTTATTGGGTCGCCGATCTGGTTTAAGGTGAAGGCTCGGAATAAGAAGAAGTCGGAGTAGGGCGGCTGGCTTGGCTGGTTGAGTTGCGGGGCTCTGGGGGAGTTGGTGGTCGCGCGGAATACTGGGATTCTTCCGCCTTCGGCTCAGAATGATAAGGGTTGGGGTGCTCTAGTGCGCAGCGGGGGCGGTTAGGCCGAGGGCTTGGAGGTAGCCGGGGTTTACGGTGGCGTGGTTGAGCTCGATGTCCGTGAGGAGGTCGGCGAAGGCTTTGTCGATGACGGGTTGGTCGGGACGAGCTTTGAGGCGTTCTTCGGCCGCTCCGGTGCCGCGGGGGAGCTTGGCGAAGGCGATAATTTGGTCCCAGTTTTCGGGTGGCGTGACGGTGACGAAGGCAGAGTTTTTAGCGAGCTTTTTGTAAGGCCAGAAGGTCCAGCCGATGTCGTTGGTTTCGAGCAGGGTGCGGAATTTTGTGATCCAGACGTCGGTGTTTTCGCCGGATTCGCCGAGCCAGAGGGGGACGTTGTACTTCTGGCTGAAGTCGACGAACTTCTGGATGGTGGGCTGTTCGGGGGCGGCCCAGTAGGTGTGGAAGGTGTAGGCGGTGTTTGGGTCGAAGGGCGGGCTGAAGACGGTGAAGTTGGTGTCCCACTGGGCTCCGCCGAGGAAGAGGATGTGGTTGGGGTCGATGGGGCGGATGGCGGCGGTGAGTTTGCGGTAGATGAGCTCGAGGTCAGGGTTGTAGACGCGGAGTTTGGGGAAGTGCGGGATTGGCTCGTTGAGGAGGTCGTAGCCGATGACGGTGCGGTTGTCTTTGTAGTGGCGGGCGAGGCGCTGCCAGATGGCGACGAGGTGGGCCTGCGACTGCGGGCTCCGGTAAAGCCAGGGATAGCCGGAGCTGTCGTCGATGTTGGCGCCGGTCTGTCCGCCGGGGGCGGCGTGCAGGTCGAGGATGACGTAGATGCCTTGGGCGCGGCACCACGCGACGACCTGGTCTACGAGGCGGAAACCTTCGGCGTCGTCGGTCTCGAATAAGGCGTAGTGGAGCGGGATGCGGATGGTGTTGACGCCGGTTTGATGGAGCAGATGGATGTCGGCGGCGGTGACCCAACGTTGGCGGTACTGCTCCCAGAAGTCGGCGGAGCGCGCGGGGCCGAGGAGTTCGGCGGTGAGGGCTTCGATCTCGGTTTTGGATTGGGGGCCGTTCTCGAAGCCGAACATGTAGCCTTCGGTGACGAGCCAGTTGCCGAGGGAGGTGCCGCGCATGTGGAGGGGCTTGCCGGCGGGTCGAGGATTTGGCGGCCGGCGATGTGGGCGAAGCCGGCGGCGGCGGGTGGGCTTTGGGCGGAGGTGGCAGCGGCGGTGAGGACGGAGGACAGGACAGCGATGGCGAGGGACGGTGGCTTGAGCCGCATCAGGGATCTCCGTTTGAAAGGCACGTTCATGATGTCATGCTGGAGGAGTTCGCTGGGGAGGCGTGTGTCGGCCGGGTGTGCGGGCCGGGTTAGGACGCTTGCGGCAATGTGGTGATGGCTCGTATGGTGGACGGGACTATGACAACCTTTCCGACAACATTAACGATCAGCCGTCGAGGTATTTTGAAGGGTGCCGTGCTGGCTGCGGGCTCGCTTGCCGTTAGCCGATTTGCCCCGGCGCAGAGTGCTTCGGCATCGGCGGATGCTCATATTGACATCGTGCCTGAGGAGACGATTGGGACGATTGCGCCGGAGATCTACTCGCACTTTATCGAGCAGCTGGGTGGGGTGGTGTATGACGGCGTGTGGGTGGGCGAAAGGTCGAAGATTCCGAATCGGAATGGGATTCGGCTGGACTTTATCAAGACGATGCAGGCGGTGGAGGCTCCGGTGCTGCGGTGGCCGGGTGGGTGCTTTGCGGACAGCTACGACTGGCGCGATGGAATTGGGCCGGTCAACAAGCGTCCGAACCGGGCGGCCTTCTGGGATCAGCAGGAGCCGAACCGGTATAGGCTGCACGAGTTTATGACGACGTGCCGGGAGATCGGGTGCCGGCCGTACCTGGCGGGCGATCTCCGGTCGATGCCGGCGCGGGATTTTTACCAGTTTGTGGAGTACTGCAATGCACCTGGAGGGATGCTGCCATCGAACTCGGCGGCACCGGCGGCACCGGATACGCTGGCGGCGGAGAGAGCGGCGAATGGGAGTCTGGAGCCGTTTGATGTGCAGTACTGGGGTGTGGGGAACGAGAGCTGGGGGTGTGGGGGGAACCAGACGCCAGAGGAGTATGCGGGGGAGTTTCGGAGGTATTCGGCGTGGCTACCGCGGTATGGAAAGGAGCCTCTGAAGCTGATTGCGGTGGGTCCGAACGGGGATGATGTGGACTGGACGCGGCGGCTGTTTCGGGCGCTGGCGGCGAATCCGGAGAAGCGGCACCTGTGGGGTTTGTCGGTGCACTATTACACGTCGGGGAGTCCGTCGCAGTTTGCGGCGGGGGATGCGCTGAACTATGACGCGGGGGCGTACTACGATCTGCTAACGCGGGGGGCGATTATGGAGCGGGTGGTGACGGATCATTGGGAGGCGATCGAGGAGAATGGCGGGCAGAACAGGGTGAAGCTGGTGGTGGATGAGTGGGGAGCGTGGTACGGCAAGGGGACGGAACTGGGGCGGAACTACGCGTTTTCGCAGCAGTCGACGATGCGGGATGCGCTGTTGTCGGGGATTACGCTGGACACCTTCCAGAGACATGCGGACAAGGTGGCGATGGCGAATGTGGCGCAGTCGATTAATTGCCTTCACTCGCTGATGCTGGCCGAGGAGGATAAGTTCACGGTGACGCCGACGTTTCACGTGTTTCGGATGTATCTGCCGCACAAGGGGGCGACGGGGGTGCGGGCGGAGTTTACGGCGCAGGCGATTGATAATCCGATGGCCGGGGCGCCGATCCCGGTGGGCGGGAACAGCTACCTGGGGTCGCTGAACGCGGTAAAGACGCTGGCGGGGCTGAGCGGATCGGCTTCGATGAAGGGGAAGAATTTGACGTTATCGGTGGTGAATCCGCATCTGGAGCGGGCGATGGTGACGGAGATTGCGGTGCGTGCGGGGACGATTGCGAGTGTGAAAGGGACGGTGCTGATGAGCAAGGACGTGCATGACCATAATGATTTTGTGCATCGGAATGCGGTGCGGCCGGTGGCGGGTACGGTGGGGCCGGCGAGTGGGGGAAGGTTGATGCATACGTTTCCGCCGGCTAGTGTGACTACGCTGGAGATGGTGCTGAGCTGAGGGTTGGAAGTGAGAGGAGAGTGGTACCTTGAGGTACCCCTCCCACCCCTACACAAAGTACCCAAAGTCTTCGAAACAGGCGGGATAGGTCCGGACTTCATGGTGACTACTCCTTGTAAATGCGTACAGCTTTCTTATAACGAGAAAAGCCCCGGAAGATGCGCCGGGGCTTTGGTTCTGCTTCAAGTTTAGCTGACCCGAGGGGCTGAATGCGCCACGCAGGGCGCGTGTTTAACTATCTGCTTGGCGCGTAGAATCGTCGCCCAATGTCTGCCGTATTTCTCACCCCAACGCTCGGCGACGATGATGGCGCTGGAGTTGAGGATCAGGCCCATGGAACGTAGGGCTTTTCCTCACGATGCCGTCGCATGCCGTCTTCTACGTCATCGGCGAATCCGTCATCCAAACCAGACTCTTCGGCATGACGTCTGATTGAGTTTAGGACATCGACCAGACTGCGTGGCTGCTCCCTGGTGGCACGAATGCGCGCGTAGCTTTCCGATCCGCTGTCGATGCGGATCTCTTCGCTGGCTCGGACTTTGACGAGGAGGCTGGGGAGGTCGCGTGCGGCTTCGGCTTCGGAGATGCGGATGACGGCCATGGCAGAATGATAGTCGGTGTGGGGTGTTTTCTCCATTGTTGTCTGAGCGAGGTGGACGTGGCCGGGTGCGCTTCGTCCACGTACGTCGGGGCTGATGAGGTGCAGCCGTAGGCTGTACCGAGAACAAAAGCAGCATTGTCGTGGGAAAAGCGGAGAATATTAGACTCAGGCAATGATGAAGAAACTACTGTCTTCGCGCGGGTTTTTTCCGGGTTTGGTGACCACGGGCTTATTACTTTTCTTCGCTCAAAGATACGGTCCGAAAGGAAGCTGGTGGTGGGCTTTAATCTCCATCGCAGTGCTTTACGGGCCTTCCATGGTCATTCCTTACATCATTGGTTGCATGACGGGAATTGATAACACCTATGACCGAGTCACGGATCTGATTCAAGTAGAACAGGACCGCAAGGAGGAAATCGCTCGCCTTCATGCGGACGTCTCCGAACTCAAGAACTACATCTATCACCGGTTCGGATAGACCATGTTTTAGCCTAGAGGATACGGCTAGCTAACCATGATGACCACGCTTCGAGGGCTCGGGTGCATTGGAGGCGGTGGCGTTCTTTTTTGTCGCGGATTTTTCGGCGGAGGTCTTCTTCGAGTGGGGGGAGGAGGTCGAAGGTGATGTTGGCGGGTTGGAATTTTTTGTGGTCGGCGTGGGTGATGTAGTGGGTTAGGGAGCCGTTGGCGGTGATGCGGGGGGCTGGTTCCGGGGTGCGGCCCTGCGCCAGGGCTGCGGCGTAGCGGCCGGCCAGGAGGCCGGAGGCGATGGACTCGGTGTAGCCTTCGACGCCGGAGAGCTGGCCGGCGATGAGGATGTTGGGGTGGGAGCGGAGTTGGAGGGTTTCGGTGAGGAGCGAGGGGGCGTGGATGTAGGTGTTGCGGTGGATCTGGCCGAAGCGGAGGAAGGTGGCGTGCTCGAGGCCGGGGATGAGGCGGAGGACGCGGGCCTGCTCGCCGAATTTGAGGTGGTTCTGGAAGCCGACGAGGTTGTAGGAGTCGGCGCGGAGGTTTTCCTGGCGGAGCTGGACGACGGCGTAGGGCCAGCGGCCGGTTTTGGGGTCGGTGAGGCCGGCGGGCTTCATGGGGCCGAAGCGGAGGGTGTCCCGGCCTCGGCGGGCGGTCTCTTCGATGGGGAGGCAGCCTTCGAAGTACTGGAGTTTTTGTGGGGGTGGTAAAGGTTCTGTAACCACGGATGTTTCGCCGCTGGACCCCACCCTTTCCGTCGATAAAACCGACGGAGAGGATGGGGCACCCGAGGTGGTGGCCGTTCCCTGCTCTGCGGGTTTGGGGAGGTGGGTGGGGTTGTTGTCTGCGGGGAGTTGTTCCCAGGGTTTTTGTTCGATTTCTTCGGCGGTGGTGAGGGCTTCGAGGAAGGTGTCGTACTCGGCTTTGGTGAAGGGGCAGTTGATGTAGTCGGCGGTGCCCTTGTCCCAACGGGCGGCGAGGTAGACCTTTTCCATGTCGATGGTGGAGGCGTCGACGATGGGGGAGATGGAGTCGTAGAAGGCGAGGTGGTCGGCGCCGGTGAGGCGCTGGAGATCGGCGGCGAGGGTGGGCGAGGTGAGGGGACCGGTGGCGAGGATGGTGATGGTGTCTTCGCTGAGTTCCTCGATGTGCGTGACTTCTTCGCGGTGGATGGTGATGTTGGGGTGTTGCTCGAGGCGTTCGCGGACGCGGGCGGAGAAGAGTTCGCGGTCGACGGCGAGGGCGTGTCCGGCGGGGACGGCGGTGGCGTCGGCGTCGAGCAGGAGGAAGGAGTTAGCGCGGCGCATCTCCTGTTTGAGGAGCCAGGGGGCGGAGTTTTCGGATTCGGATTTGAGGGAGTTGGAGCAGACGAGCTCGGCGAAGTCGGAGGTTTGGTGGGCCTCGGTGGAGCGGTGCGGGCGCATCTCGTAGAGGTCGACCTGGCAGCCGAAGGAGGCGGCTTGGAGGGCGGCTTCGGGGCCGGCGAGGCCTCCGCCGATGACTTTGATTTTTCTCATGCTGTGTTGAGGATAGAGTGTGCGCTACCATCGCGCATGCAGCTGACGATGGGTCGGCTGTCCGTTCCGAGGTTCTTTGGAGATATTATGGGCGAGCTCTACACTCCGCTTCACGCCTTTCTTCTGTTGCCCTTGCTTCTGCTGTTTTTCATTCTGACTTTCATCGCAGGACGACGACGGGCCGAACATTATTGGTGGATTGCTCTCTCGAACCTGGTGGTTGGCGGAACGGGCGTGGGATGGGTGGTGGTGCTGATCTGGGCATTGCACTCTCAGCCCCAGAGATTGGCGTCTCCGGCGCGGGAAGGAAGAGAGGCGAGGTGGTGGGCTAGCTACAGCGTTCGGAGAGGGTGCAGAGTTGTTGGCCGGTGATGCGCATGATGCGCCAGTCGGTGGACATTTGTGCTCCCATTTCGTAGTAGAAGTCGATGGCGTCCTTGTTCCAGTCGAGGACGTTCCATTCTAGGCGGTGGCAGCCTTCGACGATGGCGATGCCGGCGACTTTGGCGAGGAGGGCTTTGCCGATACCTTTGTTGCGGAATTGTGGGTCGACGAAGAGGTCTTCGAGGTGGATGCCGTGGTGTCCCTGCCAGGTGGAGTAGTTGTAGAAGTAGAGGGCGAAGCCGGCGGGTGTGCCTTCCCACTCGGCGAGGAAGACGTGGAAGCGGGGGACGGGACCGAAGCCGTCGCGGTGTAGGTCGGCGGCGGTGGCGAGGACGGAGTCGGGCTCACGCTCGTAGATGGCGAGCTGGCGGATGAAGCCGAGGATGGTAGGGACGTCCTTGGCGTTGGCGAGCCGGATGTTGAGGGGTGGGTTCTGCATGGGTGGGGATAGTGTAGCGGGTGGGTGGTGGCGGTTGAGTCTCCGTGACGGTGGTTGGGTCTGTCGATCCCACCCATGACGGTGAAGCTGTGATGGATGGGGCACCCGGGATGGGGCGAAATGCGGGGGTCTCTCCACTACGCTTCGCTTCAGTCGAGATGACGGATACTGGGACGCGAGACGATGGGTTTGGCGGGCGAATGTATTAGCGGGGTTGGGGGAGGGTGTCGGGGGCGTTGGGGGAGGTAGTGGACTTTTGCGGAACTTTGGGGGCGTCTTTGGGTTGGGCGTCGAGCCACTTGTCGAAGGGGATGGAGAAGGCGAAGAGCTGCTGTTTACCATCGACGGTGTGGATCTGTTTGAGGTAGAGCTCGGCGTGGCGGAGGGCGGGATCTTCGAGTTCGCGGATGTCGTAAAAGAGGTATCCGGCGAGGTTGGAGTGGGGGTTGACGGTGGTGGTCTGGAAGCCGAAGTCGGCGTCGTCTTCGGTGACCTTTTTGTCGACGGGGGTGTGGTGGATGGTGATGGGGATGAGGGGGACCTTGGTGCCCATGGCGGAGCGGGTGGAGAAGAGGCGGCGGTTGATGTCTTCGAGGGTGGCGGCGGGGATGATGTCGTGGTTGGCGGAGATGAACTGGATGCGGACGTCGTCGAGGGTAAGCGGTTTGTCGGAGTCGTTGGAGAAGATGACACGGATGGGAACGAAGCCGTGCTGGATGTAGGGGAGGCGGAAGAAGTCGCAGGCTTTGGGGTCGAGGCAGGGGTCGGCGGCGACGGTGACGTGCTCGTTGGGGTGGGCGTCGAAGACGAGGTACTCCGAGGCGGGTTTGACGGGGGGCGCGGGTCGTCTTTTGTCGGCGGCGTGGGCGCAGAGTGTGGGGAGGAGCGCGAGAGCGAGGGGGAGGGTGTGGTATTGACGGGGCATGCTGTTTGAGAGACGCTGCGCAGCGGGATTGGGTGAGGCGGCGGTGCGGCTTTGATTATGATCGTCGATGGTGGCGGCGGTAAAGGAGAGTTTGGTGGAGACGGGGTTGATGCTGCTGTACAGCGCGCTGCTGGGGTTGGTGCTGGTGGCGGGGTCGCCGTACTGGCTGCTGCGGATGTTGGGGAGTGGGCGGTATCGGGCGGGATTGGCAGGGAGGCTGGGCGTAGTGCCGGGAGATCTGCGGGAGGCGGTGCGGGGGCGGGAGGTGGTGTGGCTGCATGCGGTGAGTGTGGGCGAGGTGATGGCGGCGGTGGCCCTGGTTCGGGGGCTGCAGGCGGCGCGGCCGGGGATGGTGGTGGTGGTTTCGACGACGACGAAGACGGGGCAGGAGCTGGCGAAGAAGAGGCTGGCGGGGATGCCGGTGTTTTATCTGCCGCTGGACTTCCGGTATGCGGTGCGGCGATATCTCGGGGTGTTGCGGCCGCGGATGCTGGTGCTGATGGAGAGTGAGCTGTGGCCGAATCTGCTGCGGGAGTGTGGGCGGGCGGGGATTCTGGTGGCGGTGGTGAATGCTCGGGTGTCGGACCGGTCGTATCCGCGGTATATGCGTCTGCGGCGGCTGTGGAGGCCGCTGCTGGAGCGAGTGACGGTGTTTCTGGCGCAGGGAGGGGAGACGGCGGAGCGGCTGCGAGCGATGGGGGTGGATGCGGGGCGGGTGCGGGTGGTGGGGAATCTGAAGTTCGACGTAAAGGTGGCGGGCAGCGGGGCGATGGTGGAGCGGCTGCGACTGCTGATGCCGGAGGGGGCGCGGGTAGTGGTGTGCGGGAGCACGCTGGAGGGGGAGGAGGCGATGCTGCTGGGTGCGTGGCCTGGGGTGCTGGAGGTGGAGCCGAGGGCGGTGATGGTGCTGGCTCCGCGGCATCCGGAGCGGTTTGGGCGGGTGGTGGAGATGGTGCGGGGGGCTGGGCTGCGGGTTTGGCGGGCGAGTGAATTGGGCGATAGGGAGAGCTTCGGTGCCGACAAACCCACGTCTCAAAATCGAGACGTGGGGCACCCGGCGAGTGAACCCACCCTTTCCGGCGGTGAGACTGCCGGAGAGGATGGGGCACCCGCTTTCGACGGAAGTGAGATGGGGGAGGGACCGCATAGGTTTGCGGCGGGGGATGTGGTGGTGCTGGATACGATTGGGGATTTGGCGGGGGTGTATGCGCTGGGGGCGGTCGCATTTGTTGGAGGAAGTCTGGTTCCTGCCGGGGGGCACAACCCGCTGGAACCTGCACAGTTTGGGGTGCCGGTGGTGATAGGGTCGAATTTCAACAACTTTCGCGAGATTGTGGAGATGATGCGGGCGATGGACGGAGTTCGCGTGGTCACGGCGGAGGGGATGCCGGATGGGCTGCGAGATGTGCTGCGCGGCTTGTTGTGCGACAGGGCGGAGGCTTGGGCGCTGGGGGAGCGTGGGCGGGCGGTGTTTCGGGCGGAGGCGGGAGCGACGGGGCGTACTGTGGAGGCATTGCTGGGGGGGCTGGGCGGCGGAGGGGCGGAGTCTTCAAGATCCGGGTTTGAGGGATGAAAGCTCGCCGCTTCCTGCTGATGCCTCTGGTGCCCATTTATGCGGCGATCGTGATGTGGAAACGGCGGCTGTTCCGGCAGGGGCGGCTGAAGAGAAAGGCGCTGCGGGATGCGGTGATCAGTGTGGGAAGTCTGTCGGCGGGGGGCGCGGGGAAGACGCCGATGGTGCTGCTGTTGGCGGACGTGCTCGGGCGGCGGGAGTATGCGGTGCGGATTCTGACGCGGGGGTATGGGCGTGAATCGAGGGGGGTGGAGCGGGTGGAGCCGGGTGGGGATGCGCGACGGTACGGGGATGAGCCGGTGCTGCTGGCGCGGAGGTCGGGTGCGCAGGTGTATGTAGGCGCGGACCGGTACAGGGCGGGTCTGATGGCGCAGGATGTGCCGGCGGGGCGGACGGCGGTGTATCTGCTGGATGACGGGTTTCAACACCGGCAGCTACGGCGCGATATGGACATTGTGCTGCTGACGCGCAAGGATGTGGACGATGTGCTGTTGCCGGCGGGGGATCTGCGGGAGCCCCTCTCGGCGTTGCGGGAGGCGGACGTGATTGTGCTGCGGGAGGATGAGGCGGAGGTGCTTGGGGATGTTGTTTCGGTGCTGACTCCGGGGACGGGGCCTCCGCCGATCTGGCTGATACGGCGGAGGCTGGATTTTTCGACGACGGGTGGGGTGGGTCTGCCAAAGCGGCCGCTGGCTTTCTGCGGGATTGCGCGGCCGGAGGGATTTTTTGCAATGCTGGTGGCGGACGGTTTGCGGCCAGCGGCGACGGTAGTGTTTGGGGATCATCACGGCTATGGGGAGAGGGATATTGAGAGGCTGCTGGCGGGTGCTCGGGCGAGCGGGGCGGATGGGTTCTGCACGACGGAGAAGGATGCGGTGAAGCTGACGGCGGAGATGCGGATGCGACTGGAGGGGGTGGGACCGGTGGTGGTTGCGGAGTTGCAGGTGGAGTTGGTGGATGAGCGGGGGGCGGTGGAGCAGATGATCGCGATGCTGGACCGGCGAAGGAATCGTTAGTGCGGGTGCTGGTGGTGCGCGTGGGGGCGATGGGGGATGTGTGTCATGCGCTGCCGGCGGTGGCAGCGCTACGGAGGGCGCGGCCGGGATGGGAGATCGGGTGGGCGGTGGATCGGAGGTGGGTTCCTCTGCTGGAGGCGGGCGGGACGCGGCCGGCGGTGGATCGGGTGCATGTGGTGCCGGCGAGGGACTGGACGGAGAGGCCGGTGTCGGGACGGACGTTGCAGCAGATACGGGCGCTGCGGGGGGAGCTGCGGGGGGAGCGGTATGACGTGTGCGTGGATATGCAGGGGACGATTCGGTCGGCGGTGATTGGGCGAATGGCTGGGGCGAGGGAGTTGGTGGGATATGGAAATCCGCGGGAGGCTTTGGCGGGGTGGATGTATGGGCGGCGAGTGAGGC
>JAABUX010007908.1_pt1 | contig 12354 bp, 8 predicted proteins | sample 5561851 | NCBI WGS metagenome assembly JAABUX01 (sample SAMN10711883, study PRJNA513361) | rock metagenome | isolation source: Antarctica rocks | place: Antarctica: Victoria Land, Richard Nunatak red sandstone | collected 2016-01-03 | reverse complement strand
GTCGAGCATATGGGCGATCTCCCCCTGGCGCGGAGGTCTTCTAAAGCACATCAACCCAAACCCTTACCTACTCCGCTTTTCCCGGCTTAAGTTGATACCCGTCTTAAGTGCTCCCAAATATCAGCGTCCAAACCAGGAGCTAATAATATCTCCTGGAACTCAAGTAAGAATTTTAGCAGTTTTTGGTGATAAAGAAGGAATCGACCTTAAGAAAGATCTAGCTCTGCTGAAGAAGTTGTCTAGCCAGTCGGAAATAAAAGTCCTAACAGAACCTCAACGAGAGGAACTATACGAGCAGATTGAGAAAGGATGGCATATTCTCTTTTTTGCTGGTCACAGCTACAGCAAAGAGAAAGGGATGATTCAAATCAATAAAACAGATAGCTTGAGCTTAGACGAGCTAGCTAATTCTCTTGAAAAGAGTATCAGCAAAGGTTTGAAATTAGCAATTTTCAATTCTTGTGATGGTTTGGGATTAGCAGAGGCATTAACAGACCTGCATATTCCGCAAGTAATAGTAATGAAAGAGCCAGTCCCGGATGTGGTAGCCCAGGAGTTCTTAAAAAACTTTCTCAAGTTCTTTTCAAGTGGTCAGTCTTTATGTGCTTCTGTTCATGAAGGGCGAAGAAGTTTGCAGAAATTGGAGTTTAAATATCCGTGTGCAACTTGGTTACCGGTAATTTTTCGCAATCCATCTGAAGAGGCAATTACCTGGCAAGATCTATGTGGTCAAGTTGAGGAAAGTACCATTTTAGATAATGGTAGGAGACAACAGAATCGCCCAAATTTCTTCGGTAGTCGCCGCCGACTCCTCCAGACAGTGCTTATTTCAAGTGTGGCTGTGACAGCCTTAGTAATGGGAGTGCGGTACCTAGGATGGCTGCAAGCACTAGAATTACAGACTTTTGACCAGACTATGCGCCTGCGTCCACAGGAAGATCCAGATCCTCGCCTGCTTATAGTTACAGTTACGGAAGAAGATCTTAAGCTGCCGGAGGAGCGTGAGAGAAAAGGGTCGCTACCGGATCTAGCCCTTGCTCCACTTTTGCGGAAACTGGAGCGGTACGACCCAGTGGCCATTGGCTTGGATGTTTATCGCGATTTTGGTGTGGGGCCGTACCAGTCAGATCTGCTGCAACGAATGAAAGAACAAGAAAATTTGTTTGTGGTTTGCAAAGGGAGCGATACTAAGGCCAACAATCCGGGGATCAGCCCTCCTCCCGAAGTTAAAGAGGAAGGGCGTCAGGGGTTTAGCGATATCGTATTGGACCCAGATAACATCCTGCGACGCTATCTTTTAGCAGTAAACCCTAGCGCTACATCACCTTGTAATACTTCTTCTGCTTTGAGTGCCCAGTTAGCATTATCTTACCTAAGTAGAAAGGGCATTTCTGGACAGTATGATCCTCATTCCGGTGAGTTTCACATAGGAAATGTTATTTTCAAACGTTTAAGACCCCACATGGGTCCGTATCAACAATTAGACGCATATGGATATCAATTTCTGCTTAACTATCGCTCATCGCAGGGTTCTCCTGCAGAAATCGCTCCCAAGATAACGCTCACAGACGTGTTACAGGGTAAAGTTAAGATTGATAAAAGCCTCAAAAATCGAATTATTCTTGTAGGGTCCACAGCTACAAGTGTTCACGATTATCTCGCCACGCCATATGGACAAATGCCAGGGGTAGTGGCGCAGGCACAGATGGTTAGTCAGATCGTCACATCTGTATTAGACAATAGGTCTTTATTATGGTTCTGGCCCGTTTGGGCTGAGTGGCTCTGGGTTTTTGTTTGGTCTTTAGTAGGAGGAGCCCTGATCTGGATATGCCGCTCTGCTTTTCATTTTGGTTTAGCGATCGCTGTGTTGGAACTATGCTTATTTGGTGCCTGCTTAGGCTTGTTAGAGCTAACCAGCTTTTGGGTGCCGCTCGTGCCATCAGCCATATCATTGGCAGTTACTGGCAGTACGGTTGTATTTCTTAACAACCAACTCAACAACTATATGCAAAGAGATTAATTTCGTTTTTTCAGAGGATTGTGTTTTTGTATACTGAACTTACCTTAGTTCATGTTCTACGATAATTGAATAAAAGTAAACTGGAATACAGACGCAAGTTACACTAAGTGTCTATAAATCTCAAGTTTGTAATGCAGTTTTTAAGGTAGGAAAAAACATGAGATCGACTACGAAGGGGGCTTTAGCTCTAGCGGTGCTTTCTATTACTTTTATCCCAGAAGTGCAAGCACAGTCTTGGCATCCGTTGAGAAGACAATCAAAGAGAATGATAAGTTTTGCCATGCCGCGACCACCGGCAACTCTCGGACAACCTGGTCTTCGCTTTGAAGCAAGTTCCCGTGGCGGCTGCGAGAATTTAAACAAGCAGGTGAATGGTTCTAAAGAGAAGATCCTTACAGCCCTCGCTCCGACTTACGGACCGACCTATTCAGGATTAGTTCTGGGGATGACGGCTGCAGCTCATCCCACCTTCTGGTTTTACGTTCCTTATTTGGGAGCACTCCCCGGCAAATTTGTTCTTCAGGAAGCAGACAAAACAATCTACCAAACTCCTGTTTCGTTACCTGGAACGCCAGGGGTTGTCCGGGTTTCGCTACCATCAAAGATTGCGCCGCTAAAAATTGGTCAATCTTACCATTGGTTTTTTAATGTGTATTGTCAGACGGGGCAACCACCCGCTTTTGTTCATGGTTGGATTAAGAGGGACTCGTTAAACCCAGGTTTGAAAACTCAATTAGAAAGGAGTAATGAAGAAGAGCGTGTTGCCTTATATGCAGCCAATGGGCTATGGTATGACGCTCTCAATACTTCAGATAAGCTTCGCCACAACGATCCTAAAGATTCCAATTGGGTTGCCCTATTGAAAGCTGTTGGCTTAGATGATGTCGCCCCAGAACCAGTGGTTGTGGTAGCAACCAGATCAAAGCCAGTTACCCGCTGAAACATAGGGAGCCCAGTCAAGCGTTAGTTCACCACCAACCCTGCCCTGGCAAAGCCGAGGGCGGGGAATACGCGGCGATTGACTGAAAAGACGGGGAGTATGAGGGGTTGCGTGCAAGCCCCTGGCTTCTAGACACGGGGTAAACGCAACCCCTCATATATAAAATTGAGCGACAGCGAATCATTATATAGAGACGGTGCTGTATAATGAAAAAATGGAAAGACAGTTCAAGTCGAATCGCAGTATCACATATTCATGCAAGTACCATGTGGTCTGGTGTCCCAAGTACCGACTACCAGTACTGGTTAATGGCGTAGACATCCGACTCAAGGAAATTTTGCGTGAAGTTGTGGGCGAGACAACGGGTGAGATTTTAGAGTTGGAGGTGATGCCAGACCACGTTCACGTTTTGGTAGACATAGATCCGCAGTACGGAATCTGCAAGTTAGTGCGTTACATGAAAGGACGCTCTTCTAGATATTTAAGACAAGAGTTTGCGTGGCTAAAAAGCCGATTGCCAACTTTATGGACTAATTCATACTTTGTCGCAACGGTAGGAGGTGCGCCATTGAGTGTGGTTAAACAGTACATTCAAAATCAGAAAAACGTCTGATGCTAATAGGCTATATGTACAAGCTAGACCCATCTCGCAACCAAACGGCGACGATGGAAAAGCATATAGAGATGTTGCGGTTGCAATACAACTTCAGGATCAGGGAACGGACGGAGGCATATTCGCAGGTATCCCACCCGGTAATGGGGAATTATTGCGACTTGGTAACTAAAGCTGAATGTTGCCCGCTCACTTGCTTTGTCAGTAATCGCGCAATGCAAGGGGAACCCTGGACAATTGACAAGAAAACTGGTCGAGCAAAGCTCCGTAGTGCTAAAGCACAACAAGACGCAGACTTACCAAACTTAAAATTATCGCGTCCCTGGTATGGGCAGATTCAGCATCATGTCTTGCAGCAGATGTTGCGCCGGGTTGATGATGGATTTCAACGCTTCTTTAGCGGTGAAGCCAAATACCCCAAAACAAAACGCCGAGGGAAGTTCCGCTCGTTTAGCTACCCACCAGGAGATGTTCGGTTTAATGGTAATCGGGTACGTTTGCCCGGAATAGGCTGGATGCGATTCTTTCAGTCTCGACCGTTTTCCGATGGGATCAAAGTTCGTTCGGTTACGGTGCGCCGTAAAGCTGATGGATGGTACGTTTCTGTGAGGTTGCAAGACGATAGTGTGCCATCTTCCCCTAGTCCCAATGAAGTTAAAACAGCTATTGGAGTAGACTTGGGGATTGCAAAGCTAGCATCACTCAGCACTGGGGAAACCATACCTAACCCACGATTTGGACAAAAACTTGAGCGGCGGCGAAAAATTCTGCACCGCCGAGCTAGTCGTAAGGTCAAAGGCTCAACAAAACGTCGCCAAGCATACCAGCGACTAGCACGGTTAGAAAACACTGTGGCAAATCAACGTTTAGACCATCAATGGAAGTTAGCTAAGAAGTTAACTGCAATGGCTGACTTGGTAGTATTTGAAGACCTAAATATAAAGGGAATGTGTGCCAGATGTAAGCCCAAAAAAGATGAACTAAGTGGTCGATATCTTGAAAACGGACAAGCAGCTAAATCAGGGTTAAACAAAGCGATTCTTGATGCCTCATGGGGAGAACTCAAACAGAAAGTTAAAGTCATGTCTGAGAAGGCAGGCGTAATTTTTCTTGAGATTAATCCACGGCATAGTAGCCAAGAGTGCAGCGAGTGTGGTTATATCAGCCCAACCAACCGCGACAAAGAGCGGTTTCTTTGTGAGGCATGTACCTATTTAGCCGATGCCGACGTTGATGCCGCTATTGTTATTCGAAAGCGTGGTTTAGAAGAACTAGGCATTAATCTGCCCAAACTACCGGGGGTCCCCCGGAAAGTTACGCCCAAGGAGCGGCCTGTAATGGTCGGTATATCAGCTGCGTTGGTGGCTGAGCCTGGGAAGCCTCCGGCATTCGTTCAGCTATCGCTGTTTGAAATGCTTGAGAGCAGGGAAGGGGCGTGAGTCTCTTCAGAATCCCCCGCATTCTATGCGCGGGGAGTCTTCAATGTTGAGCGTCGTTCGAGCGCATCAAAGCCAGCTACCCGCTAGAACATAAGGCGCCCAGTCGAGGGTCAGTTCAAAATCCGGTTGTTTTAACAAAGCCAACTGTGCCTGACGAAGTGCTTCAGCTTTGGACATGTGATTCTTCGCATAGTTCTGATAAAAATGGCTCATTAAGTCAGCGGTGGCCTTATCATGCACCGTCCATAATGTTGCCAATGTGCTACGTGCTCCTGCCCGTACAGCTAGTCCAGCAAGTCCCAAGACCGCTCGCTTGTCTCCAGTAGCTGTTTGGCAGGCACTAAGGACAAGTAATTCGATCGGACTACGGTTGTTAGTGTCCCTGCTTTGAAGTAAGTCGCTTAGTTTGTTGATATAGATGCGTTCGTGCCAAGCAAGGATAAACGTTTGGTCAGCTTGAGAGCTAAACTGTCCATGAGTTGCTAAATGCACTATAGGGAAAGTAGAATCCTCAATTTTTGTTTTTAAGGCTGCAATGGTGAACTTTTGATTGAGTAGAGTTGTGCTGGGTACCTCGGACTTAATTTGAGCCAATTCTTCTAACACATGGTTAAGAGCAGGATAACCCAAGTTTTCTTCGGTTATTCCCGCAGTAAAAGCTGATATCTGTTGTTGTGATAAAGCCTTCGGGGCTAGCAACTGCAACCCTGGAGTCAGGGCACTTGCAAATTTCTGCACAAGGTACTGTTGCCCATCATAGAGAGATGCCATTGGAATATTTCGCAGGGAACCATCCAGGACAAAAACTAAGGTTTTGACTGGGGATTTGGCTAAATCTGCTTCAGCCGGTCGAATTAACCAGTCGTACACGGACTTAGACAAAGACCGAGTTTCTTGTCGCGTCTGAGGTTCAACTAGTTTCTGTTGTAAGTTTTGTAACAATTGTTCTACTTCCCCCTGAGCAATGGTTGTTTTGTAGTGTCGCAGGGGAAGGTTTGGCAACTTGAGGATAACTGCTACTCTGTCTGGCAAGATAATCGGATAGATAACTGCCGCTGTTGGATCTTCTTGGTCTACAACTTGGTCGAGCTGTAATGAGGTCCCTTCTAAGCAAGCCTCTCGGAAAAAGTTGTCTAATTCAGCCAGTTGTAAGGATTCAATTGTTTCACGAGTTTCTTTTAAATTATCTTGACTAGGCTGGTTAGAGCGCAGTAATAAATCAACTAACTGACGGTACACCGGCTCTACTTGATCACGAAAAGAAAACTGAATATCCGGGTTGCCACCAACCAAATCATTGCGGAGTGTCTTGAGATTATTGACTGCCCCCCTATAAGCCGCGATCGCTCCCTTAATATCCCCCTGAGCTTTAAGCAGGCGTCCCAACTGCCATTGCCAACGATAGCCAATATCAGGGGCGTTGATCGCTTGGGCTAGGATTAGGGCTCGCTGGGTGAGGTCTTGAGCCTCCGCGAATTGGTGGGTTTGTTCGTATAGACTGCCAAGATTGCCGAGGGCATAGGCTTCGGCTCGCGGATCTCCCAGTCTTTTTGCTTGCTGAACGGCGGCGTCCAACAGATGATCTATCTCTAACCAAGAGGGAGTGTCTTTGGACGAGGCTTTTCTTAGTCGCACTAGATTTTGGGCAAAGCCAATCCGAGAATAAATAGCGCTGTGGCTTGAAGGCAAGTTACCGATCTCCGATTGCAGTTGAGGTAATAAAGCTTTGGCGCTATCTAGTTGATTGGTTCGAACCAAGAGGCTAAGTTGATTGAGTTGAGATTTTAGCTTTACAGTTCGGGATGAAGATGCCGCCGCAGCTTGTTGGTAGAAAGTTAGCGCTGCCTGGGTGTCTTGCTGCACACGGCTTAGATCACCTAGACTCAGTAGGGCTTGAGCGGTATCTGGTGGAGAGTGTAATTGTTGAGATAAGGTTAAACTTTGCTGTAGAAGGTGCCGTGACTTGTCTAAATCCCCCTTAACTTGTAAAGCATTACCAAGTCTACGCAATACGGCTACCTTAAGCAGTGAGTCCGGTTGTTTTTGCAGATTTTGGTTCACCTCGTTTAGGGTATCCAAAACTTGGCGGTATGAGCCAAGCGCTTGCATAGCCTGAGTTTGGTTGATCAGGCTTAGGGACGCTCCAAGTTCATCACCTGCTTTACTGTAAGTATTGGAGGCTCTTTGCCAAATGTCGAGAGCTTCTTCTGGCTGTCCCATCGCTAGCTTTAATCGCCCCTGAGCATTTAGGGTTTGAGCAAGCGTTCTCAATCGCTCTTTAGAACTGCCCCCACCTTTGTTCTGCAATAATTCCAGGCTGTCTGCGATCGCTGCTGTTGCTTGAGGCCACTGTCCTAGTTGCTGATAAGCCAATGAAAGGTCATTCAAGGCACTCGCTTGCCTCAGACTATCCCCTTGGCCTTCAGCCGCCGAAGCTGCTTGACGCAAAACCTTTGCAGCTTCAGCAAACTGTCCGGCATCGTACAAAGCCTTACCCTGCTGTATCAAATCGGGTGTCTGGTTTAGGGTGGATTGCGAACTGGATACAGTAGGTTCAGCAGCATTAGATTTCTCCAGAACAGGGGAGAGTACAACGCACAAGAATGCAGTTATGAAAGCCAACGCAAGGGAAGTTAAAAAACCTCGATTGAAGGTAAAAATGGAAAATGAAATCTTGTTTTTTGCCATGTTCTTCTCTCCAAATTAACTGATACCAAAGAAATTCTATATTCAATAAATATGCCTAAAAAAATTAGGCAACTCAAGGCTATGTTGAGCGAGGTAGGATTTATCTCTCTTCCCAAACGAGGCAAAGGCCGTCACAGTGTTTGGGAGCATTCACAGCTGCCTTACAATATTACTCTAGCTAGCCAAGATGGAGACGATGCACAACGCTATCAAGAAAAAGATGTCCGCAATGCAATACGGGATTTAAGACAACAGCAACAAAAGGAAGGTGATGAGTCAGCGCTATAGCATCTTAGTTCAATGGAGTGATGAAGATCAACTGTACATCGCTTCGTTACCTGAATTTGATCCATATGTCCGCACTCATGGCAAGAGTTATACAGAAGCTCTACAAAGTGCTGAAGAATTGTTAGAGACTATGCTCGAACATTACAAAGCTCAAGGTAAGGCACTTCCACAGGCGACAATTGCATCATAGGCAGGGTTGAGCTTAATCACAATTGCATATTCACGGAAAAATAAATCCCTTGTTCCTGCAATGTTCTGTCCCTAGAGGAGACATTAATTAGCGGAATTCCGTAATCAAACCGAGCGCTGAGGTTATTGCCCATCTGCCATCGTAAACCAATGCCGACAGAGGCTAAGGTATTGTTAGGACCTACACGTATTCGACTTGAGGCGTTCCAGCCGTAGCCGAAATCAACAAACGGGGTCAACTGGAAAACGTTGTTTCGGGAGATATGCAGGACTGGGACTCGGAACTCTGCGGAGGCGGAAACAGCGCTGTCTGTCAATAGTAAATCTTGGCGATAACCACGGACACTATCGATACCGCCTAGTCCAAACTGCTCCAAAGGCACGAGGGGTCTAGACGACACCTGGACAGCTCCACGGATTAACAGCAGCGTGTCCGGTGCCAGGAGCCTTACCCATTGCCCCTGCCCTTGCCAGTAGAAAAAGCGGCTATCGGGAGCGGATCTGTGTATGGTGGCATTGGGGGCACCGATACCAATACTGAACTGGGATCGGAAAGCCAATACTTCCCGGCTATTCCGATTCGTCCATTCTTGGAAAAACCGTACTGCTGAAATCCTAGTACGACCCTGCGCGTCAGATCCTAGTGAGATCTCTCTTCCAAGTAAATGGCTACCCAGTATAGAAAAGTCGCTCTCTCGTCGCGAAGCAGTTACCCCGAACGCAAGTTCCTGTGCGGGTGTCTGAATCAACGGTTGGCGCAGAATGAGATCCAAGTAGCGATAGTTTGCATTTATTCGCAACCTATTAAAGGGTGCTTCAATAACATGGCTCCATGTGCTGCCATAGCTTAAGGTAAGGGTGCCGTTGCGGGGATTAAGAGGTAAGGTATAGCTGCCATTGACGTTGTGGCTACCATCGGTATTTGAGTAACCTGCGCTCAAGCCATCCCCAAATCCCAACAGGTTGGCTTCCCCCAGCTGCACCCCGCGCTGGAAAGTCCCCACGCTGGGTGGTCTGTTATTATCAAGCGAAAGTTGGGTGCTGAAAGTCTTCGCCTCAGCTATCTTGACGTTTAGCACACTTCTTCCTGGACGCGAACCAGCAGCGAAGTCGGCGGAAATATTCTTGATCAGGGGATTAAGCTGCAGTAGTTGCAACGCCTCTAAAATCCGGTTGTAATTCAGTGTCTTTGATGCGGCGAGAGCTAAACGTGATCGCACATAGTTAGGGTTCAGCCGTCGAGTGCCAGTTACCTGAATTTTTTCTACCCTGCCTTCAATAACGCGAATAGTAACAACCCCCGAATTGATCGCTTGGTTAGCTGGGGTTAGGGCTCCAGAGGTAATGTATCCATGTCGTTTGTAGAGGTTAGCGACGGCAATACTGGCTTGGAGCAGTTGAGCGAAGGTGATCGGTTTCTTGGTAAAGGGAGAAAGTAACTTCTCTAATGTTTTAGACGTAAAGGCTGTGTTGCCGATGAAGCGAAACTGTTCGACTGTGATAGTACCAGGAGTTACAACCGGAGTTTGTGAACTAGGAGGAGACTGAACTGGTGGCTGGAGCAGATCGTTTGACGGCGGCTGTGGGGGGGAAGTTTGAGGTGCTGGAAGAGCAGGAGTCTCTGGGCGAGGCGGTGGAAGTATGTTCTGCGGCGGCGGGATTGCCGGTTGGGGGAGCGTCTGGGTCAGGTTGGCTGCTGGCACTGTGTCAATGGTCTGCGATCGCACCAATTCTGCACTGAAACAAATGCTTATCGAGACAAAAGTCAGCATAAAGCAAGTTCTGCTCAAGCTTGGATCAGATTTATAGGGCATGACATGTTGATTGAATTTGTCAAAAGAGTAGAGTTGCTCGGCGCTTCTTGCTTAGAAAAAGTGAAATGTTTGAAGAGAAATTAAACTGAAGATGTTAGCTATTACTAAAACTGCTTAATTTTCAACCTTCAAAACCTGAGTTCGATGTAAAAAATTAGAAAGCTAAGCCCTCTGTAAGCTGTGACAAATCAGTTCTAGGAATTGAGAGAGAGGGTTTCTTTGACTGATGCGTATAAGCAACTAAGCCAGCTATTAGATTGACCATAAAGTTACAAACACTCCGATGTCGAGAATGGACAATGTGAGAAATGTTTTTGAGTTGATCGTTAACGGTTTCGATAATTGACCGTTTACGTAACATGAGCTTATCAATTAATGGAATTAATCGATTTTTCATATTCTGTTTATTTGGGGTAATTAATTGGAGTCCAGACTCAAAAAGCTGAGCAAACAGTTTTTGAGAAATATACCCTTTGTCTCCAAAGATTTTGCCAAAAATTCCTTTAACTAAATCTGGAACTGGCTGACGGTCGTCTGTGTTGCCTGGTGTCAGTTTAAAACTGAGTAATTCTCCGATTTCATTAATAACTAAATGTAGTTTAAAGCCAAAAAACCAGCCAATAGAACTCTTGCCCCAGTCGGCAAAGTCCTTGAAAACCTTATTTCGTCCTGCTCGTTGGTTATGGCATACAGGGATTCGAGTTGAATCAATAAAATTGATGCCTGTAACGGTGCCTTTACGCGTATTTAAATAACAAATCAAGGGAATTAAACTGCTAGGAATTAATTCAATAAACCGATTATAACTTACTAGCTTAGGGAAACTATAACCTAAATATTTTGTAACGTGTTCAATGTAGTAATGTTTGAAATTACGATAGCTAGAGGCATGAAAGTTTACTATAATGGTCATTACTTCGCTCAGGGATAAAGAGCATTGCCGTTTACGTTGTTTTCTGCCTTGTTTAGGGAGAAGCTGTTGCTCCCACAAAAGTTCAAAATCCACGCAGAAGTCATCAATCTCGCAGAATAATTCTTCTAATTCCATGGGGGGGGTTCTCCCTAAATTAGACTTAATTTACTAGGTTTATCAGCCTCTAGATAATAATCGCAGTTCATCGGCCACTTGTCGAGGATTGCTGAGAATATTCTCAATAAGCAGTCTGAGTTAGCTCATATTCTCATTAACTTGAGTAATTGACAATTAATTTTTAAGCGTATTTAGCCTAAGAGCGATACTGGAGCATGCTTTGAGGCAATTTGCTTACATCGAACTCAGGTTCAAAGAATTTAGATCGTGTCTTAATTCGTGTCAAGTCAGCAAAACAGTCAGTGAAAGTCATAGACAAAATAATTGTCAAGAGAGAAAAATGGATTTTTTATTTTGTGGTACGCCTAAGAAACTTTTGTGGGAAGACGCCACTTATTGCACCACCGCTCTGTTGGTTAATTCCCAATCTTTGCAATCATTAAGCTCCCATGCGCTGAACCTCAAGCCTCCAGGGTAAACTGGACAAATTAGATATTCATTTCCACTGAAAAACTCGCAGTTGATGCAGGCACGTTTGGTCAGCTCTTTACGTAACCGGATCTCTTGGTCTACTTCTGCGGCTATGCGACTGGCAAACGTTGACTGCCTGACAACTGCTAAGCTGGTGAACATATTTTTCTCTCCTCAAATAATTAGGATTGCAATTTTAGAGAGAGTTGTCAAAACTTCTCAACCGTAAAACCACTCCGACCAAATACATCAAGTACTTTGCCGCCAGATTGAAAGAACCACTGTTCACGAGGATTCCCAATGTTAGCTACAGACTTAAACTTGCAGCCACAAAACTGTTCCATCTCAGGCTCATCAACCAAATTATTAGAGGAGCGAATTTTCTCTAAAGTGAATGTCAAAGTTGAAAATGCTTTCCAAAGCAACTTTTCGGGAATCCACTTAATTTGTTCAAGAGCAGTGGGCTCAGTTTTTAGATATTTAGATAATAACTGAACTAAGAGCTGTTTTGATTCATAAGTCCAAATTTTAACAGCCTTTAACAGCGCAGAGCTATCACCTCCCACCACCAACACCACATCTAACCAAGTCTTGGCTTGCTTGAGCGCAACAGATGCATATTCAGGAGCTAAAACGATTCGTCCATTGCTTTTCAGTTGTTCGTAATCGGCTGGGATACCATTGCTGTCGGCTAAAGATACTATCTGGGAGATCTTGTTAATTCGCAAGTTTTGACGGTTTTTGAGTACATCTTTCAGTTCTCGCTCGACAATTCTATCCAAGCTGGGCTTCGCTAATTTTGAGTTGAGTTCGTGGATTTGGGATTCCACTAATTGGACATAGCCTTCAGCGTCTCGAAGCT
>JAABUX010007907.1_pt1 | contig 12355 bp, 7 predicted proteins | sample 5561851 | NCBI WGS metagenome assembly JAABUX01 (sample SAMN10711883, study PRJNA513361) | rock metagenome | isolation source: Antarctica rocks | place: Antarctica: Victoria Land, Richard Nunatak red sandstone | collected 2016-01-03 | reverse complement strand
CAGGATCTCAGCGCGGGTGACAACGGCTCCTGGATAGGTGGGGTCCGCCTTCAGGACCAGGTCCGCCTGGGCCAGAGCCGCGGCGTCTTCCTTGTTCAAGCGGTAGTAAGTGGCGGCCCGGACCCGTTCCTCGGCAGTGGGCGGATTCTTGGGGTCGTTCAAGAGGCTGACCATCTCCGCCTTGGCGGCGGGCCATTCCTTCTTGGCGGCCTGAGCGGCGACGATCTGCCAGCGGATCGCCCGGGCGACCGCCGAGGTGTTGCCGTCCTTGAGCATGTCGCGGTAGCGGGTGATCGCCGAGTCGAGGTCGCCGCTCTCCATCGCGATGCTGGCCAGGGCGGATTGTGATGCCTTGACGAGCGAAAGCCCGGTGTCGATCTCCTTGATCGAGTTCTCGTGGGCGAGCGACTCGAACACCTTGGCCGCCCCCTCGGGGTCGGCCCGACCGTCGAGCTGGGCCTTGTAGAACTGGACCACCTTGTTGCTCGGGTCCTTCTTGAGCGCGGCGTCGAAATGGACCGAGGCGGCGGCGACATCATTCTTGGCCAGAGCAAGCTGGGCGTCGAGGAGGTCGGCCGTGGAGGCGTCTTTCCACCGGCGGCGGACGCGGGCGATCGTCCCAGCGGCGGCCTCGAAGTCCTTGCCCGTCAGCTCCAGGAGCGCGAGCTGGACCATCGGGGCCGAGTTTTCCGCCCGGTCGGCGACTGACGCCAACAACTTCCGGGCATCGGCGGGCCGTTCGAGGTCCACGGCCAGGATCTGAGCGCGAAGCTGGACGGCGGCGATATTGTCGGGCATGACCTTGAGGAAGTCGGCGAGGACCTGATCCGCTTGCTCGGTCTTCTTCGCTCGGACCAGCATCGAGGCTTCGAGGGTGGCCAGTTCACTGCTGTCCGGGTAGGTGGCCCGCGCGGTGGCCAGCCGCTTCTGGGCGTCCCCCTCCCGCTTCAGTTCGGTCAGAGTCAGGATCGCGAGGTTTTCGGCGGCGGGTCCGGCCTTGCCGTGCGCGGCGAGCCAGTCGATTCGCTTGAGCGCCTCGGCGGAGCGGCCGAGCATGACCTCAATCTGCGCCAGCCGGAGCTCGACGGCGGGGGTGACGTCCTGGCCGTTGGCGAACGCCTTGCCGTACTCCTCGATTGCTTTTTTGAGGTCGGCGGGCGACTTTCGGGCCTGGAAGATTTCGCCGTTCAGAAGGTGAAGCGTCCCTTCAAAACTCTTGGGGAGCCGGCCTTGCTGGACCGCTTCGAGCATCCGGGCGACGATCGGCTCGGCCTCTTCGGGGTAGCCCGCCTGAACGACCGACCATGCGGTCCAGATCTGGTACTGCGGTTCAAGTCCGCCGATCCGTTGGGCGAGCTGGAGATATTGGCGCCCCATCGACGGTTCTTGGTTGAGGATCAGGGCGACACCGTAGCGAGCCTGTGCCTCGGCGAGATGCGGGAGCTGAGTCGCGGCGATCCGGAGGTGAACCAGGGCCGCCCCTCGGAGCTTGGTCTGGTCGGTCTTACTCATCTCGGGGGCCTTGGCGTCGGTGACCAGGCCGGCTTTTTCGAGGTCGATCGCCCCTTGAAAGAGGTGACCGAGGGCCTGAAACCGTTCCACCTTGCAGTCGAGGAGCGCTTTGATGTGCGGCGTGGCCATGTCGTAGCGGTTGGTTTCGTTCAAGTTGGCTAGATAGGCTTCGATCGCCAAGGCTCGGAGGCTGAGGCCGGTCTCGTTGCCGCCCTGCTTGGCGGCGGCGGGGGAGGCTAGCCCCAGGACGACGACCTTCAGGCAGCGGTCGCGATGGTCGCGAAACCGGAGGTGGTCGGCGTAGGCGAGGTAGACGTTGAGATCCGCGCCTCCTTTGACGGCGAGCGACTTCTGGAAGATCGTCTCGGCCGCGTCGTCGAGCGAGTCGCCGTAGGTGTTCATGACCTCGCGGGTGGCGGGGGCCTCGACCCCTCGGGCGATCAAGGTCTTCTGGACGTCTTCGATCAAGAGGCTGATCCGGGCGATCCGGGTTGAAGGGATCTCGGGGTCGCTCGCCGCGGCGAGAGCGTCGCGCTTAACGGCATCCACCCGGTCGGCCATCGCGGTGGCGTCCTTGGTGGCTTCCAGGTCCATCCCGCGGAGCCGGAGCAAGGCCATCCGGTCGACCGGGAAAGCGTTCTCCACCAAGACGGTTGAGCGGACCCGCGCCAGGATGGTTTGAAGTTCGGTCTTATCCTTCGAGGTGTCGGCGATCCGGGCGGCGATCCAGTCGGTCCTTATCCGTGACGGCTTCTCGGCTTCGAGGGCCTTCAGGTAGCGGCGGACCTCGATCAAGTTCGGGGAGGTCGCGTCCAGCTTCTCCGAGGCCAGGACGAATGAGGCGTCGGCATCGGTCGGGTCGATCGTGGCGAGGGCGTTGGCCCAGCGTACCTGCTCGACCTGGTCGTCTCGCTGCATCGCCTCGCTCAAGAGCTTCCGCCGCGGCTCGACCCGCTTGGCGCCGAAGTTGGCGGCGCTGGTCAGAGAGCTAACGTAGAGGTTCCGAAGGTCCGCCTTCTTCTCGGGCGGGGCTTCGGCCATCCACTGCTTGCACAGGTCGGCGAACTCTTCGTGGAGGGCGGCGTTCCGGTTGTCCCCCTTGAGGGCGATCTGGTAGTCGAGCTTGGCTTTGTCGTACTGCTTGGCCTGCCGCTCCGCGCGAGCCCGAGCCACGAAGTCGCTCGACTTCCGCGAGCCCATGACCGTGGCAATCGTCATCAGCCCGGCGATGGCGACCACCACGAAGAGTCCAGACAAGATCAAGAGAGGTTTCCAGCGGACGGTCATCGGGCACAACTCCTTAGGCTCGTGAGGCCGATCGCCTCGCCCCGAGGCCGACACCGCGACCGACAACCATCCCGGTTGTGATCGCGAGCCACCGAGGCCAGGTGTGGAAAACCAAACGGGCGACGTTCGTTCGGTGCGTTGATTCGGGATGCGGTGTCGCTGAGGCGGACGATCGTCCCGCGTCGGTTGGCCGACGCCGACCAGCCCTCACGTCGGTCGGGTCGATCGGTCGCCCCCCTGTTTCGAGACTCGAAATCGGCTGGAGCGATCCGACATGACCACGGGCGGGCCACCGGCGACCGGGTGTCACTCACGGTTGTGGAGGTGGCGCCGGAACAAGAATCGCCAATCGCAGGATCGCCAATCGCAGATCGCCAAAGATTGAAGACCCAAGGTTTTGTCTACTTTGCGATTGGCGATTCTTGTTGCCAAAGAATGCTTGGATTCGAAAGCGAGACTTATCGAGTCGCCCATCAGCGTCGGAGGACGGAGTCGAACGGCAAGAACGAAGCAAGTCGGTTGGTCAACGTGCCCGACGGTGGGGGTGTTGACGCGGAAGACCCCGCCGTCGCGGAGGTTGAGGCGAACATGGACGAAAATCGGCTGGTGAGGCGGCGGGCCAGCGGGGCTTGCCCGCGACAATGAGGACAGGACACGCGAACCGATTGGTCCAGACCGGCGTATCGTTCCGGGTCCTTGGCGAACCGGTCGCGGTCGGTGACCTCCTTGAACAAGAACAGGTGGCCGCGGTATACGACTCCCCAACGCGGGTCGCCGGTGGCGAAGTCGCCCCGGTCGACCTGGCTGACCGGACATCGCCCGCCGTTAACCGGGGCGAACGACTCGGGTTTTTGGAGGAACGCGGTCCGCCCGGTTTCGTTCGCGAACCGGAACACCCGGCCGTCATGCTCGACGCTCAGGTCCGCCCGACCAGGAACCAGTTTTTGATCTTGAAGGAGAGTCACCGGATCATACCCGGCCAGCGCGACCGCCGGGTCTTGGTTGGCTTGGCTCCGCTGCTTCGCGGCGACCTGCTCGGGCGAGCGGCCTTCCCGCGTCAACATCGTCGCGAGGAATGCTTCGAAGACTTCGGGTTCGCCGTACCCCTCGAACTTATCGACCACTTCGCCGTTGGGGCGGACGATCACCGTCGAGGGGAGCACGGTCAAGCCGAGGCTCTGAGCGAGACTTTCGTATTCATCCGAGCGAAGTTTGACCGGCACGAATCGTTCCCGCGACTCGGTGATGATCGCCGAGTGGGCGAACGCCGATCGCTCCATCCGTCGACAGTTGCCGCACCACGGACCGGTGAACTGAATCCAGAGGAGCAAGTCTCGCGATTTCGCTTCTAGCTGTGCCTGGGCGAGATCGTCGCGCCAGGCAATCCTCTTGACGTCGTCGGCACCCAAGGCCGATCGACCGGTCTGAGTCAGCACAACCAAGACCAGACCGGATACGAGGAGGGCGGCGCATCCGACCCGGCTTACCCCGGGGTGGCGGTTGGTCATCGGGCGTCTCCGTCATTACGGCGGCTGAGAAAAGGGAAACGAAGTCGAGCAACACCCAGAGCCGAACGAGTCGGCGGTGTTGCGACCACAAGCCCCTTCCTTGGAGCGTCCAACCGCGGGAGGCGGTCAGGCCAGGCCGTTGGCGGAGAACGATGTGAGCCGAGCGGTGGGTTTGGCTACAAAAGCGATCGACTTGCCGCGCAGAGGGACATCATCCAAAACCCGGCATTGCGGCTAGGTTGAGGCCACGATGCCGGGTTTGTTGATTTTGACGATTCATCGCAGCTTGCGTTGACCGGTCATCCCTGACTGGCATGGGCCGCTGGCCCGATTCGCCGGCTCCGCATCGAGACGGGAGGCAAGAGGATCTCATTGAGCAGGAACGCTTCGCGGAGTTTGGTCGGGTCGTTCAGGGCGATCGCCGTAGCCGTTCGGGGGATTGCGCCGATCATGTTGGGCGTCGCGGTCGGAGGGCTGCTCAGACCCAGTGAGGGCATCGCCGACCCCGGCGGCATCGCCGTCAGGGGGGTCAGTTCGAGGTTAACGTTCGTCAGATGCTGGTTGACGTTCTGGCTGACGCCGGCCAGCTTGCCACGCGACGGGGTGGGTTCAGCCTTACGCGGTGGGACCACCGGCTTACCTTTGGTCGGTCGTTTGCCACCAAGACCCAAGACAGTCCGCCCGCCGGTTTCACGCTCGTTCCGCGCGTTCTCCGACGAGAGGATCACGATCCCATCATCACCGCCGACCCGGACCGGCGTTCGGCCCCCTGAGGTTGTCGAGCGGTCCGGTGCCGTCGGCGTGTTCCACCGGAGAGTTGGCTCGCCGCTCCGCGGACCAGTCATCGGTCCGGGGTTCGGCCGGAGCGGGGTGGGCCTGGTCCCTGGCTTGACCCGCGACTCGCGGTTGAACAACGACGTTAACGCCCAGATCGCCATGAAGCTGAGCGGGACGATCAAGCGGATCAAGGCATCCCAGTTATTCATGGTCGGCCAGCTTTCCGGGCGAGTTGATCCAAGACGGGTGGCGATCGGCGGTCACGAATTGACTGGTTCACGCCGCGAGTTGTTGTTGCCAGTGCCGGCGATCGACGACCGCATCTCGGTGTCGGCCTGGACGTTTTTGAGGTGGTAATAATCGGTGATCCCGAGGTTCCCCTTGCGGAACGCCTCGGAGATGGCGAGCGGAACCTCGGCTTCGGCGAGGATGACCTTGGCCCGGTTTTCCTGGACGGCGGCGATCATCTCCTGTTCGAGCGCGACGGCGAAGGCCCGGCGTTCCTCGGCCTTGGCCCGGGCGACCCGGGTGTCAGCTTCGGCCTGCGCGGCTTGCAGGTTGGCGCCGATGTTGTCCCCCACGTCGATGTCGGCGATGTCGATCGAGAGGATCTCGAACGCGGTCCCGGCGTCCAAGCCCTTTTCGAGCACCCGCTTCGAGATCGAATCCGGGTTTTCGAGGACCTTGTTGTGCGACTCGGCGGAGCCGATCGTCGTCACGATCCCCTCGCCGACCCGGGCGATGATTGTCTCTTCGGTCGCTCCACCGACGAGGCGATCGATGTTGGTCCGAACCGTCACCCGCGCCTTGACCTTGAGCTGAATCCCGTTCTTGGCGATCCCGTCGATGGTTTGCCGCCCCTTGGTCGGGTCGGGGCAATCGATCACCTTCGGGTTGACCGAGGTCTGCACCGCATCGAGCACATTTCGGCCCGCGAGGTCGATTGCGGCGGCCCGCTTGTACGACAGCGGGATGTCCGCGCGGTTGGCGGCGATCAGCGCCCGGACGACGTTGGGGACGTTGCCGCCCGCGAGGTAGTGAGCTTCCAAGCTGCGAGTCGTCAGACCATCTTTTTCGCTCAGGCCCGCCTGGATCGCCATGATCTTCGACCGGACGATGATGTTCTGATTGACTTTTCGGAGCTGCATCCCGATCAGGTCGACCAGGCCGACCTTGGCCTCGGAGAACTTGGCTTGAATCCAGAGGTTGAAGTACTTGGCGAAGACCACAAAGCCGATCAAGACGAAAAAACCGATCACGAACAAGAAGACAATCACCGCCACTTGCGGAGCCGTCGCGGGACCTTGAGCCATCAGGGGGTCGAACATGAAGTCACTCCAGTTAAACACTTGGCTCGATCGTCGAGCCGCACGGCGGCAAAGGCGATTGTGCAACGTCACGATGGCGTCAGATTACCATCAATCGACGAGACTCCTTTGATTTTAGTCACCGAGACCCGCCGAATCGAGTCGCCTCCGCGGCAAACCTCGCGGATTAGGAGATTCGGTCAACCCGCCCGGACAATCGCCCGACCCGACCGGACGGCGACCACCGTGACGAGTTCTCCCGCCGCGATCAGACCCGACTCGGCCATCGCCTCCACCCGGCGACCCCCCACGTCGATCATCCCCGACGGCCGAAGGGGCGTAAGTGTCCGTCCCGATCGACCGACCGCATCGACGACCGAGCGGTGGGACGAAGGGTCGTCGAGGTCGGCGTCAGTGGGAGGTTGGAGATAAACCCGCCGCCCCAGCCTGGTCCGCGGCAGCCCATGCATGGCACCGAACCAGGTGGCGGCCACCGCGATCACTTCCAGGCCGACCCAGCCGTAAAAGGTCATGGTGGCAAGCTCGCACGCCAGGTACAAGCTCGCGACCAGGCTGATCGCGGCGAGCAGACCGAGCAAGCCCGCGCTGGGCAAGAACACTTCCGCGACCACCAGTCCCAGCCCCAGCAAGAGCAACACAATCGGCCCGGTCATTCCCTCCATCGGCTCGGTTGCTCCGCCGGTCGCTGGTTCAATTCACGTCGACCGACAACGAATCCCAGTTCAAGCGACCGGTTTGACGATCACCCGCAGCCCCTGAACTTCGACCACCTCGATCAGGGCGCCTCGTTCGATGAAGAACCCATCCGCCCGGACGTCGACGAGGAGGTTACCGAACTGCGCCTTGCCCGATGGTTTCAGGACGGTGGTGGTCCGGCCGGTTTCCCCCATCAGGAAGGCGAACGACTCGTAGCCTTCGCTCGGCTCGGGCTTGGGGGCGAACTCGTCGACGTCCATCCCCGACCCCGTTACCATCTGCGGCTTCAAGACCATCCGGCTGAAGACCGGGAGCGACGGGATGAACCGGCCGACGATCGAGGCGCCGATGCCGACGCCGACCATCACGGCGACGATCTGCCCCAACGTCCCGGCCATCTGCCGGTACTCGTAATCCTGGGTCGGCCAGACGAACGTGTGGCTCGCCATGACGATGCTGGTCAAGATCAGGACGAACCCGCTCAGGCCGAACACCCCAAGCCCCGGGAACACGAAGAGTTCCAGCCCCAGGCAGATCAGGCCGACCAGGAACAAGAGGATCTCCAACTGGTCGGCGGTTCCACTCAGGTAGCGGCTCCAAAAGAAGAGGAGGAACGCCAGCGCCGAGGTGATCGCGGGCAAGCCGACGCCGGGCATCTTGATCTCCAGGATCAGCATGAAGACGCCGACGAACAGGAGCATCCAGCTCGCCACCGGGTCGTTCAAGGTGGTGACCAGGCCATCGACCCAGGTGGGACCATCGACCCGGATGAACTTATCCCGGACGCCGTAAAGCCCTTTGAATTCCTCGACATCGGCGACTTCCTGGCCGAGGTGGAACCGGACGGCATCGTCTGACCCGACCATCATGGCCATCCCCGGTTCCTTAACCGGTGACGGGTTTTGGAAGCGATTCGGGTCGGCCAAGACCTGGCTTTCCAGGACCAAGGTCGAAGCGCCGGTATTAGTGTCGGTGACTTGGAGAACCCGAGCCTGACGGTTGACCATCGCTTGCGCGATCGCGGCGGGGTGGCCTTTGCGGTTGGCTAGGTCCTCGGCGCGCCGGGCCAGGCTTTCAAGCTGCGAGTCGTCCATCTCGCGCCCGCGCTGGTTGCGGCCGACGAGGACTTGTTGCGCCCCGCCCATCCGACCCCCGCGCCGGAAGACGATGTCGTCGCAGGCCAGTGGGAGTAAGGCCGAGACCCCGGTCGCCTGGTCGTCGATGAAGGCGACGGTCTTCATGTCCTTGATCTCGGCGATGAACCCCGCCACGTTGTTGGCCGAGGTGTCGAGACCGCCAAGGCTGTTGATCTGGAAGAAGAGGAGGTTGACCCGCTCGCGGCGGGCCTGGTCGATCCGCCGCCGGAGGTACGCTTCCTTGATCGGGTCGAGCCGCCCGTCGATCTGAATCCAGACGGGGCGGACCTCGCCCGCCAGCGTCGGGTCGTTGCTGATCGCGCGGGGGTCGATGTGGTAGACGTTGGCAATCTCGCCCGGGTTGCCGGCGAGGAGCTTGACGAAGCCTTCCTCGCGAGCCCGTCGGGCGGTCAAGCGTCCTCGGCTCCCCCCCTCCCAGGCGGGCTGGATGTCCCCCTGGGCGGCGGTGTTGGTTTTAAGAAACTCGGGGAGGTCGCCCGCCATGACGTAGTGGACCTGGCGGTCGGCGGTCCGAACCGTCTTGAGGTCGGCCTGGGGGTCGAGGAGACCGAGGTAGAGGTCGGCCTCACGCCCCTTCCGCCGAGCCAGCGACCGGATCGGGTCGCGGTAGTCCGCCTTGACGTCCTGCCCCTCGGGGGTGATCGGCCCGAGGCTGGCGTCGGGACTCATCACGATCTCACCGCACGCCAGGGCCGGGAGGACCGCATACCCCTTGAGCGGTTCGGGGATGTACGCCACCGTGTACTTGGCGCCGGCGAGGTCGGTCGAGATGAAGTTCGCCAGTTCGAACGAGGTCCCAAAGCCGCTCGTGTTGGGCTGCGCCCGGCCCGGTTTGAACACGAAGACGAGGATCGGCCGCTCGGACCGCTGCGTGGCCGCCCGCGCGATCACTTGCCGAGCGCCGGCCTTGATCCGCTCCAGGGTATCGCTGTTGATCGGCTCTTCGATCGTAAAGAACTGCCCGGGATTCAACTCGGGAGCGACCGCGTCGGGCTCACCGGCTGGTCCAGGTTGCTGAGCGGCAGCCGCTTCGACTGGGTTTCGCAAACCGAAACCCAGGGCGACGAGGACGATCAGCAGGCGGCGAATTGTCAACAATCCAATCATCGAAGATGGACTCCCTCCTTCGATCGATTCGAAGCTCGGTCGGCCTGAAAACGACCAAGGAACCGGGCAAGCGCGACCCGAGCGATCCTGTCGCGGTCGACTCACCCTCGCGTCGATTATAAGCCCGACCGAATCCCATCGTCAAACTTTGAGAGGAACGCGCGAGCCGATCATCGTGCGGATCGAAGATTGGGGGTCAAATCGGGCTACTGGCGACCGGCGGTTCGGGGCGCGGGCTGGGTGCTCGCTCGCTTCGGGACGGCTGGGGTGGCCGGTCGACCTTGCGGGATCGCCGCCTGGCCCGGGGCGGCCTCCCCCGCCTTCGGCCCGTTGCCGACCTGAGGCTCGTTGCGGACGATCTTCCAGTCCTTGATCTCCGTGACCGGGTTGAAAAACCGCGGATCAATCTCCGAGTTGCGGTCGATCGTGGTGAACCGGAATTCTTGTCGGTCCTTGAGGCCGATCTGGTGGAGGACCAGGTTTTTGGGCAAAAAGTTGGCCTTGCTCAGATAAACCACGGCAACCTCGAATCGATCCTTGTCGATCTCCTCGCGCGGGACGATGGAGATCCGGTACCAGTCTTTGTTCTGGTCGAGCAAGGTCATGCCGTACCGCTTCTTGGCCTCGGCGGCTTTCATGTTGAAGAGGAACGGTAACGGGCCTTGCTGCAAAGCTTTCTGGCGCGATTCCTTGTCGAGGGGATAGATGTAGATCGCCCGTTCGTCCCACTCGTACTGCAAGACCTCTTTTCCCGTGCAAACGATCCGCTGGAACGGAATCTTCTCGGCATCGATGACTTTTTGACCCTTGGCGTCGACTCGGAGCTTGGGTTTCCCATCCGCGTCGGGAATCGCCCGGTTGAATTCCAGGCAGGCGAGATCGGGACTCTGGAGAAACGCTTGCCCCTGGTACACCTGGTCCCCCCACTTCTCCGACCGGTCGACCCGCTCGAAGACGACGTGCAGCGAGGTGACTTTTTTGCTTTCCTTCTCCCACTCGGTGAGGAGGAGGTTCATCTCTTCCCGCTTCTTGGCCTCGTCGGCGAGCTTCGCCTTTTGCGCCTCGGGGCTGAGCGGCACCGGGGCGGCGGCGGCAGGTCGAGCGGCGGGGGCATTCGGCTTAGGCGCGGCAACGGCTCCGGCGGAGCGCTGGGTGGGCTGGGCCTTGGTGGCTTGACCCGCGGCGACCGATCCCATCGAGGCCCCGGCGGCCAGTATCATGATCCAGGCGATAAAGCGTCGCATGGGCGTTCCCTCCGTGGTTGGCCCGAGTGAGTCCTCCGGCCGAATCCTCAACAGTCCGCCGGGACGATCCCCGGCGGCATTTCGGCCAATCGCGAGGAAGCTAGCAAAAAAGAGCCAAGTCGAACAGATCAGCCGACCGATTAAGCGAATTTACTGGTCCTTCGGCGAACCTCCCCTCGACGGTTGGCTCCCGACTGGTTCCGGTTTGGCAGTCTGAGGGTTATCATGCCGGAATGATCTGGTCGGGTTGCGGCGAAACCGCGACCGGCGACTCCGTTTGATCGAGGTGAGCAGCGTGGCAAAAGCGGACGCGAACCCAAGACTGGTGATCGTGGGGATCGGCGACGACGGGCTGGCCGGTTTGACCGAGGCGGCCCGGCGGGTCGTGGTCGAGTCGGACTACCTGCTGGCTTCGCCGGCGATGCTGCGGCTCCTCGACGGGGTCGGCGGGCGGCGGCAAGTCCTCGAAGCCGAGATGGCGGCGGCGCTCCGGCAAGTTCACCAAGCCCTGACCGCCGAGCGGCCCGTCCTCGTCAGCGGCGGCGACCCTCTGTTTTATGGAGTGGCCCGTTACCTGTGCGATCGCCTGGGCAAAGACCAGTTCGAGGTCATCCCGCACGTCAGCAGTATGCAGCTCGCCTTCGCCCGGGTGAAAGAAACCTGGGACGACGCTTACTTGACCAGCCTGGCCGGTCGCCCGCTCGAATCCGTCGTCGACCGGATCAGGACCGCCGAGAAGGTGGGGATCTTCCCGAGTGACGACCATCCTCCCTCAAAAATCTTCCGCGAACTCCTCGACCGGGGGATCGACTACTTCAAAGCCTACGTCTGCGAGAACCTCGGCTCGCCCGACGAGCGGGTCACGCAAGGCGAGATGACCGACCTGGTTTCCCTCGACTTCGACCCGCTCAACGTCTTGATCTTAATTCGCAAGCCGAACCGGCCCGACCGGGCCAAGGGGGTTGGCCAGTACCGCCTCTTTGGCAACCCCGACTTCCTGTTCGACCAGAGCCAGCCGAAGCGGAGCCTGATCACCCAGGCCGAGGTCCGGTGCATCGCCTTGGCCCAGCTCGACATCCGCCCGACCAGCGTCGTCTGGGACATCGGCGCCGGGTCGGGTTCCGTCGCCATCGAGGCGGCGCAACTCGCCAGCCAAGGGATGGTCTACGCCGTCGAACCCGAGGCGAGCGACCTCGCGTTGATTCAAAGCAACGCCGAGCGGTTCGGCGTCCCCAATGTCCGCGCCGTCGCCGGTCGAGCCCCCGAGGTCCTGGCCGACTTGCCCCAGCCCGACGCCATCTTTGTCGGCGGGACCGGTCGGCAAGTCGACGCGGTCCTGACCGCGGCGTTCGCTCGCCTCGAACCCGGGGGCCGGTTGGCGGTCAACGTGGTGACGATCGACGGCCTGGCCACGGCGCACCGGACCCTGAAAAACTTGGCGGGAGAAGTCCTCCTCTGGAACGTGGCGGTCAGCCGGGGGATCGACCAGATGGACCGGGTCCGGTTCGAGGCGGTCAACCCCACCTTCCTGCTGGCCGTCGTCAAGCCGACCGAGGCCGTCGACTGAGTCCTCGACGCACCAGTTAAGACCGAACGGTCCGCCGATCGCGACGGGTGCGCCAGCGGATTCTGGCGTTCTGTTCTGTTTGGGTGTAAAACGGAAGATCGTATCGAACCCGCACAGACAGGAGGCCCCCATGGACGCCGCCACTTTCGACGCCATGACCCCACTTCAACGC
>JAABUX010007906.1_pt1 | contig 12359 bp, 25 predicted proteins | sample 5561851 | NCBI WGS metagenome assembly JAABUX01 (sample SAMN10711883, study PRJNA513361) | rock metagenome | isolation source: Antarctica rocks | place: Antarctica: Victoria Land, Richard Nunatak red sandstone | collected 2016-01-03 | reverse complement strand
GGCACCTGCAAGAACACGTGGGCACTTCAACCATGAGGTCAAGCAGGCCGCTTTGAGCATTAATTGGCCTTCATGATGTGCACTGACTGCTCCATACATGTGGCCCCGCAGGAGTACCGATGCTTCCGGCTGAACAGGCGCACGTGATTGCAAGCACATGATTTGTATGGTCAAACACGCGCCCACCCATGAGCGCGGTGAGAACGCCGGGGCGGAAAGCGCCGGTGATGCCTTTCAGCAGCTCCAGCTCACGGCCGCCGCCTCCGCCGGCCGCCTGTGGCCACAACCGCGTCTTAGCCGTGATATATGGATGCAGTACTCGCAACCGCGTTGCTGTATGAGAGCAATTTTACAATGACGCTGGGCTCAAATGTGCGCCGTGCAGTACTAGTGGGTGTAGGCATCGAACAGGCAGGTGTATCACATGCAGTCACCTCGTCCACCAGCTTAGCTCCCAAGCACATGGTGAGCACCGCGAGATTGCATCCAAGTCCAGAAGACGCGCACCTCCGGCAGCGGGACGAAGTAGTGCAGGTCGCGGAACGTGACCGTGACCGGCGAGAACGGCAGCACCATGCCGCGGTCGGCATGCTTCGCGTCGCCATCAGCGCCATTCTCCAGATCCTTCGCGACGCCATTCGCATGCCCGTTCGCTGCCGGCTTCCCGCCTTTGCCACCCTCAACCTCCTTCCAGCTGGCTGAGTGGCCATTGGCTGGATGCGCAGCATGCGCTTTGTCTGCTGCTTTGGCTGGAAGCACGTCGTCATGGAATGGCGGATGCTCCGCTCGTGATCTGCCATGGGAGCTGCCGTCTGGCGGCGTCTCCTTGTCCTTGTCAGTGGGGATGACTGCAGTCTTCTGGTTTGGCTCTGCGTTGGCCAGGCCGGACGGCTCAGGAGTGACCAACTGCCATGAAGTTATGGATTATGCACACACGAAGACACAACACAATGAGCACGAGCAAGAGCAGCTGCCCGTAGTTTCTCACGGGGGAAAGCATACGCACCTGACAGGAAGCGCAGGGCAAGAGCGATGATGACGTTCATCAGGATGATGTAGCCGCAGAGGATGCCGATCGGCGCGAACCGCCACCAGTGCGCATGGTCGTAGCCGTACGTCTGCAGGACGGCGACGCCGAGGGTCTGCGCAGGGTTCTGCGGGTCCGGGATCGCCCATCGCGGCGCAGTGAACTCGTTCATCGTCAGCGCGCGCATGGAGTAGGTGACGGGGTTGACCCAGTATGCCCATATCCACCAGCCCCGTATATCTCCTGCGTGAGGGTCAGCGCAGCCGTAAGTTGCATGAGCTGCCTTTCTACAGGTGCGCACAGGGCGGAGCTGCATCAAGATCACACATGCCTCCAAGTCCAGGCACAAGTCTTAGTTTTTCACGACAAACTGCATAGTGCCAGGCATGACTCTGTTGTAGAGCAAGGTGCATAGGATACCACACCTTGCTGGATGATGAAGCCATTGAAGAGCAAGAAGAAGCCCACAAACAAGAACGCCTACACGCCACAGACGCGAGCTCATGAGAGGGTGTACGCTTTGACACAGACGCCAGATGCAAGATCGCGCATCAACAAAACCACGGCGCACCATCATGTTGGAGATGACAATTGCGCGGAATATGGCAGCTACGGCGCGGAAGATGGAGATTGCGGTGGTGTTGTTCAATACCATGATCAGAGCAAACAAGAAGAACCTGCGCGGCAACAGCACACAGCAATCTTGGACATGGCGTCTGGCGTTTTGGCTGACAATCAAGGTGCGCTGCCGATAGAGCACCCTAACTGCATTGCTGCCTCCTGATACAACATGCCAAATGAAGGTGTACAAAATGCAATCCGTGGGCAGGTGGACCACAACGCAGTGGCCCTCCTCGTTGGCTTCTGGTTGCAGCAATTGCTGACGACAGTCAAGCTCACGCTGCGCCTATATCGCGCGGCGCACAACGCTCTGCAGTAGAAGCCCCACCTGCCGGCTGAGGGGTCCATGCCGACGGCCCAGTACACGATGCTGGCCCACAAGAAGCCGAACACGACGCTGTACGGCACCCGCAGCGCCGACGTCGGCAGCACGTACGCCGATACAGGGAAGTACAGGTTGTCGCGCTGCTTGTAGAACACCGTCATGTTTCCCAGCTGCGCCGCAGGTCCATGGGTCAGCCTCAGTACTGGCCGCGCTTGCAATCTCTGTGTTTGCAGCTGGATTCCCATATAACAGTAATGCATGACGCCTCACATGCTACATCCATTAACACACAGGACCTTGCCCGATGTACACAGTGCTCCAGGGGCAACATCGGCTCGCTGATCAATGGGGGTCCCGGTGCGACGCACCGCAATGGATAGCTCGGACCACCCGGACGCTGTCAGGAAGTAGGCACAGTAGAATTGTACACTTATAAACTCGCGTCCGCCCTGCACATGCACAGGGCGATCAATTTTGGCGGCAGGCAGCTTGAGTGGTAGTCGACATCTATGCATGTACACAACTGCGCATCAACAAGAACTGATCATGCACATTGTAGCCACAGCCTACATCATGAGCAAATGGGTTGGATCACATGCAGGGTCGTCGTGCTCATTCGGGTCTTGACGAACACGGTGCCAAGTGCGAAGGCGACGACGAACAACTGAATGAAGCGGTAGATGTACACCTGCCGACGGAACTGAGTGTCTTGGCGTCTGCTTTCGTCTGCATCCTCTTTTCGCACGGAGGAACATACCGCAAGTGCATGGCAATCGACATGAGCTCATGATGAGGCTTGAATAGCTTGCTGAATTGCATCGCCCCGTGATGTCGTTGAGCATGATCTGACCGCCAAGCAGGGTCAAGCCTCAGTATACAGGCCATACACAGGCATGAAGGCAGGTGCGCACCACACGGTTTCGGTAAAACAGCGTCAGCTCCCGCCGCATGCACGCTTTGAAGCTGCGCCACCAGGATAGCGCAAACTTCGTGTGGACCAGCGTCGCCCGCCCTGGGGAGGAGCGGTGGGCATGGAAGTGATGACATATTTGCTGTGATCGCATGGTTTGCCAGGGCCGGAGTTGCAGTTTACTGAGCATGTGATGCCCTGCAGGCTGCCACTTGGCCTGCCGACACTGCTGTAGGTAAGCCAGCGCGTGATCCAGGTCATGTTGTGCCGCACCCTTCTCGGTGCGCTCTGGAGGTTCCGCCAGCTCTGCAGCTGCCGCTCTGCCGAGCTTCGAGGCCGCAAAGGCATCGCGCATCTCGGCGGGTGACACGTACTGCCATGCAGTGTCTTTTCTCGCCCAGTATTGCTGCGACCAAGACACCTGGCGTCAGGAGGAGATGGGTGGCGCTGGTTCACAGCGCCCAATGAACGTCTTGAACCAGCGCAGTCGGTTGGCGTGCCAAATGCTTTTGAAGAACAACAACAAGACGACATGCGTGTTGAGATGATTCGCGGCTACAAGTGCTGTGTGAGCTGCAACCTTCAGGTCCTGGTCATAGACAGCAGTGTCATCTGTACGAATACCTTCTGGTCCTTGCGGGATGTGATCTCCTGCAAGAAGTCGGCGGCGCCCTTGCGCTCCGGCAGCTCGAACCCGAGGCTCACGAAGAAGGGAATGATCTCGTCCCGTGGTCCATGGTAGACGATCACGCCTGCAAAATCGAGGACAGAGCGAAGAGTCAGTTGCGTGCAGCGAACAAGTTTCACGCCATAATGGCTCCGCAGCAGATCGATTAGAGCTTGGTGCCGGGCAACCTCTGTGGTTTTCCACCCGCGACTTGCTGATGTGCTGCAACCCCTTCCTGCTCGCCCAACGCACAAGGGTATTTGCGCCACCGGACAGCCAGCCGCACCGTCGGCGAGCAGCATGACATCGTCGAAGAGGTCGAAGGTCTCGGGCGGCGGCTGCAGGAGGCTCATCAGCACCGTCGCCTCGCGCAGGTGCGCCACGTTGCCGATGCTGCGCACGATCTGGTACGTCGTGCTGCTGTCCAGCCCCGTGCTGATCTCGTCCATCAGCAACACCTGCAGTCGGCAGCCAGTGTTTGAGTTCGTCGTGGCTGCACCTCGGCACAGCAGGCACTGCCGCGCGTGTAATGGCAACAAATCGCTGTTGTGTTCCGAGAACACAGCGGTCAGATGCCGAGGATGAGCGCCTGGGAGTCCGATGTGCAGGATGCACAGCCACGGATGCGGGGAGCGACACCTTGACGGGTCCGACAACGATCTCGCCGGTCGTGACGCGCTTCTTCTGGCCGCCGCTGATGCCGCGCACGAGGTGCGACCCCACGACGGTGTCGGCGCACACCTGCGAGCAGAGCATGCATTTGGCGTGCCACTGGGCGGAAGGGGACAGCGGCTTGCGGGAGATGTGACAGGATCCAGGCTTCATGTGACTCGCTAACACTCAGCAGACTGTAAGCGGGTCAAATCGGTAGACCACAGGCATATTTGAGCTGCAGCAGATGGCAAGCCACAGTTAGGGTTTAGAGCAGCTTTACACATGTGGGCCAACGCAGTCACCTCCAAGCCCAGCAGGCGCAGCGTGTAGTCTGTGCGGATGTTGTGGCGCTTGCCGTGGCGCACGGAGGCCTTCATGAACGCGTCGATCTCCCAGTCCGGCTCCACCTGCATCTCGTTCTCCCGCCGCCGCAGCTCCCCGATCTCATCTGCAGCGCCATCAGAGTCAGTACTGAGACAGTTCAGCTGTCAGTGCTGCGCGACCATGGATGTTTCGGGAAGCCGGCCGGCCTGAGGCATGTTGTTATGCAGACATCTGCAGGTGGCTGATTGCACGATTGTGCCCCTATATGTGTGCTGTGACATCTGGGCCCGTTCGAAGGCTTGAGCATGCCAGATAGTAGGTTACTGTAGCACAGGAGCAACACGCAGGGCTCAGATACCCCGGTGACGTGCAACAGGTCAGAGACGCGCCATGGCCGCCGCCCTGCACCCGCGCCGCAAAGTCGAGCGTCTCCCTGACGGTCATCTCCGCGATGTGGCTGCTGTTCTGATCCACGTACGCCGCGGTGCGCGCCACCACGAACTCGTTGAAGTGGTAACCGTTGTACGTGATGTCGCCGCTGACCTGCAGCATGTTCACGGTCTTGAGACGCAGTTTGGGCATTTAACAGTCGTTACCTGTCCGATATAACGTTGCTTTGCGGCATGCCAAACATGAATGGTTTTGCAGCAGTATGCAAAACATACGGCCATGATGCTCCGGCAAGCCTTCTAACCCATGATCGCAGAGAGCGCTAAGCATGATGACAATAGCGGCCGTGGATCAGTTTCGGCTGTGGTACCTGCAGGCTGGTGTTGCTCAGCTTCCCACCGATGGCCTTGAGCAGCGTGCTCTTTCCTGACCCTGGCGGCCCGAGCAGCAGTGTCAAGCGCCCTGGCTTCAACACCTGGCAAGGCACGACGACACCTGAGTGAGGATTGCAGCCGCTGCATGGTACTTGTACGCCTCAACACTACTGTCGACGCGCTGTGCTCACCCAGGCCTCAGTATCAGAACAGCCAATGCAGTGGAACCCCGCGACACTCTCAGTCTCTCGCACAGGTCACAGGTGGGGTGCGTATCAAAGCTACGAGACCACGTTGCTGCCAACCCGTGAGCAGCAATATAGACGCACGTACCACGTTGCAGTTGTGCAGTATCGTGAGCTGCTGCTGCTTGCTGCGCAGCAAGCCGACCCTCCTGAGAATCCCCTGCACGCATTGCATGCTCCTCGTTAGCTCACTGAGTGGTAGATCCCTTTTGCATCGCCAACACACTTGACCGACGCTGCATATCATGAGCTGTGCATGTCCGCGGAGCTCCCTTCAAGACACCGAGCGGCAGGAGCGCGCCTCCACTGCATTCCTGTAGCTGTTGAAGATAGACGGAAGAGCACGGCCAGCCGCGGTCGCCTTCGCACTCACCGCCAGCCCCTGCACCCGGACCTCCACCTTCTCCAGCTCAATGCCCACCCTGCACGCGAGCAACCGCGGCTGGTGACGTGCCACTTCGCCTGGATCTCATGCTCTGGACCAGGTGCGGCGAGCAAGGTCGGCGTCGTTCTGCTCCACGCGAGCTCCCGAAGGCGGTGATCATGCTTAAGCCACACTGATTCGCTGCTCATCACAGGACAGATTGGACGACAAAAAAAGCGCGCTGTGTTGGATCATGACTTGGCAAAGCATGGCACACACCTTGGCCAACATCATGCCCGAAAGCATCTCAAAGGTGAAAGTCGGCATTCAGCTTCACTGAAACGGTTCCTTAATTTCCTTCATGCTGGGTGGCGCACCGGTCGAGGCGCTCGCGGACTTTGCGCAGGAAGCGCTCGTTATCCATGTCCCGGGTGCGCATCGCGCGGTCGAGCACCAGCGACCGGTGCCCCGGGTCCTTGTCCACCTTGTTGATGTCCAGCACCAGGACGTCCACGTCTGCCTGTGCGCCGGCCTGCAGATGGTAACACCAGATTGTGGGTGCTGCATTTAGTCGTGAAGCTGCGTCCATGCAGAAAGCTCGCCTCTCAGTTGACGGCCGTCTTCGTATTTTAAGCCCAGCAGCTAAGCTACGGAAGGGCGGTCTGCTTTGTTGCCAAGCACCGGTCTTGCAGTAGACAGGGCGATCTGACTGTGCAGGGTCCAGAACTGCTGTCTGATCACCTGAACGCCGCCCTTCATGGACGGCGTCGCCAACAGCGCCTTCTGCGACCGGACCTGCGGCTCCAGCCGCTCCCACGCCGCGCGCAGCAGGTCCGAGTAGTCATCCTCTTCACCTTCAGCCTCCCGGCCGGGGAACGGGCCCCGCGTGGTCTCTGTGTCAGGGATGATGCCGGCTGCGTGCCGCTGCTCCGCGAACGAGCTGCGGTCCGGCGTCCTCGCGTCGACCGGCTGCCGCGCCATAACGACGCGCCGGCGACTGACGGCGACTGACTAGCCAGGCCGGGGTGGCAAGGGGCGGGACGTAGGGAGCGGCTGCTCAGCCCTCACATATCAACATCAGCAAGTGTGAGAGCCGAAGAAACCGCTAAGTCGCGATGGGCCAAGGTTAGGTGAGTCTTCTGGCCAGGTGTGAAGCATGCACTTTTGATCACATCGATGGCGGACAGTAAAGAACGGGTCGCGATATCTCAGGCACCCTGGGCGTTCGACGACGCTCAGGCCTCGCTTGTAGTCATCGCTGTGAAACCCTTGGGTAGCTGTAAATTCTCGATGGGGGGTTATCTAGGGTTCATTTTTGAGCACATCTTGCCGTGACACAGCCTTGCGCTGTCGTCAGCAGCAGCGCTGGGCAGTGATGTGACAACGACCAAATTCAGCTGGGGCTTCGCTGCTGTCATCGGCGGCGGTAGCCGTACGTCTGCCGCGCCACGCCGCGAACCTCGGCGTGCAGGTCGGCCACCTTGTCTTGCGCCCTCGTCACGTCTTCGTCCTGAGCGGCCACCTCCGCATGCATTGCCTGCGAGTCCCAGCAGTCATATGTGAGCTTGACGAGCGGAGCTGCTGCTACTGGGCCTGGACAGGGGCCCGAGGCCTGCAAAGGCCATGGCAGCACTTCGAAGTCGTCGCACAGCAGGTTCAAGCCCCTGCGCTGAGCACATGATTACTGCTGTGTGTTTATAACTGTCTGCCTTCATTGCGCGGCCGGGCAGCGATCACAGGACCGTGCATGACAGGGGACGTGCATGATAGCAGAAGCGCAAGAGCTGCAACGTGCATCACAGCACGACAGTCGGCGCACTCGAGCCATTTTCTTCATGTCCGCCGCGGCACCGCCGACGATGTCGAGGTTCCGATTCTGCAGCTCCGTCTCACGCTGGATCATATCTCGGTCCTCTCCTGCGTGAATTTGCATTGTGAGAGGCCTGCAGCGAGCAGCTGCGTCACGCAGCTGCTAGCTCAATGGCTTTAGTTTGTTGTGTGCGAACAACTGCTGCAGCAAACGAATCCTGCTCCTCTTGCGAGTGCCGAGGCGCAGCAGAGGCTCGGAGGCTCCATCCACGACCAGCATGTACAGACCTGCGGCTTCGTGTATCATCTAAAGACGGACCTCTGAGGCCGTCGCCGCGTGGCCCGTCCCGCAGGCCCGCCCGCGCGTGGACGTTGGCGCCTGCGTTGAACAGCTCCTGGCGCTGCGCTTCCGCCATCTGCGCGGGTCGGAAGTGCTCACAGAAGACGCCACGAATTGATAGACGTTACAGGGACACGCACTTGCGTACAAGAGACTTACTGAACCACTGCAAACATGAAACAGCAGGCTGACGCCGATGGCAGTCTCACCTCCTGGGCTGTCGGCGGGTCGAGCTGGCCCTGCTTCGCCTGGACGCGAGCTTTCATGTCAGTGTCCGCGCCGTTCTCTGCTGCTCTGTGCACATTCCTCCTGAATACACCAGCTCTACATGAGGCTGACGATCCGAAGATGAGACCGTCGCAAGCATGACGATAAGCATTGCGCAGCTAGCAGCATGGTACAAACGCTCGCATCTGAATTTTGCAGTGCCAGGCAAAACGCAGCTGGTGTGAATGCGCCGTGATGCGGAGGAAGCGCACTCGCGGAGGCGCATGCGGCGCGTGGCGTCGCGCTCCTTGTGGCGGTCGCAGTCGCAGCAGCAGGAGAAGATCATGAGGCAGCAGCACCACGTGCGCATGCACTCCATGTCCTTCAGCGTGCTCTGCGCCTCCTTCGCATCGTCGGCGATCTGCGTGCATTGCACGGATGCATGATGAGTGGGTTTGGCGGCACTGGCGTGCGTCGAACCAAAATGTAGGCGCAAGCCGTCGTCGTCATTGAGATGTGATAAAATCAAGTTGCACATGGCTGGACAGGCGGGCCCTAGAATGCAGGAGGAGCGCACCTCGTCGACATCATGATTGACGCGCTTCAGCTGGTTGCCCTGCTCTTGCAGCGAGCCCAGCGTCGCGGATGCTGTCTGCCGCGCCTCAAGCGCGATCTGCGTTGTAGCAGGAATGCATCAAGCACTCCACCGGTAGCAGCGTGTGTTACAGGCACCCATGTACGCCAAGTTGGAATGGTGACCAGCATCTCATGAGTACAGCATGCCAACATGGCCGCAAGTGCACTCACAGTTCCTGCCATCGAGCTTAATACATACGCTGCTCTGCATCTCATGGGGACCGCATGACATGAGCTCATGTCATGCCCGGCGTTGCAGAGTAGCTCGCACCCGCGCCGAGCGCTCTGTCGAGGCTGTCGTCTCCCGGTGTGTGGCTTTGGCCTGGTGCAGGCGCGCCTCATCCTCGAGGCTGTAGAATCCGCCACTAACGGGCGCAGCTGCTTCCGGCTCCTCTGTTGTCATCATGGAGGGCAGGGACGGAAACCGGAGAAGGGGCGCGGATGCGCAGACTTAGCTACCGCCTCTTTGTAGCTACAAGCACGGCGACGAGGGTGGGCACAGCAGAGCTAGTGCAAATGCCGAAACGCACAGCGTAGGTAGTACGTTTAGCTTCTGGCCCGCCCACAGCTTTCGATGAGTTTCACAGTTAGCGTTTTCAAACGTGCAAGGCATCATGATGACTCGACATGAGGACAGCTACATGGACGAACTCGCAATCTTCAATGAATAGTCGTCGCAATACTCGGAGTGGTTGCGGCCAGGACAGTCGCATGCATGCAGTGCACGGCACAGTGATGGTTCAGGCGGAGGGTGACAGCATCGTCGACAGCTTTGGTGACTGTAAATCATGGTGCGCAGCGTTGCAGCAGCAGCAGCAACAGGAGGACCCGGAAGCGCCAAGCCCCAGAGATGGGGACGTCAGGGCCGCTGCTGCCGCTGGGGCAAGGCCGAGCCGAACAGGTTCGCCGCCGGTTTGCGGCTGTTACCGGGGCTCTGAGGCGCCAGCTTGGTGCGCTCTGGCGACGTATACAGCAGCCCGGGCACGCCCGGCCGCTGCGGCGTTGCTACAGCAGCCTTCGCTGCGCTTGCAGTGGTTGCCGCTGGGCTTGCTGCATGCTCGCTGTCGCCAGCTCTATTGCCCTTGGGCTGCCCGCTGGTCCCGCGCGAGGCCCAGAGGCGCATCAAGTCGCGCCTGCTTGCGTCACGAGCCAGCTGGGGGGCGCCATCCTGACTGTGTCTTGCTGCCGACTGTTGCTTGGTGGCTTCCGCCGCAGCCTCGTTGATGGCCGGCAGCCTTGCGACCTACAAGGCGCTGCCACAGTCGGACTGCCAGTCTGAAGCAGCTGTCAGCATTGACGCATATGCATGCGGCGCACCCATGTACTCTTGCTGCAGTTAGCGTCAGCAACACTCGACATCAGTGCATCTTGGCGTCAGCCTGGCCTGCAAAAATTTGGCGTCGCAGGCAATGTGCTTCCTTCCTGATGCGTATCAGCGCACTGCTCACCTGCTCCCGCGCGCTTGCAGCCCGCTTGCCACCCTCACCATGCCGGTCGCGCATCCTGTCACCCTGCGCCCTGCCGGCGTGCGCGCTGCCGCCGCTGCGCAAGTAGTAATCGTCCAGCACCTGCTGGGAGGCTTCCTCGTACGTCGCGGCGTACACGTCGCGAACGCCGCCGCCGCCGCTGCCGGACGGAGGCTGAGCAGGCCTCACTGTGCTCGCTGCCCCTGTCAATGCACACAACCAGGTTGGATTCAATAGTTGCAATGGGGACAGGGTCATTGGCGAGATTACCGGCTGCTAATTTACGGTGAGGGTCCATCGGCCATGCTCAGACCCGATGCTCTTTGCCCAGCCGCGAGCCATGCAGTTTTGCGGAGGGTCGTTTGGGTACGCACGTATCTGTGGACGACGAGCACCTGCCTGGCCGCTGTGCTCCTCGGATCCCTTGTCGCGCCGATAATGCGCTGCGCCGTAGACAGCACCGCGCCGAAGCGGCGACGCCGCGTCTCGTGGCTTCGGCAACGGCGCTTTCAGGTGCAGGTCCACCTGCAGGGTGCAGCCACGCTGCCATCATCACTGAATCAATGTCATGAGCAAATGTTATGTTGATATTGCTGCAAGGCATCCTGTAACGCAGGAATATCAAGTTTTGGAGACGGACCTGCGGCCACGGTCTCCGTGAAGCATCGCCGCCCTGAGGCGCCGCGCGGTCCCCGCTCTGCGCGGGTTGGCGCCCTCCCAAGCCGCGTGGCACCCTATCACGATCAGCCTGTTTGACATCTGGTCGCGCTCCACGATCCTCCGTCGTACGGCCGTGCGCCGCCGATGGCTTGGACTGCCTACCACGTAAGCTGCTTGCGGGTTGGGGCGAGAAGGGTAGGGCGTGATTCAGCAGCGGCGGCGGGGCTTGAGCTTGCTGAGGGTGAGTCGGCCGCCTTGGGCGCGCCAACATCCGGCGCCTGTCCACCTGCACAGATTGGCTCTCAATCAGCATCCTCGCGGCATCACCTGAGGTGCGACGGCCAGTTGCCATGGATGCGCGGGTGTCTCAAGTATAGTCTTGCGTGCTGCATCCCCATGGCTGGTTAGCTTGTCGGATGGAGAGTCGCACGGTGAGCAGCTTACCGGGGCCACCTCCCAGCGGAGACTGAGCACGCCCATCGCAGCGGCCATCATCGTGCGCTGGCCGACCCTCCACGTCTCCCGCAGAGCCGGCGACAGTGCTGAGAGGCCGGCCGATGCCCGACGAAACGCCGTGGCGTTGTCTTGCAGCAGCAGGTTTTGCCACCGCACACACCCCGCGCGCAGACTGGGCAACAGCAGAACTGCGCCCAGCAGCCCGGCCGCCACAGCCTGCAACACTTAGCTGTCGTCAGCAGGACAGCCCTGTTTCTGCTCATCGGGACGTGATCACAGCAGGCATCATTTCATGGGTGGATCTGGTGTGCTCAGACGATCAACAGCAGTTTCAATGACATGATCTAGCGGGTGCGTCAGGCAAAACCGAACGGTATCTGACCACGGGCCCGCGCCTGCACGTGCGGTACTGCAGTGGCGCCACGGCCGAGCAGCAGCGGCTCCGTGGCGGGCTGTACGAGCGTCCATGTGCTGTTGTTGCTGAGCGTCTCCGCCCGACCCGACGCCAGCGCCATATCGCCCCTCAATCGAGCTTCCTAAATCGCCATCTGATTCGATCAGTAGCTTGTGCTCCATACTGCGTCCTGCAAGTTGCTCGCATCCATGACCAGGTAGAAAACCACCCCTTGCAAAGCTGACCATGAACATACGGGAGGTTGCATGCTGAATGGAATGTGGCAGCCTAAGCGAATAGAGCAGACCCAACGTGCGCAGCTGCACGACAAGGGACACGCCTGCGGAAACCTGTGTGTCTACACCCGATCAGGGTCGTTGTATGCAGTCGTCGTCTGCACACCTGGCCCTGCAAGTAGGCGAGGCGCGAGGCATCTCCGAAGTAGCCGGTCGCGGGCACGCCCACTGCCGCCTGCCACTGGCACAGCGCC
>JAABUX010007905.1_pt1 | contig 12359 bp, 13 predicted proteins | sample 5561851 | NCBI WGS metagenome assembly JAABUX01 (sample SAMN10711883, study PRJNA513361) | rock metagenome | isolation source: Antarctica rocks | place: Antarctica: Victoria Land, Richard Nunatak red sandstone | collected 2016-01-03 | reverse complement strand
CGGCCCGCCCGCTTGACCCCGCGGCAGCCTCGTGAGCGTGTGAGCCACCGTCGTGGATGCGATCGGTGCGGGCGGGCCGCCCGCGCTCCCCGTTGCCTTGCCCCCAATCCCAGGACTTCTGCGCGCCAACGACTTTTCACAGAGCGTGCCCTCGGCCCAACGAGGGTTGCGCGTCGTGAAAGGCGGCATGTACACTGTAGGCACGTCACGCCCGGAGCAAAAATGATCTTCACTTAAAAGGAGAGTAAGACATGCCCGATCCCGCACGCCCCACGCTCGGCCTGCTCGAGAGGCTCGCCCGAGGCCCGGTCATCTGCGCGGAAGGATACCTCTTCGAGTGCGAGCGGCGCGGCTATCTCCAGGCCGGCGCCTTTGTCCCCGAGGTCGTGCTCGACCACCCCGAGGTGGTGGCCAGTCTGCACCGCGAGTTCGTGCACGCGGGCTCCGACGTGGTCGAGGCCTTCACCTATTACGCGCACCGCGAGAAGTTGCGTATCGTCGGCAAAGAGCACCTGCTGGAGGAGATGAACCGCCAGGCCCTCTCCATCGCCAGGGAGGTCGCGGCCGACACGGGGACCCTGCTGGCGGGCAACATCTCCAACACAAACGTGTATGTGAGCGACGACGAGGAGTCGGCGGCGGCAACGCGCGCCATGTTCGAGGAACAGGTGGGCTGGGCGGTCGACGCGGGCGTCGACTTCGTCATCGCCGAGACGATCTCCTACGGCGAGGAGGCCCTGATCGCCCTCGACGTGATCAAGCAGGCCGGCCTGCCGGCCGTCGTCACCCTCTCGGTCCACCAGGATGGGACCTTACGCGAGGGCTGGACACCGGCGGAGACCTGCCGACGTCTGGAGGAGGCGGGCGCCGACGTGGTGGGGCTGAATTGTCAGCGCGGCCCGGCCACGATGCTGCCGCTGTTGGCGGACATCAGGGCCGCCGTCAACTGCTACGTCGCCGCCCTGCCCGTGCCCTATCGCACCACGGCGGACGAGCCCACGTTCCAGTCGCTGCGCGACCCTGCGTACCCGAACATCCCCAATGGACGGCCGTTCCCGGTGGCGCTCGATCCCTTCGCCTGCAACCGCTACGAGATTGCGGACTTCGCGCGCGCCGCCTACGACCTCGGCGTGACCTATCTCGGCGTCTGCTGCGGCGACGGGCCGCACCACATCCGCGCCATAGCTGAGGCGCTGGGCCGCACCCCGCCCGCCAGCCGGTACACGGCCGACATGTCCAAGCACGCCTTCCTGGGCAGCGATCCCAGCCTGAAACAGGAGAACAAGGAGTTCGCCGCGCACCTGTAGCGCCGCCATCGCACTAATAGGTGGGCCAGGACCTGCTGACCCAAGTCGTATGGGTGCGCCAGGACCTGCTGACCCAAGTCGCATGGCAAACCACGGACACTAAAGTGTCTTTAAGGTGCGGTGCCCTAAGCGACTTCAGTCGCCGTCCGTTTGCCATGCGACTTGGGTCAGCAGGCCGCCTTAATGAAAAGCCCGTTCACGCATATGCTTGAAGTAAGGAGCATCATGACCCAGGAGACCCGCGACTACGACTACATCGTGCTGGGGCTGGGCGGCATCGGCAGCGGCGCCGCCTACTGGCTGGCGCGGCGCGCGGGCGCGGGCGCGGGCGTGCTGGGCCTGGAGCAGTACGAGCTCAACCACGACAAGGGCGCCTCCGAGGACCACTCGCGCATCATCCGCCTCGCCTATGAGAAGTCCGCCTACGTCGAGCTGGCCAAGCACAGCTACGAGGCCTGGCGCGCCGTGGAAACCGACGCCGGCGAGACGCTGATGCACCTCACCGGCGGGCTGGACCTTTTCCCGCCCGGCGCGGCGGTTCCGGCGACGGATATGGTCGAGAGCATGGTCGCGCACGACGTGCCGTTCGAGCAACTGGACGCCGCCGAGACCATGCGCCGCTACCCGCAGTTCCGGCTCGACGACGGCACGGTCACGCTCTATCAGCCGGATGGCGGCTTCGCTCCGGCCCACGAGTGCAACGCGGCGCACCAACGCCTGGCGCGTCAGCACGGCGCCACCCTGCTCGACAACACGCCCGTCACCTCCATCGCCCCACTGGCCGACGGCATGGAGGTCACGACGACCGACGCGACGTACCGCTGCCGCCGCCTGGTGGTGGCCGCCGACGCCTGGACCAACGAGGTGCTGAGGCCTCTCGGCGCGCATATCCCGTTGACCTGCACGCGGGAGCAGGTCGCGTACTACGCCTCACCGCGGCTGCGCGACTACCAGCCGGACCGCTTCCCGGTGTGGATCTGGCGCGACAACCCCAACTTCTACGGCATCCCCGTCTACGGCGAGGAGGGGGGCGTCAAGGTGGCGCAGGATGTCGGCGGGCGCGAGGTGACGCCGCAGACGCGCACCTTCGACCCCGATGAGGACGCGCTTGACCGCGTCGACGGCTTCATGCGGCGGTACATGCCCACCGCGCGCGGTCCCGTCGTGGCGGTCAAGACCTGTATGTACACCATGACCCCCGACCGCGACTTCGTGATCGACACGCTGCCGGGCTACCCGCAGGTGTCCCTGGCCCTTGGCGCGGCCCACGGCTTTAAGTTCGCCTCGATCATCGGACGCATCCTCAGTGAGCTGGCGGTCGACGGCAGGACGGGCTACAACATCGCCCCGTTCGCCGCGGACCGGCCCATCCTGACCATGGACAACCCGCCGCACGTCTTCGAGCAATACCTGCGCTACAACGAGAGGACAAGAGCGCCGCAACCAGCCGTGTCGTAGGCCGACGAGGAGGATATCCCATGGAGTTTACCTTTCCCCCGACGTTCCTTTGGGGCACGGCGACCGCCGCGCATCAGGTGGAGGGCGGCAACGTCTACAACGACTCCTGGGCGCTGGAGCACGCGCCCGGCAGCCCCTACGTCGCGTCCTCGGGCGACGCCTGCGACCACTACCACCGCTATGCGGACGACATCGCCCTGCTCGCGGACCTCGGCTTCACGCTGTACCGCTTCTCGCTGGAGTGGTCGCGCATCGAGCCGGAGGAGGGAGAGTTCTCCCTGGCGCAACTCGACCATTATCGGCGCGTGCTGGCCTGCTGCCACGAGCACGGGCTCACCCCGATGGTCACCTTCCACCACTTCAGTTCGCCGCGCTGGCTGGCCGCCTCCGGCGGTTGGGAGGCGGCGGAGACGCCGACGCGGTTCGCGCGCTACTGCGAGCGGGCGATGGCCCACCTGGGCGACCTGATCCCTCTCGCCTGCACGCTCAACGAGCTGAACATCGGACCGGTCCTGGCGGCCATTGGCGTCGAGGAACTGCGCGCGTTCCGCGAGGCGCCCTGGTACGCGGCCGCCGCGCGGGCCGTGGGCAGCGACCCCACGCGCTTCGCCCCGTTCCTCTACGCCGCCATCTCTGAGCGGGGGCGCGACACCATCCTGGCCGCGCACCGGCGCGGGGCGGAGGTGATCAAGGCGGCGCGGGGCGACTGCCAGGTCGGGCTGACCGCGGCGCTGCAGGACATCCAGGCCGGGCCTGGAGGAGAAGAGACGGCCGTGCGGCTGCGCCGCGACATCAACACCGTCTACCTGGAGGCGGCGCGGGGCGACGACTTCGTGGGCGTCCAGATCTACAGCCGCATGCGCGTCGGGCCGGAGGGCCCCCTGCCGCCCGAGGAGGGTGTGGAGCAGACGCAGATGGGCTACGAGTTCTGGCCGGAGGCGCTCGAGGCGGCGATTCGCGAGGCCGTCGCCGTGGCCAGGGTACCGGTCATCGTGACGGAGAATGGCCTGTCCACGGACGACGATACGCGGCGCATCGCCTACGTCGAGCGCGCGCTGCGCGGCGTGGCCGCCTGCCTGCGCGACGGGCTCGACGTGCGCGGCTACACCTATTGGTCGGCGCTGGACAACTTCGAGTGGGCCCTGGGCTATCGCCCGACCTTCGGCCTCATCGCGGTCGACCGCCGCACGCAGCAGCGCACCGTCAAGCCAAGCGCGCGCTGGTTAGGCAGTATCGCTCACGCCAACGGATTCTAAGCGCGGCAGCCCTCTACACCAAGACCTGCATGTACACCATGCCGCCCGACCGCGACTTCATCGTGGACACGCTGCCCGCGTATCCGCAGGTCTCGCTGGCGCAGGGCGCCGGCCACGCCTTCAAGTTCGCGTCTATCCTGGGCCGCGTCCTGAGCGAGTTGGCCATCGACGGCGCAACGGCCTACAACATCGCCCCCTTCGCCATCGACCGGCCCCTGCTGACCATGGAGAACCCGCCGCGCGCCTTCGAGATGTACCTGCGCTACAACGAAAAGACGCGGGGCAAGCCCGCCCACGCGCAGTCACGCTAACGATGGAGGGCGACGACGCGGATGCTCGCGACAAAAGCGATAACGAGGTCGAACGGGACGTGGCTCGTCCTAGTCGTATCGTACGGCTATCCCTGCCTGAGTCCGATCCGGTGCGCATCCGACGTGCGCAAATGCGGGCAGCGCGGCCAGCTGTGGAGCAGGGCCAGGAGTTGGTGCAGAATCTCGCACTTGATTCGCGGGCATCGCTCATCGCGGTCGCCAATGGCGCCGTCAAACAATCTGTCGTCGATGATGTAAACAGACGGCTCACTGGTCTGCCTGAATATGTACGCGACCTTATGAGGGCACATCGGGTACGGATGTTTGTTGGCGGCGTGGGCGCAGCAAAGAATGTCGCGCCGACGATTGCGAGGAGCATGAAGACTGCATACGGCGTGTACACGCCAGAGTTGCGCGAGATTCACGTCCATCATAGTGCGGTTGGAGACGGCGTCCACGAATACACAACACTTCATGAAACGGGACATGCCGTCGACCATGCGCTCGGGCACTTGCGCGCCGCGCAAGGCGAGACTGGACAGCCAGTCGCGGCAAGTGGCGAAGGCTACACCCACGATGTGTCCAATCAACTCGAAGGCGTCGCGCTTTGGAAAAGAGAGGGGTCGAATAAGCGCCTCCCAGGAATATGCTTCGGAATCCCGGCGAGTTTTTCGCGGATGCATTCGCTCTCTATCATAAGAATCCGCGTTTCTTAGAAGAGAACACCCTCAAGACGTATACTTATACAGAGACAATCCATCGAGAAATAGAGGAGCGTTGCGATCGTGTCAAACAAGGATGAGTTGGCTCAATATCCGCGCCGGCCGCTTTGTATCATGTGGGGCGAACGAGAACCCGATGGTATGTATGTTGATTATAGGCGTATCGTAGCACCAGATGAGGACGATTACGAAGATGTGTACAATCAAGCCATCCTCATGCATCGCGAGTGCGGCGACCCGATGCCCTACGCGGATGCCAAGGCAGAGACAGGGGCTGTCTCTGCCGTCTCGTAATCTCAACAACTAAAGAAGTCCAATGGGCAGAGAAACGGGAGGCGTTCGTGAGTGTGATAGTTTATTCCCGCCTGGGTGAACTACTTCGGGTCAAGGACCTCAGCGTAGATGAACTGCGGAACCGCATTGCCAGGCGATTCGGCCTGGCGGTCGACACGCGCACCCTCAATCGTTGGATGCGTGGTGAACGTGTCCAGCGTCCCGATCTCGAACTGGCAGGAGCAGCCGCGGCCGTGTTAGAGGTTGGATTGGATGATGTCTTTGCCGTAGAGGCTATTCCTGTGGATGAAGAAGCCCATGATGGAGGCCCTACCGATGCCATCGCAGAGGAACACGACGATATACTCGATCCTGAGCAGAGCCATCGCTTACGAGAGATCTATACTTTGCAAGGACGGCGTCTACTCACGACGGCTGAATGGGCCGAGATGGATACACTGGTGAGCGAGTTCGGCCGTCGAGTATACCAGCGGGGGGTACGCGTCATAGCCGAGCGAGACGGGCGCCCTGTCGAACAGGTAGAAACCGATCTTGCGGCGGAGCGGGACCGAGTAAGCGCCTGGTATCAAGAGATTCAGTCTGACCCGGAGCGGTTAGAGGCAGCCATACAACAAGCACGCGCTCGACAGCGAGCTCGGGCAATCGGCTAAATATCATCCTGCCACTTTAACCAATGCCCCCACCCCTACATGCTGGTCTTTTTAGACGCATCAGCGCTTTGTTGCAGCGCGACGCGCATAGCTCCGAGAACGACGAGGTTCGCTCCGTTGTACGCCTACGAGCACACGACGCTTGCGAATACTGCTTGCTCCCGACTATCGGTACATTCAACATCGAGCACATCATTCCGCCCGATCGATGGGACGACTACGTCAACGGGCGTCTGCCAGGCGTGCCGTTCCGCGTCGGTCGGGGCGGCCCCCACCATATCGAAAATTACGCCTGGTCGTGTCCCTATTGCAACAGGCGTAAGGGGCAGACCGTATCGCTTGGGATAGGCAAAAAGGCGACACGCATCTTCGATCCGCGCCATGACCACTGGCCGGATCATTTCGTCTTTCTGGATGGGAGCATCTATATCTACATTGTAGGGGTATCAGCGGAGGGTGCGGCTACTGAGAGAGCACTTGGCTTCAATGCGGGAGGTATTGAAGGCCCCTTGGGCGCACGACACGTAGCCATCCGAGAGAGGCGCTATCCCCCTCTCTGGGCACGTCGAGCCTACGAACTGTGAGCACAATGATCCGCATGTGAGCATGTTGGAGTGTGTCGCTGGGCAATAAGACTGCAACCACCTACTCATGCCAACGGGATCGAAACGAAATAAAGGAGCGCCGTGATCGTGTCAAACAAGGATGAGGTGGTCCAATATCCACGCCGACCTCTTTGGATTATGTGGGGTGAGCGCCAACCCGAGCGTATCGTAGCGCCGGATGAAGACGATTATGAGGACGTGTACAATCAAGCCATCCTCATGCATCGCGAGTGCGGCGACCCGATGTCCTACGCGGATGCCGAAGTAGTGACAGAGGTTGTCTCCGCAGCCTCCTAGACCTGTTCAGGCTATTGCGCGTTAGAGGATGCGCCAGCAGTAGTCATGCAAAACGCTTTGCGCCACCAAGGCGACACGATCACCGGGTTTCCATCGCGGTCATGAGACGAGGCGCGCGCTGAGGGCGGACGCGAACGATGGCGGGTCGGAGCGCTCGACGGTGATCTCGTCGGCGCCGAGGAAGCGGGCAAGGTCGCGCAGGGCGCCGGCGAGGCCCTGCAGCAGCGGCTCGTCGGGCGCGACGCCCGGCTCCAGGTGCGCGGTACGCACGATCAGCCGCCGCGCTGCGCGGTCCATCTTGGGGTCGACGCGGCCGACCAGCCGCCCCCGGTGCAGGATGGCCAGGCAGTAGTAGCCGTAGCGGCGCCTGGGCGGCGGCACGTAGGCTTCGAAGCAGACCTCGTAGTCGAAGAGCGCGCGGGCGCGGGCACGGTGCCAGATCAGGCTGTCGAACGGCGAGAGCAACGTTGTCCGCTGTGGCCGTTCGCCCGCGCGCAGGCGCTCCAGGACGGGCAGCGCGGACCGCGCGATGACCGCCGGCTCGCGCAGCCCCTCGACGGCGGCCGGCACGACCAGGCCCTCGCGCTGCACCTCCTGCAGCGCCCCGGTCGCGGCGCGGGCGGTCGCGGTCCCCTCGGCGGGCTTGAGGCGGAAATAGTCCCATAGCCACGAGGGCACGACCATGCCAAGGGCGTGGACGGTGCGGCGGACCAGGTAGCGCTGGCGCGCGGCCGCGTCGGGCAGCGCGTCGTCCCCCGGCACGGCGGACCCGAAGGCCTCGGCCAACACGCGCTCGCGCAGGTCGTAGCGCTTCTGGCCGTTGCGCCGGCTATGCACCATCAGCTCACCCATGGTCCAGGCCACCTCCAGGGCGCGGCGGCTCTCCTTGGGACCATGCCAGTCCCAGGGGCCGCTACGGCGCGCGTCCGGGGGGCGCTCGAAATCGGCCGAGGCCAGGGGGCCACGCTCGCGGATTGCCCGGAGAGTGTCCGCCAGGGCATCGGGGTGTTGCTCCAGCCACTCCTGGTCCCCGCGCCACATATGGTCGCGGTGGCGCAGCATGCGCGGGCGGTAGTAGCGGTAGTCCTCCATGGGGATGATAGAGGCTGCATGGCTCCAGTACTCGAAGACGGCGCGCTGAGGGTAGAGCAGTTCGTCGAGCAGGGCCGGGTTGTAGGGGCCGAGGCGGCTCCACAGCACCAGATACTGCGTGCGCTCGACCACGCTGATGGTGTCGATCTGCACCACGCCCAGCCGCTCGATGGCGGCCATCACGTCCTCGACCGTCGGCGCAACCGGGGGCGGGTCGAGCAGCCCCTGCGCCGCCAGCATCACCCCCCGCGCCTCCTCGCGGCTCAACCGCACCATCTCTTCCACCCGTACCGTCCCTCCTTGGGGCACCCCTCACCCCCGACCCATGGCTGACTGGCCCCCGATCCCTAGCCGCGGGATCGCCGGTCCAGCGCGCTCTCCCGTGCGCGGGAGAGGGGAGTAGGCGCCATCACCAACCACTCGCCGGTCTGATGCGTCCCCCGGCCGTCACCAGCCACTCGCCGGTGTCCCACGCCGAGGCAGGCCCGTCGTCCCTGTAGCGCATGTCCACCCGGATCACCAGCCCCGCCCAGGGATGCGCCACGTACACCGACCGAAAATAGTCCTCCAGGCCGGGCAGGGCAAGACCGCTCGGCGGCGGAAAACGGGCTTCCAGTTCATCCCGCGTCAACCCGGTCTGTAGGTCCAGCTGCACGAGGGGATGGTCAAAATACTGCTCGTAGCACAGCTCGAACTTGGGCTCGCGCCCGCGTGGGAAGCGCCGGATATCGTCCGCGTACTCCTCGTCCGTCGACGACAGCACGAACGGCCACTCCTCGCCGGTTGGGTAGCGGTACAGGGTCGAGCCGGCCGCCAGCGCGCCGATCAATGCTTCCCACTCGTGGCGCGTGACCGCGCTGGCAGGAAGGTTCACCCCCAGGTGGTCGACGCGCAAGATCTGCCCCTCGACGGCCGGCAGCATCTCCGCCAGCGGGACGGGCCGGGCGCCAGGCACGGTCGCGGCAGCCGAACTCCCGGTTCCGGGAATCCCCACTGTGGGCATCGTGGGACGGCCAACGGCCGCAGCCGTCGGCATACCACACAGACGGAGCGGGCCCACGGTAAGGTCAATTGGCCGCTCCATGTCGAAGATGACCGTAGGCTGCGCGACGCCGGCAGCCTCCACACGTATCACCGGGAGCGAGCCGTGCGGGGTCGGAGGGCCGAAGGTAAGCGCGTCCCGGTCGAGAGCCGTGGGGACCAGGCGGTGCAGCACACGGATAAACGCACGCCCCTCTTCATCGTCGGGAACGGCCAGGGTAATGGCGCGAAGCCGATCATCTAACGGCACAATCCGTCCCCTCCTCGCTCCCTGTCGTACCCTGTAACACAACCGTCTCCATTATAGGAGACGAGATGGTGATGGTACTGCGCCTGCGATTGACATCGCATGGCAAACCACAGACACTGACGTGTCTTTCTAGGTCATGGCCTATGCCTGACCAATTATACTCCTGACCTTGCACGATGTAGCCGAGCAACTTTAGTCGCCGTTGTTTGCCATACGATGTCAATCGCAGGCGTCTCACACGCTCGCGTCGCACGGACCAGCAGGCAGACCAGCGGCACAGTGAGTAGTATAGCGGGTGGGCGGTGACATACACTGTCAGGGATAGATACAATCGCATCAACGAGGACACGAAGGGTTTATGGGACAGCGCGGCAGAGACGGCGCCCTGCCACGGGAACGGTATCCGCGCCGTCTCGTTCGGGATGAGGCGGCGCGTCCGCGCTCGTACGAGGCCGACGTGGCCGAGAGATTGGAGGACTCGTCCTGAGGCAGCGGTGATGCGATTACTCCTACTCCCCTTACCGCCGCATCAGACGGGAGCGCATGGCCATATCCCACGCCCAGGGGAGCGCGTGCTCGACCCACACGGCTATCCGATAGACGCGCGGCGCGAACACCTCGCGCCGTGGGCGACCGACCAGCTCGGCGACGCGGCGCGCGACCGTCTCCGGGCCGGGAACGAACGGGCGCCGCGAACCCAGCGGGTCGGTCTGGATATAACCGGGAGAGACCAGCGAAACGGACACACCGCTCCCGGCCAGGTGGCGGCGCAGGGACAGCGCGAAGCCGCGCAGGCCGAACTTGGTCGCGGAGTAGAGCGGATCGAGGGCCACGACGCCGGTGACCGCCCCGATCATGACAACGGCCCCGTGGCCTCTCTCCATCATGCCCGGAAGCACGGACCGCGTCAGGAGGATTGCTCCCAACAGGTTGGCGTCGATCATGTGCGCGATCCGCTCGGGCTCCAACGTCAGAGGCGCAAAGGCCCCGCCGCCGACATTGTTGACCAGGATATCCACCCGCCCGAACGCATCTATGGTACGTCGGACGACATCATCGACCCGCGCCATGTCGGCCACGTCGGCCGGCACGGCGATGGCGGACCCTCCAGTGGCGCGGATGGCGTCCGCTTGCGCGGTCAGCCGATCCGCGCGTCGAGCCACCAGCACCACCCGCGCGCCGCGCCGCGCCAGTTCCTGTGCCGTTGCCGCCCCGATCCCCGCGCTCGCCCCCGTGACAATGGCGACCTCCCCTGCCAGGGGCTTGTCGTCCGCCCGCGTCGTTTGCCGTCGCGCCCGCGTCGTTTGCCGTCGCGCCCGCGTCTGCTCGTCTGACATGCTGCCCTCCGCTCCGCTATCGTGTCGCTCGTCATGGTGCGCCGGGTACGAGTATAGACAGGAAGGGCATGGTCTGTAAATACAGACCGTAATGTGCTATACATACCGCATGGTGCGTAACCTCTCGCCATTACCCCTCGATATCGAGGGCGACCTCTGGCCGGCGCTCGAACTCATCGCGGACAAGTGGGCCGTGATCGTCATCTTCGCGTTGCTGGGCGGCACGCGCCGCTACGGAGAGCTGCAGCGCCAGGTCACGGGCATCTCACAGAAGATGCTGACGCAGACGCTGCGCAAGCTGGAGCGCGACGGCCTCGTTCGACGTACGGTGTACGCGGTCATACCGCCGAAGGTCGAGTATGCCTTGACGCCGCTGGGCGAAACGCTCGTCGATCCGCTAAACGCAATGTGCCGGTGGGCGCAAGAGTACTATACCACTGTGCAGGCCGCCCGTGGCCGCCCTAACGGTGTGGCAGATGGGAAGAGCGAGGATCAGGCGTAACGTTCGAGGAGGGCACGGTCAGCACACGCGCGCCGCTCCGCCGGGTAAACTAAAGGCACAGGGAGGAATAACGATCGCTACGACGGTCTTGATTACGGGCGCGACCGGCTTCGTCGGCAGCCACCTCATCGCCGAGTGCGCGCGCCGGGGGTGGGCGGTGCATGGTACGACTCACCCCGCCGAGCAGCACGATCCCACGGCCACCGAACCGGCGGCCATCCACGCGGTCGAACTCTCCGACATGGCGACGGTGCGTTCGCTGGTCGACGAGGTACGCCCGGCGCAGATCTACCACCTCGCCGCGCAGGCATCGGTGCAACGAGCCTGGCAAGACCCCATGGCGACCCTGACCAACAATATCGCCGCCCAGCTCAGCATCCTCAACGCGACCCGCGAGGTCTGTCCGTCGGCGCGCAACCTGGTCATCAGCAGCTCCGAGGTCTACGGGGACATCGATCCGGCGCGCATGCCCCTAGACGAGGACGCCGCGCTGGGGCCGCGCGATCCCTACGCGGTCAGCAAGGTGACCCAGGAGATGCTGGGGCTGCAGCACGTCCTGGCGTTCGGCATGGTTGTGGTGAGGGTGCGCCCGTTCAACCACATGGGACCGCGGCAACGCCCGGGCTTCGTCGGCGCTGACTTCGCGCGCCAGGTCGCACGCATCGAGGCCGGCCTGGCCCCGCCGGTCATCCGCGTGGGCAAACTCGACGCCATGCGCGACATCTCGGACGTGCGCGACGTGGTGAGGGCCTACACCCTGGCCTTGACGGAGGGCGAGCCCGGCGCCGTCTACAACGTGGCCTCGGGTCAGGGCATAGCGATCAGGGACCTATTGCAGGCGTTCATCGACGCCGCGACGGTCCCCATCTCCATCGAACTCGATCCGGCGCTGCTCCGCCCGGCCGACCGGCCCCTTATCGTGGGCGACGCCTCGCGCCTGCGTCGGCGCACCGGTTGGACTCCGCGCATCCCGCTAGCACAGACAGTTCGCGATACGCTCGACTATTGGCGGGGGCAGGGGGCAGGGGGCAGGTGGCGGGCAGTAGGCAGTAGGCAGTAGGCAGTAGGCAGTAGGCAGTAGGCAGTAGGCAGGTGCCAGGTGCCAGGTACCAGGTACCAGGTACCAGGTACCAGGTACCAGGTGCCAGTTATTCACAGACTACGACGCGCCTGGTAGCAACTGTCGTTTGTGCGCTGATAGAAATAGACAGAGAGCCGGGGCGCCACGTGGTGCCCC